>Ga0272443_10001463_pt1 | contig 34236 bp, 26 predicted proteins | sample SSMAcet12_FD_193581 | JGI IMG/M metagenome (GOLD analysis project Ga0272443, IMG submission 193581) | Marine sediment archaeal communities from Little Sippewissett salt marsh, Falmouth, MA, United States - SSM-Acet-12 | ecosystem: Environmental > Aquatic > Marine > Wetlands > Sediment ... | reverse complement strand
CGGGGCCTTTGACCGGTGCGAGGCCGACAAAATCGGGAGATTTTCAGCAATAGCCCCTTGCGGCGCGCGACGAACGAGATATACCGTAGTCCTCGGAGTGCGTGGCTGAAGAGACGGTGCCGGATCAGAAGAAAGGGGAACAGGACCATGCGACCAAACCTATCGATCGCCTTCACTGGCGTCTGCGTCATTTTCCTGCTGTCGGCTAGCGGCTGTCTCATGCACATGGACGCCTGGTGGCCCCAGGCCAGCGCCGAACGGACGGTGGAGTTGGAACACCCAATCGCGGCGGGAAGTACCCTGGCAGTGGAGACCGCCAGCGGGTCAATTCACCTCACCGGTCAGGAGGTCGACGTCGTGCACGTCGTCGCCACGATCAACGCCCGGGCGGCCTCGGAGGAGGAGGCCCAGGCACTGGCCGAAGAAGTGACCATCGGCTTCGCAGCCAGCGGGAGCAAGCTGGAGATCAAGGCCGACCGGCCACGCCAGAGGAAGAAGCAGTCCATCAGCATCAGCTACCAGATCGTAGCCCCGCGCCAGATCCATGTCCGGTGCAGCAGCGGCTCGGGCTCGCTCGAGGTGACCAACATCGTCGGGAATATCGAGGCCCATGCGGCCAGCGGATCCGTGGAGGCCAGCGAGATCACCGGCTCGGTGAATCTGCGCTCGGCCAGTGGCTCGATCCGTTGTGAGGCCGTCCGGGCCGGCGACGTCCGTCTGGGCAGTGCCAGCGGCGGCGTCAAGCTCTCCGACGCCATGGAGATCGGCGTCTGCGACCTCCACGCCGCGTCCGGGTCGGTCAGAGCGAGAAGTATCGAAGCCGAGTCGATCAAGATGCGCTCGGCCAGTGGCAGCGTCATACTCACCGATGCCAAGGCTGGAGCCATCGATCTCCATTCCTCCAGCGGAGGCGCCACCGCCGAGGAGGTCGACTGCACGCAGTTGAAGGCCGAATCCGTCAGTGGTGGTGTCTCGGTGACCTTCGTGCCCTCGGCCCCTGGCGACGTCGACGCCGAGTTGAGTTCAGGATCGGGCAGCGTCAACGTTACGATCCCGCCGGATTTCGCCGGCGCGGTGGACTTGTCCGTCGGCAGCGGCTCGATTCACACGGACCTGCCCTTGACGATCGAAGGCAGCATCAAGAAGAAGCACATTCGGGGCACGATCGGCGAAGGTTCCGGGCGTCTCTCGGCCCGCGCCGGCAGCGGGTCTATCCGCGTCCGATAGGACGTCGGCGCATAGCACTGGCGGCTCCGGTGAGCCGGAACCGCCAGCGATCAGATCTTCTCGTGTCTCACACGCAGCCCTGCGTCTCTGCTACCAATTCGGGATGGGGTAGCCGCCGGGCCAGCTCATGACGAACGTGTTGTGCGGTGTTTCGTCGGCCGGGTAGGGGGAGACGATTTCGACGTGGCCATCCACGAAACTCGCGTTGGAGACCCCTTGGGTGAGGTCTCCCCCTCGGGCCTTGTGGAAGGTCGCAAAGCAGTCCGTCGTACCGTTCGGCCAGGCACGCAGGTTGTTGTCGTTGATCCCGGCATTGCTGACACCGGGAATCGTGAAGGGGTTCTCCTCCCCAAAGTAGAACACCCGCGCCGGATTCTTTACCATCGCGTCCTTCTGGAACCCCTTGGTGCCGAACTTCAGTTTGTACTCGGACGGCACGGAATTATAGGCATCGCCGTTGAGGTAGGAATTCATGGTGTAGCCGTATTGGGGGTCCAGTGGAATATCACATCTGGTCATGTGCTCCCACGTACCGCCGCAACCGTGCGTTCGCACAATAACGTCAAAGTCAGGACACAGGTGAACGCCCGTTCCCTTGAGATACTTCCACATATCGCCGGCCAGTTCCGGGTGCTCATTCAGATTGGCCTCCGGATCGTGCCAGTTGTGGCCGCCGATTCCCGACTTGAAAAGCCACCGGAACGAATACGGAAAGAAGCCGTCGTTGTCATTGGAGTACAACTTGCCGGCAATCGCGTACTGCTTCAGGTTGGCCTGACACCGGATCATGCGTGCTTGCTTCCTGACTTTGCTGAGCGCAGGCATGAGGATGCCCATCAAGATCGCAATGATGGCGATAACCACAAGCAGCTCGATCAGTGTAAATCCCTGTTTCCTATTCATCGTGGTTCTCCTAGATCCATATCTCCGGGGTAGCCTTCAAGATAGACTATAGGATACACGATCCCGGGCCGGTGTTCCACATTTTCTTTGCAATCTCGCCGCACGAATCGCTTCCAGAGGCCCGATGAGCCCGTTTCAGCCGCCCGCAAGGGTCCCCGGGCGAAGTCCCCCATCGCCCCGGAGACCTGTCCTGGAACGCCCCGCTGCCCCCCGAGGCATCCAAACCTGCTCCACCCACCGGCGTTCTGCCGCTGTTTCGCGGTCAACCGTCCATCACGTCGAGTCGTTCCTGGGTCTCTTTCAGGTCGATCCCCAGCCAAATGCACGCCACTTCCAAGTTGTTGAAGACGATCGCGTTGACCCCGTGCTTGCGCACCTCGGCCTCCCAGGCCTTGCCCTTCTCGAAATCAGCACTGCCAAAGATGGCAGCCGAGGCGGAAATGCGGGTTTTGTTGCCCGAATCGCCATAAACCTCGGCAATCTCGTCAACCCGGTCCAGGGTCGTTTCGGGCAGTGTGGCTGCCCGCGCATCGGTCAGGACCCTGGCACCAGGGGCAATGGACTCGTCCTGAAGTTTCCTCCGCTCGTGCGACACCAGTTCCGCGTGGGCAATCTCGCCGGCCCATCGCTCAATGACCAATTCTCCATCGCTGATGACTACATACTTCAGTGACATGTTACCTGGCTCCCCTTCTCAAAAGCCGGCCATGATACTACAGCGCCCCCTGGCGCGCAGCCGGTGTGGCCTTGATCCACTGCGCGCATGCGGAACCCTCGCCTCGAAGCGTCGAGCTCGTATAGAAATTACCCATTTTAAAGGGGCGCCATACCCAATAGCAGTATTGTACCAAGCGGCCGCCCTGCTTGTCAGCAAGAATATTCCTAGGGAACGCAGCGGCCATCGCTAGGGCCGCTGCGAACGGGTGGAATAGCCGGTTCAGTTGGACCTCCATCACGTCGATAAGCCAGTCGGGCGACGGGGCCCGATGGGAGCAACGCATGACGGAAATCGCACCAAACCACACGCTTTTCGCATTGACGCTGGTCCTGGCGGCGCTGGCGGTCGCAGCGGCCGTAAGTACTCCCAGGGCCGCCTTTTAGACCTGAAGAGGCATCAAAAAAACCGCAGATTTTTGGCAAAAAGGGGTTGTCAGGCCCCCGCGAGACGCGTATACTGACGCCGTATTTCGCGGGCGTAGCTCAGTGGTAGAGCGTCACGTTGCCAACGTGAATGTCGTGAGTTCAAATCTCATCGCCCGCTTTTTAGGAGTTGTCCTAAGGATGGGACCCTCGGGACGCACACCTGCGTTGGGGACCCCAAATAGTATCGACGAGTTACCGGCTAACGGGTAGTTTGGCGTTGGTCGTCGATATGCTAAGCTTCACAGTCTCGGGCTGGGGAGCCGGTAATCACGATGATCTGGCTAAGGGAGGTGTTTTCCCTGACGCCATTTTTTGTTATTGGAACCAAGCCGCACATTTATCTGTCTGGGAGCACCACGATGGAGGAAGAAACGAAAGATCAGGCGACCGCCGCCAACGAGGAACAGGAATCCAGCACCGCCAAGAACGCGGTCACGGTCGAGGAGGCCGGGCCCTGCAAGAAGAAGGTCGTCATCGAGATCCCCGAAGAGAGCATCAAGGCTGCCATCGATGAGCAGTATACCGAACTCGGCCGCGAGGCGGTGGTCCCCGGCTTTCGCAAGGGTCGCGCCCCCCGCCGGCTGCTGGAGAAGCGGTTTGGCAAGGAGACCAACGAGCAGATCAAGCTCAAGCTGCTGGCCGAGGCCAGTGAAGCGGCGATCAAGGACAACGAGCTGGACATCCTGGGCGATCCGGACATCGACTTCGAAAAAGTGGAGTTGCCGCCCACCGGGCCGATGAAGTTCGAATTCGAGGCCGAGGTTCGGCCGGAATTCGACCTGCCCAAGCTGCAAGGCATTCCCGTCAACCGGGCCAAGCTGGAGGTCACCGACGAGCAGATCACCCGGGAGGTCGAGCAACTCTGCCGCTGGGCGGGCGTCTGGACACCGCGCGAGGAGGGCCAGATCGAACAGGACGACCAGGTTGTCGCCGACGTCGTGCTTCGCCCCGAGCTGACCGAGGAAGAGAAGGCCAAGCTGGCCGAAGAGGCTGAGAGAAGCGAGGACGAAGAAAAGGACAGCACGGTCATCGAGGCGGAGACCAAGCTGGACAACATCGAAATCTACGTCCGGCCCAGTGGTTCCGTCGGGGCCGTGCCCGTCGAGAAGCTGGACGAACTGCTCGTCGGCGCCAAGGTCGGAGACAAGAAGACCACCACCGTCGAGGTGCCCAAGACGCATTTCCGGGAGGAGTATCGCGGCCGGAAGATCGAGGTCGAGATCGACCTCAAGGATATCAAGTATCTTAAGCCCGCCGAACTGAACGAGGCCTTCCTCCAACGCTATCAGGTGCAGACGGAGGAGGAACTGCGCGATCTGGTCCGCGACAACCTCCAGAACCAGAACGAATCCCGCATCCGCAACGAAATGAGCGAGCAGATTTACCAGCACCTGCTGGACAACACCGAGTTCGATCTGCCCCTGGACATCGTGGCCCGTCAGGCCGGAACGATTCTCCAGCGCCAATACATCAACCTCCTGCAACGCGGGTTGTCGCGACAGCAGATCGAGGAGCAGATGGAACAGCTTCGCGCCGGCAGCGAGGACGAGGCCAAGCAACAGCTCAAGACCTTCTTCATCATGGACAAAGTGGCCGATAAACTGGAGATTGAGGTCACGGAAGAGGAAATTAACGGGCATATCGCCCAATTGGCCATCCAGCGGGGCCAGCGTCCAGAGAAGATGAAAGAGCAAATGGAGCGGGACGGCTCGCTGGCTCAGTTCCGCATGGACGTCCGCCAGAACAAATGTATCAACAAGCTCCTCGAATCAGCCGATATCACTGAAACTGAGGCCGCCGCGGCCGAGAAAAAGCCGAAAAAGGCCAAGAAGAAAACCAAGAAGGCCAAAAAGACCACGAAGAAGAAGGCCCAAGACAAGGATGAATAAGAGGAAAATCGCATGTCCATAGAACACCCTGCGCGATTCGTCAGCAATTACGCGGACACCTATAGCCAGTACGGCGGCGGTCAGTATCAGCGCTATCGTCAGATGAGTCTCGACGATATGCTGCTCGAGAACCGGATCGTCTTTCTGATCGGCGAGATCAACTACGCCCGGGCGGCCGAAGTGATCATGAAGATGCTGTACCTGGACAACCTCAAACGAGGACGTGAGATCAGCTTGTACATCAACTCCCCCGGCGGGTCCGTCGACGACACCATGGCCATCTACGATACCATGCGTTTCGTGGGCTCTCCGGTGGCGACCTACTGTATCGGCCGGGCCCAGTCGGGCGGCGCGCTGATCCTGGCGGCCGGGACCAAGGGCAGCCGTTTCGCCCTGCCGCATGCCAAGGTCATGCTGCATCAGCCCTGGGGCGGTGTCACGGGACAGGCGGCGGATATCAAGATCCAGGCCGAAGAGATCCTCAAGGCCAAGAAAATGCTCAGCGAAGTGTTCGCCAAACACTCCGGTCAGCCGGTCGAGAAGATCCTCGAAGAAACCGAGCGCGACCGGTACATGAGCGCCGCCGAAGCCAAGGACTACGGCCTCATCGACGACGTGCTCCAGGAGCAGGAAGAGGACAAGAAAACCGAATCGAGCGAGAACGCCGAAGACCAAGGCACTTCCGACGAGAAGAGCTGATCGCTCGTTGCCCGTCAGGGCCGGTCGAATCCATTGGGACAAACGAAGGAAAAACGCAGATGGCTGTGAATCAGAACCTGGTACCCATCGTTATCGAAAAAACCGGTCGGGGCGAGCGGGCCTACGATATCTTCTCCCGCCTCCTGAAGGACCGGATTATCTTTCTGGGCGGCTCGATCAACGACGACGTGGCGAACCTGATTATCGCCCAGATGTTGTTCCTGAGCAACGAGGACAGCAAGAGCGATATCCACTTCTACATCAACTCGCCCGGCGGCTCGATTACCGCCGGTCTGGCGATTTACGACACGATGCAGTTTCTGCGCTGCGACGTCGCCACCTACTGCGTCGGCCAGGCCGCCAGCATGGGCGCCGTCCTCTTGGCCGGCGGCCATCCGGAGAAACGCTTCCTGCTGGCCAACAACCGCGTCCTCGTGCATCAGCCGCTGATCATGGGCGTGCTGGAAGGACCGGCCACCGACCTGGAAATCGAGGCCCAGGAGATCCTGCGTCTGCGGAATCGTCTCTACGAAATCCTGGCCAAGCACACCGGTCAGAGCCCCGAGAAGATCGAGAAGGACTGCGACCGCAATCTTTGGCTCAGCGCCGAAGAGGCCATCAACTATGGACTCGCCGATCGCATCTTGCAGAAGGCGCCGGAAATCGTGAAAGACCGGGACGCCGATACCGATGACAAATGAGTGACTGATTAGGCGGTGCACGCGTGGAACTCCGAAAGCCAAGACAATCCGTCGTAGGAACACTCGGCCTTATGGTCGTCTGCTTGGCGCCGTGGTTCGTGACGGGCTGCGGCATTGGCAGTGCCCGCAAAGACGCACATGAGATCAAGGCCCAGCGGATCGAACGGGAAAAGACCGAGCTGATGCGCGATCTCCAGCAGGCGCGGGCCGAGAACGAGCAGTTGGCCGAACAGATCAAGGCGCTCTCGGCCATCCCCAGGGACAAGGACACCAACCCCTACGCACTGACCAGCATTCAGATCACCAAGTACAGCAATTTCTACGACAAGGACGACGACGGCAAGCGGGAGAAGTTCATCGTCTACTTCACCCCCATCGATCCCGAGGGCGACGCGATGAAGGCGTCCGGCACGGTGAACGTCCAGCTCTGGAACCTCGACAACCTGAACGGTCAGGCCCTGCTCCATCAGTGGCAGGTCGAGCCGGAGAAGTTGCGGGGCATGTGGTTCGATACGCTGGTCTCGGCCAGCTACCGTCTCGTGTTTGACACGCCGGCCGAGCTCGACATCCTGGCCGATCCCTTGACGGTCAAAATCACGTTCACCGACTACCTCACGGGCGAGATCTTCCGGGATCAATTGGCGATCAACCCGCGTCTGAACCAGTAGCCCGATCAGGAACCGCCGTCCGGGCCGCGACGTTCACGCGGCAGGCCGATGACGGCGGCAAATCGCCCGGCCGTATTGCCCTCGCACCGATGGCTGGGGAACACATCGTTGCGACACAGCGTGCACATCGCGGCCACGTGAATCGACGCTCGCGGCACCCCCGAACGCACCAACGCATCGACGTTGGCCGCCCAGAGATCGAAATGGTCTTTGCCGCGCGGCTCGGACCGAAAGAAGGCCGCGGCATGTGGCCCGATTTCCTTGAGCGCCGCGGTCCGAACCTCCTCGCCAACCTCATAACATTCCGGACCGGCCGACGGACAAATGCCCGCGACCAGATCCTTCACCCGACAGCCCAGCGCCGCCATCTGCCGCACGGCCGCCGGGACGATCCCGGCCACGGTCGCCCGCCAGGACGCGTGTGCGAAGCCCACGGCCCGGCGCTGTTTGTCGGCGATCAGCACGATCGGGCAATCGCCGCTCTTGCCGAGCAGCATCAGCCCGGCGGTGGCGGTCACCAACCCGTCGGCACGGCCGATCTGCCCCCCTTCCTGACATGTCAGAACCTCACCGCCGTGGACCTGCTCGAGGAACGCTACCGACTCCAGATCGAGGAGCCCCGCGATCTCGCTGCCGGCCGACGTCGGGTCGTGTCGGAGCCGATTCACGTCGGGCCCGCGCCGGGTGGTGACGAGATGGGATATGCCCAGAGCCTCCAGCGCCATGAAGCGTCCGGCCCGCCATCCGTTGGCCAACGACTCCAGGTAAAACGCACCCTCCATCCCCATATCAACGATCCGAAATCAGCGCTCGCTCTCGTCCGGCCCCGTCTCAGAGCCGGCCGGGGGCGTCTCGGATTCAGCCGGCATCTCAATCGCCGGAGTCTCGCCGACGGTCGCCTCCGGATTCTCGGTACCTTCCGGCTCGGCTTTCGCCTGCTTACGCAATCTCTTCTCTTCTTTCTTCTTCTTCTTGGCTAATTCTCTACTTCGTTTTTGAAACCCGTAGTTATTCCTTGCCAATCGCGGCCTCCTTAATCGCGCTATCACACGCTCAGAACACTAAACCGCCGGGCCCGTCTGTCGAAGCCACACGCGGACGATCAACCGGTGATAACGTATCGGCAGGCGTAAGTCATCTAATTAATCCCAATTATCTACCGGGCCTGGACATCGTAGCAGAACAGGTTGCCCTGATCGCGCAGATAGAGTTTCTTGCCGGAGACGACCGGATGCGGCCAGGTCTTGGGCTTGCCGAAGTCCGGCTGCACGAAACGCCCCGTCTCCTGATAGCCGGCCGGGGTCGCCGCGATCAGACCGACGACGCCGTCGTCCTCAGCCCGCAGATAGAGTCGCCCATCGGCATACGTCAGCGACCCCTTGCCAATCTGGCCCTTCTCGGCCCACTTGATCGCGCCGGTAGCCATGTCCTGGCAGACCCAGCCGCCGCGATCGCAATAGCCGTAGATGTAGTCGCCCACGCGCAGCGCCCCGCCGTGATGGCTGCTGATGTTCCGCTCGGCGTACACCTCTTTGACCTGGAACTTCCCGCCGGACGACTGGATCTCGAAGAGGTTGCTGCCGACACCGTAGCCGCTGGTCACATACACCTTGTTGTCCCGGACCACGGGGGTCGGAATCACGGCCGTCTTGCCCTTGCGCTCGGCGCGCCACAGCACGGTGCCGTCGGTGCCGACCCCGACCACGCTCTTAGGGGTCAGTTGGACGTACTGCTTGACGCCTCCGATCTGGGCGACCACGATCGACGAATAGCCAGCCTCGTCGGTGCAGTCTTTCGTCTGCCACAGGAGCCGGCCCGTGCGTTTGTCCAGCGCCACGATGGTTCCCTGGCGACCGCCGGGCGTGCAGACGACCCGATCGCCATCGACCAGAACCGACTCGCTGAAGCCCCACTCGGGTCGCTTGCCGCCGAAGTCGTCGCTCATGTGCTTCTGCCACACCTGCTTGCCGTCAGCGCTCTTGAGACACACGATCTCGCCGTATTGACCGACCACGAACAGCAGATCGCCATCGATCGTGGGCGTGCTGCGCGGGCCCTTGAAACCGCCCCAACCCGGAGCTCCCGCCTTGCCCAGCTTGGTGCTCCAGAGTCTCTTGCCCCCGTCGAGCGCCAAAGCGTACACGTAGCATGAGCCGCCCTCGTCGCCCGTGGTGTAGATCCGGTCGCCCGCAATCGCGACCGTCGAGAACCCTTCGCCCAGGCCGGTGGCCTTCCACAGCAGTTTCGGCCCATTTTCGGGCCAGGCCTTCAATAGCCCGGTCTCGGCCGAGCAGCCGTCGCGGTTCGGCCCCCACCACTGGGCCCAATCGCTCCCCAAACACGTACCGGCAACCAAAACGACCACGAGCAGCATCAAAGCTCTGCGCCTATGCAACATTCTGAATTCTCCTCACATACACCAACGAATGGTTCTTTCCTTTCGGCCCGAGAAGTCTACCAGGACCGGCGCCCCAAGGCAACCCCGACCGCCAGCCCACCGACCGGCACGTCCTTTCCTAGGCAATTGGCTTTGCTTTTCTGCCCCAACCGCATTCTTGACCCAAAAACGCGGAGAATTGGCTTTGTTTGCCACTACTGCGTACGCCGCGGCGCTTTGTTCGACCTCGCAGCGCCAAATTGGCTTCGCTTGGCGCGCCCAAAATCGGACACTTCGCATATAACCCTCTTTCCCATAAGCATGTACCGTATCTCCGCCCCCAAAGAAATTGGCTTCGCTTTGCACACATGATGACACCCCGTCCGGCCCAACCGGCCCGGTCGCCTCCCCACCCCCTCGCCGCACCACCAAAATGTCCATCTGCCTGACCATCATACACCGTCCAAATCGACGATCGACTATTTTCTATTTACGATTCACACGGCACACATGTTCGTTTCCCAAAATACATACACACCCCTCCGCCGTCCAGCAAAAACCACGCTGCTCCTCGGTGCCCGTGTGGCCGGGCGCTGCCGGCCGCCTCGCGTCCCTCCGCTTGTCATGCTGAACGCAGTGAAGGATCTGGCCGCAGAAGGGGTGGTTTCTCTCGTTCGTAGCCCAGATGCTTCACTGCGTTCAGCATGACAACGACACGTGTGTCAGGCGCGCGGCTGTCTCACCATTGGTGACACGAACGCCACCCCATCCCGACCACACACGTTGTCGCCCCGACGTTGCCGCTTGACCGGCGCGTCCGCTTCGCTTATCTTATTGATGCGGCGTACTCGAGGAAGACATGACAGGAGAGGCTTCCGCAACCACGTGTATGGCTGCGTGAGCAGGAAAGGACCAGACCATGAGGCGAAAGATCGTCATCAGCATCGCAGCAGCGTTTCTCATCAGCGGGGCTTTGCTGGGGCCTCCCGATGTCCTCTCGCAAGCAGTGCTCGGGATCGAGGGGGCGGTCCTTTGTGCGATTCCCTTGCTGATCCTATCCCGGTATGAGTTTGTCAAATCGTCCTCGAAACAGATTCAGACGCTGATCTGTGTTCTCGTCTGCACGATCTCGATTCTGATGGTGACTTGCCACATGGGCTGGCGGTGCATCGGCGACCTGCACGAGCAAGCGAGGATGCACGAAAGCCAGGAGTACGAAGCAGTACAGGCAAGCGAGTGACGGTCGCAGCCGCGAAGCGGGTCAAGATGGCACCGACGACGGGAGTTGTGCAATGACGATGTGGTGGCGAGATCTTCGTTTGGCCGGGCGGGCGCTGTGGAAATCGCCCGGGTTCACCGCCGTGGCGATGCTGACGCTGGCGCTGGGCATCGGGGTCAATCTGGCCCTGTTCGGCATTCTCAATGAGATGCTGCTGCGCCCCAAGCCGATCGCCCGCCCGCACGAGTTATATGCCGTCGTGCCGGCCGACGAATCCGGGCAACAGATCGGCGCCCTGGTCTACCGGCCGTACTATGAGGCCGTTCGTCGTGAGGGACGCCTGTTCCAGGAGGTCGTCGGTTATGCGAACATTTACCAGAAGCTGCGCACGGACGAGGGACGCGAACACATCTGGGCCCAGTTGGTGGTGGGAAATTATTTCCCGTTCCTCGGTGTGGCCCCGGTACTGGGCCGCGGCTTTCTCCCGGAGGAGAACCTTCAGGCGGGCCGGTCCGCCGTGACGGTGATCAGCCACGCGTTTTGGCGAAGTCACTTCGGTGCAGCCCGAGATGTCCTGGGCAGGACGGTCACGCTCAACGACACGCCGCTGGAAATCGTCGGCGTCGCTCCGCCCGGGTTCGTGGGTCTGGATTGTCTCCAGCCTCCGTGTCTGTGGATCCCGGCGAACATGGAGCCGGTGCTGGAGAAGAAATCGACGAGTTATGCGATTGTCGGCCGGCTGACCGAGCCAAGACTGGCGACAGCCATCGAGCAGCACCTGACACCGATTGTGGCCGACATCACGAGGGGGTTGGGGGCGTCTGAGTTCCCACAATTGTCTCTTCAGGGAATCTCGCCGGACTTCGCCGGGATTCGGCTTGAGCCGATCGGTCGAGGGCTGCTGGGGACGTCACACGTCAGAGCGAGCATCGTTCGGTTTCTGGGATTCTCCGGCGTAGCGACGACGTTACTGTTGCTGATCGCCTGCGCCAACGTGGCCGGGTTGTTCGTCGCCCGCGCGTTGCAGCGCCGCAAAGAGTCGGCCACACGCATCGCCCTGGGCGCGACGCGTCTCGACCTGATGCGGCAGGTTATCTGTGAGGGAATTCTGATCGCGGCCGGCGGCACTATCGGCGCCGCCCTGGCCTTTTCGTGGGTCAGTCGCACGATTATGAGCTTCGCCGCCTGGTGGCCCGGTGCGCCGCTGCGTGTGGCGCCTGATCTACGCGTCCTGCTTTTCGCGGTCGGGGCTGTCCTGGCGGTGGGGATAGGATTCAGCCTGCTGCCCGCCCTCCAGGCGAGCCAATTCAATCCCTGCAGTGCTCTCAAAGACGGCCAGGGAACGGGCCGACGACAGTGGCTGCGTCACGGCTTGATTGTCACGCAGGTGGCCGGATCGCTCGTTTTGCTGTGCGGCGCCACGCTGTGTCTGCGCAGCATGAGCAAGCAGCTCGCCGTGGATCTGGGATATGACCACGACCGGCTGATTACCGTGCCGCTCGATCTGGAACGTATCGGTTTCACCGAGGATACATTCGGACCGCAAATGGCGGAGATCATCCGTCGCATGGCCTCTATTCCCGGAGTCGAGCAGGCTTGTATGACGCCTGTCCGTCTCATGGGCGGGAGGAAGGTGCATCTGGACGTATCAGCGTATATGGGCGATGGATATAGACTCGAAGGATATAACTCACCCAATGACAATGCCATCGAGTTGGGATGCCACCCGGCCGTTGGTCCTGACATGTTTACGGCGATGGGGATCCCTATCCTGCGCGGCCGTGATTTCAGCCAGGACGATATGAAGGCAGGGCGCAAGGTCGCGATCGTGAACGAAAGTCTCGTGCAGAAGTATTGGCCGAACCAGAACCCGCTGAGCAAACACATTTGGAGGCGGGAAGTCATCGGCGTCGTCATGGATGCGTGTTTCAGTGAATATGACGAACAGTTGGAACCGACCGTATTTTGGATAACGAAGAAGAAAGAGCTTCTCCATGCCAACCTGCTGATCCGCACTGCAGCAGACGCGCGAGGCATGCTTACCGGTGTGCGTGCCGAACTGGGCCGAATCCATCCAAGGCTGGCGCAGGGCAAGGTGTGTACGGTGCGCGACCTGATAAGAGACGCCCTGGCGTTTCAACACATGGCCATGCGGATTCTGGCGGTGCTCGGGGTCCTGGCGCTGGTGCTGGCGGCGGTGGGCACATATGGCGTAATGGCCTATGTGGTCAACAGCCGCACCCGAGAGATCGGCATCCGCGTCGCCGTCGGGGCGACGCGCGGGGATGTGATGCGACTGGTCCTGTTCATGGGCGTGCGTCTGGGTCTGATCGCGGTGGCCATCGGCGTTCCGCTGGCGCTGGCCGCGGCCGGCTTGCTCCGGCACCACCTCGCCAGCGTCAGTCCCTTCGATCCCGTCTCCTTCGTGGCCGTGACAGCCTGTGTCCTGGCGGTCCTGATCGCTGCCTGCTGGCTGCCCGCCCGCCGGGCGGCGCGGGTCGATCCCATGGTCGCCCTGCGTTACGAGTAAGAAGAAAAAGGTCCAGGGCGGGTGACGAAGGCGCGCAATCTCCCGCCCTGGATGTGGGACCAGGCCGTTGGCGGCAGTATCGCTCAACTCTGTTAGACGCGTGGCAGAGGCCTGTTAGAATTTCACAAAAATCCGGCGCGTGCGCCAGCGGGTGGCAGCCTCAACTCCAGAGGAGTTGGGGATGGTCTCTCAAACGGGCCAACCTGAAGCTCTACCCCACACGGCGGGTGGCAGCCTCAACTCCAGAGGAGTTGGGGATGGTTTCTCGAACAGCCCTGCCTAAGAGCCAACTTAACGCAGGGCCGGTTGACTCAGAGCTCCCAGCCTTTGCGAAAATGGCCGTGCAGGATCGGGTCGACCTCGGGGGCGTTGGCGGCCTTCATGGCCTCTCCGTCGTAGTGCAGCGTCTTGCCCGTCCGCAGCGCGGCCACGCCCAGCAAAACGATCTCGGTCAGGCGCGCGCCATAATCGAAATTGGCGCTGGCAGCCGGACCGCCTTTGCAGGCGTCGATCCAATCGCGATGATGCCCACGCGAGCGCGGGATCGTCGGCGCGGGCAAGGCGTAGTCGCGCATCTTCTGCTCGGGGACAATCCGGGGCGAGCCACTCCAGATCCCTGAGAGAATGGCTCCACGTTCGCCCACCATCAGCGACCCGCCGGCCCGGGGCAGGTCCCGCTTCAATTCCAGGCACTCGGGTCGCGGCGGGCGGATGCCGCCATCGCACCAGTAGAGATCCACCGGCGGCCGCGTGCCGCGGGCGGGGAACTGGTAGTGACAGGACGAAGCAATCGGCGTCGTCTCGTCGTTGAGTGGCGTCGAGCTGGCCTCGACCAGAGTCGGGTGCTTGAGATCCAGGGCCCAGACGGCGGTGTCGAGCGTGTGACATCCGAAGTTGCCGAGCTTGCCGCCACCGAACGCCCACCAGTAGTGCCACTTCTGGGGCGCGTAGGCAGGATGAAACGGCCGGACCGGGGCGGGCCCCAGCCAGAGGTCCCAATCGAGCCCTTCCGGCACCGGCGGCGTCTCCTTGGGCCGCTCGGTGAACTGCGGCATGCTGTTCTCTCCGCCCCAGACGTACACCGCGCGGATCGCGCCGATCGCCCCGTCGCGCACCCACTCGACGGCGCGGCGAATGTCGTCGGAGGAATGCCCCTGATTGCCCAACTGCGTGGCCACCTTGGCCTCGCGCGCGGCTTGCGCGACCCGGCGGGCCTCGTACACCGAATACGTCAGCGGCTTTTCGCAGTAGACGCCCTTGCCCGCTTTGATCGCCGCCATGGTCGCCACGGCGTGGATGTGGTTCGGCGCGGCGATCAGCACCGCGTCGATGTCCCGGCCTGACCGTTCCAGCATGATGCGAAAATCTTTGTACACCTGGCAGTCGTGACTGCCCGCCGACGGATTCTCGCGATAGTGCTGCTCGATCGCCTCCATGGCGGGTCCGCGCCCGCCGTGGTGGCGGTAGTAAAGCTCGGTGTTGTCCCAGAATTGGGCCGGATCGCAGATGGCCGGGATCTTCACGTCCTTATGGCTCAGCAGATTCTTGATGTTGGTGATGCCCTGGCCTCCGGTGCCGATGATCGCGACGTTCAACTGCTCGCTGGGCGGCACGTGTCCGGCTCCGCCCAGGACGTGCCTGGGCACGACCGTGGCGGCCGCGACGGCCATCGATGTCGTCATGAACTGCCGACGGGTGAGATTCTGATTTCTACGCATCACTCAAACTCCTTATACAAGGCCGGGCGAGAACGCCCCGGGACGGTTTCACGCTGCTTAACGCTCCGGCACAACCGGGATCACGGGCGGCGCGACGACCGGCAGCGCGGGCGGCGCGACCTCTGCATCCGCCAGCAAATACCGAAGCATCAAATAGTCCACCAGTTCATTATAAGCATAGCCCACCTGGGTCAGGCAATGGTGGGCGTAGGCATTCAGGAAGCGTTCGAGGCCCGCGCCGCCCTGCTGCTTCAGCACGTTGACGGCCTCTTTCTCCACCTGTGGTTGGATACTGAAGAAAGCCGCCTCGGCCGGCTCGTAGACGCGCCGAATGTCCGCCAGTGCATCCTGATACCGCAGGTTGGTGGCCAGGCTGCACACCAGCCGGAAGTTCCAGGGCGCCTGGTCGCGTCGAATCCGCGTGTAGTCCGGGCCCTGATCCCACGCATCGGGCATTTCAGTCACGCCCGCATAGACCGGAGCGAAACAACTCGTGCAGGCGGGGCCGTAAGCAAACCACAGGCAATTGCCCACGCTGTCGGGCAGCCAATCGCGCAGTTGGGCGATGACGACATAGCCACTGGTCGGCGTGCACAGGGCCCGCTGGGGCTCGATCCCCAACAACTCGAACAATCCGGGCGGTCCCCAGGGCCGGGCCAGTGGACTCTTCTTGCCCTTCGGATTGAACGCGGGATGCGCCGTCAGATCGAACTCGGTGCCCTGGTAGCCGTCGCGTAGTATGGTCTGGAGTCTCGCGACGGTCAGCGGGCGATCGGGCTTGACCGAAAACGGATAGCGATCTGCCTGCGCGTCGCCCGTGGTCTTCAGGCCCAGCGACGGCGCGGCCAGACTCAAAGCCCGCCATTCGCGCAACGAGTTGGCGACCGTGCCCGGGTCGCCGTACACGTCGCGCCATACGAAGGGCTCACCCTGTTGCCAGAACCCGAGCTCCTCAGCCAGCGCATGAATGTTGGGCGAGGCCAGGAACCTGTCACGATTATCGAGGTCCACCGCACCGATGCGACTGCGATTGGTGCAGCAGCCCACTTCGCCATCCGGGATGCGCTGGGCGCACCAGACCCCGCCAGGCTTGCCGCTCTCGGGGGTCCAGTCCGCACCGGGCCCGAAGATCTCCATCAGCCAGGCTTCCTGGTCGTCCGCGATCGGCAGCGCCACGCCGGCGTGCGGCGCGCGGTAGTACTGAAAGCCATAGTGTTCGACCATGGCGCCGATCAGCTTGATGGCCTCGCGGGCGGTGCGGGCCCGCATCAGGCCGTTGGCGATGAGCGATGTCGTCCAGTGGTTGCTGTTGGGTCCGACGACGCCGCGCTTGCAGGCGAGCCCCGAGCGCATCGAAATAAACTCGATCGTAATGGTCAGGCCGTGCTCGTTCATGCCACCGGTCGTCATGTTCTCGACGTTGCCGGCCAGGATGATCGTGCGGTAGGTCTGCTCCACCGGCAGAGTGCCCACGTGGTCGTAGCCCTTGCGCAGATTCGCCAGGTACTCGGCGTGCGTCTTGGGCCGAGGCAGATTCCAGTACATGGGCAGTTTCGTGCCCTCGGGATACATCTGTGCGGGCATGACATAAATCAGACCCATGACATCGCCATCGCACGAACTGCTCAGCAACACCGAGCCATCGGCCGTCGCCTCCCGGCCGGCCAGGATCGTCGAACATGCCAGAGCCACGCGGGGCACGCCGGCGACCGCGAGTACGAGTCCGATCCAAATGAAAAACCCTCTCGATATCCTGTTGATACCTTTCATGAGCGCACTCCTTCAGAGGTTCGCCCGCAGACTATTCCGATCCGTAGCGCTTCTCGAAAAACTCGTAGGCCGCGACGGCCTGGGTGGCGTCGAGGGCATTGGCCGGGCCGCCCCCACCGGTAACGTTGGCCATATCCGTGATCTGTCTGAGCAGATCGGCGTAGATCCTGGCCTTATCGAACTCGGCTCGGGCCAGGACTTCGTCGTCTTGGTGGAAGAACATCGACGTGCGCACCAGATGGTAGAGGAACTGGTACATGGTGCGGCCGTAATCCAGCCGGGCGTTGTCGGCCAGCAGGCGCGTCCGCTCGCTTTCGTCTTGGCAGGCCAGCAGCGACTTATCCAGTGCTGCACGCGCCTGCGCCATTTCGTCCACCATCTCGACAATGCTCAGCGTTTCGTTGGTCGCCGAGGCTTGGGGCTCGTAGTGCAGATGGTCCACCCAGAAAATGGGTTTGTTCTTGCTCGTCAGGTGCTGGGCCCAGCTTTGCGTCAGATAGAACCGGCTCTCATTCTTCAACGTGATGAAATGCTTGAAGGCCTTGAGGTTGGCGGTGGCCCGTTCGAGGCGCTGGTAGACCTGCTTCGTCGTCGCATGGGTGGTCGGGTAATAGCGCCGGTAGTATTCGTCGATGACGCGGCCGCTGTCGAGATCGATATCCCAGAGCAGCCGGGACAGGAGGTATTGGTTCAGCGTCCAGGTGCCCCAGCGGACGATGGGCGAGTGCATGTAACAGAAATGGCGGGCCCCGTTCTCGAAGTACCACGGGACATCCGACGACATGATCCGCGTGTAGACCGTCGGCAGAGACATCAGCGAGCTGACGTTGTAGTATTCGCCAATGAAGACGCCGCCCTTGTAGTGCCGGCCCGAATCGACCGCCCAGTTGACGTAGCTATGGTAGAGCCGCTGATTGACCTCGCTGCAACTCGTGTCGGCCAGCGTGTGGGCGTAGCAGCGACCGATGGGGAAGAAGGTCAGCAGGCAATCGTCGTAGTTGAAGCCCTCGGGCAAGGGCTTGGTCGGTGGAAAGATCGTGTCCTCGTAAGCCAGGGGCGAAATCAGCACGTCACGGCTCAGACGCCCTTCGGCGCGGACCTTGGCGATCTCCTGAAAGATAATATCGACCAGGATGAAGAAGCGGTCGGTGATACTGCCCTGGGCCTGGCATCGATCGCAGTGACACCATCCGCCGTGACAATCAAACATCCAGAAGTTGACAATGTCCGCATGCTTCCAGCGGCCCGTGGCCAGGCCTTCGGCCATGTTCTTGCCGAACTCGCGGGCCGCGTCGATATTGGACGTGCAGAAGTTGTGCCCGTTCCAGGCGAACTTGTCGCTGCGCTTCCCGTCGATCAGGCCGTACCATTCGGGGTGAACCTCGAAATAGGACAGCTTACCGTCGTTGTTCTTGTCGCCCTGATAGTCGTCGCTGGGTCGATAGGGATCGGTGGGCTTGCTCTCGTCGCCAGTGAATTGCGCGCAGTTATAGGGATACTCGTGCCTGGGGTGAAGGTAGAAGAGTTGGTTCTCGTGACCCCCGACGGTAAGCTTCAGGCCCAGCTTCTTGAGCTTGGGCACCTGATGATCGAGCGCGGTCCAGAGATTGATCTTGTTGCGGACCATCCACAGGTGCATGTCGTTCGGGTCGGGCTTCGGGTCGGCCGTGATCCAGAACCCACGCGTCAGGTAAGCTGGATTTTCGGTAACGTTCAACTCCGCGGGCAGCTTCACGGAACCGACAGGATAAACCGTTCCCGCTTCACCCAAACCGAAGAAGCGAACGCCCAGCCGGTTGAGGTACTCGTAAACGCCGTAGAGCGTACCGACGCGGTCGGCGCCTTGGATAATCGTGACAGTACGCCCGTCCGCGCGGACCGTGCGAATACTGAAGCTCTCGTCGGTCGCCAAATCGACATCCTTGCCCTCGCTGACCTTGGCAATCAGCGGGTTGGACGCGGTGCTGCCCAGCAGAAAGACCGGCCCGCGCGCCGGCATCCGGTCGGCCCGGCGCAGCTCGATGTCACGCGACTCATACTCCGTGACCCGCACCAGGAAGTGCTTGAGCTCGACAGCCGCGAAGCATTCGCTACACGCCCGGTCGTCGGCCAGGTCCGCATCCCAGAAATCGACCTGCCCTTCCCCGGCTGCGGCCTGCTCGACCGAATCGAACGGCCCCGGATTGACACAAACGGTGACCTCGGCGCCGGCCACGGCACCGAGCAACAGGACAAGTCCGAAAGAACAAAACACTCTCGCCATAGGTTCTCCTCTGTTTGTTGCCTGGAGTCAACGATCACTCAGCCAGGACACACCGCATGGATTCACTTCTCTGTCCTCGTCAGCCCCTTACCCAGCAAGGGCAGAACCTCGTTCGCCTCTCGCGGGCCATAATTGAAAACCGTGAAGCCCCCTGTCTTGTGCCTCCGGGTGATGTCGATCTGCTCGATGAGCTTCGCGATGTCCGTCGGGTCTTCCCAGACGCTCAGGCCGATTCCCGGATAACAGGGAACCGCGGCGACCCATTCAAGCTGATGGGTGACCGCACGTTCGAACGTGGCACTGGAGGAGAAATAATCCATGGGACAGACGAAATCGAGATAGCCCGCTTCGCACCATCGCCTCCAGTCCTGACCGACTGTGTCGCGATCCACGGGCCAGTTGCGAAAAACAGCGGCAGAGATCTTGATGCCCGGGCGGATCTGCCTGGCTTGCCTCGCAACCTCCGCGACCACTGCGGTGATCTGCCGACGTCGGAAATCCAGCCATTGCTGCGCCAGCTCCGAGTCTTCCCGCACATCGGAAGGCCACTGGACGATGCGCTTGTCAATGGCCTCTTCAAATCGCTTTCGGCATCCCTCGCAGAAGCACCCGTCCCGGCCCGGATAGCGAATATAGTCAAAATGCAGGCCATCCACGTCGTATTGGCGGGCCACCTCCAGCATGGCCATGATTTCGAGTTTCTGGTTCTCCGGATGAGACGGACACAACCATCGCTCGTTGACCGAACCGTCGTAACTGACCTGGACCCGGCCCGCCGAATGCATCTGCTCAACGAAGGCCTGATCCGTCCACCGGCCCATGTTGTAGTTGACCTTCCAGACATGGCACTCAACACCATGTTTCTTGCAGGCCGCCAGACAACGCGCGATCTGGTCGCCTTTGCTCTCAATGTCCTTGTACACGGGCAGGACCTCGCTGCGATAGAAGGCGACGCCACCCCAGAGCATGTTGGGCAAAATCGCCGTCAGCCCGTTATCCGCCAACCGCTGGATCGCCTCGTCCCAATCCATGCCCGCGACCCCGAAGGCGCTGTGACACCAGAAGGCCCGATGCTCGCCCGGCAACGGCTGCTGGGCCAGACAATAGGCTTCCAGCAAGGCTTGACGCGACTGCTCAGCAGCCGCCATCGCCTGGGCGAACTCCGCTTCGGCAAGACGCGAAACCCCTCGCCGGTGACATCGATCCGCTTGGGCCAGCGACGCACCGGCACGACCCGTACCGGCATCCAACTCGGCAATGCCTCGCTGGGCCGACGCATAGTCCTCATAAGGACCGAACCGACCAATTCGATCGAAAGCCCCCCGTGCGGCATCGGACCACAACTGCGGAACGAGATGGCCCATCATTGCCAGCAGCAGTTGCAGTTTGTTGGCCGTGTCATCCGATTGCAGCACGTGCGTCAGGTAAACGCAGTTGGGACTGGCGACGATGGCGGGCTTGCCGGTCGCGTCGCCTTGCTGGGTATACCACCAGGCAGCCACATGCGCGTCGGGGCTGACAGCTTGGGCCTCGTGGATGTTCCACGACGCCTGCTTCGTAGCCGCAGGCATGTCTCTTAGAGGATGCTCGCTGGCCCGGATTGACGCGAAATACCCTGCATGCGGCTGTCGTACGTGCCCGCCGGTCTGGATGCCTGCCAGAGCAGCCAGCTTGCGCGGCAGATGATAGCAGGCCAACAGCCGACCGTCGGCTTCCAGGAACTGGGCAATCTCTTCGACCACGTCATCCGGCATAGCCGGGTTATGCGGCAGGACCACCAGCTTCGCCTGACCGAGTCGTTCGGCCGTGACATCTCGATCGCTCAGGACCAGGTGCGGCAGAGCCGCGCGGTCGAGCATGTTCGCCATGACGCTGGTGTATTCGCGCACCGCCCCCATCTCGGAGGGCGACCGCTCGACCACCGAATCGCCTCGCACAATGACAATCTTGGCGTCCCCGCCGAACAAGGCGAAATCCGCAACGTGGAATTCCGTATCATGAGCCTGGCCCCGCCAGGCCGAGATACGAATGGTATCAATCTTCGACCAGCCCGCCGGCTGGCCTTCGACCCCCATGTCCGCCTTGGCCACCTGGATCGGTACCCACCGCCCCACGGCAGGCACATCGAAGGTCGCGCGATACCAGCCGGCCCCACTATGCAAATAGAGGCTGAAATACGCCACTGGGGACGGATCGGCGCAGTGGAACAAGAACTGCACACCCCGGCACATGGCCAGATCCTGCCGAACGGGATGGTCCCACGACGCCCGCTCGATGTCCGTTCCATGGAAATTACAGGGCATCTTAAGCGCGGTCTTGCCCGCCACGGATACCTCGGAAACGTCCTGGCTGCCGGCCATCGGCTTCCAGGCCTGGGCATTGCCCTCGCTCGTGCTCGAAAAACCTTCCAGGGATGCGGAGGCATCGGTTGGTGCGGCACTTCCTGAGGGGACAACGCCAAGCAAGCATACAACGCTCAACGTCAGCAGTCGTCTACGAATGGATGAAGCCATAATCAGTCCCTCAACAACCGGCTGTCAATGTCTCGCTGTTCCGCCACCGCCGCGGAGGCCCCGATGGCACTTGGCTCCGTAAAGCCCGGCGACATTCAACAACAACACCAGTCCGAAATAGCAACACCATCTCGTTATGGTCTCTCCTCAGCGCACTGTCTGAAATCACATGGTCGTTCACCCGGCATGCACATTCTATATCGACACGGCACAAATGTCCCGCTGTTTCCGTAGATACGAGTAACAGGTCTCCGCGAAGGTCTGCAAGCAGAGGCCGTTTCGGCGACGGAAGGCCATGTGTGGCAGCCTCAAGTCCGAAGGACTTGGGGATGGTCTCGCCCACAGATTCGCCCCGGTTCGCAGCTACCAATCAAGTCTGCCATCCCCAAGCCTCCGCTGCGCTGCAGCTTGAGGCTGCCACCCGCCGCCCCGGCTCTAATCGCCCCACTTCTCGGGGATCGGTTCCAGCAGCACGGCGTGACTGGATTCTTCGCGCTTGATCGCCACGCCGAGGATGACGCCGGCGTTGTTGAAATCACGCACGGTGAAGTGCTTTCTCATCCTCCAGGGAATCTGGTCGCTGAGGATGATGCGCCCGTGATTCGGATCCCACAGGACAAGCTGCCGCTTGAAGGGGTGGTTTTGAAAGAACCTCTTGCCAAATAGCTTCGGCGGACTGCGTTCAATCTCCTCCCAGCCGACCACCTGATTGGCGTCATTGATCGCAGCGGGTTCGGGAATGTACCCTTCGGGACACCACAGCTTCGTAAACCCGGTGTGCCGATGCCACAGGACGGCGTAGCGCCGCTCCGTGCGTTTGAAGCGATGCATCGTGAGAAAGCTGGAGTGATTGTTGAGATCGTACAGGGAATACGTGTCCGGCGGCAGCTCACTGGAGGCAAGCAGACCCGCGTTCGGATCCCAAATGAACAGTCGCTGGCCTCGACTCGCCGTGTCGACGTACCCCCAGACCAGACCGGCATCGTTGATGGTTCGCAGGTCATCGTTTGGGCTGGAAGACGTCATCACGTCGCGCATGCCGGTGGCCCTGTCCCAGACGAAGGCATGCCGCGAGCCATCGGCGGCTGTCGAGGTGCCCGCGACCTGGCCCCGGTTGTTCAGCGCCGCCGCCTGGCTCCAGCCGCCCCCCAAGTGGCCGAGCAGATGCATGGCGCCGTTGGGGTCCCGGATGAACGCCTGCCCGCTCCCGTCCGCAGCGCGTAGCGTGCCGGCAATCTGACCGGCATTGTTGATGTCGGCCCGCCCGCCCGGCTTCCCGTTATTCAGGTCCCCCAGGTCCTCGATACCCCGCGCGCGATCCCACAGGAACAGATGAACGTCGCCGCTAACGGTTTGGCTGTATCCAACGACCTGGCCTTGATCGTTGAGCGCAAAAGGGACGGTGAACGCGCCCCCAAGCGAGGGCAAGACCGTGACGCGGTAGAGTTCGGCCGGTCGATCGGCGCAGAGTACGATGAGTGTGGCCAGCCCCAGCACCACGGCCAGGACAACAATGACGACGCGCCGTTTCACCTTCACAAGGGTCCCTCGTACATTGACACGATTCTCGCCTGCTGCGCTCGCCCCGCTTCGGGGAGACAACTGTCCGAGTGTACCCGGCCCTGCCGGTGGGAACAACGCTTTTTCGCCAGCCGAGACGCGAGTTGATTCTCAACCACGGGCGTCTCGGTGCGCGAGGAACTCAGGGTGGCAGCCTCAAGTCCGGAGGACTTGGGGATGGCTCCAAGGCACGGGTACTCGTCAGTCGCACAGAGGTCAAGCCAATCCGCCATCCCCAAGCCTACGCTGCGCTGCGGCTTGAGGCTGCCACCCGACGTTAGGCGAGCGGGGACGCTCGCCCTGCGTTTGCGTTCAGTAGTAAACCGCGGCCTGGACAAAGAAGCTGACCGGGGACGCGCCGTATTCGCTGCGGAGCTGGCCGTTCTTGGGCTCGGCGCCCCAGGGGACGAAGAGGTTGGTGGTCAGCGTGAGGTTGCGGTCGAGGTCCAGGCGCAGGGACGGGCTCACGACACCGGAACCGTCGGTGGGGTTGGTCAGCACGAGGAAACCGCCATTGACGGCCTCGTTGAAGGGATAGCTCAGTTGCGCCGCGATAGCCTCGCGGCCGAGGATCTGCGTATCACCGCGCAGGTACCGTTTTTGAAAGTCACTGTCTTGCAGCCGCATCAAGGCATCTTCGGCATCTTTGACGCCGAAATCAGAATAGTGGTATTCGCCCAGCAGGGTCAGGCCATTGCCAACGTTGAAGGTGTAGGAACTGCCCAGGACCAGTTTCGTCGCCAGGCGGTCGCCTCCCCATAGCGTACTATCGGGCTGGGCCTCGGGCGTATCGAAGAGAGCCAGTTCGCCATGCACCTCGGCTTCGCCCACGATCGCCGAAAACGTGGCGCCCACCATGAAGTCCTCGGCGCGCTTGCCGAAGATCAGCGAACCGTCGATGTCACCGAGATAGCCCCGGAAGCGTCCGAGCCAGGCGGACTGCTCCCACGTTTCGCCAAAGGCGGTGATGGTCTCGGCCGAACTGGTGGTCGAGAGGCGGTACTCGGCACGGAAGGCATCGACGCCCCGCCGCCACTCGCGGTCCACCTCCAAAGGCGAAAACGGGCTGAACACATCGACCGCACTGAAGAGCGTGCCGCGCCCGAGGCCGATGGCCTGGCGTCCGAGGGTAACATCGCCCCACTCCGGATGCAGGGCCACGAGGCCGCGATCGATTTCGTGACGATAGGACGAATCATCGTCGGCCGTGATCTCCCAATCGAGCTGCGTGAGGCGAAACGGGGCTTTCGCTTCGGCCGGCAGAACACTGCCCCCGGCGCCGAGTCCGGTCCCGCCCGAAAGCCAGCGGGCCCGTTGCTCGTAGGCCAGTTCCGAGTCCAGCCAGTCGTTGTGCCGCACGTCCAGGCCCAGCCGCAAGCGCGTCAGCGTCGTCCGGCTGAAATCGTCGGGGAACAAAATCGGATCGCTCGGCGCGTTGGAGGCCAGCGACGTCACTTTGCCCGCCACGTCCAGGTCGCCACGGCTGCCCCGCTCATCGTCGGACCACAATTCAAGCCCGCCCGCCCACGGCGCAAGCAATAGAACCAGGACAATGAACGGGTTCCGTTGTCGGCAGAGCATCCGTAACACGCCTAGGTCTCCTGGATCGGCGCCGCTTCGTCCGTCAGTGGCGCGGGCGTTTTGGTCTCGTCTTTCGCGACGCGGCCGTCGACCAACGTCACCACGCGGCGAGCGTGTGCGACCACCCGCGGATCGTGGGTCGAGAAGATGAAGGTGATGCCGAATTCGGTGTTGAGCCGCCGCATCATGGCCAACAGAATCTCGGCGTTTTCGCCATCGAGGTTGGCCGTGGGTTCGTCGGCCAGCACAAGTTGCGGCTTCGACGCCACCGCTCGCGCGACCGCGACGCGCTGCTGCTGACCGCCCGACAGTTCATTGGGCCTCCGATCGGCGAATTCGCTCAGACCCAACTGCTGGAGAATTTCCAGCGCCCGCGTGGACCGCTCGGCGTTGACGCCTTGAAGTTCGAGCACGAACTCCACATTCTCCCGCGCCGTCAGGACAGGCACGAGGTTATAGGCCTGGAAGACAAAGCCCAGCTCGTGCAGACGCAGATCCGCGCGGCGGCGCTTGCTCAACTCGGCCACGTCATGGCCCAGCACGCTCAGTTGTCCGGCGGTGGGGACATCGAGCGCGCCGACGAGGTTGAGGAACGTGGTCTTGCCACTGCCGCTGGGCCCGACGATGGCGACGAGATCGCCCTTGTGAACGTCGAGCGTCACACCGGTCAGGGCGTGGACCTCGATCTTGCCCGTATCGTACACCTTGGTGACATCGCGTGCCGTAACCAGAACTTCATCTGTTGCCATTACCTTCTCCTCGAGCCAGACTACTGCTCCACGCGCAAGGCGGCGGCCGGGTCAGTGCGAATCGCGAACCACGCCGGGTAGAGCGAGCTGAGCACGGTCGCACTCAGCGCCAGCTCGAACGCCAGCGGGATCAGCCACCAACCGAAATCGCCTTTGAACACCGGATCGAACAAGACGTTCGAGACGGAAAGATCCGAGGTGCCATACATTTCCGTAAAATCGATGCCATGCGTGGCAACGTAATAGGCCGCGGGCACGCCAAAGGCCAGGCCCAGCACCGAGCCCAGCAGGCCCAGGATCACGCCCTCGGCCAGCATGACGCGCATCAACCGGCCGCTCTTCATGCCGAGAGCTGAGAGTACGGCGAACTCGCGGCGCCGCTCCAACACGGCCGCCAGTTGCGCGCTCATGATTCCGAGAAAGACCACGATCATCAAGAGCCCCACCGTCAGACGCGTCCACGTTTCGTCCACTTCGGTGCCTGAGGCCAGTTCAGGCATGATCTCTTTCCAGGTCACCACGGCGTAATCATCCGACAGCCGGCCGTCCAGATCGCTCACCATGCGTTCGAGACGCTTGGGATTGTCCATAAGGGCGGTGACATCCGCGGCTCCGGCCCGGCCGGTGAGTTTCTCGACATCCGCCAGATTCACGTGGCAAATGACCCCGTCCAGATCGCGACTGCCGGTCTCCACGATGCCGACGATGCGCAACATGGCGCTGCTCATTTCTCCGTCGGCGCCCGCCACCGTAACCATGAGCGGGTCGTCCAGCGCCACGTCCAAACGCTCGGCCAGGGTGCGACCGACAACCGTGGTGCCCGGTTCATCGGAAGTGAGATATTGCCCCTCGGCCACGTTGCGCACCAGGCGGTTGATTGTCTGCTGGGTATTCGAATCGACGCCCACAATCTCCACACCCGCGACGCGGGTCCCGAACGCCAGCAACCCTTCCGTGCGGGCGTGCGGCGTGACCACTGTGACCCCCTCGGTGGTCCGAAGGATCTCGTGGATCTGCCGCCAGTCTTTGAGGCGCAGATCGTTCTCGCGCGTCTGGGGCCAGGCGGCCGGGACGATGCGCAGATGGCCCGCGCCACTTTCCGCGGCGGCCTTGAGCATCATCTTGCCCTCGCCCCGCACGAAGGCGATCATGAACAGGCAGACGGCCGAACCCAGCCCGATCCCGAGAATGGCCAGGATCGTCCGCCGCAAGTGCCGGCGCAGACTGCATATCGCGTAGCGTGTCGAGATCGAAAGTCTCATGCGCGCATCGCCTCCATCGGTTCCAGTCGAGCGGCCGTCCAGGCGGGCCAGACCGACGCCACCAGCGACGTGAACAGCACCGCGACCAGGCCCAGCAGCGTGTCGGAAAGCTCCAGTCGGGGGAAGACGTGCAGCGGGAGGTTGAGCCCCTTGTAGGCCATGTCCTTGACCTCACCGGAGCCCCCCCAGGAGGCCATGTCGATCCCCGAATCGGCGGTGGCGAAGACGAACAGATAGCCCAGGGCTGTGCCGATGAGAACGCCCAGGATGCCGGTCAGTACCGCTTCGATGACGATCATGTGGATCAGGCGCCGGGGCCGGCTGCCCAAAGCCAGCAACATGCCAAACTCGTGCATGCGTTCGAAGGTCGCCATCATCAACGTATTGGCAATGCCCGCTACCGCCGCGATGAACACGATAACCACCACGAAATAGCCCACGTAATCGGAGGTCTTCAGGATGATGACCAACTCGGGGACGATGTCCGTCCACGGACTGATCTCCAGGTCGGCCAGGGCCGGGTCCTGGCCCAGTCGCTCCGTGATGCCTTCGGCCTGCCCGGCCTGCGTGGCGCGGATCACGATCTCGTGCGCTTGATCGGGCATCACCAGCAGCGTCTGAGCGTCGGCCAACGACATGACCACGCCGGACTGATTCACCAGATCGGCAGGCGAGCTGATGATGTCCTGAACGATGTACAGATCGTTGGCCAGCGAGCCGTCGGCCGCCTGCCCCACCACCGCGATCTCCGTCCCGGGTTCGGCGCCGGCTTTCTTCGCCAGCCGATGCCCCAGCAGCACGTGTTTTTCCTTGAGGGGCTCATCCAGACCGGAGAGCATGCCATAGGGCTGCGACTCGATCTCCATGTCCAGACCGACCACGATGGCAATGAAGGCGTCCTGCTGCGGCGCCATCAGCGCCGGCGCGTAGATCCGCGCCGCGGCGCTGCCGACCCCCTGGTCGGCCCGGATCTCCGTCATGATGTCACCGAGTCCGTCCATGTAGAGATCCAGCGCGCGTTCTTCGCGCCACTGTCGCGCATGGACCTGGACGTGACCGATCATCGGCCCGGTGATCGCCAGGCGGATGTTGTCGGCGTAGCCCCGCATCAGGCCGTTACTGGCCAGCAGAGCGAACTGCCCCACACCGATCGCCAACAACGCCAGCGCCGTCCGTCGCTTGTTGCGACCCAGGTTACGCCAACCGATTTTGAGCGTGCTGAGTGGCATCGCCTCTTACATCCTCATCGTCTCTGTTCCAGGTTTGCCAGGCTGAACGTCGACTCAGGCACATCCACGTTGAACTTGATGTCGAGGTAGATCATTTCGGTCTTGTGACCATCTTTGTCCTCGGGAATCAGGGTCATGTGGGCCGGGATGCGCTTGCCATCGAAGACCTGCACGTCGGACCAATGCAGCGTCCGGGCCAAACGATCCTTGCGGTCGAAGTACTGGGCCTTCAGCGGGATGCGGGCATCCTCGGAGACGACCAGTTCGAAGCGGTTCCACAAACCGACGATGTCGGGCTTGGCCGTGAAACGCACGTGCCAACCCTTTGGGTCTGCCGATGGGCCTACGAGTTCGTACACGTAGTCCTTCGAATACGACGATTCCTTGACCAGATCGTCGTTGGTGAAGTCACTGCCCATCCACGAGGCCAGCATCATCGACGGCGGAATCCGAATCGTGCGTTTGATGCGCGGCAGGTAGTTCCAGAGATTCTTATCGACCTTGAGCGTGGCTGTGCCCTTCTCGCGCGCCGGCGCCTGGATGAGCACGAGCGCCTTCTCCTCGCCCCGCGTCCACATCTTCATCTCCAGGGTTCGCTGGCGGCGCGGCGTGGTCACGATCAATTTCGCCACCGAGATACTGCTGTCGGAGCGATAGAGATCCTCGAAGTATTTCACGACTGCGTCGACATCGACCTTGCCATCTTTGACAAACGAGGGCTCGTCAGGCACGTTGTTGGGATCGGCCGGCACACCCTGACCGAAAGCGGCACCTGCCGGCAGCACGCTGAGGACCAGCGTCACCATCAGAAATCCAATCGAGCATTGGTCGCCTCTATGTCTCATCGCGATGTCCTCTCGTCTTTCATCTCAGGCGCTGCCGGCACGCACGGCCGTCTGCATACCCAGACGCCTCAAATCCGGCGTTCTTCAATCTTTCGGTCCACGCCCAAGGCGCGTTTCCCTCTGTTAGTCTCTCGCGGCCCCGCTCCGGTTCACTCGCTTTTTTGACCGGGCCAAGGCCGCGGAGTTTCTCGAACGCCCTGGCGACTATATACCAAAACCGCCGGAGATTCACGTCTAACTGTCCCCCACGGGTCACAGCAGGCACAAGGCAGCAGACACGGGACAGACAAGCCCACGCGCGGTATAATGGCGACGGTGCCCCGGAAATCGGGCCGAACCGGATGCGCAGTCCCATAATAACGATGGAGAGAACACCAATGCAGACCGTACGAATCGCGATCGGCCAGATCGTGTGCCTGGATGGCGACCGGGTGGGCAACCTCGCCCGTATCGCCAATGCCGTAGAGGAGGCCAAGCGTGCCGATGCCGATATCGTCTGCGTGCCTGAGATGGCCCTGCTGGGCTGGGTCAACCCGGACGCCCATCAGCGGGCCCACCCCATTCCGGGAGCGGATTCGCAAGCCTTGTGCCAACTGGCCCGCGCTCACCAGATCCACCTCTGCGTCGGCCTGGCGGAGAAGGAGGCCGACTGCCTCTACGACACGGCCCTGCTCATCGACGATACCGGCAAAATCCTGCTGAAACACCGCAAGATCAATATCCTGGCCGAATTGATGACGCCCCCGTATACGCCGGGCGAGGAGGTCCGCGTCGCAGAAACGAAGTTCGGGCGCATCGGGCTGCTGATCTGCGCCGACACGCACGAGGCGGAAATTCTGGCCCGGATGGCCGAACTGGAGCCCAAATTGGTGCTGGTGCCCTATGGCTACGCCGCTCAGGAAGAGGCCTGGCCCGGCCACGGCAAAGCGCTGGAAAGCGTGGTGGTCAATACCGCCACCACGACGCGGGCCCCAACGATCGGCACCAATCTCATCGGGCAGATCTCACAGGGTCCCTGGCGTGGCATGACGTACGGCGGACACAGTGTGGCGGCCGACAAAACAGGTCGGGTCCTCGCCCTGGGCAAGGACCTCGACCGAGATATCCGGATGGTCACGCTATCGCTGAACGCCTAGTGCTGTTCGAACGCGTGCGGCCCCATAGAGGCATGGGCGCCGATGTCCCCCGCCCGGTGCGCAACAGCGGGGTCGGCATACCCGTCGACGGGGTCGTCCACGCGGTCCAGCAACCGATGCAGCAAGCGCACGTGCCGGTTTTCCTCGTCGATCATATTGTCGATCATGCCGCGGCTGCCCGGATCGCGGGCAAACTCCTTCAACCCGTGATAGAAGATCGCCACGTCCTCCGACCGCCGGATGGCGTCCCGGACGATCTGCCAGCGGGTTTCACGTCCCGTCGGCTGACCGTGGGAATTCGCCTCAGCGCCGAAACAGCTCAGACCGGCCATCACCTGCGGATTTGACACCACATAATCATCCGGGTCGAACGTGCCCAGTTCCCCGGTCTTCTCCGAATATTCCTGCCGTAGGCGTGCCCAGGCCTGCTGGTGTTTGGCCCGCCAGGAGGCCAGATTGTAGTACACGTTGCGCCGCTGCCAATCGGCAAACCGGTCGGCCGCCTTCAGGCAGAACCGGGCGGCCTTGTGCTCGACCTCTTCGGCAATCGCCAGCACATCGAAAATACTGAAGCACAGATCCATGTGACCCACTCCTTGGGAGCCGCCTGAGGCAACTCCCCGGAACCGTCCGCCTCCGTTCGCCCTTCGTCCGGGCATCCTGAACGAGGCAGGACTCATGACTCACTGAATAGTACGGACCAATTGCTAAATGGATGTTAAGACCGTGTTAGTTCTGGAAGAATTCCATATTGAGAGGGTCTCGACAATGCCGATCAGTCGTCCACGCGGCGGTAGACTCTGAAGATTGGCTTTCCTCCCTCGATGCCGATCCAGGTCAAAGCCCTCCCATTTGCAGGGATATAGAGGCTCACCTCCGGGGCGTGGCCCGACCCCTCGCGCCATGGCCTGATGTTTATCTGCTCTCCTCGGACATCTTCGTGCGTGATATCGAAGGAGAAGCGGTCTCCCGGCCGTCGGTTCCCCGAGAATTGCACGCCCGACCCTTCTAGAGAAACCGGGTCGACGTGGGTGAAGGTGAGTCGATCCGCACCATCCTCGCTCACCCAGGATCCGAGCAAGCGCGACACAGCTCCCGTCTGTGGGACCGACTGCCGATGGGTGATGATCGCCGCCGATGAGTCGGCCAGCCGTCGCACGTCACTGAGCCCCAGTAGAAGGAGCACCAGGAGCGAGGGAACCGCAATCAAGGCAAACAATCGCTGCCTTTCCCGCTTCTTTGTGCGGTTTTCGTCGACAGCCGCGTCCGCCACGAGTTCATGCTCCGCGAGATGACAGAGAGCTGCTCCGGTGATGGCCAGGGCATGCCCAGCAACCCAATCGCCACTGGCCCGGGCCCGGAAGCGAACGACCATCACCCGCTCGCAGTGGCGGCATACCCATCGAGAGAGAAACGCCTGCTGAGGCTCGACGACAGTGGCATCGCGATTGAGCCCAGCACATCCGTGGCATTGCCAATCGAATAGTCCAGTCAATTCGTGGCCGGGCTCTCCGGCTCGATCCAGCAATCCCAGGAACTTGAGGCCTCCGACAGGTTTGGTGATATCGAAGACCAATTCGCACGGCTTATGGTGGTCTGTGTGTGGCTTTGGCATAGACAGCTCGAATGCACGCTATTGATGGTTTCCTACGATGGCGCCGGTTCCTGACGCTTGATAGGACCATGCCTGCGACATCACCGGATCGCTCTGCGGGTCGTCGCCGATAGGTTCCCCATCGCGTCCTTGCCAGTGGCGCACGATCCGCAGGGCATCATGCTTGTCCTCGGCGTAGTCGAAGACGCTCTCTAAGCCGACCACTCGGAGAATGCACTTCGTTGCCAGGCGCGCGCCACACAGCAGAAGTTTGACTCCGCGTTCGGATTGCAGTTTGCGCAGAAGCAACAACGTACCGATGCTCGGCGAGGTGATGATCTCCACACGCGACAAGTCGACGATCAAATGCAGCGGCTCCCGGCGGGACAGGTGCTTCCAGAGCTGCCTCAGCTCCGGCTGGGCTAACGGCTCAGCCGGCAAGAACGCAAACAGGATGTCAGGCTCGAGTAACCGAATATTCATGGCCCACTCCACAGTCCAAGCATACCGAGGGCTTGACCCTAGAAACCTATCGGGCAGAACCAAGGAGGCCATTAGTAACACATCGCGAAACAGGCCGCAGATACCCTGCGGATGCCCGATCCTGAAGCCCAGTTGGAATCGAATCACCAACGGTAAAGCCCCTCCTAGTTCCCATAAACAACTGATGACGTCCGTCCGATGCCGCCGGTGAGAAGAGTCTTTTTTCCTCGCGCCGCAGGCCCGATAAGAGGTGGTCACATCGTTGTGCAATCGGCAAGGGAGGATTCCAGCTTTGTGGCAAGTACGTATTTCTCATATGACCCACAACGACCTTGCTTTTTAAATCGACTTGCTTGCGTTCCTTGCCGACAGATACAGATAGTCAAGAAAGGCAATCTCAAAATCTGTCATCTTCGCAGAGGATAGAAAATGGTCTCAACCCGCCAAGTCGATCTTGAAATGCACATGGCCGACCTCCTCCTGAAGAGTCAAGCGGCTCTGGACGAGTTGTACGAGTACTACCAGGTCGGCCGCCACCAGGGGAAGTTTGTGGAGAAGCCCTACCTCCTCCTCTCACACTGTGCAAACCTGTTGTTCTCCATATGGCTGTCCGAAAATGAGGCTCCCAGCGGGTTATTCGAGTACAGCTCGTCTCTCCATGCCTTGAATACGAAAGTGAATCTTGGAGCCCTCCGCTACACGGATTACGTCCGTCGAACGGTGCACGCAAACGCGTTGCAGGAACAGGTCAAGAACGAACCCAAGTGGTTCAACTTCTGGCTGAAGGTGCTCGAGACTCAAGATGGGACCCGCCCGCTTGACTGTCGCGAATTCTCCCAAACCATTCTTGGATTCGTGGGGCATTCGGGTTTTCTGGAAGGAAAGGTTCCGAGAAAGACTCGCAAAGGGGTGGCCAACCTTCTAAGGACCGATATGGTAGCGCGGATCTTTCGACAATCGATGTCGGTGCTGGAGGAGTTGATCGCGGCAATCGTTTTCCGGTTCACCAGGCTCAATCAGAGCCATCATAGCACCGAGCAACTGGTGTCCCTGATCTGCATGTTGCACCAGGTCAGGCGGACAATTATCGACCAGGTGCCCGCCGAGGGACCGTATATCCTGCTGTCGAACAAGGACTGGGGCATTCCCTCAGCCCTGTTTCGCGTGTATAGCGGCCGCATGCGCGGCAGACTCAAGGTGATCCCGAAACGGGATGGCGGCAGTGTTGCGTGTGTCTACACGTGGACGTCGGGAACCGAATCCAAACGCCGATCCTGGACGCGGGACTTCTCGGCGCTGACGCACCCCTATGAGGAACTGCTCTTTAAGACTTGGTCGCAAGAGACCGGTGAACCGTTAAACCACCCGGAGCCATCCGCCGATGCTAGGGCACGCTGGGTACTACAGAATACCGAAGCCCAACGCTTGCGGATCATCTTCCGAAACATTGAGACCATATCGCAAGCCCTCGTCCGCAATCCCCTCTGCACCGGTTTGACAGCGGATATCAGCGGCCTGACGAAGCGCAATCCGGATGACTGGTGCCGCACTGAGCTGCCATGGACATACATCAAGGAACTGGACCAGTTGCTGAACAAAGTCAAGTTTGCCTATCGCGAGGCGACCGTATTGGGCGGCCACAATCCAGGCGCGGAAGTTATCTCCAATATGTGGCCGCCAAAACGACCCCCGTGCAAAATTGTCGAACAGCCCGTATGGCGCGAGTCCCACGTCACGAAACGATCACAGGAACCGCAGTCTCCCATAGCGGCGGTTTCCTCGGATCCAGCTTTGCCCCCGGAAGAGACGGAGGCTGACGTGCTTGCCCCGACGGACCACAACGCGCAGAAAGGACCCGCGTCGGCAACGGAGCTGCCCCAGGAGGAGTCTTGCACCCCAACACCAACACCGACAGAACCTGTGGCTATAGAATGGGCTTCGGAGGAGGCGCAGGACAAATTCGATGCGGGCACAGAGAGCCTTGACAAGGAGGCACCGGTGGCTGAACTCGGCGACGAGGTCGCGCCGGAGCAGAGTCTTGATGAACGGTACGCCGTTGCCACAAGCGAGCAAACGGACGACACGTCGCTGCCCGGCGATCCAACGCCGGATAACGCCGAACCGAGCCCCGTCGAACAGGCCACTGAAGACTTGCCCGCGGAGCCGTTGAGCGAAGC
>Ga0272443_10001462_pt1 | contig 34241 bp, 32 predicted proteins | sample SSMAcet12_FD_193581 | JGI IMG/M metagenome (GOLD analysis project Ga0272443, IMG submission 193581) | Marine sediment archaeal communities from Little Sippewissett salt marsh, Falmouth, MA, United States - SSM-Acet-12 | ecosystem: Environmental > Aquatic > Marine > Wetlands > Sediment ... | reverse complement strand
CCGAAGGCGGCCCAGTAGTCCCAGTTCTGTATGCTTTTACGGAAAGTGGTCCCGCTGAGATACCCCAGCAGTGGCATCAGGGCCTGAAACACTCCGAACCACAGCCCGACTTTGAGGGCTTGAAAAATAGTCGGCCGCTCGAGGGCACAGCCGCTGGAGAGGGAGGCCGCGAAGGCATCGAAGCTGAGGCTGAATGCAATTCCTGTAAGAACGATAGGCGCCATGGGCACAGTATACCTGAAACGGGGCCGCTGGAAAAGAATATTTCGGGAAAGAGATGAACAGGGAAGAGACCCCTGGAAAGAGCCGGCGGATGGAAATACACTTATCCGCGAATATCCGCGTCGTATCCGATCCGGCGGATGAGTCCGACAATATTTTTCAGAGTGCTGTTCTGCCGCTCTTCTTCTTCGATGTCGAAGTCGACCTTCACCTGTGAATTGATACTGTCTACCTGTATGTCGGTGACTCCCTCGAGGCGGCGTCCGAATTTTTCAATTGCAAAGGCGCATGAAGAACAGTGAGCGCCGTGCAGCTTCAAGTAGCGTTCCTTTTTCATACCTATATAATACTAGTAAAAAGGTAATAATTCAAATCAGTTGAAAAACCGCCCTGCCGGAGGGCTTCTATCAACCGGATTCCCCGGCACTGAAGTATGGAGAGCGTCTTATCCACTTCCGGTATGTGCCGGCGATCAGAAGGGCGAGCAGAAGAGTTACCCAGGCCGCCGCTTCGATGGAACTGAGCTCGACTGCCGCGCCAACCAGGCCCGGAATGACCGCCGCTCCGAGGCTGGCGGAGGCCACCTGCAGCCCTATGATGTCGGGGGCATGAAAATCGCCTACTATGTGCGGGGTCAGGGTGACGAACATCGGGAAGAGCGGAGCGCAGGCAAAGCCGATGAGTGGCAGAGAAACCAGGCCTGCAGGAGCATACCAGGGCTGGAGAAGCATAAGTGTCCCCGAAACGAGGGTGATGAGCATGATCCTGACGATGGACCCGGTCCTCCAGCGGCTTCCGAAGAAGCCGAAGAAGATCCTGCCGCCGGTGAGGGCCCCCCAGTAGATTCCCACCCAGAGAGCGGCAGTCCCGGGAGATGTGCCCCTGCCTGCGGTAAAGAGACTGAAACTCCATGCTCCTACCGTAACTTCGAGCCCCGTGTAGAATAGAAAGAGTGATATCCCGACTACACGGGTTGAGAGCGGCACTGAAGAGCCGGCAGGGCGGGGATGGTGTCCGCCGGACGGGGAGCCGCTTCCGGGCGGTGAAGGGTCTCCAACGGATCCAGCTTCTTCGGACCGGGTAGCGTTTCCGCCGTCTTCGGGCGGTGAAGGGTCTCCAACGGACCAGGAATTGCGTCCGTCTGGCCGGGAAGCGTCTCCAGCGGACCAGGAACTGCGTCCGTCTGACCGGGTAGCGTTTCCGCCGTCATCGCACAGGGAAGCGGCGCCGCCGCCGCCGGCCTTCCTCCTTGTCGACGCGGCTCCCCGTGAATCGTCACGGTACCAGAAGTGCCTGCTCAGGATGAAAAGGACCAGCAGAATACCTACCAGTATCAGGGTCGTCAGATATCCGCGCTGCCAGGGACCGCCACGCTTGAGGATACCGCGCATAATGACCGGACCCAGCATCGCTCCGAAGCCGTAGAAGGCGTGCAGCAGGGTGACCTGCTCCTTCCTGAATCTCCCGGCGGCATAGGCGTTCAGGGCGGCATCCACCGCACCCCCGGCGGTGCCGAGAACGATGGTGGCTCCCACCAGCACCGGCCAGAGGGAGGCATACACGTAGCCGGTCATGGCGGCGGCGGCAGACAGATTGCTGGCGATGAGGAGGTTCCCGACCCCCAGCCGGCGGGTCAATCGGCCGGCGTTGGTGCTCGAGAGCAGGTAGCCGATGGTAAAGGCGATCTGCAGTACCGCCAGATTGCTGATGGGAACTCCGAAGAATCCGCTGATGGAGGGCCAGGCGACTCCCAGCAGTCCGTCGGGCAGTCCGAGACTGATGAAGGCGAGGAAGCAGAGATAAAGAAGAAGTCGCTGATAGGTGGAGGATGAGATACGGGAATCCTTCGAATTCATGGCAGGAGAACAGTAACAGCAGGATTCGAAGATGTCTACTGCTCCGTTTTTTCTCTTGAAAAAAAGTACGTTTTCAGGCAGTATGGCGGTCTGAATTCTACAGCGTGCGGAGACGTTCAATGTCAGGTAAAAAAGTGGTTCGGGTGCTGCTGTATCTCTGGCAGCTGCCCCAGCATATAGCCGGTCTTTTGCTGGTGCGGCTTCTTTCGTGCCGGTATTATCAGGATTACTGCACTGCAAGAGTGTACATCACCCGGGTACCTGTGGGCGTTTCGCTCGGGAACTACATTATCGTGTACGGTCATCCCGAGGCGCTCGAGTGTATTCCACATGAGTGGGGGCACACCATGCAGTCGCGTCGGCTCGGGCCGCTGTACCTTCCGCTGGTCGGCCTGCCGTCGATCGGGATGAATATCTTTTCCCGATTGAAGATCATGAATGAAGACCGGTACTACCTGCGGTGGCCCGAAAACTGGGCCGACCGTCTGGGAGGAGTTGAGAGACTGTAAGCATGGGAAAAGCGGTGAAGCGTCTGACGGCGCATTTTGCGATCTACAGGGGACTGCCGAAGGGAATCTACGTCCTCTTCGTTGCCCAGATCATCAATGCCGTCGGCAACCTGGTGTATCCTTTCCTCACCTTTTTCCTCACCCAGCGGCTGGGATACAGCAGCGCTACGGCGGGTATGTTCATACTCTTCCTCTCGGTGGCCTATGTACCGGGTTCCCTGATCGGCGGCAAGCTGGCAGACGTCATCGGCCGCAAGAAGGTACTGGTAGGTACACTGGGAATGGCGGCCCTTGCCTTCATTCCCTGTGCCTTTCTCGGTAATTCTCCGATCATTCCCTGGCTTCTGATAGTAGCTCATTTTTTCTTCGGAGCGGCTGAGCCGACCCAAGAGGCAATCACCGCAGATATGACCACCGGCGAACAGCGGCAGTCGGCGTTCAGTCTTCTCTACCTCGGGCACAACATCGGTTTCTCGGTGGGCCCGATGATCGCCGGATTTCTCTTCACCCACGCACTGCCGTGGCTCTTCATCGGCGATGCCGTCACGACCTTCATCGCCCTGGCCTTCGTCATCATGCTGGTGCCGGAGTCCAAGCCCAGCGAAGAGGAGATGGAGAACCACGGCGGAGAAGATTCAGATGAGAAGGCTGAAACGGGAGGACTGATTCCCGTTCTGCTGAAACGGCCGTTTTTACTGGCTTTTTCCTTCATATCGCTGCTGCTCACCTTCGTGTATTCCCAGTTCACCTTCAGTCTGCCACTTCAGTTGAAGGAACTCTTTCAGGAGCAGGGTCCCATGTTTTACGGAACGCTGATGACCGTGAATGCCCTCGTGGTGATCTTCTTTACCACCCCCCTTATCAGCTTCACCAGGAAAGTGAAACCGGTCCTGAATGTGGCCTTCGCTTCATTACTGTTTACCATCGGTTTCGGAGTACTCTACTTCATCCACAGCATCTGGCTTTTCGCCCTGTCGACCCTCATATGGACACTGGGTGAAATCCTGCAGGCAACCAACACAAACGTCTACATCGCCAACCACACGCCCATCAGCCACCGTGGACGCTTCAACTCCATCCTTCCGGTCATAATCGGCGCGGGTTTCGCCCTGGGCCCGCCGGTGATGGGGCAGTATATCGAGATGATGAGCGTCCGGGCGGTCTGGCCTCTGATGGCCGGGATTTCACTATTTGGCGCCGCGGCTCTGGTGATAGTATACCTGAGGGAGAAGCAGAGCAAACAGAACAGCGACAGTTCGGCTGCTGTAGTATAAATTACGATAGGATGATCTGTATGGCGGAAGATAAGAACTATACATTCTCCCTGTTCATCTGGTACCCGAAGAACACGCAGAACCACGGAGATGGGCACGAGGGACTGACGCGGACACGCACCGCGCTCCTGGCGCAGAGCTTCAGGGACTTCGAATGGATAATCGTCGGCGACGGCCGTATTCCGGATATTCGAAGGGTCGTGGACGAGCCTGTTCCGGCGGAATTCCCGATACGTTTCATGGACAAACGTTGCTCCGGGGAACACGATGCCGTGAATGCGGCTGTACGTCAGGCCGAAGGACGGTTCTTCCTGATCATGCCGAAGGGGGTCCGGCTGCTGCCGAAGGCCCTGGAAAGGATGCTTCACTTCTGGAACACCATACCTGCGGAAGAACGGAGCTCCTTCGTTTCCATCACCGGAGCTGTTACGCATCAGGACGGCAGTCCGGCCTGCAGCCGCCTGCCGGCATCCCCCTTCGATTCGAACAACGTCGAGATATCAACGCACTACGGGATAACCGGGTACCGGATCGGATTCATCAGCACATCCGCCCTCAAAGAACATCCCTTCCCCGAGATAAAGGGGGAGACCTTCGTCCCCCTTGAACTGGTCCTCAACCGTATCGGGACCGCCGCGTTGACACGTTACGTTGATGAGCCTTTTGCCGTGCTTGATACTGCCGATGCTGATGTCCGGCGGGAAATTCCGCGCTGGATCGGGAATCCTCAGGCTGCTGCGCTTTACTACAACGAGCTTTCTCTTCAGCGGCTGCCGTTGGCCCACCGTATACGGGCCTGTGCCAACTATGTCCGTTTCTCCATGCATGCCGGCATCATTCCTGATCAGATCTTCAGGAATGCCGGGAGGAAGGGCATCACCTTCTTCATGCTGTGGCCGGGGCTTTTCCTCTACCGGAGGGACCTGCGGCGATACGGAGCAGACACAGGGTGCTGAACCGAATTTACGCACCGAAGCGCGGGGCCTGATCTACGCGCCTATTCTCCTCCGGAATTTGAAAACAGCTTCTTCATCCCATATTATTAACAGCGTAGATTTTGAACTCGACCGTTTCTTTATTACATTTAGGTCATACATGAAGGAGGAAAGTATATGTCAGATTATCATGAATCGATCGACGGGTTGTCATCCGAGACGATGAACATATCCCGTGCGCTGCACAGTCTCAAGGAGGAGATCGAAGCTGTCAACTGGTACAACCAGCGGGTTGATGCCTCCGATGATCCGGAGCTCGCCGCTATAATGGCCCACAATCGGGATGAGGAGATCGAACACGCCTGTATGGCCCTGGAGTGGCTCCGGCGCAACATGCCTGCCTGGGATGAGAACCTGCGGATGTTCCTGTTTTCGACCGGCGACATCACTCATGTCGAGGAAAACATGGAAGGCGGAGAAGGAAGTGAAAGCCCCGGAAGGGGAGGGAATTCCGATCTGGGAATTGGTGGAAAAAGGAGTTAGAAATGGATATTTTACGAAGATCATCGGCACCGATTTCTGATGCCGCGTGGGGCGAAATTGACAGTCTGGCGAAGGATTACCTGAAAAGCGCGCTGTCCGCCCGCTTTCTGGTAGGGGCCTCTTCACCGAAAGGGTGGGGCCATCAGGTTGTCAGCAGCGGACGGCTCGGGGATATAAAGACGAAGGGGGCCGTTTCGTACGGACTCTATGCAGTCAAACCGTTACTCGAGCTCAGGGTACCCTTCGAGCTCAATGTCTGGGAGCTGGACAATGCATCGCGGGGCGCCCGCGACGTGGACCTGGACGTGCTCGAAAAGGCTGCTTCAGAAGTTGCTGCCTTTGAAGACAGTGTGCTGTACGACGGATTGAAGGATGCCGGCATCGAAGGAATAGCCGCCGCCGGCGGATCAGGGGCGGTCGAATTCCCGGGTGAACCGGAAAAAATGGCCAAGGCCGTATCGGAAGGAGTCGCGCATCTCATGCAGAACGGGATCGAAGGGCCCTACAACCTGGCAGTCCCTCTTGATGTGTGGCAGCAGATCAAAGGGTACGTGAAGGGAATGCCCCTCGAGCAGCATATTGAGAAGATCCTGGGTGGGGAATTGATCCCTGCCCGCGCTCTCAAGAAGCCGATTCTGGTCTCGGCACGCGGAGGCGACTTCGAAATGACCCTCGGTCAGGACCTGTCGATCGGGTATTCCGCTCACAGCACCAAGACTGTGACACTCTACTTCACCGAATCCTTCACCTTCGAGATATTCGAACCGAGGGCGGTACTGGTATTCAAGTGATGGAGAAGTGATCTAGAATAGAAGCTCTGTGAAAAAAAGGGGGCTGCCTGCGATCGCAGGCAGCCCCCGTCTTTTGCTATGTTCAACAGGTCAGAATGAATCAGGCGTTGGCAGCCGCCTTCTCGGCTACCAGCTCTTTCAGCTGTTTCTTTACAGCCGGAACGGAACAATCTGTGCTGACGGCGGAGACTTCCCCGTTGAGGGTGTAGAAGATCGTCATCGGATCAATATCACAGCTGAGCCGATCGCACAGGGATTTACCCTTGTACAGATCGATTACATTCAGCTTCACTTCGTCCTCGAACTCCTTCTCGATATCCTTCATTATCGGCAGAAGCTCGCGGCTCGGTGCATCGATAGCGGAGTAGATGTAAATGAGTCCGACCTTTTCCTTCTGCATGATCTGGTTCTCGAAGACCTCTTCCTCGGCAATATACTTCTCTGCATTTACACCGGCAACAGCACCGTCTCCGACGGCGGTAGCAACCTGCTTCAGGTTCTTTTCACGTACATCACCGCAGGCGAATACGCCGGGGATACCGGTCTCCATCTCTTCGTTGGTGATCACGTAGCCCTGTTTGCTCATATTTAGAATACCCTTGAAGATCTCGGTGTTCGGTTCGTAACCGATGAACTCAAAACAGGTGTCGACCTTGACCGGATCGAGCTCGCCGGTCTTCAGGTTCTTCAGGACCACGGTGTCGAGATGTTCCTCGCCTTCGAATGAATCGACCATGGTGTTCCACTTGAACTCCATCTTCGGATTGCCGAGGGCCTGATCACGGGCGATTTCATTACAGTCCATCTTGCCTTCGTCGTGGATGACCGAGACAATTACCTTCTCTGCGAACTTGGAGAGGAACATGCCCTCTTCGATTGCAGCATCGCCGCTGCCGATGACCATTACGGTCTTGTCGGTATTGGCTGCCGCGTCACAGGTGGCGCAGAATGAGATACCCTTGTCGAAGAGAAAGTTCTCTTCATTCTTGGCCCGGGTGATTCTCGGCCGTCCGCCGGATGCAACGATGACGGATTTCGCTTCGAAGATATTTCTAAAGGTCTCAACGGTCTTCTTTTCCCCGTTCAGATCGACTGACTTCACGTCGGTGAGCTTGAACTTAACACCGAATTTTTCAGCCTGTTTCTTGAACAGCTCCATAAGTCCGAGACCGCTGCTTCCCTCCGGGAATCCGGGGTAGTTCTCGATCTCGTTGGTATAGGTGGCAAGGCCTCCCACGAGGGCTTTCTCGATGATAAGCGTTTTCAGTCTTGCACGGCCGGCATAAATGCCGGCGGTAAGGCCTGAAGCGCCGCCGCCAATTATTACTACATCGTATTCTTCACGTTTTTTCTCACGCATTAAACTATATCCTCCTCATAGTCCCTGATATCTACATAAAAAACTTCACCAGCAGCTTGCTGCCTACGATCGCTCCCAGGAATATGAATACGCCGAATACCCATCCTGACAGTGAAAATGAGGCGATACCGCTGTAGAGGGCGCCGATGTTACAGCCGAAGCCGATCCGTGCGCCGTAACCCATCAGAAGTCCGCCGAGAACCGCGGCAATGATCTGCTTGACCGATTTGATCTTCTTGATCTTGAACCCGGAAGCCAGCAGGACCGCCAGAAAAGCGCCGATAATAATCCCGAGGTTGCGGATACTGCCGCCGTGATTCAGGAAGCCGCCTTCCAGTGTTCTCTGGGCGCCCTCGCTGGAGAAGTAATACCACTTGTCCACGCTGCCGCCCACCGCTTCGTAGAGCCAGGCACCCCAGTTGGCCAGTACTCCTGATACGCCCCAGGGGTTGCCGGTGGTAGCCAGCGTAACGATCTGAAATACAGAGAGCAGAATAGCGCCGGTCAGGTAAGGCCAGGCATCCTTGATCCACTCCTTGTAATATTTATTGTCTTTTATTCCCAAAACGGTTACCTCCGTTGTAAGTGACTCTGCTTATTTCACCTTTTCGATGATAACTTCCCACTCGCCGTCGTCGATCTCTTCGACTTCAACGTTGTGGCCGTCCTTGCGGGCCCATTCGGGAAGGTTTTTCATGGCGCAGCTGTGGTCGATCTGTACGATCAGCACGTCGCCGATTTCCAGCTCTTTGAGCTTGTTCTGTGCCTTTACCAGAGGTACCGGACAGGCTTCACCGTAACAATCAAGTTCGACTTCTTTCATCTCTATACTCCTCTCTTATTTCACCTTTTCGATGATAACTTCCCACTCGCCGTCGTCGATCTCTTCGACTTCGACGTTGTGGCCGTCCTTGCGCGCCCATTCGGGAAGGTTCTTCATGGCACAGCTGTGGTCGATCTGTACGATCAGCACGTCGCCGATTTCCAGCTCTTTGAGCTTATTCTGTGCCTTTACCAGAGGTACCGGACAGGCTTCTCCATAACAGTCAAGTTCTACTTCTTTCATCGTCTATGCTCCTTTATGCTTCTTTTTCTTTGCGATTGGCCCACTTGTCGGCTGCAATCCACAGCAGGGCAATAATCAGCAGTTGAATGATCACCGCGCCCATCCATCCGAATACATCGGGGAGAAACACGGCTTTACCGGATAGAATCACGTTCAGTTTCCACCATCCGAAGTCATGGGCGCCCCAGAGGGAACCGACAACGAAGAAAAACAGGGAGAGCAGCTGCATGGTGAAACCTTCACCGACCCTCATCAGGGTCCCGGAAGCACATCCGCCGGAGATGACCATGCCGATTCCGAATATGAATGCCCCTATAGCTGTAGCCAGGCTCACCGGTACAACGTAGGACTGACCCGGAATGGGGAGTCCCCTTACATGTGCGCCGTATTTGATGGCGATGAATCCGATCGAAGTGACCGCGAATGCTGTCAATACCGCTTTGGTAAGGTTCGTGCCGCCGGTGAGATACGGATCACGCATCGCCGCGGTAAAACAGAACCGTGTACGCTGCAGAATGTATCCGAAAGCCAGTCCGGTCACCCAGAACAGCACCAGCTGTTCATTCCGGGTTCCGAGGTATATACCGAATGCAATGACCAGGACGAGCAACGCTACCCCGATGGGAAGCTGATTTTTCTTTTTCTTTCGACTTCGTGAGCGGGAAGAGCGCCTGATGCTGCTCCCGCCGGAAGACGAGGTTGTACTTGAATTTACGTCACTCAAGGCGTATAACCTCCTTCGTATATGAGTTATTTACCATATACTATACAATATTGCTCATAAATTCTCAATATAAATATATAAGAAAATTTTAATTTTTTTCATTATGTATATAAAAGTTACTCTATTCACGATATCGCGATTCTGTTGCTAAGAACGTGAAGGAGAACCGGAATTTCAACGGCAAAGGATTGGAGTTGCGCTTTTACCGCTCTCCTCTTACAATAACTGTGCGATCTATACATTGAGCAATCCAAAACAGGGCAGGTGAAGATCATGAAAAGCTTTCCGGACAGGGAGACGCTGCAGGCCGCCTTCGACCGGGTGCGGGCATATGCACACGAGACTCCGGTGCTGACCTCCGAAACCTTCGATCGGATAACGGGCGGGAAACTCTACTTCAAGTGTGAAAATTTTCAGAAGGGAGGGGCCTTCAAATTCAGGGGGGCGGTGAATTCCGTTCTCTCGCTTACTGACGAGGAGTCGGCACGGGGTGTGGCGACCCACTCATCGGGAAACCACGCACAGGCGGTTGCCCTGGCAGCAAGGATGAAAAATATCCCGGCTACAATAGTGATGCCGGAGAACGCTCCGCAGGTGAAGGTCAATGCGGTCAAAGGATACGGCGCCCGGGTGATCTTCTGTCCGCCTACGCTGAAGGACCGGGAGGAGACCCTGGAAAAAGTGATCAGTGAGACCGGCGCGGAGTTCATCCATCCTTCCAACGATCTGCGCGTTATTGCCGGACAGGGTACGGCCACGATGGAGCTGCTGCACACAAGGACAGGGGCCGATGAGGAGCCCGGCCGGAAGATCGATCTGGTCCTGAGTCCCGTGGGAGGCGGTGGTCTGCTCAGCGGAACCGCTCTGGCGGCACGGTACTTCGGGAGCGGGATACGGGTGATCGGGTGCGAACCGGCCCGTGCGGATGACGCCTACCGTTCATTCTACGGAGGGACCCTCGTTCTTCCCGATCATCCGGATACCATTGCGGACGGTTTGAAGACCTCGCTCGGATCCAACACATTTCCCATCATCAGGGAGAACGTGGATGCCATAGTCCTCGTGGAGGAGGATGAGATCGCCGAAGCAATGCGCCTTGTGTGGGAACGGATGAAGATCGTGATAGAGCCTTCCGCGGCAGTGCCGGTGGCAGCCGTGCTGAACGGCAAGGTCGATGTAAAGGGCAGGAAAGTGGTTATTATCATTTCCGGCGGGAATGTAGACCTGGGGAAGCTCCCCTGGTAAAGAGGAGAATACTACCCCAAAGCTTAGGGGTGACACTCGAACAGCGAGTACTTGCCTGAAAAAAAGCGGTAAATCGCCGCCGTTTCCAGGCTTTGAGCTTATGCCGGATCAGGCAACCATAAGCTTTGTGGTACTAAGAAAGAGGAGAAATTAATGGATTGGAGATCACAGGTATATCGTCCGGCTCTGGTAGTCCAGCCGGAACGGGTGAAGAAGAATTTTAACAGGATGCAGGAGAAAGCCCTCTCCAGCGGAGTGGTGTTCCGGCCGCATTTCAAAACTCACCAGAGCGCCTTCGTCGGCGAGTGGTTCAAGTCCCGCGGACTCGAACACATAACTGTATCCTCGGTCAGGATGGCCCTCTATTTTGCCAGCCACGGCTGGAAGGACATTACAATCGCCTTCCCGGTGAATCTCAGGGAGATCGAAGACATCCGTGACCTCTCCAAACGCGTACAGCTGAATCTTCTCCTTCTGAGCGGAGAGGCGGCGGAGGAGCTGAACAGCAGGCTCGACAGGAAGGTCGGGATCTGGATCAAAGTCGATGTCGGCTACGGAAGAACCGGTATCCCCTGGAATGAGGAGGACCGGATCGCCGATCTGGCACGCACGGTGGATGCCCTTCCGAACCTGGAGTTCCGGGGACTGCTCACCCACGCAGGACAGACTTACCACATGCACGACCGGGAGGAGCGGGCCGCATTATTCACACAGATTACCGAAGGTTTGAACCGGCTGAGGAACCATGTCCTGGCATCGGGACCGAAGAGCTGTCTGCTTTCGGTGGGGGACACCCCCGGTACGACCGCCGTCCCGGATTTCAAAGGTGTGGATGAAGTGCGGCCGGGGAATTTCGTCTATTTCGATGCCCAGCAGTGGCACCTCGGTTCCTGTGAAGAGGAGGATATAGCCGCTGCCGTAGCCTGCCCCGTGGTTGCCGTACACCCGCAGCGGAGCGAGATAGTCGTATACGGCGGAGCGGTGCATCTCTCGGCCCAGGCGGAACCTCATCCGCGTCATGCAGGGGTGAGTATGTACGGATATGCGGCAGCGTGCACCCCGGACGGATGGGACCGGATAGATCCCGACTCTTATATCCGATCGGTGAGTCAGGAACACGGTGTCGCCAGGGTGTCTTCTGAGCTTCTGGAACGGGTGAAGGTCGGCGACCTTCTCTGCGTTATCCCGGTCCACAGCTGTCTTGCCGTGGATCTGCTGGACACGGCCATTACCACTGATTCCCAGCTTTTTTCCCTGGATTTTTCATGAGATATGCTCTCTGTAACGGAAGTCTGATCCCGCATGGGGAAGCTCTCATTCCTATTGAGAAAAAGGAGGTCCTCTTCAGCTTCGGCGTGTACGAATCGCTCAAGGTGAGGGAAGGTGTACCCCTCTTCCTCGGGGAGCATCTGCAGAGGTTTTTCGAGTCGGCGCGGATCATGGAATTGAGGCACCCCTTCGACGCAGATGGAATCAGCCGCGGTCTGCTGGACCTGATCGAACAGAACGGCGTACGGGAGGCAACCGTACGCATACAGATGTACGGAGGCGAAGAACCGTTTTACTATGCCTTCGTATCCCCGCTTCCTAAATATCCCGGCTGGTACTACCGGGATGGTATCGAGACAGTCAGTTACCGCGGCGAAAGGTTTTTACCAAGGGCAAAATCCAACTGTCTCCTGCTCAACTATATGGCCCAGAGAGCGGCGGAGCGAGCGAATGCGGTTGAAGCCCTGCTGATCGACCATGAAGGGAATGCTCTCGAAGGTTCCCGAAGCAATCTGTTCGCGCTCTCCGAGGGGATACTCTATACCCCGGGGCAGAATGTCCTGCACGGAGTTACCCGGAGTCACATCATCGAAAGCTGCGAAACCCTTCCTCTGCGGCTCGAGTACCGGCCGCCGAAGATCAATGATATTATCGGGGGCCGGTACGATGGTATTTTTATTTCCAGCACCAGCATGGGAGCGGTTCCGGTGCGAGTTCTGGACGGGAAGCAGCTCTCATCCGATCCGTCCCGGCGCCGTGCTTTGCTGGAGGCAACCGAAGCGCTGAACTGGCACTTGAAGGAGATGGAAAGAATGGATATTGAAAAAAATCTATGACCAGGTGACAACGGGCAGCAGCATCTATTACAATTTTTTAAAGAGAGCAGGAGTGGTATGAGCAAGCCGCCGATTCGCTATCCAACGGTAGTAGTCCCCTTCAGCACGGAATGCCGGACCGAGAACTGTCAGGATGTCTGTGTGTATCTCCGCCCGGAGACCAACGGCATCCAGGTCGAAAGTGCGATGCTGCGGACCATTCAAGGCTCTCCCTTTTACCGCGACAGGGTCGAACTTGTCTACCTGGCCAACCTTCCCGGAGGTTTCGTCTGGAAGAAGCGGGTCATCGAAAAACATTATCACCTGAAAATACTTTTCGCCAGGAAGGGCAGGACCCTCTTCACCGGCTACATGCGCCGGAGATTTTCAGAATACTTTAATATCCCCTTCGAAAAGGCCTCTCTGTGGGGATCTTTCCAGGCGATGAAGCACCTCGGATACACCCGCAGGAAGCTCTTCGACATCTGGGTTCCCCCCGAGGACATGCTCTTCCTCAACGGACAGTCCATCAAACGGGTGCAGGACCACTTCATCATCAATTATGATATTCCGGCGATCCTCATGAAAAATCACGAAGACACCGACATGGCGGTCATGATCCTGCGGACCGATCTGCCCCCCGAATCCGTACACAAACTCATGATGGAGATGGTGGACAGTCTGAAGGCCCAGGGGCTGCTCCATCGCGGCGAAGCTTTTACCCGGGTCTTCCACTTCTCCCGCAGCCCCTTCGAACAGATCCTCGATGGAGTCGGTTTCATCTACAACCCGGACGGAAGTCACATAGATCTGCAGTCCATCAATTTCTACACGTTTCTCCTCAAACGCGGTCTCACTTCGGCAGAGATCGAGAAGATCATACAGTACCCCATATTCTGTTTTCAGAATGAGGAGGAGGGATATTTTGAAAAAACTATCTATACCGCAAGCTACGGAATGGGGTATGATGAGGCATATGATAAACTGATCTCAGCGAAAGGTCAGGTTCTACTTTCTTAAATGGCCCTCTCGGCGGCAGCAAGATGGTATGATACAATCCTGTCTGGTATGAATACAAATTACGGGAGTGCAGTATGCATGCGGAACACTATATTATTTTTAATCCAACCGCGGACCACGGCAAGGCAATCAAGCACATAGCCCAAATCGAAGCGACTCTCGACAGACACGGCATCCCCTACAAGCTCGAACTGACCCGGAGTTCGGGCCATGCCATCGAACTGGCCCGGGATGCAGCCGTCCATTCCGTCAAAGGCCGGAAGTCGGAAGGGCCGGGATACAGCACCGTCGTTGCCGCAGGTGGAGACGGAACGGTCAACGAAGTGATAAATGGGCTCATGGAGGCGAAAAGCCGGCTCGGAACGGGCGGACACGGGGGGAATTTCCCCGCATTCGGGGTGATCCCTGTGGGCCGGGGCAACGATTTCTCCTACGGCGCGGGAGTGCCCCATTCCATCGAACAATCCTGTCTCCTGCTCAAGGATCCGGACGCATATGGTATGGATGTAGGCCGGGTAACCGGCGGCTACTATCCCGAGGGGCGGTACTTCGGCAATGGAATCGGAATCGGATTCGACACCCTTGTCGGGCTTGAAGCGGCCGAAGTCACCTGGATACCCGGTTTCCTCGGATACGTCTACGGGGCCCTGAAGATGCTGATCGTCTATCCCTCGGCTCCCCTCGTGAGAATGATGCTGGATGATGATGAAACCGGCGGGATAGAGACCTACAGCCCCCAGATATCGGTGATGAACGGACGGCGAATGGGCGGCACCTTCTACATGGCTCCGGACGGTATCAACCATGACGGAGCCCTCGATCTCTGCATGGCTCAGGGGCGGCTCAAGCGGATGCAGCTGCTGAAAGCGATGGGGCAGTATACACGGGGAAGTCAGGCGCAGAACCCGGTGATCTACACCGGCCGTGCCGCCCGTTACAGGATAGAGGCCCTCGAGGGAGATCTTGTCTGTCATGCCGACGGTGAGACGATCTGTACCGAAGGCAGAGAGCTGCTGGTGGAATGCATTCCAGAAGCTCTGCAGATGAAGGGCGTTCCCTTGAAGGACTGATTTGATGAAAGTGAACATGAGTCTCTGGGGACACCTGGTCACTCGAAGCATCAGGGGGATTCTCTACCTGCTGTGCCGGATAAGGCTCGAGGAGCTGGATACCCTGCCTCAGGATGGACCCTACATTGTGGTGGCAAACCACATCAACTTCCTGGACGTACCCCTGCTCTTCACCCATCTCTATCCGCGTCAGACCAGTTCCCTGGTGAAGACCGAAACATGGGACAATTTTTTCCTGGCAGGACTCGCCGATCTCTGGAGCGGGATTCCCCTCGACCGGAACAGTACCGATTTCAACGCCCTGCGCAGCGCCGAGGCGCGTCTGAAGGAGGGGCATATTCTTATGATCGCTCCGGAGGGTACCCGCAGCGGTGACGGACGGCTCCAGCGGGGGAACCCCGGTGTGGTCCTGTTCGCCATCAGGCACCGTGTCCCGGTCTATCCGGTGGTGCACTACGGTGAGGAATCCTTCCGCTCCAATATAAAGCGTTTGAAGAGGACCGCCGTCACCCTGCGTGCAGGAAAGCCATTCCAGGTCATACCTCCCGGGGGCCGGGTGAATGGTGAAATCCGGCAGGAAATCGTTGATGAGATGATGGACTACATCGCCTCTTTGATGCCCCCTGCATACAGGGGACACTATGAGGAGTGCCGCGGCGGAGAGTACAAATACCTGCATTTTCCGGATGAGACAGATGAATAGGAAGTGCTACGCCTTTTTCGATGTCGATCATACCATCATCGCCGGATCGAGCGGACGGTACCTTGCATTCAGGTGTGTCCGCGAGGGAATCCTTCCCGTTCATAATCTGCTGAAGATCCCCCTGCTGTACTTCCATTACCGGACCGGTATCCTGGAACCGGAGATACTGAGAGAGCTTCTGCAGCAGCTGGAAGGGATACCAATCACTCAGATCCGTGAGTTGTCGGCGGAAATCTTCGAACAGAAGCTGAAGCCCAGGCTGTATGTCCAGGCGGTCCGTCTCATACAGCATGAGCGGAGTATGGGCCGCACGGTGGTGCTGGCAACGTCCGCCCCGGAATCAATCGTGCGCCCGATTGCGCGGTATCTGGGTATAGAAGATGTGGTGGCGACGAAGTTCGAAGTGGAAAATGATAAACTGACAGGTAAATTCGACGGTCTGCCGGCATTCGGAAAGGGAAAACAGGCCAAGGTCCATACCTTCGCCGAAGAACATCAGGCAGACCTGACCTGCTGTTCCTTCTACTCCGACAGCCATTACGATCTTCCCCTCCTGATGAGCGTACGTGAACCGGTGGCGGTCAATCCGGATAGAAAACTGCGGCGCACAGCCATACATGAGGGCTGGAGGGTACTCAAATTCAGAAAAGTTCTCAAAGAAACCGGAGTGCTGAACAATGGAACATTATATTCTGGCCGTTGATGCCGGCGGGACCTTGACCCGGGCCATCCTCCTCGACAGGGAAGGCAGAGTGCGGGCCCGAAAAAGTGTCGAAACGAGTGTCATATCGGAAGAAGAGGGCGCGATAGAACACGATCCGATTGAACTCTGTCAGGCGGTCTTTGAAGTGGCGGTGGGTATCATCCGCGAGAACGAACTTCGGGAAGAACAGATCGACGGTATGGGAATCAGTGTCCAGCGGGCTACGTTCTGCCTGTGGGACCGGGAGACGGGAGAACCCCTGACCAGGTTCATCAGCTGGTCGGATGTGCGGGCCGCCGATCAGGCGATGCGGATGAACCGAAACCTCTTATGGAAATTCATACAGGTTCTGACGGGAATTGCCAGCCGTATTACCGGGAGCACCTTTTTTACGGCAGCTTCACAGTTAAAATTCGTGACGGACCATATCCTTCCCAGGCTGCTCATGGTCTTTGATGAGGAGCCGGACATACGGGCGAAGGCGGAGGAGGGGAGGGCCCTGTTCGGCACTATAGAGACCTTCCTGCTTTACCGGTTGACGGGAGGGAAAGTCCACGCCACGGATGCCTCCAACGCCGCCGCGACGAGCCTTTACAATCCCTTCGACTTGAAGTGGAACCGTCTCTTCTGCCGGATCTTCAGGATACCCATGGGTATCCTGCCGGAAGTGCGGGACACTTCCGCCGACTACGGGGTAACTGAACGGGAATACTTCGGCGGCTATGCCCTGCCCATCAGGGCGGTGGTCGGGGACCAGATGTCGGCCCTTTTCGGTCACTGCTGTTTCAGTAAGGGAGAAGTGAAAATCAGCCAGGGCAGCGGATCCTTCATCGACGTGAATATCGGGTCCCGCGGAAGAGGGTCCCGTCGCGGGCTTTTCCCTCTGATAGCCTGGCAATTCGGAGGGAAGCCGACGTATATGCTGGAGGGAACGGTTGCTACCGCCGGCAGGCTGATAGACTGGCTGGGTCACGGTATCGGGCTGTCTGATACACCGAAGGTACTCAACGAGTTCGCCGCACAGACCGGGGACACCAACGGGGTCGTATTCGTTCCTACTCCGGCGGGTATCCGTTTTCCGTATTTCAATCCAAAAGCCCGGGGTACGATCTTCGGACTTTCTCTGACTACCCACCGCAGGCATGTGGCCAGAGCCGTGCTCGAGGGGATTGCCCACAGGATAGTCGATATTCTGGAAGGGATCGTGAAGGATACGGGACAGGAGATACTGCGGATCAAGGTCGACGGGGGGGTGAGCCAGTCCGACATTCTGCTTCAATTGATTGCGGATCTGTCCGGTTACACGGTGGAGCGGGCGCCGGAGGTGGATATGACGGCAGTGGGCGCGGCATATCTGGCTGGTCTCTCGGTGGGTTTCTGGGAATCCCTTGAGGAATTGAGTTCGCTGCCCCGGTCCTACCAGACCTTCACACCGGGAATTTCATCCGACGAGCGAAAGGTCCGGGCCAGGAGATGGCGTCATGCGGTCCGCACGGTGGTGCGGATGTATCGATAGTCTGATTGTCATTTTTCCCGCAATTGACTATGATTTACATTACAATACTTTACGTACAGGAGTCGTTGACCGATGGTTCGGACGGTACTCTATGCAGTTTATTTCGGATTGGTCCTCCTGCTCTCGCAGGTGTTCATGATCCTTCCCAATTATATCCTCCGCCTGCTGGGGATGAAGCGGGCTTCCCGTGCTTTTATGCGAATCAACGCCAGAGTTATGGCCAGGACGGTGGTCTGGGGCCTCCCCGCGAAGATCAGTGTAGAAGGACTGGAGCATGTTCCCCGGAACGCCCCGCGGCTCTGTATCGTTTCGAATCATCAGAGCCTGTTCGATATTCCCATAGTCGTTGCCAACATACCCATCCTGATGGGTTTCATTGCCAAGGCTGAACTGAAGAAGGTCCCCTTCCTCAATTTCTGGCTCTACGCGATGGGTTCGATAATGCTGAACCGGAAGAGCCCGCATTCGGCGATCAAAGCCATCAATGACGGGGTGGAACGGATAAAAAATGGACAGCCTATCTGTATCTTCCCTGAGGGAACCCGCAGCAGGTCGCCTGAGATGGGTACTTTCAAACCGGGAAGCCTCAAACTGGCTTTCCGTTCGAAGGCAGACATACTGCCCGTTACCATCCGGAACAGTTATCAGCTTTTAGAGGGCACAGGGAAAATCAGGCCCGCCCGGATATATGTCACCGTGCATCCGCCGATTTCGACAGCTGAGCTGGATAGCGCCTCCCAGAAAAAACTGGCTGAACGGCTCCAGACAGTTATTGGAGGACCCCTCGCGGCAGGAAATGGGTAAAAGAGTTCTCTATCACACATTCAAAGAGGAGCAGAGAGAGAATCTTCGCAGGGCCTTTCCGGCCCTGTTAAAAATAGAACCCGTTTTCCTGATAGTGTTCATTCTTTTCGACCAACTCAAGATACATTCTGTGTACAGCACTACTGTCATAAGTGCCCTCGCATTGTTGTTCGCAGCCGGAGTGCTGCTGAGGAGATTCTCTCCGGCATTTTTCGCCCGGCGCATCGATTTCATTCATGCGGGAGTCTTCCTGGCGTGGAACGGCGCGGCGGCTCTGGTGGTGTATTCTCTCGTCAACCTTCCGGAACAGGACCTGCGCTGGCTCGCTGCCGGTGCGGGCACATATTTTGTCCTTATGGGCTTCTGTTTTTTAACCGCGTTCTCGATCAGACTGTATCTTCCGCTGCTTCTGGCTCTGCCCCTTGCAGGACTCTTCATGCTTCTTCTTGTAAAGGAACAGCTCAGCGACTGTTCCGTCCTGAGTAGTATCTTTCTGACGCTTGCCTGGATCCTGTGCAGCAGTGCCTCTCTGGCAGCTGAACGGCTCTATTATCGTGAGTTCAGAATGCGGTCTAATTCAGAGCGGGGACGCGAAAAGGCGGCTGAACAACTCCATCGGGCGGAAGTCCTGAATACCCGCCTGGAAGAAACAACAGAGAGGCTGATTCAGGAGATCGAAGAGAGAAAGGCCGTCGAGAAATCACTGGAGCAGTATGCCGCCTTCGACGAGCTCACTTCAGTCTACAACCGCAGGGCGGGACTGGAAGTACTCAAGGAAGCGCTGCACTATGCCGAACGGAAGCAGCAGAATCTCACTATTGCCTTCGTGGATCTGGATGGATTGAAAACCGTGAATGACAACTTCGGCCACCGGGCAGGCGACACATATCTCCGTGATGTAGTCGCACTGATGCGCAAACACTTGCGGAAGAGCGATTCCATCAGCAGATATGGAGGAGATGAGTTCCTGCTGGTTCTCATCGAGTGTACCGAAGATGAGGCAAGAAATATCTTCAGCCGCATAGAGGAGGATATGCGGGCGATGAACGAAGGGGACCGGCCATTTCCGGTCAGTTTCAGCTACGGATTCGCTGAAGCGGGTCCGGGGAACCGGGAGGGGCACGCTGAGCTGATCTCCAGAGCGGACGCGATGATGTACCTGGACAAGCAGAGAAAGTACCGGGGATGAGAGTTTAAGGGCGAAGCGGTGGCAGGCTCAGGAAGCGCCGGGGACGGCCTGTCTTGAGAACTGACCAAAAAAAGCCTCCCGGGGAGGAGGGTTGATAGTCTCCTCCGCCGGAAGGCAAATGGTGGTTCTCACACTTTTCAAAGACCGGCGGAATTATGCCGCTTTTACCTTGATGTTCTTCGGTTTGGTCTCCGGCTTCTTTGCCAGACTGAGGGTCAGTACGCCGTTCCTGTAGTTTCCGTCTATCCTGTCGACATCCACGTCTTCCGGAAGGGAGAAGCTCCTGCTGAAGCTTTCGCTGCGGCGTTCCCGCACGAGGAACTGATCGTCCTTCTTCTCATCCTTCTGCTCGTTCTTCCTGTCGATGGAGGCGCTGATGGACAGTACTCTGTCCTCGACCTTCACCTCGATGTCCTTCTCGGAAAAACCGGGCAGCTCGGCCTCGATCAGGTATGAATCTCCGGTCTCCCGGATGTCTACCACGATTGACCGGCTGTGGTCAGCACTATTGTTGTCGAAAAGGTTGCCGAGCAGTGCATCGAAGTCATTCCAAAGATTCAGGTAGGACCTATTGGGATTGTACCGTACCATGTATTTCATATCTGTCACTCCTTAAAGTATTATTTTCTACTTATTTATAAGCAGGATTCGTGCCAATTTTTGAGAAAATTATTAAAGTATTTCACAGTAATGAATTAGTATAAATTAGTGGGGAAGTGGAGGCAACCGCTTCGGGTGTTGATGTGTAAAAATAACTCAGTGAGTATATTTGTCTATATAACTGTATCAAAATAACACAAATTCGCTTCCGGAACCGGGGTGGGCGGCCCTTTTCCGCTTCACTCGGAGGTGCTAATAGAGAGCCGCTTATGCGCCGAAAATGGTAGTGAGTACCGACGGGAGGCATGACAGTGAAAAAAATAATCCTGGTTATGACCATGAATTTCATAGTGATAACCGGTATCTGGGCCGGTGAAGGGGATTCCCTGTACACGGGGAATTTCGGAGTGAATCTCTTCGGGTACGAGACAGCTTATCTCACAACGGGAATCATCTACCAGGTGGAAGTCCGCGACGGGATGGATTTTGTCGGCGGCGCGGATTTCGGAATTCACACCGAGAAAGATTCCAGCGGTGATGTTCAGGCTGATTTCCTGATTCCCCTGCGGATCGGACTCCATTTTCCCTTCGAAGGGGATAAATTCACCTTCGGCTTCGGCAGCGGTCTGAGCCCCTGTTTCCAGAACACGCATGACGAGAGCGGGGCGGTGTTCCTGATGGGCCCCTATATAAATGCCAGCGTCCGGATCAAGGTGCATCCGGTTCTCAGTATCTTTTTCCAGGTCCAGCAGGACCTGCTCTTCGGACAGCCGGAATGGATATATACCGGCAGCCGCTTCGTAATGGGGATATCCTTCTGAAAGCAGGGACAAGAGAGCCGCTTTTTGTTCCCCGTATCTTGATTATTTCCTCAAAACCTGAAAACCTGAAATAACTCACAAACGGGAGTATAATCTATGCCCCAGTTTTTAATCCTTCTTTCATTATACGTTGTAATCGGCAGTGTCGTCGTCATGGTGGTTGCACGGCGCAAACAGACCCAGGAAGAGTATTTCGTCGGCGGCCGTACCCTCGGCTGGATCGTGACGGCTTTGACTTACGCGGCGACGACCTACTCGGCATTCATGATGGTAGGGCTGGTCGGTCTCTCCTACGGCACAGGTGTCGGAGCGATGATCTTCGAACTGGCCTATCTGGTGGCGACCGTCATCATTCTGAGCATCTACGGCAGGAAAATCTGGCGCCTCGGCCGTGACAACGGCTTCGTGTCTCCGATGGAGATGTTCGCCGAACGGTACGGGAAGCTCACCGAAGGCCTGGGAGCGGTAGTGGCCTTCGTGGCCCTGATTCCCTACGCTTCGGTGCAGGTCATCGGCCTCGCCCTCGTGTTCAGCACCTACGGTATCGGATTCGTGGCAGGGGTGACCATCGCGACCATCATCATCTTCATCTGGGTCTTCCTCGGGGGTCTGCGGGGAGTGGCCATCACCGATGCGCTGCAGGGGCTCTTCATGATGCTGGTGGCGGTCCTCGTTCTCTGGTGGACCGGCAGCGAATTCGGAGGCTTCGAGCTGTCCACTTTTCCCAACAAGGTCTGGACGCCGGTCTTTTTCATTAACCTGACTTTGCCGTGGTGTTTCTTCGCCCTGACCAATCCTCAGGTCGTGCAACGTCTCTTCATTATCAGGAACGAGTCCGGGATACGCAACATGATCATCCTCTTCGCCGCCTTCGGGCTGGCGTATACCCTGATCGTCTGTTTTATCGGTTTCGGGGCCAAGTTCGGCACCATCCAGGGGATTTTTCCGGCGATACAGGACAGGGACACCGTGACGGTGGAGCTGATCGGAAGGATCGGAGCCTATCTGTCGCTTCCCCTGGCGCTGAGCATTATCTTCGCCTCGGTCTCCACCAGCAACTCTATAATCCTGACCCTTTCATCCATGATGACGAGGGATGTGTTCCGTATGCGTACGAGCATGATCGTCGGCAGAATTTTCACCTTCGTAATGACGCTCCTGGTCTTCGTTTTCTCTCTGAGCAGACCGGATTACCTGGTGGAGCTCTCAGTGGCCTCTTCCCGGATACTCCTGGTCTTCGTTCCTCTGTATTTCGGACTGTTTCACTGGAAGCGGGGCGGGGTGTTCGCCGGGGTACTGACGGTCGCTGGAGGAGCTGTGCTGGCTATCGTGCTGAATGTGCTCGGTCTGCCTCTGGGTTCGGTGTACACCTTCGCCGGTATATTCGTGCTCTATTTCGTCGGTGTGTTCATAGATTCTTTGATTGGAAAAAAATCAGTGTAGGAGGATGAAAGTGGCCAGAGCAGCTGAGGAACGGGAGATCAAACTGTTAAACTACGTTTCCTACGGTCTCGGTGACCTGTACGGCGGAGGCTCTTTTTTCATTATCAGTACCTTCGCCATGTATTTCCTGGTAACGGTGGTGGGAATGAAGCCTGCCCTCGCGGGATTGATTCCCGGTCTCGGCAAGATCTGGGATTCCATATCTGACCCGGTAATGGGGTACATTACCGACAACACCAAGTCCAGGTTCGGCCGGCGCCGGGTCTTTTTTCTCATAGGAATCATACCCATTATCATCACTTTTACCCTCATCTGGATTCCCATAGACGCGGAAGGTCAGCTGGCCATCTTCCTCTACTATTTTTTCGCTTATCTCTTCTTCTATACATGCTCGACCATGGTCCTCGTTCCCTATTCGGCGCTGAGCGCGGAGATGACTCTGGACTTCCAGAAGCGGAACCGGCTTACGGGAACCAGAATGGTCTTCTCGATGACCGCGACTCTTACCGCAGGGGTCGCCGCCCAGCCCCTCATAGATGCCTTCGGTAATCAGCGGACCGGTCACCTGGTGATGGGAATCGTCTTCGGCGCATTTTTCGCCCTTCCGTACCTGCTTGTCTTTCTCGGCACCTGGGAACTGCCGGTGGCGAAGAAGCCTCTCCGGAAGGACCTGAATATCTTCAGGAATTTCGGTTCGATCTTCCGGAACCGCTCATTCCAGATCCACATCATGATGTACATTTTCGCCTACGCGGGGATGGACGTCCTGATGGCCTGGCTCAAATTCTACATGATCGATTACCTGAGACGGCCGGGCTTCGTCACTATCGGACTGGGGACCATCCTCATAACACAGATCATCGCCCTGCCGATCTATGTGAGGATCGCCAATAAGAAGGGTCATGGTATCGCCTACCGGATCGGATTGGGAATATGGGCCCTGGCTATCGCGCTGATGGCACTGCAGAGTACGGACTCGCCCTCCATACTTCTCATACTCAACTGTTTTCTGATCGGCGCGGGTATGTCGGCGGGTGTCATGATCCCCTTCCAGCTGCTGCCCTTCGTCGCGGATGTCGATGAGCTCATCACCTCCGAACACCGGGCCGGTACCTATGCCGGGGCGATGACCCTGATCCGGAAGCTGATCCAGGGAGCGCTGGTCCTGCCGCTGATGGGGCTCCTGCTCGAACTGATCGGCTATCAGGCCCATTCGGCGGAGCAGGCGGTTCAGCAGAGTCCCGCAACCCTCATGTGGCTGCAGATCCTCTTCATCGGTTCTCCCCTGATTCTGGCAATCGCCGGGGTCTTGATATCGACCAGGTTTCCCATCACTCCCGCAAATCATGCCGTTCTGCGTGATGAGATCGACCGTCTGCGCAGCGGCGGATCGATGAAGGACGTCGATCCGGCGACGAAAGATGTCTGCGAGAAGCTGTCGGGACAGAAATACGAGACTCTTTACACCCTGGAGAAGAGCTGACAGAAATCATCGGCAGGTACCGCCGCATGATGGTGAAAACATCGCAAGTCGGTCTCAATAGTATTGAATATTGCCTATATGTCTATTAAGGTAAAAAAGTGAAGGCCGAACAAGGATCAGTTATGGACGATAAAGTCCCCCTCATTCTCATCGTCGATGATGTAGTCGAAAATGTGGAGATACTCTACGCGATTCTCAAGGAGAACGAGTATCGGTTCGCCGTCGCATTGAACGCCGAACAGGCCCTGCAGGCTATCGAAAAGGAAGTGCCCGACCTGATACTGCTGGATGTGATGCTTCCCGATGAGAACGGGTTCCAGGTTGCCGAGAGGATACGGTCCGGCTGGCCGGACCGGAATATCTCGATCATCTTCATTACGGCCATGGCCCACATTGAAGATAAAATCAGGGGATTCCGGACCGGCGGTGTCGATTACATCACCAAGCCCTTCGAAGAGGAGGAAGTGTCCGTCCGGGTCAGTACCCATGTGGAACTGCAGCAGATGCGGAGAAGGCAGCAGGAATTGATCGAACATCTGAAGCGGGCCCTCGATGAAGTGAAACAGCTCCGGGGAATTATTCCGATCTGTACCCGCTGTAAGAAGATCCGTGACGACGGCGGCTTCTGGCAGCAGGTTGAGCAGTACATCGGCGAACACACGTCGGCGGAGTTCAGCCACGGACTGTGTCCGGACTGCATGGCAGAGCTTTATCCTGATCTGATGAAAGGCGAAGATACATGAAGGCAGTGAAAATGCGATGGTTTCTATCGGTCCTCATGCTGGCCGCCGTTTCGTTGAGCGCTTCTGCGGACAGGAGTGTTTTTTTCGAAATCCTGGACAAGGACAACGGCCTTTCCAACATGGCCGTATCGAGTATCGTTCAGGATTCGAAGGGATTCCTGTGGTTCGGTACTCAGAGCGGTTTGAACCGCTATGACGGCTATGAGTTCAAGGTCTACAAGAAGGAGCCCTTCGATACGAACTCGCTCTCCCACGATCTGGTCCAGACACTCTTCATGGACGAAGATGACATCCTGTGGATCGGAACCTACCGGGGATTGAACCGCCTCGACCTGAAGACCGATGAGATCACCCGCTACCGCAATGTTCCGGGCGACTCAGGGAGTATCTCCAACGATGTAGTCGTGTCGATTATGCGGGACGCTGAAGGGAATCTCTGGGTCGGAACTCTCAACGGTTTGAATGTTCTGGATGAGGAGACGGGAACGTTCCGCCAGTTTTTTCATGATCCGGACGGACCGAACAGCCTGAGCAACAACACCGTCCGCGCACTCTACAGCGACGCCGGGGGGAGGCTCTGGATCGGCACTTACGGCGGACTCAACCTCTATCGGCCGGATACGGATGATTTCCAGGTTTGGCAGCAGGAGGAGAACGATCCGAACAGTATCGCCAGCAACAATGTCATGGCGATAGACCAGACTCAGCCGGGAACATTGTGGCTCGGTACATGGGGCGGCGGAGGTCTATCACGATTCGATATCGAATCGGGTACGGCGGAAAACTTCACTCTCCCGGACAACCGGAGCTATTCACTGGAATCGCTGGAGGACGGCAGGATGTATATCGGGACCTGGGGCGGGGGGCTGTTCGAGTTGAATCCCGAGACGGACAGCTGGGAACACTACAGCTATGAGTCCCACGATCCTTCGAGTTTGAGCCATAACATCGTCTATTCCCTCTATATGGACCAGTCGGATATCCTGTGGATCGGTACCAACGGGGGCGGAATCAACAAACTGAAAAAGCCGGATACCAACTTCCGCTACTGGACCAACAACCCGGAAGACCCTGACTCCATCAGCATGGGGAAGGTGGCCGCGGTCTATAGGGATTCTACCGATACCCTGTGGATCGGGACCTACAACGGCGGGCTGAACCGCTACGATGCCGTGCAGGACCGCATGATACACTATCGTACAGAAGGCAATGCGCAGCACAGGATCAGCAACGACATTGTCAATTATATTATCGAGGACAGCCGGGGGAACCTGTGGGTCTGTACCAACCAGGGTTTGAACCGTTTCAATCGGAAGGAGGACCGGTTCGAGCGCTGGTTCGGCGCGGATTCCGACACACCGCTTCCGGACCAGATTGTGTACAAATTGCTTGAGGATAGAGACCGCACTCTATGGATAGGTACGTACAACAGCGGACTGGTCCACTATTATCCGGAGACCGGTGAACTCGTTCACTATCCTCATGATCCGAAGGACCCTGACAGTCTCAGCGATAATCTGGTGTATGAACTCTTCCTGGACAGCAGGGAGAATCTGTGGATCGGCACCAACAACGGGCTCAACCTGTATAACCGGGAAGAGGACACTTTCTTTCACTATTACCATGATGAAGAGGACCCGACCACCCTTACCAGCAATACAGTGCACGAGATTTATGAAGATATCGAGGGTAATCTGTGGCTGGGTACCATCAGCGGGGGACTGAATCTGCTGGATCGGGAGACTGGAATTTTCTCTCACTTTATGACCGAGGAGGGGCTGCCTTCAAACACCATTTATGGAATCCTCGAAGATAACCGCGGAAGGATGTGGATGAGTACGATGAACCACCTTGTCCTGTTTGACCCGCATGACGGCCGTTTTCAGACAATCGATGAGGATAAAGGGTTCTGGTCCCAGGAGTTCGCCCGGGGACACTACATCGACAGCGGGAGAAATCTGCTGTACTTCGGGAGTACCGAGGGGCTGTATGAGATATCTCCGGGAGATTTCAGCCAGAATTTGCACGTCCCGCCGGTGTATCTGACCTCATTCAAGGTCTTCGACAAAGAGGTGAAGTTTCCGGAAGCTCTGTCGGAGATCGGTTCCATAGATGTGGATTACCGCGACAAGTTCATCGCCTTTGAATTCGCCGCACTGGATTATGTGAATCCGCAAAAGAACCAGTACTCTTACAAACTGGAGGGCTTCGACACGGATTGGATCAATTCCGGCACCAGGAGATATGCAAGCTACACGAATCTGGTGCCCGGACAATACACATTCCGGGTGCGGGCATCCAACAACGATCATGTCTGGAACATGAACGGCCTCGAAGTGGATCTGCGTGTCATTCCTCCTTTTTACCGGACTCCATGGTCATATCTCATCTACCTGATGTTGTTCATTGCCCTCATATATTTCATCATCTATGAAATGAACCGGCTGCAGCGGCAGCGATTCCTCCGGAAGACACGGGAGATCGAACGGATGCGGCTCCAGGAGCTGGAAGCCGAGGTCCGGGAGAGGAGGAAAGTGGAGGCGCAGCTCATCCTGGCCCGGGATGAGGCCCAACGGGCCAACCGTTCCAAGAGCAATTTTATCGCCAATATCAGTCATGAGATCCGCACGCCCCTGAACGCGATCATCGGATACACCCATCTCATCCGCAAAGAGACGGACAACAGAGATATTCATGATCTGCTCGGAGTGATTAAAAAAAGCGGCAACCAGCTTCTCACCCTTATCAATGATCTCCTCGACCTTTCGGTCATCGAATCGGGAAAACTCCGGATACACCGGACACCCATGCGGCTGGATGAGGTCGTGGAGGATATCTACTCTACGTACGGCTATCGTATCGGAGAGAAGGGACTGCAGCTTCAAGTACGCATCAAGCCGGGTACCCCCGGGAATATTTTCGCCGACGCCCATCGGATACGTCAGATTCTCTTCAACCTGGTAGGCAATGCCCTCAAGTTCACCGATTCAGGAAGCATCGAGGTCTTTATCGAAGGACAGATTCACCACCCGGAGCAGGAAGAGGAGGAAAACCGTGAGAGTTTTGCCTGCCTCCGTTTTCGGGTGAAGGATACCGGCATCGGCATAGGTCCGAAGGTCCGGGAGACGATCTTCGATGCATTCACACAGCAGGAAGGACAGGCGGAGAAATACGGCGGAACGGGTCTCGGACTTGCTATTACCCGTGAGCTCGTCGAAGCCATGAGCGGCAGTATCGAGGTCGAGAGTGAAGTCGGGGAGGGAAGTGTATTCACCGTTACCTTCCCACACATACGGGTATTCGATGAACAGGAGAAGGAGGGTGCAGGCACAGGGACTGTCAATACTCCGTCGGAGGCGGCCGCTTCTCCCATCCCTTCCTCCCCGGCTCCCGATCAGGCTCCTGCCGAATTCACCGGCGAGGCGGAGAACCGCGAGGCCCTCGTTCCCTGGCTTCAGGATGAAGCGTATCCCTGGTGGGAGCGTATCTCAAGGTCGCTCTTCCTCGATGACTGGAAAGAATTTGCCGCTGCCCTGCAGGAAAAGGGAGATGAACACGGCTGCAGGGATCTTGTGGTATTCGGCAGGGCCCTTGAGAACAGCATCGCCCATTCACGGATTGCAGACCTTCAGAAGCTTTCCGCTGATTTTCCGAAGCTCATCGAGACAATTGTTGTATTTCCCGGGAGCTCCTAATATGCTTGTAGAGGGAGGAGGGAGGTGCAGATATGATGCTGAATGACAAAGTGAGGGACCAGGTAAAAAAGAAGTTCGAAACACTGAAGAATCCAGTCAAGCTGATAATCTTCACACAGGAATTCGAGTGCGATTACTGTCACGATGCACGGTCGCTTGCCGAAGAGCTGGCGGAGTTGTCGGACAAGGTCAGGGTAGAGGTGTACGATTTTCAGCAGGATCCGGAAAAAACGCAGGCCTACAGAATCGATAAGATCCCGGCCATAGTGGTTGAAGGGGAAAAGGATTACGGGGTACGGTATTTCGGTGTTCCCGGCGGGTACGAGTTCTCCAGCCTTCTGGAGTCCGTCCGCCTGGTTTCTGAAGGGAAGGCTGATATCTCCGAAGACACAAAGAAGTTCCTCGATTCATTGACCGGGGACCTTCATTTCCAGGTCTTCGTGACGCCGACCTGTCCCTACTGCCCCCGTGCCGTAGTACTGGCCCACAATCTTGCTGTGGCTTCGGACAAGGTCCGCGCCGACATGGTGGAAGTCTCCGAATTCATGCAGCTGGCGGTCAAGTATCAGGTGCAGGGAGTGCCCAGGACGGTGATCAACGAGACGATTGTTCTGGAAGGCGCCGTACCCGAGCAGATGCTTGTCGACCGTCTGAAGAAAGAACTGAATTAGAAGAGTCGAACCGCAGGAAAAATCAGGTGAAAAGATCTCTCTATGCCCGTCTCTCGGCCATGATGTTTCTGTTCTATGTGGCCGCGGGAGTTACCATACCCATATTGAGCCTCTACATGCACTCTGTACTGAGATTCACCGGAATGCAGATCGGGATGGTTCTGTCTCTCTCGATGTTGTCGGCCGTAACGGCCCCCCTGATCGGTTCCTTCATTGCCGACCGCGTACTTCCGGCCGAAAGCGTGCTGGGGGTGACGCAGATAGGCGCTGGAATCTGCATATTCTTCATCGCTTCTCAGGATTCCTTCCGTCCGTTTTTTCTGATGTATGCTGTATATCAATTGCTCTTCGGCCCCGGGGTCGCGCTGACCAATGCGGTGGTCTTCCACCACTCCCCCGACGCCAGACGGCAGTTCGGCGGGGTCCGGCTTTGGGGAACCGCCGGCTGGATTGCCGCCGCCTGGTTCTTCAGTCTATTCTGGCTGGGATCAGCAGGAGGGGCCCTGGGGGATGCTCTCATCTTCTCGGGTGCTGTCAGTATCGTTCTGGGGCTGTTCGCCTTTACCCTTTCACCTTCGGTGAAGAAGCCTCCCCGCCGCCGGGAGCTGGTGCCGCGGGCGGCCATCCGCCTGATGATGAACCCGCAGCTCTCCATCGCGGTGCTGGCCGGGGTAGTTGTTCAGTTAGTGGACAAGTATTACTACTTCGGCGCCGCGCCCTACCTGAAGAGCCTCGGCTTCGCCGAGTCGGCCATCATGCCGGCCATGAGTCTCGGTCAGGCGACGGAGATCGTTGCGATGCTGCTATTGGGGATACTCCTGACGAGATTCGGATTCAGGAAGGTGATGTTTCTCGGCATCCTCATGGAGCTCGGGAGGTTCTCATGCTTCATATTTGGGGCCGGCAAAGTCTCCGCGCTGATGGGGATTTTCTTTCACGGTCCGGCCTTCGCTTTCTTTTTCGCGGCAGCATTTATTTTCATCGACTCCTTCGCGGATACCGAATCGCGGGCGGGTATCCAGCAGCTCTTCAACGTCATGACCATCGGTATCGGTAATTTCCTGGGAAGCATCCTGGCGGGGTTCGTGTTTGAGAGGGCGGCGATTGCAGGCGGAGCGGGATCGTCTGCGGCGGGAGCTGTTGTAAGTGCCGCCGGCGGAGCAGGAACGGCAGGCGCCGGAAATATGGCAGAGGCCGCCGGTACTTCCGGACTCGCCGCCGGCACACCGTCGATAAGCGCCGCGGTGAACTACCGCTTCTTCTGGAGCGTTCCGGCGGTCCTCGTGGTCATTGTGCTGGCGATTCTGTTTTTTTGGGCTGTTCGGCGCAGGATACTATCCGATTAATCAGGTGTTCTTCTCGACAGTATCCTTTTTTTCTTGACAAACGTGTGCATACTTGGTGTAATAATTATTTACTACAATAAAAAAAAGGAGAGTGTAAGATGAAAAAAGCGTTATTAATTCTTCTGCTCGTCTTCCTGGCTGTCGGTATGCTGTTCGTAGGATGCAAACCGAAGGAAGAGGCAGCTGAAGCGGCACCGGCCGAGGAGGTACAGGATACCCTGGTCTATGCAACCACCGACAAGATATCGGACATGGACCCGGCCAATGCCTACGATTTCCACACGTGGGAATTGTTCCGCAACATCAATGTTGGACTGTTGAGGTACAAACCCGGTACTACCGAGCTCATTCCGGGCCTGGCATCGGAATACTCGGCGAACGATGCCGGTGATGAGTTCACCTTCAAGCTCCGCGAGGGCCTGAAGTTCAGCGACGGGACTCCCTTCAACGCGGAAGCGGTAAAATGGTCAATCGAGCGTGTCATGAACATTGCCGGTGACCCGTCCTGGCTGGTTACCGACTTCGTCGATTCCGTTGAAGCTGTTGATGAGTACACCGTACGATTCAACCTTCAGGGTCCGGTCGGCTTCTTCCCCGCCCTGGTGGCGACGGTCCCCTACTTCCCCGTAAATCCCGAGATCTTTCCTGCAGACCGCTGGATCAACGATCCTTCCGAACTGGAGGGAGGGCAGATCTCCGGCATGGGGCCCTACAAAGTGGTCAGCTTCAAGCGGGATGAGGAGGTCATCCTCGAAGCGAACACCGAATTCTACGGCAACGCCCCGGCCATCAACCGGATCGTGATCCGCTACTACGCTGACGCAACCACTATGCGGCTGGCTCTGGAGAACAACGAAGTGGACCTGGTCTACAAGGACCTCAATCCTTCGGACAAGGTCGACCTCATCGCCAACGATGCCTACAACAACTACGAGATCGCCAGTTCCTATATCCGTTATCTCTGCTTCGAGACTTCCGAGAGCTACTTCAAGGACAAACGGCTCCGGCAGGCGGTAGCGGCGATGATCGACCGGCAGCCCCTGATCGACAAGGTCTTCCTCGGTCAGATGGAACCCCTCTACTCGATGGTTCCGAAGGGTATGAGCTGGCACACGGATGATTTCAAGACCGAGCTCGGTGACGGCAACATCGAGCTGGCGGAATCTCTGCTCGAGGAAGCCGGCTATTCCGCCGACAATCCCTTCGAGTTCGAGCTGTGGTATACTCCGTCCCACTATGGCGACACTGAGGTCGACATGGCTGAAGTACTTCGCGAACAGATGGAGAAGAGCGACCTCCTCGACGTGACCGTGAAGTCCGCCGAGTGGTCCACCTACATTGACAACTGGGACACCAAGACGATGCCGTCATTCCTGCTGGGATGGTACCCCGACTACATGGATCCGGACAACTACACCGCCGCATTTGCCGGGACTTCCGGTTCCGCAGGCATGGGAATCTACTTCTCCGATCCCGATTGGGATGCTCTCTTCAAGAAGGAACAGACGAGCGTCGATCAGAACGTGCGCGCCGAGGTATTTAAAGAGATTCAGATGGCCTGGACCGACGAGGTCCCAACGGCGCCGATCTTCCAGGGCAAGCTCTACATTTTTACCCAACCCAATGTAAAGGGTGTGGTTGTAGGTACCGATATGGTTCTGCACTACGACACCCTCTATTTCGAGTAAACCGAAAAATGGTATAAAGTGACAATCCGGAGGCCCCGATGCGCAATCGGGGACCTCCGGTTTATATTCTCAGGGAGTGTATTGGATAAAATATGAAGCGACTACTTAGATACGCGGTGATTCGAATTCTGCTAACGATACCGATGCTGTTCATCCTTCTGTCCCTTGTGTTTTTTGTACTGCGGGTGATGCCGGGGGACCCGGTGAAGGCAATGCTGGGCGCCCACGCCCCGCCCGAAGTCATCGAACAGAAGCGACAGGAGCTCGGACTGGACAAGCCGATGGGAGTACAGTACGTGGAGTACATCGGCCAGCTGGCGCGCTTCGATCTCGGGGATTCGATGATCTACAAGCAGAGGGTGATCCAGCCTATCAGGGAGAAGCTGCCTGCTACCCTCGAACTGGCGGTAGTGGGTATGCTGTTCACCCTGCTGTTCGGCATACCTCTGGGGGCATTCTCCGCCAGCAAGCGCAGGTCAGCCCGTGACCTCGGGATCCGGCTGTACGGGAATGTGGTCTACTGCATTCCCGTATACTGGATGGGGCTCATGCTCCAGCTGATCTTCGGAATCTGGCTGGGATGGCTGCCGGTAGCGGGCAGGACCGGAGGGAGGGTCTTCCCTTCCCTGTTCGAACGCACCGGTTTTTACGTCATAGACACAATCATCACCGGCAACTACGCAGCCCTTGGAAACGTCCTGACCCATCTTCTGCTGCCGTCGATCACCCTCGGAATCGTCCTTTCGGGGGTTTTCGTCCGTCTCACCCGGGCCAACATGCTGGATATCCTGAAGAGCGACTACATCATCGCCGGACGGGCCCGGGGCCTGCCGGAACGAAAGCTGGTCTACAGTCATGCGTTGAAGAACGCGCTGATACCGATCCTCACCATGATGGGGCTGCAGTTCGCCCTCCTGCTGGCCAACGCTGTCCTGACGGAGACCACCTTTTCCTGGCCGGGAATGGCCAGACTGCTGCTGGAACGGATCTATCTGCGGGATTATCCGACGGTGCAGGGGGTGATCGTCATATTCGCCCTCACGGTGAGCCTCATTTCCCTGATGGTGGACCTCATCTATGCCCTGATCGATCCGCGGGTGAAATACTAGGAGGAGTACGTGGAATCAACTGCAAAATATTCACTGGCCGGGATAATCGGAAAGCCCTTCAGGCTGTACGCCAAGGCACATAAAAAATACGGGGCCGAATGGATTCTGCTCACCATAGGGGCGGTCATCATCCTGGCGATTGTCTACATGGCTATCTTTCCGGGAAGTCTGGCTCCATTCGATCCGCTGGACCAGGAAGCCGGGCCGCAGCTCTCGCCGCCGAGTGCGGAGCATCCCCTTGGGACCGACAACCTGCAGCGGGACATTCTCTCACGGGTGATACACGGTTCGCGGACCATTCTTGGAGTGGCTTTCTTTTCGGCGCTCCTGTCGACAATAGTCGGCATACCGATCGGACTGATTTCGGGATATGTAGGGGGCGTACTGGACAGGGTCCTCTCGCTGATAATGGACTCCATCTACAGCTTCCCGGGATTGATACTGGCCATCGCCTTCGCCGCGATGCTGGGGCCCGGGATCATCAATATCACCCTTGCCGTTGCGGTGATCTACATCCCGACCTATTACCGGCTGGTGCGCGGGCAGACCCTCAGCATCAAGGAGGAGGTCTATGTCGAGGCGGCCAGGGCGATCGGAGCCAAGAGACTGACGATAATGCTCCGCTATATTTTCCCCAACATCATCGCGACGGTGGTGGTTATTTTTTCCCTGAACATCGCCGACGCAATCATGACCGAGGCGGCCCTCTCCTACATCGGGTTGGGCCTCCCGGCAAGTATTCCTGACTGGGGAATGGATCTGTCGATGGGTAAAAAATTCCTGCCATCGGGAGTGTGGTGGATGATCACTTTCCCGGGATTCATGATTATGATCCTGGCGCTTGGATTCACCCTGGTTGGCGAGGGCTTGTCCGAGATCCTGAATCCAAGATTATTGGAGAAATAGTACGTGGCTGAAAAAATACTGGAGGTAAAAAACCTCTCCATAGATTATCCGATCAACATAGGAACGGTACAGGCGGTGAAGAACGTAAGCTTCCACCTGGATCACGGCGAAGCTCTCGGTCT
>Ga0272443_10001460_pt1 | contig 34248 bp, 33 predicted proteins | sample SSMAcet12_FD_193581 | JGI IMG/M metagenome (GOLD analysis project Ga0272443, IMG submission 193581) | Marine sediment archaeal communities from Little Sippewissett salt marsh, Falmouth, MA, United States - SSM-Acet-12 | ecosystem: Environmental > Aquatic > Marine > Wetlands > Sediment ... | reverse complement strand
CGCCCCGGGCCATCGATACAGCGCCTGACGCAAGGTAAAGACCCGAGCTCAGAGGAGCCGACGTTGACATAAGCCACGCCTCTGGCACGGCGTTCAGGGTTCGCGGTTCAGGGTTCAGGGTTTGCCGGAAGGAATTCTATAGGAATTTTTTGGCCTGAGCCGACCAGTTTGATCAAGAATGAAACTATGCCATTTTGGCCTAGTTTCACATAAGTCCATAAGGCACAAATAGGTTTCTGGCAAACTTAAATACGAACCCTAATAAAATCGCGGTAGCGATTTTATTGCGGTGCAATTTTATCGAGGACGACCCATGAAGCGAATGTTGTTATTTGCCGGCGCTGCAATATTTTTGGCTGCATGCCTGGGTGCCAAGGGGCCACCCGTCGAGTCGGACATTTACGCACTGGAGTATCCGGTGCCGGCCGCCGTCGACCAAGCGCGGCGTCTGGCCTGGTCGGTCCGGGTGGACGCATTCGACGCTCATCCCTTTATTGGAACCGACCGAATAGCCTACCGGGAAAAAGCATTCAAGATGGAGACATACCGGTATCACCGGTGGCAGGCGCCCCCTGCGCTGCTGGTGGCGTGGCATCTGGAAAGGGACCTGAAGCGCGCCGGTTTTTGCCGTGCGGTCATCGGCAGCGACAGCCTGCTGCAGACCACCCACGTCATCGAAGGAACGGTGGAAGAGTTCTATGAAAACGACGCCGAAGCCGGCTGGGAGGCGGTGTTGTCCATCAGCCTGACCCTGGCCTCGAACGGTACCGAAGACGCCGGACGACGGATCCTGATGCAGCGGCGCTACGGCGCCAGCCGGCCCTGCCGAAACCGAACCCCCCAAGCCGTGGCCGAAGCCATGAGTGCAGCCATGGCGGATGTTTCGCAAAAGGCGCTGGAAGATATCTACCAAACGCTGGCGGCGGCAAAATAGCCGAAAACGGCGTTTCAGGAGAGAATCCATGCAGATCAACAAAACGGCCGAATGGAAAGTGCTGGAAAACAAAGCCGAGGAAATGAACCGTGCAGAAAAGCATCTGAAGCACCTGCTGAAAGACGAACATCGGCTGGCCCGCTTCTCGGCCAGCGGCGGCGGGCTGTTCTATGATTTTTCCCGGCAGCGGCTCGACGATGGGGTGCTCGATGCGCTTCGTCAGCTGGCCGGCAAAGCAGGGCTTTTGAAGCGCTATACCCGGATGGCCGCCGGAGAAAAAGTCAACACCACCGAACGCCGGGCCGCCCTTCACACGGCTGCCCGGTCGTTTTCAAATGAGCCGGTGACCGTCGACGGCGCCGATGTCATGCCAGCCATCCGCGCTGAAAGAGAAAAGATGAAGGCGTTTTCCGAAAAGGTCCGAAGGGGCGTGATCACCGGATCGACGGCAAAACCATTTACCGATGCGGTGATCATCGGCATCGGCGGATCCTACCTGGGCACCGAATTCGTCTCCCGGGCCCTGGCAGCAAATGCCGACGGGCTGCGTCTTCATTTCCTCGCCAACGTGGACGTGCACAACTTCGGCAGGATCGCGGCACAGATCGATCTGGAGACCACCCTGTGGGTCGTCATCTCCAAGAGCTACACCACCGCAGAAACCATGGCCAACGCCCATCTGGCAGAAGAATTCATGCGCGCCAGGGGCATTGACCCGGCCAAGCACACCGTGTCGGTCACGGCCAAGGGAAGTCCGGGAGACGATCCGGACCGCCCGCTGCTGGCCTCCTTTTACATGTTCGATTTCATCGGCGGCCGTTACAGCGTCACCAGCGCCGTAGGCGGCGCGCCCCTGAGCCTGCAGCTCGGCTACCAGGCCTTCGAGCAGTTTTTAAAGGGTGCAGAAGAAATGGACCGGCACGTGCTTTCCGCGCCGGTCGAAGAAAACCTGCCCCTGACCGCTGCGTTGATCGGCATCTGGAACAACAATTTTCTCGGCTATGACACCCAGGGCGTCATCCCCTATGCCGCCCCCCTGGAAAAGTTTGCGCCCCACGTTCAGCAGCTTTACATGGAAAGCAACGGCAAGTCTGCGACCGCCGACGGCAGGACCGTCATCGAAAAGACCGGCGTAATCGTTTTCGGGGAGCCCGGAACCAACGCCCAGCACTCCTTTTTCCAGCTCGCCCACCAGGGCCGTCCGTTTCCCATCGATTTTATCGGTGTTGTCAGGCCTCAGTACGGGCAGTACACGGCCAAATCCCGCGGCGTCACCAACCACCAGGAACTGTGGGCCAACCTCATCGCCCAGCCCATGGCATTGGCCCTGGGGAAAGAAAGTGAAGATGCCGCCCGGTATTTTAGCGGAAACCGCCCCTCTTCCACAATTCTGCTTCCCGACCTGTCTCCGGAAAGCATCGGCCGGCTGCTTTCTTTTTACGAGGCCCGGACCGTGTTCGAGGCCTTTGTCTGGAACATCAACCCCTTTGACCAGTTCGGGGTGGAGTTGGGCAAAAAGCTTGCCGACGGCATCCGAAAGGAGATGGCCGCCAAAAACGAAAATCCCGGTCATTCTTTCGAAGACCGGGATCCCATCGAGCGGTTCTATCTGGAGCGGTTGTTTGCGGGGAGACTATAGCATTTGCTTTTCCGATAGCACGTTCAAATAAAGCTTCTTTACATCGTCTACGAGACGGTCGATGCCGTAATTTTCCAAGACCCATTTCTGTGCCTTCTCTTTGACATCGTCGACCTGAGCCGGATTTTTGTAAAGGTATAATAGCGCTTCGGCCAATGCTCTCGGCTTGTCAGAAGGGACCATCAAGCCTCTTTGTCCCTGGAAGAATTCTCCAGCGCTGCCGGCGGTGGAAGTGCCCAGGAGGTCTCCAACCCCGCCGACGGCCGTTGCCGCCACCGGTTTTCCCGCTGCCATGGCCTCGATAATCGTCACCGGGGTTCCCTCGTTTCGAGAGGTCAAAACAACCGCATCCAGCGCTCCATACACCGCCGGCATATCGACGTGCCATCCGCAAAAGTGAATCCGGTCATCGACTCCGAGCGCCGATGCGGATTCTCTAAGGCTCCCTTCCAGTTCTCCGCCGCCGACAACGGCGACATACAGATGATTCAAGCGGTTCTCTTTTTTCAATAGATGAACGGCATCGATCAGCATTTGGTGGTTTTTGATTGCCGTCAGCCGACCGATGCAGCCGATCAAAAATGCGTTGTCGTTATCGGCATGCGCGGGGAGAAGCTGTTTTCGCATCTTCAAGTCAGGGCGCTTTGCGGCTTCCAGAAACGGGGCAAGCTCGAAGCCCAGGGGAACGATGCGAACCTTGTCCACGGGAGAAATCCGATGGGTCCGGCAGATTTCATGGTGCTGGCTTTGGCTGATCACGACAATGCGGTCAGTGAACAGCGCCAGCATCCGTTCGATCAGAATAAACAGCGCCGACTTCCATCGGCTGAAATACCCGTGGAACACGTGCCCATGAAACGTGTGGACCGTTGCGACCTTTCGGCTCACGGTGAGTGCGGCCAGACGTCCCAGCGTGCCGGCCTTGGCCGTGTGGGTGTGAAGTATGTGCGGTCGGTAGCGGCCGATGATATTCCGAATCTGTAAAAAAGCGCAAAGATCCCGGGTCGATGAAAGCGCCCGGCCCAACTCCGGCAGATAAACCGGTTTCACCCCGGCGTCTTTGGCCAGATAGCCCATGTCCCCTTCATTCGAGCCGACAGATCCGGTCACCAGAAGGGATTCGAAACGGTCATCTGAAAACTTCCGGGTCAGGGTGACGGCTTGAATGGCCGGACCGCCGATGTTGAGCCGTGCAATGATTCTGAGGATGCGGATCGGGTCTCTGGATAAAGGCATGTCAGTTGGTTTTACCGGATATGCTGTCTTTTGCAGATGTAAAAACGGGGAGGACGACGTCTTCCAGGCAGATGGAAAACTGTTTGATGAAGGCACCTTTTCGGCGGCAAATCGAGGCCGCTTGATGAAGACGATCAAAAGAATGGTTTCTGAAGGAGACAAGAACCCCTTGAATTCGGTGCCGCGCGATCAGGTTTTCCAAATCGCCGGCTGTTCCCAGAACCGGATACCCCTGAAGTCTTTTGCCGACCTTGAGAACGTCGTCGTCTATAAAGCCTGCCGGATGAAGATGCAGTCTCGGGTTGTTCAGGATCTCCCGAAGCAGAATTTCCCCTCCCCTCCCCGCCCCGTAGATCAGCACACGGTCTCCAGAGAGGGTTCTTCGCTTCATCGTGTCGATAAACAGTCGAAACGACCCCCGGCTGGCCAGTAAAAAACCGCTGGTCAATAACCAGTCGATCAAGAAAAGGCCCTTGGAAAAATCCCTGAATCGGAAGATGAAGGTGATTACCACGACGGCCAGCAGGGTCCCTAAAGCGGAGGCCTTGAGGTAGACATAGACATCGTTGATGCTCATATACCGCCAAATGCCGCGATAGATTCCCATGGTGAAAAAGGCCAGGAACTTGCAGGCAATGACGGCCGGAAGGGAGCGCAAAAACACCTGGAAGTAATAGGAAAAGTCACTGCCTGAAAACCGCAGCCGGTAGGACAGGTAATAGGCAAAGGCGATCAGGCAAAAGTCGAACACCACCAGCAGGAGCTGTTTCTTGTAGGTCACCTCGATCAGGATCGGGGTGTAGGCCTTGTCCCTCAGCACGGAAAATTCTTTTTCCGGATACACCCGAAGCTGGGCCAGATAAATGCCCATCAGGATCACGGCCAGACCGGCCGGGATAATCACGGCCGGAGAGCTGAGGGTATCGCTTCGACTCACGAAAACGGCGCTCAAGCCGGACACGATGCCGACCCCGTAAAGAAACAGGACCGCCTTTCTTTCGCTCAATCCCATGAGAACGAGCCGGTGGGAGGTATGGTCCCGTCCTCCGGTAGAGGCTTTTCTGCCGCTCAAGATTCGAATGAACGTAACCAGGGTGGTGTCGAATACCGGCACCAGCATGACGAGGATCGGCACGGCATAGGGCGAGAACATGTTGTCGGAGCGAATTCCCGCGTATTGTAGCGTCAGCAGCGAAAGGACAAAGCCGATGACGAGGCTGCCGCTGTCTCCCATGAAGATCGAGGCGGGATTGAAGTTGAAGAACAGAAAGGCAAGCAGCGCAGCGCCGAGGCAAAGTGCGACGAGCTGCCCCTCGGGGCTTACTCCCTGGAAAAGAAACGCCAGCGTAAACGATGCGATGGCTCCGGTTCCTGCACACAGGCCGTCCATGTTGTCCAGGAGATTGAACGCGTTGGTGATGCCGACGATCCAGAAGATGGTGACCACGGTGTCGACGGTCAAAGAATTGAACCACTGGAGCCGGAACCCTAAAAAAGCGACCAGAGAGGAAACCATGATCTGGCCGATCAGCTTAGTGTGGGGTTTTAGCTTGAGAAAATCGTCGACCAGCCCGAGGGCAAAGAGCAGGCTCGCGCCGGTAAACGCGGTTGCGGCGATGGACGGGAGTCGGAAGCCGGCCCCATGATGCTGCAGGTGGGGCCAAAAAGAAAAAAAATCGCCGAACCAGGCCATCGGCAAGGCAGCAGCGGCGTAAATGGCGATCCCCCCCATCAGGGCGGTCGGTCTTTGATGCCATCGGTCCGCCGCAGGCTGGGCGATCCAGTTCCGATTGACCGCCACCTTCCGGACAATCGGCGTCAGCACCATGCAAAGGACAAAAGAAATAAACGGAGCGATATAGCTCATCGAGAATACTGATTACTCAACTTTCGGAATTCATGATGCCACGAAATGGACAATTTGCTGCCGGCGATACTGTTTGTTCAAACAATAATACAACTCGACCGCTACACCGCCGAGGGGTTTCAAGATTTGTTCTTTTTCATGTTTCGCGGAACACGAAACCTAAATAAAATCGCGGCAGCGGTTTTTTTGCTGCCGCGATTTTATTATCGGTTTCGGATGTAGTCGATGGTCTTGGCCAGGATGGTATCCAGGTCGGTGCGGGGTTCAAAGCCGATTGCCGCCTTGACCTTTTCGATGCCCGGCACCCGGCGCTGCATGTCTTCGAAGTCCTTTTCGTAGGCTTTTTCGTAGGGGATCAGTTCGATGCTCGAGCGAGACCCTACGGCATCGATGACCCGCCGGGCAAGGTCGGCGATGGTGATCTCTTCGGTTCCGCCGATATTGAAGATCTCCCCGACAGCCTGATCCGCCTCCATGAGACCGACCAGCGCTTCGACGACGTCCGCAACGTAGGTAAAGGTCCGGGTCTGGGTCCCGTCGCCGAAGACCGTGAGGGGCTCGTTTTTGATGGCCTGCTGGATGAATCGCGGGATCACCATGCCGTAAGCCCCGGTCTGCCGGGGGCCGACGGTGTTGAACAACCGGGTGATGATGACCGGAAGCCCGCGGGACCGGTAGTAGGCCAAAGCGGTGAACTCGTCCATGAGTTTTGCGGCGGCGTAACTCCATCGAAACTTGGTCGAAGGCCCGTAGATGATGTTGTCGGTTTCCACCAGCGGGGCATGGGTGTGCTTGCCGTAGACCTCGGAGGTGGAGGCGATCAACACTTTCTTTTTGAATTTATTGCACAGATCCAGGACCATTTCTGTTCCCTGGATGTTCGTAGTGATCGATTTGAGCGGGTTTTCGATGATGTATTTCACTCCGACGGCGGCAGCCAGGTGAAACACCACATCGCAGGTGCCGATCAACTCGAGCATGATCTCGCGATTCAGGATGGTGTCGGTGTGGACGAACAGCCGGTCCCTGCATCGGGAATCATTTTGCATGTCCCGGATGTTTTCAAGGGACCCGGTGGAAAGGTCGTCGATGATATAGACCTCATCTTTCCTGTCGAGGTAGGCTTCCGCCAAATGCGACCCGATAAAACCCGCACCGCCGGTGATCAAGACCCGCATAAAACCTCCATCATTTTTTTTCCCCAAGGCTGTCTTGGGGGTCAGGGCTTTGAAAGTTTACTTACTTTGTTTCCCAATTTAATCGGCAAACTTCATGGAACCTGTTCTGTTTACAGCAAAAAAATTGTAGATTCCAGCAATTTTCGTTAATGTGAAACCCGTTTGGCCGCCGGTGATCGACCCTTGGAAGAGAAAAAATGATTGAATCAAAAGAACCTACCTGTCGCAGTCCGTCTTGTTATCGCACAAATTTTTATAAAATTCTTGAAGCTGCCTCGACTGATCTGCCGAGATAGGCAATAAAGGATTACGCAAAAATTTGATCCCGTATTGGATATTGGCAGCGTCGCAAAGTAATTTAAACAATTGCATGAAAGCTGAAAAAAAAATGATGGGAATATTCCGATTCGCGAAAGAATCCGAAAGTACAGCTTTGAAAAAGGCGTAGCGGAATTTTGCCATTTTCCTCAGGGTGCGATATTCTTCTCTGTAGGCGAAAAGGATCTCTGGTATACAAGCAAAACGGCTGTGTCGATATGTCCGCAACAACAGATCTTGGTCTTCGGCATTATTCATTAGTGATCGATAACGATGCCTTCGAAACCACTTGCTTCGCCCCAGCCAGGTTGGGTGCGGAAAATAAAATCCCCGCCAGGGGTGGGAACAAATTTTTTCATGGGTTTCTGAGACAGGAAAGACTCCCACCGCATTTCCGCTTTCTCTGAAAATAACCATAGCGGAAGCCAGAAGATCAATATTACGATGGGTTTCCATGAATTGAATTTGCGATTCGATTCGATGTGGAAAAGAAATATCATCGGCATCCATTCGCGCAAAATACTCCCCCTGGCACAACTCAATCGCTTGATTCAACCTTGCGGCAATCCCCCTGTTGTATCCATCTGAAAATACTTTAATTCTCGGATCGTTAAACTCCTCGGCAACCGAAAGGCTATCGTCGGTTGACCCGTCATCTGCGATGATCAGTTCCCAATCGTCATAAGTCTGTGCACAAATAGAACGAATGGCTGTGGGCAGGGTTTTCTCAGCATTGAATACCGGGAGGCCTATGCTTACCAGAGGATTCATGTATCAAAGTTTGATCCAGGAAGGAGGAAGATTGTCTGGGGTTTCGACATTCTTGTTAAACCATTTTCGGGGGGCATATACGATTTTTTGTGGATTGGGACACAGCCATGCGCCCCACCAACTGAAACTGCTGTTGGCGATGATATGGTGGTGGCAAGCCCTCATCAACCGCAAATCCTCGTCTCCTCGCTCCGTTCCATTGTGATCCATGAATCGCGTATCGAACCCGAGGTTCAAATTATCGCGTGCCCAGGCAATATCATCGGAGAACACAAAAAAGACGGGGCTGTCAATTTGGCGGGAAATTTTATCAACTGCGGATTTATAATAGTCTATCGTGCATAATCCGTGAAATGAACTACACTCTGGCAGGGTGACATAGTCACCCCGGCGGATGTGAACCGATACAGATTCGCAAGAGCGAATCTGTTCAAGAATTTTTCTGTTATGTTCTGTAGGGTTGTTGCGGAAGGAAAACTCACCCCGAATCACCGGTTCGATGTCGGAAAAATACTTTTCGCTCTGCCAGTGGCCGTCCAAATAGACATTATCGCCTAAATCCAGGATGTCCGGGTCAAAATCATAGTTTTTTTCGATAATATGGGGTTGCCTCGTATGAAATATCCTTTTTTTCAGAAATTGGGGCAACCGCCGGAAAAAAAAATTTTGCCGCTTTGATTTGAACGCCTGAATATCCTGTGACAAGGCCCTCTGTCCGGCAATGCAAAACGCATCCAATTCATATTTTCGCCGGGTCCACCACCCGGACTCTTGAAACCAGCCCAGATCCAGAAACAATTCCGCATTGTTGGCCCAGGCCACCCTTCTGCCTGCGGCATATTGGAACATCTGGTTTCCGATGCCGCCGGTCAACCGGACAATTACCATGGCGCTATAAATGCCTTTCGGGTTTTCGGTAGAGCAATGTCATGCCCGGAAGGCCCAGTTCTTGGCGAAGGATTTTGAAAGAAGACGCACTTTTCACAACATCCTGAATCGCCTGGTAAGGACCGATGTTATAAGCGGATTCGGAGGATTGGAAAAATGTATCGTGCAGCAGGACATTCGCTTCGGGAACGGCGTTTATGATTCCCTCGAGGTCACGTTTGACGGAACCATACTCGTGATCACCGTCTACAAAAAAAAGGGGGGCATTAGGAGAATTCTGCTCTCCTTCTTGAAGGTCGGCCATTCGATTGTGATATAGACTCAGCGATGTCTTCAAACCATCACCTTGAAAAAGATGCACCCCTTTTAAGTTCCTCACATACATCCCTCTTTTTTTCCCGGGGTGCTCTGCGTGCTCGATATTATCCGGCAAATCAATTGAGTAAATTTCACTGTCTATCTTGAATTTTTGGATAGTTTCATAGAAAATTCGAGCCGATTTTCCTAAATTTGTCCCCCATTCAAAAATCATCGAGGGTTTCAGCGCGCAGACAGCGGCAACCATCAGGCATTGCTCGTTGATCGGATAGGGGTGAACGCCCACTACCGGTGCCAGTCTCTGGATGATGAACTCGGAGATCACCCAGTTGTTTATCTCGAGTTCCCTGCAGTTGGGGTTGACCGCCGCCGCCTGAACAGCAAAATTTGTACCGATCAATTTTCTTTTCAGCCGGGACAAGATGTTTTTCATGTGTGTGCCGACCTCCTCACCAGCAGTTCTTGGAATATAGCTTCATACTCCCGGCTGATCTTTTCCCAAGTAAACTTTTCTTGCCAGTTTTTTCTCCCTGCATCACCCAACTTTTTCCTCAGGTCATCATCACCGGCCAACTGCGACATGAACCGCGCCAATTCTACCGGATTTACACGGGTATATCCTTTGGAGTCCTGCTTGGCAGGACAGACAACGCCGGCCTCGGTCCAACGGGCAATCTCTTCAGCGTTGCCGACCGGTACGGTCAGAAATGGGGTTCCTGCGGCTGCAGATTCAAAGAGTACAAGAGGGGAACACTCGATGTTTGAGGCGAAAACAAAAAGATCGGCAGCCATGAACGTTTGTACTAGCTCATTTCTGGGTAAATCAGAAATCATGACTCTTTTTTGGGGTTGTTTTTCGATGGCATCCAAAATTTTTTGTAGTTGATCTTCCTTTCCAACCTTGAGGCCAATCGATTTCAGAAGAATCTTGAGTATACTTTTAGTGGTATATTTCAGTCCGTGCAGTCGAACATCAATAAACAAACTATTCAATACCTGATGAATACTCTCAAAACGATGAACAGGATTGTTTCCATTCAGAATGAGAGTCGCCGGTCGACCCTTAAATTCGACAAGAAGAAATGCTTTGGCCACCTCAAGATGCCCCTTGAGACCGCTAAAGCTACCCACAGTCAGAAAGATGATTTCATCCTTTCCGATACCCAGTTTACTCCGAAAATGTTCATCCTTCGGGATTCCAAACTCAACCTCGCTTGCACCGTTCGGTATGATCGAATAATTGTGAATGCCATGTTCTTTTGCAAAATTGATGTCCCTGTAATCCGATGCATAAAAAATGAGGTGATCGAACTTTTTGAGAATATCGGGTAAACGTTGAAAATACTCGGAATAGGACGATTCAAGTAATCCTGAAAAGCCACACGGAATAAATACCTTGATTGATGGGATCTTTTCGAGCACAGGCCAGAGCGCATCAAAGGTCCATTGCTGGGCGGCTTTGATCATGACAACGTCAAACTTTCCATTTTGAACATATTTTTGATATGATCCAATTTCCCCTTTAATTCCCCCAGCTTGGTTTCCAAACACCGAAAATTCTTTAATATGGACACCATTCAGTTCTAAACTTTGACGGGAAAGCAAGCGCCTGGTGGCCACAGTCACATCATGACCTCTCGCAGCAAAGCGTTCAGCAAGCTGTTGAATGACAACTTGCACCCCACCAATACTGGGATAATATAATTCGCAACAGAGAAGTATTCGCACAGCCGTTATCCGTTCGCTTGATCACTTATAGTTTTTCTGGAACCAGTCCCAGGTTCTTTGCAGGCCCTCTTTAAAGGATATCTTCGCTTTCCAGCCTGTCTCACGATTCAGCTTTGAATAATCCAACACGTTTACCGGCACATCGAACTTTCGAATGGAACGGGTGTTGACGATTATTTCAAGACCCTGAGACTTTGCCAGGGGGCAAAGGGCGTTTAAAACGTCACGATTGCTTCGACCTTCCCCGCTTCCGATATTATACACGCTGCCGGGCCGACCGTTGGACAAAGCGGCAAGGATTCCTTCGGCGACATCTTGGACATGGATATAATCACGGATTGTCCCCACTTCCCCATAGAGCTCCAATGTCGATTCTTTGAGTATCGACGCGATGGCCGTAGCAATGAACCCCTGGCCGGAAAAAGGCTTCTGGGTTTCTCCGTATGCATTTCCGGGCCTGACGCACACGATCGGCAAATCCCGTGTCACATGAAACATCCGGGCGTACTTCTCCACTGCCAATTTCGTGATGCCGTATGGGGATATTGGATTTGTCGCCTGATCTTCGTCGATCGGCGTCTTATCCGTGTGCCCATAGATCACTCCTCCCGAGGAAACCAGAAGGATTTTTTTCAGAGAATATTGACTGGCGATGTCGAGCAAATGCACTACAGGAGGCAAATTCTCCAAAATATCTTGCACCGGATTTTCATAGCTTGTCTTTGGAACTGTGGCATATGCTAAATCGATCACCTCGTCGACTTTCTGCAGAATTTCATGCAGAAGCGAGGTATCGCCAAAGTCTCCCGAGACATATTCGACGTCATCTGGAAGAGATCGAGTCGGAAATTCTTTTCTCCCGACAACGATAACGTTTCGCCCGTTATCCAGAAGGGACCTTACGACAAATGAACCGATAAAGCCGGCTCCTCCGATGATACAACACCTTCTCATTGACGGAACTTCCACAATTTACCAACGGTAATCAGAAAACGGGGAAGGAGTTTTCGGCAGCATGTAATATAAAATCGGGTTCGAATGGAATTAAACATATTTAAAGCACGCCTGCGCAACATATCTCGATCACAGGAATGTCGCTCGCTGAGCAGGTCTGCAGCTGCAACCAGCGCTCTGCGCATCCGGCGAAAATTTGGAATTTTGCTGAGACGCTGATACCCTCCATGAGTCAGGGCTGCAATGTCAATCAGATCTTGATTGTCCGATGGTCGGTTCAGCAGGCAAGCCAAATTTTCAGCACTTATGGTGACCAGACTTTCCAAAAATGGGTTTAGGCCATTTCGGGACATGCTTGTCGGCACCTCCCGGTAGATAAGGAGTACTTCGGGAATATTGGCTACTTCAAAACGCCGGGCAACCCGGCTCCATAACTCATAATCTTCCGGCGGCTGTCGATTTTTATCAGTACAATAGCCGCCCACAGCATCAAAAACAGAACTTCGAAGCATAACGGAGCTATGGACAAAGGGATTGTTAAACAGCAGGTCAAATTGAAGAGTCCCGTTATCTGTGGGATGGCGGTGGTAGCGTGATTTATCGGCATCGCCACCGATGATCTTTGCCCATGTGCCGACCATACCGCAGTTGGCATGAGTTTCAAGAAATTGAACTTGCCGTTCAAAGCGCAAGGGATGGGATATGTCGTCCTGATCCTGCCTGGCCAAGAAACGGCCCTGTGCCAGCCCTAATGCTCGATTTAAAGTTGCAGCCAGCCCACTATTATTTTGTTCGTAGAACCGTATTCGTGAGTCGGTGTAGGAGCGAACGATAATAGAAGATTCATCTGTGGAGCCGTCATTGATGATTATCAATTCGAAATCTTTTTCGGTTTGATCCAGAATACTATCTATAGCTTCTGCAAGAAATGGAGCGCCGTTGTATACAGGAAAAAGAACACTGACTAAAGGCGGCCTATTTTTTGGATTTTTGCTATCCTTTGGCAATATAAGAATACTCCATTATTGGAAATATAGACTATTCCATTTTTCCATCCAAACCTCAATCATCTTCAATTCACTTTCCCCAACTTTTTCATTGCCATTTTCTTTGGAAGGTGTTCTTATTATATTGTCAAAAAGCAGCTTTTTAACCCTTTCCTCAATTTCTCTATCAGATATATTGGAATCTGATTTTTCTGCAAAAACTTCAATGTTTCTCAACATTCCCCATTTTGTGAAAGCAAACCGAATATTTTTAAATCCCAAAACCGAAAGAGTCTTTATAAATTTTTTTCGATACCATCCGTCGCAGTGAACCGCCCATTTCGCTTCATGAGATCCGAAAATCGCCCTCATGACCTGTTGTTTTCTTTCAAATGAGACAAATGGTGACATCATCAGGCGAAAGCAGGCCATGGCATCCGGGGTTTCGATACGCAAAAGTCCACCTCTGATTAACCACAACCTCCATCGGCACAACAATGCCAATGCCACATGACGCGTAAAGTGCTCGAAAACATGGTGCAGGCGAATCTCCTTGATACTGTTTTGCGGGAACGATAAGGTCCGAATGTCAGCATATCGATCCGCCTTTAGATCTTCCTGCACGGTCTGGTGGTTCAAAGGGAAATCAATATTTACATAACCGTCAAGATACTGGCGACCGCATCCAAGGTGTAATTTCATCATTCCGTCTCAAGATCACCTGCTTTGCCAGGCGCTTTTATCTATGAAGATGCTATTGATATAGGTGTCAGCATAAAGAAAATAGCCGTTATGTTCCATGAATTCGATAATAGATGTTATTTTTTTTTCAGATTTGTCTTCAACATACGTCAAGGTTTCGATGCAGAAAACCTGCGGTCTTATTTTTTCTAAATTGATGCTTTGAAGTATAGCCAAATCATTTCCTTCGACATCAAGGGAAACAAAATTTGGCGGATTTTTGAAATGCGAATTTATCACATCAGAAAAGGTCAGAAGAGGAATTCGTAGCACATTTTCAATTTTGTTATTTCCATAACTTTCGTAACGTTTCGCTTCCTTTTTTGAAAAAGTGTTCAGGGTTTTTGTTGTCATAACAAAAAATTCTGAATATGCTTTGGAGGAATCACCGATTCCTGCATTGATACAAACATCCCTTTGCCTCATCAGCTTGATCTTCTTAAACAAATCAGGATCGGGTTCTATGCATACGCCATGGCTACCTTTCAAGTAAAAATAATAAGTATTGCTTAGATAAAATGGGTGATGGGCGCCGATATCAATATATGTTGGCCGTTCAATTTTTAGATAATTTGAAAAAATGTAGTTGACAATCAAATCCTCTCCACACTGAGAAAAGGAATGCCATGCCTCTGATTGATTATATGCAATCAGAAATTTGCTTACGTGATTTCTCAATTGATAAATCGTTTGGATAATTTTATCTTTTAATTGTTTCATTTAAGCATCCGAATCATCAAAATGTACAAAATAATTTCCCATCTCAGTGGTTTTTTAAGACCAGCTCGAATCAAATGCTCTTTGGATTTTACACCGTTGGAAAGAAGCAGATGCCAAATAAAGGCAGCGTGCTTGTATACCGGGAAAAGCCCCGGATTCAGTTTTTGATATAGATACAACCATTCAAAAATTTGGACATCATTGTCTCTTATGCAGGATGCAGTTACTTGGCTATCTGAATCTCCGGAATTAATACTAATCAAAGGTTTTTTTGTGTACACGAACTCAGGATTCCTTTCCAGAACCCGAATGTAGAAGTCAAGATCGACTACCCATTTGATTTGACTGTCAAAACGCTGGGTAACGCCAGACCGGAAAATTGTCGCGCTTGGCGCTCCGATGGTGTTGTTCGGAAAAAGGGCTTTGGGGTTTTTTCTGATTCTTGAGAGAAGATGAAGGTTCGGATAATGAATAAATTTCAGATTCAGATTATCGCCAAACGCTCGAGATGCAGAAAATCCGAAGTCGGCATCAGGATGTCTATCCATCATCGATACAAACTCTTCCAGGCTTTCTGGAAAAGAAAACCAGTCGTCATGGTGAAGCACTTTTATGTAGGACCCATGGGCATGCCGGATCGCCTCGTTCCAGTTTTCCGGAGTTCCCTTCCGCGGATTGTTTCTGAAATATATGATTGAAAAAACCGATGAAAATTCTGCAACAATTTCTTCCACCATATTGTCAGAAGAATCGTCAGTGACAATGACCTCATAATCACCCATTGATTGTACAGATATGGATTTAAGTGCCCTTCGTAAGCCACGCGGATTGTTATAGGAAGGAATGCATATCGATACGATCGGAGTTTTCAAGTGAGGAATCCTCTATTGCTCTCGCCGCCAGTATGCCCCGGTACCGTCGATGTCCTGAATGGCTTCAGTAATTCTATTGAATTTGCGAAAATCATGGACCGCCGCCCTGCAATTATCCAGCACATAATCGTCTACGATGAGATAGCCGCCAATCGAAAGTTTCGGATAAAGACATGCAAGCGCGTCCATTGTTGATTCATACATATCCCCATCGAGTCTAACAACCGCCAAATGATCAATGGGCGCCCGTGGCAAAGTTTCTTTAAACCAGCCTTTTAAGAAGACAACCTGATCGTCCAGCAGATTATATTTTTTAAAGTTGGCTTTTACTTCTTCCAAAGAAACTCGAAGATAATCGATTTGGTGATGCAAATCCCCTTTATCCTCTGGATATTTTTCGGGGTCTGGGGGAGGCAAGCCCATGAAAGAGTCTGCGGCGTAGACTTTCCGATCGACAACATCATAAGCTTTCAAAACTCCACGCATAAATATCGATCCGCCTCCTCTCCAAACGCCGGTTTCAATCAGATCGCCATGAACATCTTCATGAATTACAGATTCAATGCACATCTGCAAGTTATCCAGTCTTTTCAATCCGATCATGGTGTCTGCCTGAGGCGGCCAATCGACTCCATATTCTCTTTCCTTTGGGTTATAATCAAATTTTTTGCTGATAATTACGCCACGGTTTTTAACTATATGCGAAATTTTTTCAATCAGCCATCGATTTTTGAGGGGGATTATTTCTTCGAGATCGACGGGAACCAAAGACTCCCCCCAAAGATAGAAAGTCAAACTCTTCTTCAACAACTCTAAGTATAATTCTGTAGCATTTGTCATAAGGCGTACTTTCGTTAATTATAAACTGTATTTAATTTCTCATCGTTTCAAAAAAATGCTCTTTAAGAAGTGCCACATCGGATATCTTGGTATATTTCCATAATATTTGGTGATGGTTGTCTCAGCTGCTTTGTCCAAAACAATAAGAAATTGATAAGTCCATGCATTTACATCATTACACACTCTATAGAAAGATAATGCATCTGCAAATGAAAATCTTATAGGAATTTCTGCTGTGAAAATAGTACGCTGCAAATGATTAATTTCTTCGATTTTCAAGTCAGTTTTGTTTACCAATTTTTTAATCGTTTCCAAGGTGAAAAAGCGCAAATGAGTTTTTTCCAGTATCCCGCTATCTACATAATTGAAATGGCCGTCCAATAAAGCAAGACGAACAGCTCCGAAAGCAACATTTGGCAAAGAGATGATGATACGTGTCTTTTTTGAAATATTTTCTGATATTGCAAGCAGCAATTCTAAAGGATTGTTAACGTGTTCTAAAACATCCGCTAAAATAACATAATCGTAGTTTTCATATGCAAAAACATCCATCTTTTCCTGAATATATGTTTGGTAAAAATTTCGGTATTTTCTCTTTGCCAGCCTGGCTGCATACTCATTCGGTTCAACTCCGTCGATGACAACATTTTTGTTTTTTTCACTGAAAATGTCCGACAAAACTCCGCTTCCTGATCCGATATCCATAACTTTTGCTTCGCAAGGTACGATTTCGGTAATTCTGTTCAAAGGACTGGCATCATCCTGTATGATGTTGCGCACAGCCGATCTGTTATACATGTAGCTCTGATTGCTTCTTTTAAACATGGCTCACTTCAAACTGGTAAGGTAAATTTAAAATGCCAAAATCACCATCTGTAAAACGCAGGTGAAACATCTCATCTTCGGTTACTTCGAAAGATAGGCAACATGCGGCAACATCCAAAGTTTCTCCACCATCAATAAGTGAAGCACTAATATAATACTTCCCGGGCACCAAAGGAACAGACTCGATCTTGCACTTAACCCGAATTCGCTTTCCATCGGTCCTGATTTCTTGCCCTTTCCACGAGGAGACAGCGGTAAAAAGCCGGTTCCCGCTGGCAGTGTCGATAGCAAATCCAACTGCGATACGGTTATTTTGATAGTACTGCTCAGCTTCTGCTTCTGCCACAATCGATATCGTTTCACCTGCAGAAAATTTCTCTACCTCCTGGCCCATACGGTTCTCTATCCAGATTTCCGTATATTTCATTCCCCCTGATCCTGCCCTGCCGAGGCAGCTGTCAAGAGAGGGCTTGTCTCCCATCGAGTTTTCAAAATAGGCTGAAATAGCTGATTTTACATCGCCAAAGAAAATAGCCTTGCCCTTTTGTAGATACAGGCCCTTGCTGCAGAGATTTGAGATAGCTGACATGTTGTGGCTGACAAAAAGAACAGTGCGCCCGGAGCGACCAACGTCCTCCATTTTTCCAAGGCAACGCTTTTGAAACTGAGCATCACCAACTGCAAGGACTTCATCGACAATCAAAATTTCCGGCTCAAGATGGGCAGCAACTGAAAAAGCAAGGCGAACATACATACCGGAAGAATACCGCTTCACAGGGGTGTCGATAAATTCTCCCATTTCGGCGAAATCCACAATATCGTCAAATTTCTTTCTGATCTCAGCCCGCTTCATGCCCAAAATGGCGCCGTTCAAAAAGATGTTTTCCCGGCCTGTTAACTCCGGGTGAAATCCTGTCCCGACTTCAAGCAGGCTAGCTACCCGGCCTTTAATTTGTATTCTTCCTTTTGTCGGATCGGTTATTCGGGATAAGATTTTAAGAATGGTCGATTTACCTGCCCCATTCGGTCCTATAATGCCGATTCTCTCTCCTTGCTGTACCTCTAAAGACAAGTTTTTAAGTGCCCAAAACTCCCTCGTTTCATCGGCGCCGTCTATTGGTATATTTGAAGATCCTTTAAATGGAAGCGAAAGACGGCTGCCAAACTGTCTTATCTTGGCAGAAAGGGTGTCGCGCAAGGTTTCATAACGCTCTTTGCGTTTATGCCCAATCAGGTATCGTTTCCACAAATTTTCAATGCGAATAACTGTGATCATAATTTATACTAAATAATATCGGCAAAAGTGCGTTCCATGGAGCGAAAATAGGTCACTCCGCAGGTTATCATGCAAAGCGTCACAACAATAGACAGCAACAGCCCGGGCCAGTATAATGCAGACGATTCCCCCAAAATCGCCCAGCGAAAACCGTCAATCACCCCAACCATCGGGTTTAACGAGTATAATAGCCGATATTTATCGGGGATAACGCTGCTGCTGAATCCGACAGGCGAAATATATAATCCAAGCTGTACCATGAACGGCACGATGTATCTAAAATCCCGGTATTTGACGTTGAGCGCTCCCAACCACAGGCCTGCCCCAAGAGCAGCTATTAACGCAATAAATAAAAAAATGGGTAAAAAAAGAATTTGCCAACCCGGCAAGAATTGATACCAGAACATAATAAGCAGTAACATGCCAAAGGAGATAAGAAAATCGGTCAGGCTGACAATAGCAGAGCTGCTTGGAATGATTAATCGAGGAAAGTATATTTTGGATATCATATTGGCATTGGCTACCATAGAATTGGTGCTTTCTGTAAGCACTGTAGAAAACAACTGCCAAGGAAGCAGTGCCGCGAACACCATTACCGGATACGGGGCTTCTCCTTCTGAAGGCATTTTGGCTAATTTCCCGAAGACCAGAGTGAAAACCACCATGGTAAGAAGGGGCCGGAGCACGCTCCAAATGATCCCGATGACAGTTTGTTTATAGCGCACAAGAATATCCCGCCAAGCCATAAAATAAAAGAGTTCACGATATTGCCACAATTCTTTCCAATACCCCCCGAATCCTTTTCCTGGTTCAATTGTTAAATCGAATTTTGTATTCATATCGATCTTATCCTTTAGAAAGATACTAAAAACTCATGAAGATTCGACGATTTCAATTTTTCCAGAAGGCACCCCCATCTCGTGAAGGTATCTTTTCTTTTCTCTATTCACCTCGATTGCCGTTATCAAAAGCTTGTCGAAATCTATCTGATGCAAAGCCGACGAACCCAAAACGGTGGTGCCGAAAAAAATTTTGCCTGCATTTGAATCGTCGATGATGCCGCTGAACAGTAAAGATGTCTCTTGAAGCGATAAATAGGCAATTTCTGCCAAATCGCTTACTCCCACCATCGCTACTTTATGGATTCCGGAGCTTTCCAGTGTTTGAAGTATCTGGCGAATTTTTTGCCGCGATCTTCGGTAAAAATTTAGAGAATACTGAATATATTCATAGGTCAGCCTTGTTTTTTCCGCCACCCCTTTGGGAGTGAGCATGTATTTCACCCGGTTTGCCGGGATCGTCGTGACCTTGAAATAGCCTTTGTTGACCAGGCGCTTGATAAACGAGTTGACCAGACCCAGGGAGACGTTCAGGCGACGGGCCAGTTCGCGCTGGCTCGGAGACTCCTCCTGCTCTAAGGCTTCGAGGATTTTCAGGGTTCTGAGTTCTTGCTGTTCCAAGATAATTCCGCTGGCGCGCAATTATGAGAATCGCGCAGGGGGATCTGCGTGATAAAAAGGGTCAAACGGATTTAGGGCAAGACTTTGGCACGGGCTGCAGGGATGTTGGGGTAATCGGCAAGATTTATGATCAGAGCCGGAGGAGACACCGGTTTGTTACCTTTGCCGGTCGGACAACCACGCTTTGACAATTGTCAGAAATGTATGAATGTCGCCTAATCTCTGGAGGTTGGCATAGACTTCGTCCCAATCCAGCTCAAGGTAGTCATGCACCAGGATGTTTCTGAATCCGGCCAAGGGTGCCAGCTTTTTGGCAAAATCCGCCGGGACGATTTCTCCATGACCTAGCCGCAGGATGGCCTCGTAGTAATCTCTTGGTTTTTCGAGATTTTCCAAGGAGATGATTCGGTTGGCGATATCGATAATGGCTTGGGCGAGAACTTGAAAGTTGCGCTCGACAATATCTTGAAGATAGGTATCGCCGAGCAATTCTTCTTTAGGTTTGCCTCGCAGTACCTCTAATTTTTTCAAGCACTCGCTCAGTTTTTCCAAACGCCTCTCTATACCGCTGAATTCTGGATTCATCGTTTGATTCCTTGAGGATGTCCCTTCTTTGCTGGCGAAGAACCGGCAAATAATCTCCGTAAAAGCTCAGCGTTTGCGCCTCGAAATCCACACGCGTGGATGTGTCGACTTCGAAAACTAAAATGCCCGAGGCAATGGCCGCATATCTGAGCTCCACTGGCGCTCGATTCAACACGATGAGATCGATTCGATCGGTTTCCAGGCAAACTGAGAGCTGGTGAGCTAATTGATACACCGACTCGGGCGCAGGGGTTACAGTGAACAGCACTGCAATATCGATGTCGCTCAGTGGCCCTTTTTTGCCGGAGGCGCTTGAGCCGAACACGTACGCCAGTTGAACGGCGGGCTTGTCATCGTGGCCGTCCTGGAAAAAACGTTTTATGGCTTTAAGCAAATCAGCCTGCATGCAGTTTCCGCTTCCCAATACGACGTGCTTTACACTTTACATCTTTCAGTCTGTTTGTGCAAAGTCCGCAATCAAAATAAATTCGCGTTAGCGAATTTATCAAGACAGCTCCGCCTGGTGGGTTACATGCCGGAAGGCGGCACAAGATCCAGGAATCGTTATAAAATTATTGAGATTTAGGCGTTCAGAATGTGAACGTTCAGGAATTGAACACAAACGGGCAGCAAAGTCAAGATCAAATCGTGTAAAGACGGTGTTGGCTGTTTAGTTTTTGTTGTTTGGTCCGACGGCGTGCGTATATGGAGGCGCATGCGTTAAATAAAACCAGGCCCTTCAAAAATTGGGCCATTTGATTCCGAAGCATCGATGCCGTTTCCGGAAGCTTGACGGCGACCGTGCGTTCTTTGTCCCAGTCCAGCTCGAAGGAATCGGAAAGGTGACGAGGGCGCTGGCGTCCAAATAGAGGATCATCTCCGGTCCTCGACAACCATTTCGGAGACCGGCTTGCCGGGAGCTTCGATCGCTGGAATTTCTTCTTTGTCGATGCTTTTGCCGGGAAGCACGACGATTCCCTTTTCCACCAGATCGAACAGGGCCGAGTACACCGCCCTCCTTTGTTCGGTCTCTTTGACGATCCGTGCGATCGGCTTTCCCCTTTCGGTGATCACCACTTCTTCCCCTGCTTTGACACGCGCCAAAAACCGGCTCAAATGGTTCTTGATTTCCTTGACGCCAGCATGGATCATAGCCGCCTCCATTTGTAGCCACTTTTTCCCTATAAGTAGCTACTTTCGCAAAGGGGGTCGACAAAAACATTTACGGTTGATCAAAAGAGATGGGATCAGTCCGTTCGGCAGGAGTAAATTCCGCATCCAGAAGCTCGGCAAGCTGCCGGCCCCCTTTCTTTCCAATCCCTTCTGTCTCTATCCACTCCCCTTTTGATGCCTGGAAAACGCGGCGCAGGGTTCCGAACCGTTTCAGAAGACTCACCGCCCGTTTCGGCCCGATGCCCGGAAGGCCCTGAAGGACATACAACTGTCGGCGCCGCAACCGCTTGGGCCGATATCCATACCTGGCCACCGGCCGGTCCGTGAGCCGGTGCACCTGGTTTGCCATGAACCACAAGATTTCAACGGTCTGCCACAGGGATTGAGTGAAAATCACCGGCACCTGCCAGATCACCGATACGCTGACGACGGCGCCTCGCACCGAGGCCGGTTCGATATCGAAATCTGTTCGAAACGGATCGCCCTCGACCAGGATCGCCGTCCGAAGCCTTTGCATCTTGAGCTGCGCGGCCTGCCGGAACAAACGCCCGTCGATGATGGACAGCACGAAGTCGTGGGCGGTCTTTCTTTCGATCACAGCTTCGCTGCCGAGACAGAAGTCCCCCACCGTCAGGCGGCAGATCCGCACCTCCCATCCTCGCTCCTTGAGCTCATCGACGATTCCGGATTTTTCCTCCCGGTCGTCGACCGTGATGGTCATGGGAGATTTAAGACAGTTCTCGATAGCCTTCTCAGGCTGCGGCATCACGCGATCTCCTTTTTTCATATGAAACTGATCGCCTTGCGGTCAGCGCCAAAGCTCGAGTCCGGCTCTTCGCATCGCAGTTGCAGCACATTTATGGATTGACGGCCGCCCCCCGCAAAGCGACCGTTTCTTCCCCTATTTCACGCTGAGATTGTCCTTATTTTCCTCCCAGGTCTTGGACCCGATGCCGCGCACCTTCATGATGTCCTCGGCCTTTTCAAAGGGGCCGTTTTGTTCGCGGTACTCCACGATCCGGGCGGCGTAGGCCGGGCCTACCCTTTTGAGCTGCGCCAGTTCGTCGACGGTGGCCGTGTTGATGTTGATCTTTGGCGCCATTTCGGCCGCCGCCGCCGGCAGCGTCGTCAAAAAGATAAAAATCATCACAAGTCCCATGGCCAACAACAGCGTTCGATGTTTCCTCATGTCTCCTCCTTTTGGAGATAGGGTTGGGCCGACGCCGCTTCTCCCGGCTCCGCCGCCGGGGACCGGCAAAAGAAAAAACCTCTCGTTGCGGCGAAAAGATCATATTCCGCCGGCTACGACACGGTAATACACGATGTTGGGGTGTGGGCAGTGCCGGATGCCGACGAGAACGAGCGTTACAGTAGACAAGATCTGCAGCGGGAGAAAAACAGCATCGCCGGCGGCGATTTTCCATTACATTTTTCGTACCAGGATTTTGCCCCGGCAGACAAAATCCTGGCATAATGTGCCAGGGGGATGATTTTACTTATGATTTCAAACATCTAAAACATATGCAGAAGTTTCTGACGGCCGTGCTGTCTTGGCCCCGCTGCGATATTGGATATTCCATCCCCTGTTCCGCTGCACAGGTCGAGGGATACAAGTGCCCACAATATTGTGCATCGTCGATGATCGAGTGTTTCGCAAAGAGTGAAACTTTGATAATATCGCGCCAGCGATTTTATCAGGGAGGGGACGACGATGCCGCAGAAAGTCGATACGCTGCTGATACATGTGAACGTGGAGATCGAACCCGAGGCGCTGAAAGCCATCGTGGAAGGCGTCAAACAAAAAGTCGGGAGAAACGAAAAAGGCCACTACCAGGCCGATACCGCTGCCGCCGTAGGGGAGATGATCTCCCGGTTCATGCAGGAGAGGGATTTTACCGGCTGGTTGAAAGCCAGCTCCGCTGCCGGTTAGCGGACGGGTGCTTCGCACCGCTGGAAGGCTGGAAAGCCAGGAAGCTGGGAAGCTTACAGCAAAAAACCAAGCAGGAAACAAATCAAGCAGTCCGCATTGCCATCTGATCTTTTTTTGTGCGGGTTGCTGCGTCCCAGCATCCCGGCATCCTGGCTTCCCAGCAGCGCCAAAAAAAAATCGACAAAAATGGCCAAATGCTACCAATCCACCGGCAGCCGCATGCGGCGACCTTCGCGGTCGTCAAACAGCACATATCCGTTTTCCCGGCCGAAGACATACAGGTCCCGGGTGATTTCAACGTCCCGTCTGCAGTAGGCGAGCAGTTCGTCGATCCTTCCCTCCTTCCACCACTGCAGGGCCTGAAGGCCGTCTGCCGTCTTTTTCCGCCCCAGCGTGGCTCCTGCCAGGTGATCCAGGGACAGCCGGAAGCCGAGCACCTGATGGACGACATCGAGAAGGTCCACCGTGGGGACGTTGTCTAAATCCCGGTCCGTATACGCACTCAAGACCCGGTAATCGAAGCGTTTGACGTTGAATCCGACGATCCGGTCGAACCGGTCCAGCCGGTCGAACATTTCCGGCAGCTGCTCTTCGAAATATTCGAGAAACCGGTCCTCCGTTGAATCATACAAGACGGCACAGCTCACCCCCATCCGGTCGGCCAGATGCCAGCCGCCGACCTCGGCGGCAGAGCGCCGGGTTTCAAGGTCCAAAACGGCAAAGCCGGCGCTTTGCCGTTGAGGGCCGACCCGCTTCCGGCGCTTCGGCCTGGAATGAAGGGCGGAAACGTTGCTGGTCTTGGATTCAGGAAGTTCGGCACTGGAATCATCTAGGATCTTTTTCAACAAAAGGACGGCCCCGCCCTTGTCCAGGGGGCGGTTTCCGGAGCCGCACCTGGACGATTGAATGCAGCCAGGACACCCCTGCTTGCAGCCGCAGGAGGCGATCCCGTCCAGGGCGTGCCGGAAAAGCGCCTCGGCTCTTTTAAATGCCGCGCGGCACAGCCCCGCACCACCGGCAATGCCGTCGTAGATGAACACGCCCGCCCCCCCTGCGGCCGGATGAAACGGGGTGGCCAGTCCTCCCAGATCGTCCCGGTCAGCCATCACCACAAGGGGGAATATGCCGATGATCCCATGTTCTGCGGCGTGCAGCGCACCGACCCAGTCTATACCGCCGCCGGACAAGCCGCTGTCGTCGGGGTTGCCCGGAGAAAACCAGAGGCCTTCGGTTTCGAACACGACCGGCGGCAGATCGAGGGAAAACCGTCCAAGACGCTGCCGTGTTCGGATCGACCAAGTTTCGTAGCCGGTCACCTGGTCGGTGACCCTGAGGCGGCCGAAACAGACCCGGGTATGGAGAACGGTTTTTTGGCGGATCGTTTCCAGCACCTCGATCTCTTTTTCAGCGCGCACCCGGGTGTAGTGTTCGACCGGTTCGGGGGCAGCCGCTACGGTGCGTGCGGCGGTATCGAGGCCTTTCACCACAAACGTTTCGCCGCCGTGGAGGTAGACCGCACCGGGATGGGTTTCGCGAAAGGCACGGGGTTCGTCGATTTCTCCCAAGACAGCTCCGGATCCGGCGTCCACGATCGCATAGCGCGAGCCGCTTCCCCTCAGGTCGACCTGTCGATGGGGAGCCCGCTTTCTGGCGTAGAGGGTTTTTCCGTCTTCGGCGCGCAGCAGTTCGCCGTTTTGCTCCAGTTCGGCTGCCGCACGGGCGACCGCCGGGCGCTTCATCCAGTTTTCTTCCCTGTCCAGGGGGAGTTCCGCTGCGGCACAGAGCAGGTGCTTTTTGACAATATCGGGGTTTTCCGGGTTGACCACGGCCGGCTCCGGGGGGTGGTCGAGGATCATGTCCGGGTGCCGCAGCAGGTATTGGTCCAGGGCGTCTTCTCCGGCCAACAGGACCACAGCCGATGTCTGTCCGCTTCTTCCCACCCGACCGGCGCGCTGACGGGTCGCCACGATGCTGCCCGGATACCCCACCAGAATGCAAAGATCCAGATCGCCGATGTCGATCCCCAGCTCCAGCGCGCTGGTCGTCACCACGGCCAGAAGACGACCGTCTGCGAGCTTGGCCTCGATGCTTCGCCGCTCTTCAGGCAGGTACCCCGCCCGGTAGGCGGCAATTTTCTCTGCAAACCGGCCCGCCCGCTCCTTTGACCAGACCGAGATCAGTTCCGCCATTTTCCGGGACCGAACATAGACAATGGTCCGAAGACCCCGGTAAAGGGCCGCCTTGAGCAGCAGAATCGCCGCCTGGGCCGGGCCGTCTGCCGCATCCACCAGCGCGGTATAGGCCCTTCCCCGCTCGGCCCCGCTTTTGAAGATCACCTCGGCATCGATGCCGGTGAGCTGTTCGACCAATTCTGCCGGATTGGCCACTGTGGCAGAGGTAAACACGAAGGTCGGCGCCGCCTCGTACCTTGCGCAGACCCGCCGCATCCGCCGGAAGACCTGGGCCATGTGGGATCCCATCACGCCACGGTAGGTATGCACCTCGTCGACCACCACCAGGGAAAGCCGCTTGAAAAACGAAGCCCATGTCCGGTGGTGGGCGAGAAACGACAGATGAAGCATCTCCGGATTGGTCAGAAGCACCTGGGGCGGAAGCTCACGGATTTTTTTCCGGGTCGATCCTTTCGTGTCTCCGTCGTATATCGATGCGGTAAAGACCAGGTCGGGCACTGACGAGGCTGCCTTCTTGAGCTTTCGCAGCTGGTCCTGGGCCAGGGCCTTGAGCGGAGACAGATAAAGGGCTGTATGCCCGGGGCTTTCGATCAACCGCTCCAGCAGGGGCAGTGTGTAAATCAGGGTTTTTCCGCTTGCCGTGGGCGTGCAGACCACCACATGCCGCCCGGCCCGGATTTTTTCCACGGCGTCGAGTTGATGCCGGTAAAGCCGGGAAATATTCAGGGCTCTCAGCGAGGCTTCAATGGCCGGTGAAATACCGGTGCCTTTCTTTGCCCACTTTGCCGGCCGCGCCGGGCTCTGGGATACGTGAATCACCCGGCCGGCGAACCTTTCCGAGCCCTTCAACCCCCGGATGAAATCTTCGACAGTGGCTGCCTTTTCAAAAACCGCGGCCGTTGCTTCCGGTTCCAGGCTTTCTTTTCGAAATCGTTGCTGTTTTCCCACGATTTTTCTTGAATTTGAGAAATGTTTGACTATATTTGGGTGTTGACACGCGTTCAGGGTCAGCGGTCAAACGTTCAAAAGCCACGGGATCATTCGCTGAGCCAATAGGCTACGCCAGAGAATGCCCCCCATCAAGAGGAACTTTGCAAAGTTGGACGATCCAGTACCTCCTTCGGCGCCGCACGGCACCATTTTCCCGTTAGCATCCCGAGACTACCGCCTTTCCGTTGACGTCCGCCTGCATCGGTCGGACCGCTTCGCCTGCTTGCCGGTGATGCAGGCGGTGCAGCCGGCTGCTCCTTTGCCGACCCGGGTTTCAGACAAACCATTGACATCTCTGGAGCGGTTTTGAACTTCGCAATGACCGATCAAATCGTATTTCTGGCGGTTCTTCTCTTTTTGTCCGGTTTTTTTTCATCCGCAGAAACCGCCCTGTTTTCCATCAGCCGCAGCCGCGCACGCCACCTGGCCAAGGAGGGTGGCCGAAACCACCGGCTGATCCTGAAAATGAAAGAGGACCCGCATCGACTTCTGACCACGATCTTGATCGGAAACAACGTTGTCAACGTGGCGGCGGCGTCTTTGGCCACCACCGTTGCCCTTTCCGCGTTTCCCAACCATGCCGTGGGGCTGGCCACGGGGGTGATGACCTTTTTGATCGTGGTGTTCGGCGAGGTCATGCCCAAATCGTTTGCCACCCGCAACAACGTCCTCGTTGCGGGCCTGGCCATTTACCCGATCTACTGGCTGTCGATCGTCTTTTGGCCGGTGATCAAGTTCCTTGAATTCATTCCGCGGATCACCGGAAAAATCAAAAAAACCCCGGCGGTCACCGAGCAGGAGCTGCTCACTTTCGTGGAAGTGGTCGAAGAGGAAGGAGAAATCAAGGAAGAGGAAAAGGAGCTGATTCACAACATCTTTGAATTCGACGACACGAACACCTCCGAGATCATGACCCCCAGAGGAGACATGTTCGTGATCGATATCAACCAGGAGCTGAAACTGGAGGACCTGCTCCGGTCCGGTTTCACCCGGATCCCGGTCATCGATGGCGATATCGACCACGTGGTTGGCATCCTGAACATCAAGGACCTGTTTTTGCAGATGGCCGCATCCTCCGAAGGCGTCGACATCCGAAAAATCCTGCGCAAGCCGTATTTCGTTCCTGAAAACAAAAAGCTGGACAGGCTCCTGAAGCAATTCAAAAAGCGCAAGAGCCACATGGCGATCGTGGTGGACGAACATGGCGGGGTGTCGGGGCTGATCACCCTGGAAGACGCTCTGGAAGAGATCGTCGGCGAAATTGCCGATGAGACCGACCGGGACGAACCGCACATCGTTCCGATGAAAAACAAGGAATGGATCGTGCTCGGAAAAACCGACATCGATGAAATCAACCATATCATCGGTATGGAGATACCTGACTCCCCGGAATACGACACTTTTTCGGGCTTCATCCTCGATCTCATCGGCCGCATTCCGGAAGAAAAAGAACAGGTCGACGTGGGCAATTACGTGGTCACCGTTTTGGAAAAGGACGGAAACCGGATTCGGGAGTACTCGGTCAAATGGGTCGATCCACAAGAACCAGGCGACTTGGAACAAGGCCCGGAGCTGAAAAGCCTGAATTCGTGACTTTCCCATCGCCTCTAGATGCCATCATCCGCGCCCGCCGTTCGGTTCGGGCATATGACAGCCGTCCGGTGGCCCCCTCCGACATCCGGGCGATCTGCGATGCCGCCCGGCTGGCGCCGTCCGCCTGCAACAGCCAGACCTGGCGATTTATCGCCGTCACCCGGTCTGAAACCATTTCCCAGATTTGCAATGAAGCCATGAGACCGGTCATTCCGAACCGCTGGCTGGCCCAAGCGCCCCTGATCATTGTCGGCTGCGCGAAACTCGACATCGTTGCCAACCGGATCGGAAGTCGAATCACGGGCACCGAATACTTCCAGATCGACATGGGCATCGCCATGGAGCACATGGTGCTCAAGGCGACCGAGCTGGGCCTGGGGTCCTGCTGGATCGGATGGTTCAAGGAAAAGCAGGTGCGCGAGCTGCTCTCCATTCCGGAGAAGATCAAGGTCTGCGCCCTTTTGGCAGTGGGGTATCCGAAAGGGGACGAAAAGAAGCAACGATCCAGAAAGCCGCTCGAGAAGATCGTCTATTCGGAAACCTGGGGACGACCTTTCGGGGAAGGTTTGGACGAATAGATTTTCCAGCCGGGAAGGTTGGGCTTCACAAGTTCAGCCCAACCTACCCGTTTCGCCTTTTTGGTTTGAACAGCATATTGCATTCGGGCGCAGTTTCATCTGGGAAAAGAAACCTGGAACCCAAATCAAATCTGATATGACGGCTGAATTTATTTATCCTATGTTAATCAAATTGCTCAAAAAATGGAAAGCCATTGTTATCGGCATCGCCCTTTTTTTTCCGACCCTTTTGCCCGCCGCCGAATCGCTGCCGGTAGGTCTTTTTTCAACAGAACCGGCTGGAACCGGCCTTCCCCAAGAATGGGAGCCGCTCACCTTTCCAAAGATCTCCAAACACACCGAATATTCTTTGGTGGTCGAAGACGGGCAGACCGTTGTCAAGGCCGTCAGCCAAGGGGGTGCCTCCGGGCTGATTCGGCGTATTCAAATCGATCCGGAATCATGGCCGGTTCTCTCCTGGCGATGGAGGGTAACCAACATCTACAACGCCGGAGATGTGACCCGCAAACAAGGAGACGACTATCCTGCCAGAATCTATGTCACCTTCCAGTACGATCCTGATGCATCCGGGTTATTCGAAAGGCTTCGCTACGGGGCGGCAAAAGCGATTTACGGCGATTACCCGCCGGCTGCGGCAATCAACTACATCTGGGCAAACCGGGCCCCTGAGGGGAACGCCGTGCCCAATCCCTATTCGGACAAAGCCATGATGATCGCCGTTGAAAGCGGCGATCAGGCGGCAGGCCGATGGGTGTCGGAGCGCCGCAATATTCTGGAGGATTTCCGCAGGGTTTTCGGAAAGGCTCCACCGCCCATCTCCGGGGTGGCGATCATGACCGACTCGGACAACACCGGTGAATCAGCCACGGCCTGGTACGGGGATATCGTGTTTCGCAGACGCTGAGCTGATGGCGGGCTGGTGATCGGATCATCTGTTCCCCGGCTGCCGGGTTAGATGCTGGATCCTCGATGCTGGATCCTGGATGCCGGTCTTCGCTCCTTCGGAGCTACGCCCTGGCAAGCTGGATACTGGATCCTGGATAGCGGGTGCTCGTATGAAACTTCATGTTCCCGGTCCGTCATTCCGGATCCTGGATCGAGTCCAAGGCAGGCTTTGATCCGGCATCCAGTTCTTTCCCTGGATCCCGGCTCGGAGTTTATCCCGCGCCCCGGATCAAGTCCGGGGCAGGCTTTGATGCGGGGCTTCGCAGCGGCCGGTCGCAGATCCCGCGATCCTTGCGGGGGATGACGGTATGGGAAGTTTCGGTATTGATCAAACTGGCCGGTTGAGACCAAAAGATTCGTATAAATCTCCCGCCGGAGGATCTTGAATCTTGAATTCGGAATTTTGAATCCCGCCGGTCAGCGCGGAGCGAGTGTGAAACTTCGGTCGGCTGCAGCGTGAAGTTTCATCGGCAACTCCCACGGCTCCTGAGCCAATAAAAAGCCCATGGCCGCAGAACCGCGGGCTTTTTTGCATTTTAAAAAGCGCGAAGCGCTTTCAAGTAAATTTTCCCGTGGAAAATTTACTCTTTGACCCGCTCCACGTACTGCCCGGTGCGGGTGTCGATTCTCACCTTCTCGCCCTCTTCCACAAATGGCGGCACCTGAACCACATATCCGGTCTCGACGGTCGCCGGCTTGGTGCTTCCCGATGCGGTATCGCCTTTCACCCACGGGTCGGCCTTGGTAATCCGCAGATCCACGAAATTGGGCAGGGTCAGCCCGATGGGCTTTTCTTCGAAAAACAAAACGCTGCAGACGGTGTTTTCCTTCAACAGTTCCTTTGCGTCTCCCACCTGGTCCGGCGTCAGCAGTTCCTGATTGTAGGTAGAGGTGTTCATGAAGCAGTACCGCTCACCGTCGAAGTAAAGATATTCCATCTCCAGTTCTTCGAGGTTGGCCTCATTGAATTTTTCACCGGACCGAAAGGTCCTGTCGAACTGGGCGCCGGTGACCATGTTCTTCAGGCGGCACTTGTAAAGCGCCTGCCCCTTTCCCGGCTTGACGAACTCAAACTGCGCTACGATATAGGGATCCCCATCGATTTCCAGCTTGAGCCCCTTTCTCAGATCTCCGCTTTCCAGCATTTTTTCTCTCCATAAAATCGCTGGCGCGATTTTATTAGGGTTTCGCGGTTCGCGAAACGGAATAAAATGAGCGAAAAGTAAACGTCACCCCTCCTTCTTGCCGCGCAACTGCGCCGCGGCAAGCACCAGTCCTTCACTGCAAACCATCGTTGGAGAACTGCGCCTCAGGAGGCCTGCAGCTTTGCTTCGGCGCTTCGGACGGCTTCGACCAGCTTCCGGACCCGCCGGGGGTCTTTTCGAAACCGCACCGATCGACCGTCGCCGTCCACGGCGTTGGTGCAGGTGCAACTGTCGACTCCTGCAGGCTTCACCGCCGAAATTCCCCGCTCTACGTTTTCAGGGGAAATGCCCCCGGCAAGAATCACTGGAATATCTGAAAAATCCACCAGCGCCCGAGCGTAGTCCCAGCGGCAGGTTTTTCCGGTGATACCGACAAACCCCTTTACCGGCTGGGCATCGTCTGTGTCGCTTCCTTCGGCCGGCAACGCGGTGTCGGTCAAGAAAAAGTCGCTGACTTGCGCAAAGCGCCCGGCGATTGCCAGCATTGCCTCCTGGTTTCCCCGTCCCGGCGGTGGAATCGGGATCGACCGCATGATGTCGATCCCGGAAAAATGCTCGCGAATGCGCATCTGAAGCTGACAGAGTCTTTCCTGAAGAGCTTTTCCCTTTCCTGTGTTTTGAAGCATTTCACAAAAATGCACAATGTCCGGGCGATAATAATCGAGTGCGCGCAATACGGCCTCTTCTTCATTGAACAGGGGGATCAGACTGCTTTTTCCCCCAAGACTCTTGACCGCATCCACCGTCTGCCGCAGCAGTGGTTCTTTCCAGTCCGTTTCCGAGAGCAGAACACTTCCCACATGGTCGACCCCGAGGCCGATCATCGTTTCCGCCTCAGACGGAGTCTGCACTTCGTAGATCTGCACCAGGACTCGACTCACGGCATTTCAACCCCAATCGAGGTTCATCGTCACTTCTCGCGCAGAGACGCAGCAACGCGGAGAAAAAAATGGTTTACCGGGTAACCGTGCGCCTTGGGACCTTCGGCACCATGGAGGGTGATCAATGGGCCAGTCTTTGATGACACCGTTTCGCAGAACGCGAAACCTAATAAAATCACGCCAGTGGTTTTATTATTGATTGACTTTTGGCGGACGTTTACCATATTTAATTGGTTTTAGCAATTGCCTTGCACCCAGGAAAAACCCATGATCCTGATCGTCGATTTCGGTTCCCAGTACAACCAGCTCATTGCCCGGCGGGTCCGAGAATCCCGGGTCTACTGCCAGATCGAGCCGCCCACCATCTCAGTAGACGCCGTGCAAAGGCTCAAGCCCGAGGGCATCATCCTGTCCGGGGGGCCGGCAAGCATTTACTGGAAAAAAAGCCCCAAGGTCGACCCAGGCCTGTTCGACCTCGGCATTCCGGTGCTGGGAATCTGCTACGGCATGCAGGTCATGATTGGGGCGTTGGGCGGGGCGGTCGCCCGGGCGGACAAGCGCGAATACGGCCTGGCCGAATTGACCGTTCTTCATCCGGAAGGCTTGTTCAAGGGGGTCGATCGGCACACCCCCTGTTGGATGAGTCACGGAGACTCTCCGGCCAAACTCCCGCCGGGATTCCATGCGACCGCGTCGACTGAAAACACCCCCATTGCGGCCATGGCCGATCCTGAGCGCAAGTTTTACGGCCTCCAGTTTCATCCCGAGGTGGTCCACACCCCCAAGGGCAATATCATGCTCCGCAACTTCCTGTTCGACGTATGCGGCTGCAGACGCAATTGGACCATGAAGTCTTTTGCAAAGGAATCGGCGCGGGAGATCGAGGCGGCTGTGGGAAAAAGCCGCGTCATCCTCGGGCTCAGCGGAGGGGTGGACTCTTCGGTGGCTGCGTTGCTGATCCACAAGGCCATCGGAAAACGGCTGACCTGCATCTTTGTCGACAACGGCCTGCTGCGAAAAGACGAAGCCAAAAAACTGAAAACCGTATTCAAGGAGCATCTCGATCTGAACATCCGCTTTGTGAACGCCGGCAGACGCTTTTTGTCCGAGCTCAAAGGGGTCGTCGATCCGGAGAAGAAGCGAAAGATCATCGGCCGGGTTTTCTTGGAGGTGTTCGAAGCCGAAGCCCGTAAGATTCGAGATGCCCAATTCCTGGCCCAGGGCACCCTCTATCCCGACGTGATCGAGTCCCAATCGGCCTTCGGCGGGCCGACGGCAGTGATCAAGTCCCACCACAATGTGGGGGGGCTGCCCAAAAAAATGAAGCTGAAACTCGTTGAGCCGCTTCGGTACTTGTTCAAGGACGAAGTGCGGAAGCTTGGAAAAACCCTGGGGCTTCCCGAAGGCCTGGTATGGCGCCAGCCGTTTCCAGGACCTGGTCTTGCCGTCCGAATCATCGGCGACATTACCCAAAAACGGCTGGCCATCTTGAGAGAGGTAGACCACATCCTGCTGGAAGAAATCCGCCGGGCCGGCTATTATCAAAAATTGTGGCAGTCTTTTGCCGTCTTGCTTCCGATCAAGAGCGTAGGCATCATGGGAGACAAACGGACCTACGAGCACATCGCAGCCATCCGGGCCGTCACCAGCAAGGATGCCATGACTGCAGATTGGGCCAAACTCCCCCACAAGCTTCTGGGAGTGATCTCCAACCGCATCATCAACGAAGTGCGCGGCGTCAACCGGGTCGTCTACGACATCAGCTCGAAACCGCCGAGCACCATCGAATGGGAGTGATGGAAAAAGATCCTGACAAATTCGACATCCGGTTCGACGACACCTCCCCGGAGGCCATCGACACCCCGGAGCGTGAAAACCACCGGCTCGACCGCCTCGGCCGCCGGGTGACGCTGGTGGCGATCCTGATTCCCTGTCTGCTGGGCCTCCTGGTGTTTGCCGCCTATCTGGACCTGAAAAAAAGGGTCGCCCGACTCGACAGCACCGGAACCACAGAGGTGAAAAAGGTTTCCCAGGATTTGGAGTCGACCTTTTCGGCCCTTTCGGTGCAAGTGGCCAAGATGGAAGAAGAATTTTCCAGCCGCCTCGATTCCATGGAAAAGGCGCTGTCTTCGGCCAACCGGAAACTGACCGAGGTCGAAAGCCGGATCGATCGCATCGGTGAAATGAAAGCGGACCGTCAGGAACTGTCGGCGGCATTGAAACAGCAGGAGGACAATGCGGCAGCTTTTCAAAAAAAGCTCGACGAATTTCAGGCCAGCTGGGACCGATTCGCCAATCAGCTCCAAGAGGCGCATCAGGCCGCCGAAGAATCACACCGCCGAGTCGATGACCTGAAAACGGAGATCAAGGCCCTGGAAACCGAGGTCGCCGCCGTCTCCCGCCTCCGGCCTGATTTGAAAGTGCTCGAACTGGCCGTGAAAAACGACCAACAGGTCCTGGAAAAAAAGCTGGACCGCACTGCAGGGGTTCTTGAAGCGCGCATCGAAGAACTTGCCGGGCGGTTGACGGAGCTGAACCGGAAGCTGGCCGCCGAAAATTCAAAACCCCTGGCCAAGCCCCAGCCTTCAGCAAAGTCCCCTGCCCCCTCCCCGACTCCGGGCTCCG
>Ga0272443_10001459_pt1 | contig 34251 bp, 18 predicted proteins | sample SSMAcet12_FD_193581 | JGI IMG/M metagenome (GOLD analysis project Ga0272443, IMG submission 193581) | Marine sediment archaeal communities from Little Sippewissett salt marsh, Falmouth, MA, United States - SSM-Acet-12 | ecosystem: Environmental > Aquatic > Marine > Wetlands > Sediment ... | reverse complement strand
ATAATAAGGATGGACCCCTCAAGATGCGGGGTGGACCCTTATTTTCACGTCGTGACCGGTGCCGAGGAGGTCACTCTAATGAAGGAGGCCCTCGGGGAGCTTTTCTCGAGGGATAATGAGGATACGGGCCCTCTTCGACGTCTCATTGCAGATCGTTCCACGGCGGGTCTGGGAAGTACGCTCCTGGAGCTTTACAGCGCTTCTGCGAGGACAAGTATGAGGATAGAGGAGGGTGATTTCCTGGAACTCTCCCTGAGGTTCTGGGAAAGTGCCCTCGAGGAAGCACTGTCGAACGCGGTGGACGGGATGGAGGATATACTCGACAGTCTGCGGTTCATAATCGACCATCCGCTACCAAGGGACGGTTCGGATACACTTGTCAGGGTCGTTTCCGGCATAAGGAAGGCCTTTTCGGGTACGATCTCGTTCGAAAACGGTAAGCCGGATGTGGAAGGGATACTGCTGGAGGTCCTGGGCAAAAACCTTGGGACCTTCCTCACGGCAAAGGGTAAGAAAAGGAGTTTCAGACAGGGCAGGGAGAAGGTATGGGGGGAGGAGGTCCAGGTAATGAGGGAGGCACTTGATAGGATGGCCCTTTTCACGGAGGAGAACAGGGAATTTCTGGATTTCCTTTCGAGGCCGGGATCGGACGAGCGGGGAAGAAGGAGGCTTGTCGACCTGCATAAGGTGTACGGGAATTTCAAGGCCATCTACGACAGGAAGAAGGAGAGTGTGAACGGTCTGGACTTCAACGACCTTGTGGAAAGAGCCCTTTTTCTTCTAAAAGATGAGGGTTCACATGTCAGACACGAGCTGACGGGCAGGTATGATCATATTCTGGTCGACGAGTTCCAGGATACGGACCCGAGACAGTGGGAGATAATCGACCTGATATGGAACGGCGGTAAAAAGGCAAAACTCTTTCTCGTGGGGGACCCGAAACAGTCAATATACGGATTCAGGTCTGCCGACGTGAGGCTCTTTCGTAATGCGGAGAGGATGATGGGATCGATGGACTCATCCAGGGTGGTCCTCCTGGACAGGAACTTCAGGTCGAGAAGGGAGATAATGGAATTCGTAAACGTACTTTTCCCGGGTATCTTCGTCGAGGAGAAATGCTCCTGGGGGGTAGACTTCCAACCATTGAAAGCCCATAGGTCACCGGGGGCTTCCGTATCGTTCATAGGGGTCAGGACGAAAAGGTCAAAGGAGCTCAGGGAGGGGCATGCCGTTTCCAGGCTGATAAGGAGGGCACTGAGGGAGGGCTGGCCAGGCGGTGATGAGGACTCACCTCTGAAGGCCGGTGATATCGCGGTCCTTGTTCCGGCAAGGACCGATCTCAAATATTACGAGGAGGCCTTCCTGAACGATGGCATACCGTTCCAGGTCTACAAGGGCAAGGGTTTCTTTTCCAGACAGGAGATAGTGGACGTCTCCAGACTGCTGGATTTTTTTTCAGACAGCGGGGATGATGTCGCACTGGCATCCGTCCTCAAGGGCCCCCTCTTCGGCCTCTCCGACGAGGACCTGTTGAGGATATCCGGATATCCCGGGGAGACCCTTTTCCAGAAACTCGAAAGTTCTGTTGGATACGGGGACATACATCTGCAGCTGAAGGACCACCTGAGAACGGCGAGCTGTCTTCCCTTGAGGGAGGCGATGAGCCGGATAATGGATGAGGCCGGGATCTGGGCAACGGTGGGGGGGAAAAGGGAGAGGCGAAACCTCGAGAAACTGCTGGACCTCATGGGTGAGGAGATGGGAGGGATGGACCCACGTGAGGCTTCCGGCTGTATGAGGGACATGCTCGAGTACCTGAAAATGGAGGGGGAATCCCCGATGGATGCGGACCCGGATAAGGTATCCATAATGACGATCCATGCGGCAAAGGGGTTGGAATGGCCAATGGTAGTAATAATGGGCATACATCACAGGGGTGTTGGATCCCAGAGGGGGACCGTAAAGGTCCACCCGGACAGGGGTATGTCCCTGAGGTTCCTCGATCCACAAGACGGTGAGATGGTCTCCCCACCTTCCTGGGTGGAAACGGTGAGGGAGCTTGAGAGGATGGAATTCGAGGAGAACAAGCGGTTGCTGTATGTGGCGTGCACGAGGGCAAGGGACCATCTGGTACTCTCGGGTAGTATCCCTGAAGGGACAGGGGACGGAAAAGATGAAGCCGAGGGGCTGATGGGGCTCATTCACGGGCCGGGCAGGATAGACCCGGATTCTGCGGTGGACGGGATATTGAAAATGGGGGACGTATCCGTATCGGTTGAAATAGTGGGTGATGATATGTTGATCCCCGATATCGAGGAAGAACCCTCCACATCCGAAGTGCCTGTACAACCACCGGACCTGCGTTATCTGGCGGTGCCCGAGGAGAGGGAATTTCCCCATTTCATCTCTCCAGCGGGAGGAACCTCGAAAAATAGAAGAGAAACAGGCCGCAAGGACGGTTCCGGGCAGAGGACCCCCTCCTTACCAAGGGAATACCCATTCACCCGGGGGGAGGTTCCGCCAAAGGTCAAAGGGACCGCGGTCCACAGGGTTCTGGAGGGTATCCCGATGGAGAGGGTGTTGAAAGAGAGCGGATACGAGCTCGATCCGGATTGGGTCGAGGCCACGGTAAAAAAATTGAGGGATCAACTGGAAGCGGATCCGGTTTTGGAGCTCTCGGAGGTGGAATACGTCTCGATCATACCGGAGGGGGAGGGCTCCGGTTACGAGCTGGGAAGGGTTGATCGGCTCACACTGGACAGTGAGGGCAACTGGCTGATACAGGATTTCAAAACGGGAAGGTTCGATCCGGGCTGGAAGGAGCAGATAGAGCGCTACACGAGGTCCCTGAGAAGGTTGACAGGCAGGGTGGTCAAGGGAAAGGTGGTCATGGCAGTGGACAAACCCCTATGAAGTCCACGAAAACAATAAAGTCCTGTATGTGGTTCCTCGATTCGGTATGAAGACGAACAACGGCCCGGGTCCGGTCTACTTGACTGAACTTATTTGTTTTTTTCTTCTCTGGTCTTCAACCCTGCCTGCAGGCCTTTCCTCCCCCGTAGAGGGTTCGGAGATAAGATATTACGATCCCGTTGATGATGAACTGGTGAACGATATGGGGTACGCTGACCTATCGGAGGATGTGGATATAGTATCCATTTACCTCGATTCCCGCGAGGTTCCTTACACCCTGGAGATGGAGGTGAGGGGAAGGATCAACCTTACCGGAGAAGGGGAGGTCTACAACTATAATTTCTACCTCGAGAGGGCCGATTCCGAAGAGGAGGCCATATTGATAGGTTCGGATGTGGACTGGGACGAGTTCAATCACCCCCTGATCCTGTCGGTTAAGGGGGAGGGGACCGATACCCTGACGATCAAATACGACCCAACACCCCTGGAGGACCGATGCGAGATCGTGGATATTACGGGAACTGCCGAAATAGTAAAGGCCGGTACGCTGCTTGTGTTCGACGAGATCAACTACACACAGCCTGAAGAGGATGTGAGAATAGGGGTCGATGAGGCTAGATGCAGGTACTGGAAAAGCGGGGGCAGGTTCGATCTGGAAGCGTACGTCAGGGGTACGTCCTCGGGAGGCGAGGATATATGGATCGGATGGTCGGTCCTCTGGAAGAACGGGATCTATTCAGGTGTAAGATGGGACAAATCACTCTTCGAACGTACTGGACCGCCCTATTTATCATGGGTCCTCAAGGATACTTCACCCGGAGGGGACCTGACCTCCTTCGAGTACAGGGTAGAGTGGGAGGGGATCGAGATCCCGGATCATCCCCTGGAGGTTCTCGAACCCGTTTCCGGGGGTGAAAAGATAGACACCCTCTACCTGCATATTGTGCTATTCCCGGGAGAGGATGTTCACACATACAGCGAAAAAAAAGTGGTGGTGGACCTGGAATCGAACATGTTACCAGAGGATGATGAAGGTAACGGAAAGGACGGGGATGACCGTGATCCAGTCACGATCTCGGTAATAGCACTAATGGTCCTTCTCGTGGTGGTGGTGATCTGGAAGATAAGAAGGGAGAACAGGAAGGAAGGTGAGGAGGAAGCTGGGGATTCACCCGGACGATAAGTGTTGGGGATGATGAGGTCGATAACTTATGTCCAGGGGGATATATGTGCGAATGTGAGTTTTAACCGCCCGGGGCCGGGGTACACCCTCAATTTGCTTAAAATATTCACTTATTGCGAACATTATGTTAATAGACTATATAAAAATCTGGGACAAATATGTACAGAAACATTCGTCGATAAGTAAAAAGAGCATAAAAACCGGCAAAAAATAAAACATTACTTTTATAAACGAGGGAATATTAAGGGAAAATGCTACTAATCACTTAAGTGAAGTCAAGGTCCAGGTGAATACATGAGCGATGCACCAGAATCGGGTCGAACAGACCATCTGCTTTATGATAGGAGCCCATTTCTATTTTACACGCCACCCGGGCTCCCGTCGATCGACCTCGTCCGTACCTGCGATAAAAGCGGCTCCCTCTGCCTGATCGATCTCGATGGCCTGGACGAGGGGACCATTAAAAATACCATGAACGAGATCGAAAAGGAGGAACTGGGATACGGCGTTCGGGTCAATCCGTTCGGGGAAGCACTTGTATCTTTGATATCCCGGGGAGTACCGGAAGGTCTGAGACTTGTAGTATCAACACCGAAAGATACCATACCGGAGATGGTCCGGAGAGGAGTTTACGATACAGTCCATGATATGGGTCTGAAGGTCTACCAGGAAATATGCACTCTCGAGGAGGCAAAGGAGAGCATCCGGACCGGGGTGGACGGGATAGTGGCAAGGGGTTCCGAAGGAGGGGGAAGGGTCTCCTCATTTTCAACCCTTGAACTCATTACAGCGGTTAGGGAGATGAGCGGTGATATCCGATTGATCGCAAGGGGTGGTATATCGGAGGACAGTATCAGGGGTATCTCGAAGGCAGGAGCGGACGGCTTCGTTCTGGACGACCATCCGGCCGTTCTTAAAGCAGCGGGTGTATCCGGAGAGGCGCTCTCGATCGCCAAAGACCCTGACCCTGAGGGTTTCATGAGGATCGGAGAGGAGATTGGAAGGATATTTTCCCTTCATGTGAAGGATGATGAACTTGCAACCGAGCTTACCCAGATGCTGGAGGATCACGATGGAACCTCCGGCTCATCGAAGAGAATTTACACCTCGATAAAACGGATCATTAGGGAAAGGGCGATCCCCTCGTACTCCGGGGAATACAGGGGCGTACTGCTTATTGGTACCGGTTCCGGGAAAAGCAACTTCCCCGATGTGACGGACATTGGTCAGTTGATGGAGAGGGCAGGGAGTGTTCTCGGATCATGTGCGGAGTGGGCTCCGCCGGGTCCGCAAAAGGTCATAGAGAATGGGAGCGTGAGTGAAATGAAACAGGAAAGAGGAGAGGTTACCGTGGATGGTGGACCCGTTCCGCAGGACTATTACGATGATGCGGTCGCGATCGTGGGCATCGGGGCTGTCTTTCCGACGGGTATCGGGATGGACGAGTTCTGGAGGTCAATACTCGATGGAAAGGATGCCATGACCGAGATACCTCCGGACAGGTGGGATTGGAGGCTTCACTACGATCCCGATCCGAATGCACTGGACAAGACCTATTCAAAAGTGGGAGCCTTCATCAGAGACCTTCATTTCGATCCGTTCGAGTTCAAGATACCTCCGAAGGTGGCTAAGTACTTTGACAGGTTCCAGAGGTACGAGATAGTCGCTGCCAAGGAGGCGCTAGTGGACAGTGGGATCTATCAGAAAGGAGAGGGGGATGAATCCATCGTGGGGGTTATCATCGCCAATTCCGGAGGAGGGGATAACAGGGACCTGGTGGCAATAAGGACCGCGATACAGGAGTTGAAGGTATGGGCCGAGGAGACAGAAGCATGGAAGGTACTTCCGTCCCGTGAGGCGGAGATGCTTTTCAAGGAGCTGAAGGAGAGGATCAACGAGGAGATAATAGATATCAACGAGGACACGATGCCAGGGGCTCTTCCGAACATCGCCTCCGGAAGGATCGCCAATCTGTTCGGTTTCACAGGACCCAACTTCATCACGGATGCGGCATGTGCATCGACCTTCGCAGCGGTCAGTGCGGCAAGGGACGCGCTTTTAATGAACAGGATGAGGACGGCTGTAACGGGTGGTACCGATTCGGCCATGTCCGTTCAGGGGTTCGTCGAGTTCTGCAGGATAGGGGCTCTCACTCCGGACGGGTCGAGACCTTTCTCGAAGGGAGCGAACGGTTTTCTTATGGGTGAAGGTTGCGGGATATTCGTTATGAAGAAATTGGGGGATGCGGTGGAGGATGATGATATGATATACGCGGTGATCCGTGGCCTTGGCGCCTCGTCGGATGGAAAGGGGAAGGGGATAACCGCTCCGAACCCAAAGGGTCAGATGCTGGCTATCGAGAGGGGGATAGAGGAGGCAAGGGTGGATAAATCAACGATCACGTTTCTTGAGGCCCACGGTACTTCAACCGCCGTGGGGGATCTGGCGGAGCTGAACGCGCTGGACAGGGTCTTTTCGGGCCTTCCGGCCAGGTCCGTAGGCCTCACATCTGTGAAATCGCAGATAGGCCATCTAAAATCAGCAGCAGGGGCGGCAGGTCTGGCCAAGGCGGCATATGCCGTACACAAGAAGATCATACCTCCCCAGATAAATTTCAGTGAGCCAAACCCTTATTACGACTGGGAAAAGGGTCCTCTCTATGTCATAACCGAAGCGAGGGATTGGGATAGGATCAGGCCGGATGTCCCGAGGAGGTGCGGCGTATCCGCTTTCGGTTTCGGCGGTACCAATTTCCACATAGTTCTGGAGGAGTTCGATAGGGATATTTATTCTCAATATCTGAGGGCGAAAAACGAAAAGGCACGGATGAAAAGGGAAGGGGAAGAAAGAAAACAGAAGGTCCAGGTGAAGAGGATCGTGGACGAAAGAAAGCTCGAAGAACATATGTCCCGGAAAGGGGAGCTTGAAGGAGAGGTGTTCCTGTTCGGTTCGGACAACCCGATGGACCTTTTGAAGAAGGCCCGGAAGGCAAAGGAGATGGTCTCCTCTATAGTCTCAAATGGGGGCCGTATGAGGGATGCCATCGAGAAGCCCGATAAGGAGGGGAGATACAGGCTGGCGATCGTCGCAAAGGATGCAGAGCACCTGGAAGAGCAGATAGCGACCCTTATAAAAACGGGTATGGATGAGAAAGCACTCCTGATGCTCAGAGCAAGGGGTATCTTCGTCGGCGATAGGGAAAGGGTGGACAGGGGTAAGGTCTGCTTCATGTTCCCAGGACAGGGCTCCCAGTACCTTAATATGTTCAGGGAGCTGGGTGAGAAATATTCCATCGTGAGGGAGTCTTTCAGGGACGCTGACAGGATCATGTCGGACCTTCTCGAGAAACCCCTGTCCTCCTATGTATTCGTAGATCATGAGAGGGGTTCCGAGGAATTCAACAGGGCCTCCGAGGTGCTCAGGCAGACCGAATACAATCAACCCTCTATGCTGACCGTTGACACGGCCATGTACAGGATGCTGAAGGCGATGGGAGTCGAACCCGACCTCGTCATGGGCCATTCACTTGGAGAGTACGGGGCCCTGATCGCTTCGGGAATATTCTCATTCGATGATTCACTCAGGGCAGTCTCGGCAAGAGGCAAGGAGATAAAGGATATCGATTTTGGGGATGTGGGTAAGATGGCCGCGGTCTCCGCCGGACTCGACGAGGTCAACGAGGTAATATGCGGCATTGACGGTTATATAATTCCTGCGAACAAGAACTGCCTTGTCCAGACCGTGATAGCCGGTGAATCCCAGGCAGTGGAGGAAGCTGTCATAATGTTCAAAGACAGGGGGGTGGACGCCGTCCTGCTTCCGGTCTCCCATGCGTTCCACTCGGAGATAGTGGCACCGGCAAAGGAGCCCCTGAGGGAATACCTCTCGAAATTGACGATCAATCCACCGGAAATACCCATTCTATCCAACGTCACGGCGGATTACTATCCCAGGGAGGGCTCGAGGGAGGAGATAAAGGAGAGGATCCTGGATCTGCTCCAGGAACAGGTAGCGTCCTCTGTCGAATGGATGTCACAGGTAAGGAGGGCATACGAGGATGGGTGCAGGGTGTTCATAGAGGCGGGTCCGAAAAGAGCGCTCTCTTCCTTCGTGTACAACATACTCGAGGATAAGGTGAGAAAGGGGGAGGTCTTCCCGCTGTTATCCAACCATCCCAAGAAAGGAGGGATAACCACATTCAATGAGCTGATAGGTAGTCTCTGGTCCCTTGGTTTCGATATCAAGGTTCATGATATGGACGATGAAGGGTTCTACACGCCCGAGTTCATAAGGGCCTTCGATGATATAGTGAGGGAGGAAGAAGTGGTGCTGGAGCCCGAACCGTTCAAGGAACGGTACGTAAGCGGTCGTGAGGAAAATGAACCGGAGAGGGTCGGGGCCGAAGCGCCGACGACGGGTGGTCTGGAGGAATTCATACAGAGGAACAGGGGTCCTCTGGAGAGCTTCCTGGCGGATGTGTACAGGAACACGAGGGGAAATTTGGCTAAAAATAACAGGGATGATGTAAACCTCGAGAGAACCGGTACCACGACACCTCCCGGAAGCAGGGTCAACGTGACAGTGACGGGAGCGGCGTTCGGACTCCCTGGAAGGTTTAAGAAGGTGTTCAGCGAGAAAAACATGGACCTTCTCGTTGAAGGTAGGAACCTCATAGAGCCCATAGACGAGGAGTATCTGCCCAGGTTCCTCGAGAAGAACATAATAAGATTGGACAAGAAGCCCGATGGTAGTGCGGAACTGATAAAACTGGATGACAAGACGAGGCTCGCCCACCTTGCGGGTATGCTCGGTGAGTTCGATCTGGCCAAGGAGTTCGATGTGCCCGATGAGGTAGTGGAGAACCTTGATATTACCTCCCGGCTGGCCTTTGCCTCGGGCCTTCTGGCCCTGAAAGATGCAGGGATCCCACTGGTGAGAAGGTATTCTATCACTTCAACGGGTTCATTCCTGCCCGAGAACTGGGAACTTCCCATGGAGATGCAGGAGGATACGGGTATAATATTCGCCTCCGCTTTCCCGGGATACGATCAGGTGTTCTATCAGTTTTCGGAATTCTGTGCGGACAGGATCGAGAGGGCAAAGGGTAAAGAGAGGAAGGAACTGATAGATACGCTCAGAAGGAAGGTGAAAGGTACCGAACTGGAGGATGAGCTGGATAGGATCGAAAGGGAAAATGGGGATGCCGCTGGTGATTACAGGTTCCCGAGGCATTACATCTTCCGGGTCCTTTCCATGGGTCATACACAATTTGCCCAGTACATAAAGGCAAAGGGCCCCAATACTCAGGTGAACTCCGCCTGCTCATCTACAACGATCGCGATCTCGATCGCCCAGGATTGGATACAGGCTGGCAGGTGTAAGAGAGTTCTGGTTCTCGGTGCTGACGACCCCTCATCGAGGAACAATCTCGAGTGGTTCGGATCGGGGATGCTCGCACTGGGTGCCCTGACAACGGAGAGCGATGTTACAGAAGCAGCGCTCCCGTTCGATAAACGGCGCAAGGGGATGATCCTCGGTTCCGGGGGTGTGGGTCTGGTCGTGGAGACGGAGGAGGAGCCCAGAAGAAGGGGTATAAAGCCTCTCGTTGAGATACTCGGCACACACATAGGTAACTCGGCCTTCCACGGATCCAGGCTGGATATCGCCCATATCGCGCGCTCCATGGACCTTTTCATTTCAAAGATGGAGAAGGAATGGGGGTTGAACAGAAAAACGATCGCAGGTGATCTCCTTTTCATGTCCCACGAGACATACACCCCTGCAAGGGGAGGTTCGTCCGCTGCGGAGGTGGAGTCCCTCAGGCGCACTTTCGGCGAGAATTTCAGGGAAATACTGATAATGAACACCAAGGGTTTCACCGGGCATGCGTACGGCTGCTGCATAGAGGACCCCGCCATGATAAGGTCGCTCGTCGAGGGAAGATCGATACCTATTGCCAACCTCACGCCCTCTCAGATAGATCCCCAGTTCGAGGGGCTCAACCTCTCAACCGGTGGGACGCATGACAGGACCTACGGACTGCACCTCGCTGCGGGTTTCGGATCTCAGCTGGCTTTTCTGCTTGTTCGCAAGGTATCCGGCAGGGACGAAAGGGCAGATGAGGGAAGGTACAACGAGTGGTTGCGCTCCATAGCATCGACCCAGCCCGTGGAACTTGAGATCGGGGGGAACGTACTGCTTCTGAGGGACCAGGGAAGGGACAATCTGATAAAACACAGGGCCGTGAGAAGAGGCTCCTCGGAGATAGGGTTCGAGGTAAAGGAGAAAGTGAACGGTGATAAGGACCGTTTCGAAGAGGTAAAGGACAGGGTACTGCGGATCATATCCGGGAAGACGGGATATCCCATCGACATGCTCGATCTGGATGCGGACCTCGAATCGGACCTCGGCATAGATACGGTAAAGCAGGTAGAGCTATTCGCATCGGCCAGGATCGATTTCAACCTTCCCAAGGATGAGGGGGTGAACCTCAGGGACTACCCGAATATCAGGAAGGTCATCGAATATATAATTGAGAACAGTCCGGAGAAGCCATCCGGTAAAATGGGAGGGTCGAAAGCTGAGGTGGACAGGGAACAGGGTACGGATGGTTCATGGGAAAGGATAAGAAAGAGGGTGATATCCCTCGTATCGGAAAAGACCGGTTATCCCGAGGATATGCTGGATATCGACCTGGACCTGGAGGCGGACCTGGGTATAGACACGGTGAAGCAGGTTGAGCTTTTCGCCCAGTCCCGGAGCGAGTTCGACCTGCCCAGGGACGATTCCGTGAACCTTGCTGATTTCTCTACCTTGAGGCACATAATCGACTACGTGAATAATATGACAGGCGGGGATGAGGTCGAAGGTAAGGGCGCAGGGGAAAAGGAAGAGGTCGGGGGAACCGGTTCCCGCTGGAATGAGGTCCGGAAGAGAGTAGTACACATAGTGGCTGAGAAGACAGGTTATCCGGAGGACATGCTCGAACTGGACCTTGACCTGGAGGCGGACCTGGGTATAGACACGGTGAAGCAGGTCGAGCTTTTCGCCCAGTCCCGGAGCGAGTTCGACCTCCCAAGGGACGATTCCGTGAACCTTGCGGATTTCTCGACATTGAGGCACATAATCGACTACGTGAACAGGATGACAGGCGGGGATGAGGTTGAAGAAGAAGGCGGAGGGGAGGTTGGAGGAGAAACGGTGGAGGGAAAAGAGACCGCGGGTTACGAGAGGTTCAGATCCGATGTGTCGAAACGGGTGCTATCCATTGTAGCGGATAGGACCGGATATCCGGAGGACATGCTCGAATTGGACCTTGACCTGGAGGCGGACCTGGGTATAGATACGGTGAAGCAGGTGGAGCTTTTCGCCCAGTCCCGGAGCGAGTTCGACCTGCCCAGGGACGATTCCGTGAACCTGAGCGATTTCCCCACATTGAGGCACATCATAGATTATATCGTCAAACTGACCTGGAAGGAGACCGAAGCGTACCAAGCGGAGAGGGAGGGGCCGGTCAGGGATGGGGATGATAAAAGGTGGGAAAGGGTAAGGGACAGGGTCGTCAGCATAGTGGCGGAGAAGACGGGGTATCCGGAGGACATGCTCGATCTTGACCTTGACCTCGAGGCTGACCTTGGTGTTGATACGGTGAAGCAGGTGGAGCTCTTCTCCATGGCAAGGAGCGAGTTCGACCTTGAGAGGGACGACACTGTCAATCTTAGCGATCTCAATACTCTGAGAAAGATCGTGGATTACGTCATGGAGAGATCGAAAGAACCAGCGGGTGAGCAGAGGAAGGAAAGACCAACAAAGGATGAGCTAAGGGCCAGGATAAACAGGTGGGTGCTTACCACCGATGAGGTTTCCGGCCCCGGTGTGGAAGGAGCAAATCCTGTAGAGGGAAGAAAGGCCCTCGTTATTGGCGGTAGCGTAAAGACGAGAAAACTGCTTGAAGGTATACTAGGAATAGAGGCGGTCGGCGTTGGCAGGGGCAAGGACCCGTTGAAAAAGGTACCCCTGGGAGAACTGGACGGGATAATCAACGTGAGTTCCTATTTCATCGATGACGATCCCGATCCGAAGGACTGGGAGAAGGAGGCAGACCGGACCGTTAAAATACTCTTCAATGCTGCAAAGGGAATGGGGGATAGACTGAAGGATGGGGGTTTCCTCTACACCATCACAAGGATGGGTGGAAGGTTCGGCCTGGACTGTGATGTGAACCCGTTCAACGGCGGGATGGCGGGATTCACCAAAGCGGTGGCAAGGGAGTACCCGAAGGCCGACGTGATCGCACTCGATCTTGACAGAAAGACCGACCTTGAAAGAGCGATAGAACTTCTTTCGAGAGAGATATCAACGGATGAGCACCCCCTGGAAGTGGGTTACTCCGGAGAAAAAAGGTTCCTCACTGCAATGAGGATAATGGAGCCCACCGCGGAAGAGACCGTGAAGTTCAAGGACGGAATGGCACTGCTCGTATCGGGAGGCGGAGGAGGGATCACAGCCGAGATAGTCAAAAAACTGGCCACATTGGCTAAGTTCAGACTGCACCTGGTCGATGTCGCAGAACTGCTTCCGGATTCCGAGGAGCTCTCGAAACTGGACGATGAACAGCTCGAGAGAAAGAAAGAGGAGATCAGGGATAACCTGAAGAGGGAGGAAAAGAAGGTGACACCGGTGATCCTTGAGAGGGAGTTTTCGAGGATCACAAGGAGCGTAGGCGTATTCAACCTGTTGAGGGAGCTTGAAAAAACAGGATGCGAGGTGCACTATCACCAGGCCGATATCAGGGACCGGAAAGCACTTTCCAAGATAGTAAGGGAGAATGGCCCAATAAATGGTGTCATCCATGCTGCAGGTATGGAAAGGTCCAAGATGATGGTTAACAAGACCCCCGAGGAATTCTCCCTGGTTTACGATATCAAGGTCATGGGTGCGAAGGCGATCATCGATGCGGTCAGGGACCAGCCCCTCTCCTTCTTCATGGGATTCACCTCGGTGGCTGGTCGGTTCGGAAACGGAGGGCAGGTAGATTACAGCGCGGCGAACGATACACTGGCCAAGGTGGGCGGGGCAATAAGGAAATACAATCCGGACTGCATCGTAAAGGCCCTGGGCTGGTCAGCGTGGGCGGATATTGGCATGGCGAGCCGCGGATCGGTAAAGACAATACTGGAGATAGGTGGGGTGACCTTCATCCCGCCGAAGGACGGGATATCCTATGCGATATCCGAGGTCCAGCACGGCAGGGAGAGGGAGGTCTACTACTTCGGATCGCTGGGTCCGATGGATTCCGATGATGTGATAAAATGGGAGGAGGGGGTCCACAAACAACCCGAGGCATCCGCAGGGACAGAAGCGCCCCTAATAGATACATTTAATTTTTCAGAGAAGGGAGTGGTATCAAAAAGGGAGCTGGACGGGATAAGGGAGCCATTCCTTCCGGACCACTCGATAATGGGGACCATGGTGCTTCCCGGTGTAATGGGGATGGAGATGTTCGCCGAAACGGCGTCGAGAGCCATCGAGGGTCTGGATATCCTGGAACTGAAGGATGTGGTCTTCAGGAAGGCAGTGAACGTAAAAGAAAAGCTACATGTACGGATCGTGGGAGAGGTGACTGGCTCCGGGAAGGGGACCGGCTCGGTCAAGGTAAAACTCGTCACTGATGACAAAAATGGCAGGGAGATAGAGCACTTCGAGGGCAATGTCATAATGGGGAAAAGGAAAGGTGAGCTTGAAAAGGTAAGAGGGCACCCCCTTCAACCCAAGAATGTTACCGCCCTGATATCATCGGATGAGATCTACACCCATTTCTTCCACAGGGAGAGGTTCCGGGTACTCTCCGCCCTGCATGTTCTCAAGGACGGGGAACTGCTGGGAATTTCGAAGGAGGTCCATCCGGGGCTTCTGATGGAAGAGAGCGGCTGGAACCCCTCCGACCTACTGATAGACCCGATGAGGATTGAATCGGGATTCCAGTCAGCGGGAGCATACGTACTGGACAGGTTCAAGATGATGGCCCTTCCCACCGGTATCGGATCACTGAAACTTCATAAGACCTTCAACCCGGAAGAGAGGGGGCTTGTATGGGTACGATTCAAAAAGAACGAGGGCAACAGATATCTCTTCGACGTCGACATCCTGGACCTGGAGGGGAATATAAGGATATCCCTGGAGGATTACGAACTGAAGGCATTGATGCCTTTCGATGGTTCCTTCAAGGGGATCCACAATACCCATTTCGAGGAGCTGGAAACGCCCATTGAGGGAATAAGGATTTTCAGGGTCGATGTCGAATCGCTGGACCCGGATATCGAAAGATACAGGGAGCTCTTCAGGGATACGGAATGGAAGAGGATCGACTGGACCAGGATGGTGGAAAAGAGGAAGAAGGAGCACATGGCGGGAAGACTTGTCGCAAAATTGGGCTGTTCATGGGTGGAGACGCTTAACACCGGAGCCCCGGTTTCTCCAGCAGATGTTCAGATAGATGTTGAGAAAGAGGGGAAACCTTATGCCGAGATATCGGGGATCAAGAGGCAGATATCCATCTCGCACTGCAGGAGGTGGGCGGTCTGCTCCATTTCCGATGATGAACATGGATTGGACCTGGAGCTGTCGGAGCCGAGGGACCCGTCCTTCATGGAACAGGCCTTTACGGGGGATGAATCCGATTTCATAGAGAGGATACAGAAGGAATACGGACTGGGGCCGGATGAGGCGATAACGATGCTCTTTTCCGCCAAAGAGGCCTTCCTGAAGATGGAGGGCTCAGGACTCGCGGACAATCTGAAGAAGGTCAACGCAAAGGATATACACAGGACAACGACAACAGGGTTCGAACTTATTCTCGAGAGTGAAGGAAAAGAAAAAACGGTAAGCAACATGATGCTTGGCGCATATATCCTGTCGATCTGCTCAAAAGGGCAGTGACACCGGTGGCTATTGAAAAATGTTAAACAATCTGGATGTGAGGGAATGAAAACGAAGAAAACGATCCTTAGGGATGCGGGAGAAAAGGTCCTAATGACGGGAAACGAGGCAGTGGCAAGGGGGGCTTTGGAAGCGGGCGTGGTCGTGGCCACAGCCTATCCCGGAACACCCGCGTCGACGATCCTTGAGAGGCTGGGCGAGGTGGCACCGGAACTGGGATTCCATGCGGAGTTCTCTGTCAACGAGGCGGTGGCTTTCGAGGTCGCAGCCGGTTCCGCACTTGCAGGGGTCAGATCGCTCATGTCGACAAAGATGCTTGGTATAAACCTCATAGCTGACGCCTTGACGGTGATCTCGGTGACCGGTGTCAACGGAGGCCTTGTGGTTGTGACCGCGGATGACCCGCAGCAGTTCTCATCCCAGAACGCCGAGGATACCAGGTTCTTTGGAATGCTGGCAAAGGTACCGGTGCTTGAGCCCGGGGACGGGCAGGAGGCCAAGGATATGACCAAATATGCCTTCGAGCTATCCGAAGAGCTGGAGCTGCCTGTTTTTTTAAGGATCTCCCCGAGGATATGTCACTCCTCCTTCGACATCGAGCTCGGGGAGCTCCATCCTCCAAGAAAGGAAGGCAGGTTCATCAAGGACCCAAAAAGGTATGTGATGATCTCCACGTATTCCAGGCCCAGGCAGAAAGTGCTGATAGACAAACTGGACAGGGCAAAGAAGCTCCATGACGAGAACATCTGGAACAGGATCGTTGATTTTCAGAACGGGAGGAGGGTGGAGGTGGGTTCGGTTTTCAATACATTCGGGGTTATTGCTTCCGGATTGACCTTCCCTTACGTTGAAGAGGTACTGATGCGTACCGGGATGAGCGCCAAAGTGCTCAAATTGGCCACGACCTACCCGCTTCCGGAGAAGCTGATGGAATCCTACCTACGGGATCTTGACCAGGTACTCATAGTCGAGGAGGGCGATCCCGTCACCGAAATGCTCGTGAGGGCACTTTGTCAGCACGGTAGATTGAAGGTTAGGGTAATCGGAAAGGATGACGGGATCCTCCCCAAAAGCGGGGAGCTGGACCCGGACAGGGTGGGTACCGCTTTCGAGAGGTTATTCGGGATAAAGTTCGTAAACGAGCTCACTGAACCCTATCTGAAAGCCAGGGAGATGGTCAGCAGGAGGGTACCCGCACTCTGCGCCGGCTGCCCTCACAGGGCCTCGTATTATGCCCTGAAAGAGGCGATCAGGAAGAAGGGAAAGGGCGGAATAGTAATGGGAGACAGGGGGTGCTACAATCAGGGAGCATATGAACCCCTCGAGGGGATGGACACCTGCATCTGCATGGGAGCATCCATAGCAATGGCATCCGGCCTCTACCACTCCGGTTCGAGGGAACCATCGCTGGCCGTAATAGGGGACGGAACGTTCTATCATGGTGGTATCCCCTCACTGCTTAACGCGGTCCACAACAGGGCGAACATCACCGTGCTCATACTTGACAATTCGATCACGGCCATGACAGGGCATCAGGTTAACCCGGGGACCGGAATGAACCTGATGGGGGAGATGACGGGTTACGCCAACCTGAGGAGCATTGTGGAGGCTCTTGGTGTCAAGAGGGTAAAGGTAATCAACTCCTTCAGAACAGGAGAGATAGTGAGGAGTGTGATGGAAGAGATGGACCAGCAGGAACCATCGGTGATAATATCCAGGTCCCCCTGTGCACTGGTTATCGAAAGGAACATAAGAAAGAGGAAGCTTGGACTATACAGGGCAGTTGTAGATGTCGATAAATGCATAGGATGCAAGGTATGCATGAAGAAGATCGGATGTCCGGCCTTCGGATGGTCCGATGAGCCTAAGGGACATGTAGAGATACTACCTCACTGCAACGGCTGTGGTCTGTGTATAGATATCTGCCCGGTCAATGCCATCACCATTCCCGACAGGCCCGATGGTGCCGTGGGTATAAAGGTAAGAAAGGGGGTGGACAAATGAACATAATACTCTGCGGTGTAGGGGGAAACGGCGTTGTGCTGACAACGAGGATCATCGCCGAAGCTGCCCTCAAGGAGGACCTGGAGGTCAGGGTAGGGGAGGTACACGGTCTTGCGATGAGAGGGGGGACCGTTGTATCCCATCTCAGGGTGGGGCCAGATGCCAAAGGTGTTCTTATCCCTCAGGGTAGTGGCGATATACTGCTCGCCTTCGAGCCCCTTGAGGCCCTCAGGCAGCTGCCACTTCTGAAGAGGGGAGCGAAGGTTATCCTGAACAATGAACCCTTTATTGGAGTGGACGCCCACCTGGGGCTTTCCGATTATCCAGAGATCTGTGATATTATCGGTGTGATAAGGGAAACCCAGGATCTGGTGGACGTGGATGCTACCCATCTGGCCATGGAGGCCGGAAGCGTCGTTATGACCAATGTGGTCATGCTGGGAGCACTCGCCGCATCGGGTGAACTGCCCATAAGAAGGGAGGCTCTGATAGAAGCTATTAAAGCGAGGGTGCCTGGGCTAATGGTGGAAAAGAACATAAAGGCTTTCGAATCCGGGGAAACGGCCTTCGAGCGTTGGATGTCCCTCAAATGCTCCAGGGATGGTAGTTGATACAGGTCGGAATTCCGGTGTATCGTCATGATAGATACTCGGTGTCCTCGGATTCGCCCCCTTTCCTCCTTTCATCCTCCTTGAACAGTTTATGATATATGATCTCCAGGAAAGAATTGGATACTTCCTTCCTCCTCTGGGCTTCCGCCTCTAGTTCCTCTTCCCTCTTTTCATCTATGACCATTCCCCTGATCTTGAGACCCATCGACATATGAAGCTCCCCGGTTATCAAATCGAGATCGGGTGATCCGTTTTTTAGATCTTCAGATGGAGTGTCACCATCTTCTTTGCGGTCCTTCGACCTTCCACTTCCTCGATGGAAAGGGGACGGGGATCGATTGTTACTGTCTTGTGGGGGGTGGTAACATCTTCCAATCCGCGTCTCCTCATAGAGTGGTTATGGACCAACTCGATAAAGGAAGGATCGATATGGATACTTCTCGTGTCCCGGCCCATATGCGGAAAAGGCGGGGGAGAGCTATTTACATTTAACCGGGGATATCCCGAGGATATCCGAAGTGACAATGCATGCCGGTTCGAAAAGAGAACGGGTTCGGCCGAATGTGTCACGCCGTCCATTGAAATATGGTTTAAATACCGTATTTAAAGCGGCCTACTCCCCGGGGGGGGTAATCTGACCGTAAAGTTTAAAATAGATGTTATGATGCTGTTTATATATCTCCGATGTAGAAATGGTGGGATAAAGAAGTAAAGGTGATAACATGGAAATTGTCATTCAGAATGTGGTCGCTTCCTCGTCGATAGGTGTTCCCCTGGACCTCCAGAAGATCTCGATGAGCCTTGAGGACGCTGAGTACGTGCCGGAAAAGTTCCCGGGTCTGATCTATAAACTGAAGGAGCCGAAGACGGCCATGCTCCTGTTCACCAGCGGGAAACTCGTGTGTACAGGGGCAAAATCCGTGGATATGGTACACAAAGCAGTGGGGATAGTACTGGACAACATATCCAAATTGGGAATAGACGTTCCAAAGAAACCAGAGATAAAGGTCCAGAACATTGTGGCCACCTCGGACCTCAACAAGGACCTGAATCTGAATACAATAGCCATATCACTTGGATTGGAAAAGGTGGAATACGAGCCCGAGCAGTTCCCCGGTCTGGTGTACCGGGTCGATCATCCCAGGGTGGTGATGCTACTCTTCGGCTCCGGTAAGATCGTTTGCACCGGTGCAAAGGAGATCAAGGACATAGACCTGGCATTGAAAGAGATCGTAAAGGAACTGACCGATGCTGGCCTTATCTGAGCTTTTGACCCGACACCATGCATGTGATGGCCGTAAAGGGAAACAACCCCATGTACCGTTGTGAGATCTACCCAGGGAATGGATCACCTTTCTGTTACCGAGTCCGTTAGAGGGTGGGATGCCAGAATGACGCAGATCAAGAATGTCGATAACATAATCGTATGCGGAAAATCGGGTGCCGGGAAACAACCTAGGATAGATGTCCTGATCGACCATTTCGGGATGGAGCAGCTGTCAACTGGCAATATCTTCAGGGAATTCATGGGGAAGTTCGATGATTGTGGCTATAAAGGAGATATCTCCACATTCTTCGATGATTCATCAGGAAGCGGTTTCGTGCCCGATGAGGAGATAATAAGTGAGATAGAGGTGGAAACCGGAAAACTGGATGACCCGGATTCGATCGTTTTGGGTTTGAAGGCAAAGGCCAATGTCAATGCTGGCAGGTTCGTACCGGATTCACTTACGAACAGCCTCTTCATGGCCTATTTCGCACGAGGGGGTTACAGGGGTTTCGTTCTTGACGGGTATCCAAGGACCCCTGAGCAGGCGAGGTTCCTCCTAAAGCTCGCTGGAGAAAAGAACGTCGGGCTCGATCTGCTCGTAGAGGTTGATAATGAAGATGGACAGATAATCAAAAGAACAGTGGGAAGAAGGATATGTTCCTCCTGCGGCAAGGTCTACCATGTGCAATACAAACCCTCCGGGGACAATATCCACTGCGATATATGCGGCGGTGTCCTCAAACAGAGATCGGACGATACGGAGGAGAGGATCAGGAGTCGTCTGGAGGAGTTCTACAGGAAGGTCATACCGGCAATGGAAATCCTCCGTTCCGAAGGCGTACCAAAGGTCGTGGTACCCGGCAATCTTGAGGTGTTCACCGAGGAGAATGTCAGAAGGTCCGTACTGGAGGCTGTTTTACCTGCTCTCGAAAAAAGATCATAGGCCCAGTTTTTCCACGAAAGCGTGCAGGTCCCTGTAGGAGTCCACTTCCTCGAACGGGTTCTCTTTCACATCACCGGAGAGTACAAGGGCTACATCGCATCCTGCCGAAAGACCGCACATTATGTCCGTGTCGGGTCTGTCCCCGATCAGTATGGAGTCATCAGCTTCCATACCTATCTCATCGAGCAGCATACCGACTATGAAACTGTTGGGCTTTCCCACTACAACAGGTTCGATCCCGGAAGCCGTTTCCAGTGAGGCTAGTATGCTACCCGAGCCCGGGAGAACCCTTCCACCCTCGATCGGAAGTGTCGGGTCACGGTTTGTGGCGAGAAAATCCGCGCCCTCCCTTAGAACCTCCAATCCGATTGAGAGTTTTTGGTAACTGAATGCTCTGTCCATCGAGCAGACGACGAAATCGGGATACCCCGGTTCAACGTTCATCTCTGCCATATCATCGATATCAAGGACCTCGTGACCCAAGGATTCGAGCTCGGTCCTGAGACCGATCTCTCCTATCATGAAGCAGACGGACTGTCCCCACATCTTCATGGCATAACCCGCCGCGGCATGGCCAGATGTCACAACGGGGGCTTTTGGGAATCCCGCCGAGGTAAGATGAAAGAGCACCTCCCTCCTTGTCCTCGTGGAATTGTTTGTCAGGTATCCTATGGAGATCCCGTTGTCCGACAACCTTTTCACTGACTCAAGGGAACCAGGAATGGTCTCTTTACCCCTAAACAGTACACCATCTATGTCCAGAATTGCGCATTTGAACATGGTCTACAATGGCTGGTAAGGTAAATTAATATTCATGATGGGATAAGTACGAGGTGTGGCGAGTAGCTATTCGCCTGCTTGCCCGTATCCAGGAGGACATCGCCTCCCTTTGGAATGAACTGTGATAGATATGATAGCAACCACTCCTCATTGTCGTATTCCCCGAATACATTGTCGGTGAATAGGCCAGTTGTAGAAACGTAGAGCAACCCTCCACCATTGTTGCCAACGGCGAATTCGATACCGAAGGGACCGTAGGGTTTGTAAAGGTCATCCGGTTCCATTACCCAATCCTGGTCCATATCCACCACCGTCAGCTCCTTTGTACTTGTAAGGAGTGGATTTCCTGGTTCGGTGTAGTTCAACCCTTTCGGTTCGTGAAGGACCAGGTCGAAATCACTGTCGCCGACGGATGTTCTTGACAGGATGAAGGTCTTGTTGTCGATCCATCCCGGGTCCTCCCAGGGTTTGATATCGCTCCTGTCGACCAGGTACCTCTTTCCTATGTATTCGATCTGCCCACCCGAGGAGGCGGGAATGTCACCGATCCGATTCGCGTTCGTTCCGTCATCGGCAATTATGGCAAATCCCCCTCTGTAGATGAAATCCCTTATCGATATGTAATCCGAAGAGTTCAATTTCTTCTCAATACCTATTAAAAGGTATACCGTGTCATCTGGTGAACTTACCCTATCGAGCGCACTGGAAGAACCGATCTCCTTGAAGTTGAACGCCTGGACTCCGGAGATGGAAGCCCTCATCTTCTCGAGGTCCTTCCAGGGTCCATTATCGTTCGAACCAGGGTCCTCTTCCTCGGGTTTGTCCATGTTAAGAACCACGAAAAAGACAACTATCACAAAGAGGACCGCCACTGTCGCTGCAACGAACATCTTCTCCCAGGAATTCCTTCTTTCGATATCGGCCACACCACTTCATTCAGGGTATCGTATAAGAATCTTTTGGGGACTTGTGAAAGACACTTGTCATTGTTACGCGATAAAAATTTCTAAATAAAGTATCACCCTTCAAGACTTCCGAGGCTGTATTTTGAAGCTCTGCATGATCACCTCTGAATATCCTCCCAAGTGGGGTGGAGTCGGTGTTGTTTCCTATTACCTCTCCACATGGATGGCCAGGATGGGTCATGAGGTGCATGTTGTAACCAGGGAACAGAAGATCGGCTACAGTTCATCACACAAGAACATAAGCATACATCCGGTGCCCTGGCTCAAGGCACCAATGATGTTCACCCTCTCATTCGGCAGGAACGCATTCAAATGGATGATGTCCTCCAACATCGATTTCGACCTAATCCATGTGCATTCCAATATGGCCTTATTACCCGCAGGATACTACCAGATGACAGAAAGACCCATTGTATCGACAATGTACGGCACATGGAAAGGGGAGAGGTCCACGATTTCCTTCAAGGACCTCAGCCCTTCGATCGCATCGATAAATGATCTTGCCATAATGACTATCAGCCCCTTTTTCGATAAATACGAGGACTACGCGATAGAGAGGTCCAATGGGGTGATAGCCATCTCCGATGCGGAAGGGAGGGCACTGAACAGGAGAGGTACAAAAAACATGTACGGGAGGAGGATAGTACTTCCACCCGGAATAGATATTGAGGAGTTTCACCCAAACAAGTTCGATCCCGAATTGAAGAGGAGATACGGTATTCCAGAAAAAAACCAATTGGTATCCTCTGTGGGTAGATTTGCCGCAAGGAAGGGCATAAGGGAACTCATCGAATCCTTCAGATACATGCACAAAGAGAGAAAGGACATTACTTTCATGCTTGTCGGCTGGGGGCCTCTGGAGAAGGAGATCCGAAGGAAGGCCAAAAAATATGGAATGGAAAACGCTCTCAAGATAGTAAGGTCCCCCCCCCACGAGGAGATGCAGAAAATCGTGGCAACATCGGATATTGCGATGTTCCACTCCTACTGGGAAGGGTTCGGCCTTACATTCGGGGAGGCGCTCTCGTCATGCACGCCTATCGTATCGACAAGGGTAGGGGGTGCACCCGAGCTGTGTCCCGAGGGAACGGGGATACTGGTTGAAGTGGGTGATGTAAAGGGGCAGGCATCCGCCGGATTGGACCTTTTATCGAGGGATGATCTGGACGAATGGGGGAGAAGGGGTAGAGAGCATATAGAAGGATACTGCGCCTGGTCGAAGATAGCAAGAAGAACGGAAGCCTTCTACAGATGGGTGGTTGATGATCCGGAGAACCGGGGAGAATGGAAAAAGGGATTCGATAAGAGGTCATGGTGAACCGTTCGATACGGTTTTATATTCCGGACAATCTTCTCTTTCCATATGGTGGGAGCAACCCGGGATACGGCCGATAATCCAATAAACGAACCGGAAACCGGACCAGAGGAGAAGAGAAAGACCCTAGTGAGACGTCTTCTGGAAACCGATTTCGATAAGAAGGATAGGATGACAAAGGTGTTCCAGTTCTTCTTACCGTGGGTGGTACTTCTCATCCTGATCATCATAACCGTTACTGGTCTTTATGCATTTACCGGGGATTGGCATGTATCAAGCGAACTACTTTACGGCTGGACCTTTTACATTGTCCCTCCCCTCGGGAAGGAGACCATCATACCCACGAGGGTGAAGGAAGGAGTGCCCGGGTGGCTGATAGGCTTCGCGGTAACGGCGATCGATATACTATATTCCCTTTTCCTGATATGGAATTACGACTGGGTGAAGAACCTTCCCAAACTGGGGAGAAGATTGGAGAGGTTCGAGGAAAAGGGTAGAAACCTCATTTCCAGGTTCAAAGGGTTCAGAACGGCCGCATTCCTTGCAACCACTGTGTTTGTTTTGATACCTGCAACTGGATCGGGGGGCTTCGGGGGAACCATACTGGGAAGGTTGATAGGTATGAAGCCCTACAAGGTCCTACTAGCCGTCTCAATAGGATCGATTGTAGGGTCTTTCGGATACGCCATTGTATCAGAGAGCATTATAACGATAATCGAGGGGAGTACATTTTTTATGTTACTCGAGAGGGTCAGTATCTTCCATATTTTAGCTGTGGTGATAGTCGCGGGTTTGGTCTGGTCCGTTATGAAGAATCCCAAAAAGGCCGTGATGAACACTACAACCGCGGTGGACAGAGGTATAGAGCTGACGGAAAGGGCGATAATCAAGTCCGAGAGAAGGAGGAAAGAGGCGACAAAGAGGACCGTCAACGGCACCAAGAGGACCATAATGGGCATAGGGACCATCAACAGAAAGATAGAGGATGTGCCGATCAGGATCGCCACAAGACCCCTGGAGAGTATAGGGCCGAAGGGAAAGAGAATGGCCGAGAGGACCAAGGAAAAGAGCAGACAGAACGTTGACAGGGCAAGGAGGTTGGCCGGTAGGACCATCGATACGAGCCTTGAAGTCGGTATCCGGACCGGTTCACTACCATTCGAGCTTGCCACGGAGGCGACCCTCGAAGGACTCGAGGTTACAAGGGAGGGGGTGGAAGGAACAAAGGAGCTGTTGATAAGGACAACGGAGGACCTCGACGAAAGGACGAGAAAAGTTAAAGAGGCCGTGAGAAAGATGAGAACAAAAAAGGATGAAAAGGAAAAGAAAGGGGATAATTAATTTTTTAAAGGATGGCATGTTATTCCGTCAGATGACAAAAAAGAAGGTAATTATAACAGGTGGTGCGGGTTTCATAGGAAGCCACCTGGTGGACTCTCTGGTTGGATCCGGATACGATGTCACGGTCTACGATAATCTCTCTACCGGGAGGTTGGAGTTCTTAAAGGATTCGATCGACCGGATAGAGCTGGTCCGGGAGGACCTGCTTAATGACGGATCCCTACCGGATCGGTTGGAGGGTACGGACCACGTATTCCACCTGGCTGCGAACCCGGATGTCAGGATCGGTGTCGATGATACGAGAACATCCGTGGATCAGAATATAATCGCAACATACAATCTCCTAGAAGCGATCCGAAGGGCGAGGGATGGCCCGAGAGGATTCACCTTCACCTCCACTTCAACCGTTTACGGAAACGCAACGGTACTACCTACACCGGAGGATTACGGCCCTCTTGTTCCGATATCCCAGTACGGGGCATCCAAATTGGCTGCGGAAGCACTGATATCCGCTTTCTCGGACAATTTCGGGATAAGGGCAACCTGTCTCAGGTTTGCGAATGTGGTGGGAAGCAGGTCCACACACGGCATCCTGATAGATTTCATCAACAAGTTGAAAAAGGACCCTACCTCCCTGGAGATACTGGGTGACGGAACCCAGATGAAATCATACATCCATGTATCAGACTGCGTTCGGGGGATGAGGTTCGCAACGGAAAGACAGGTGGGTATGTTCGAATATTTCAATCTGGGTACTGATGACTCCACCACAGTAACGAGGATAGCCCACATAGTCATAGAGGCCATGGGTCTGCAGGATGTGGAACTGGTTTATACCGGAGGTTACAGGGGAGCGGGTTGGAAGGGGGATGTGAAGTACATGTCCTTGAAGATCGATAAGATAAAAGAACTGGGGTGGAACTACAGGATGAACTCGGAAAAAAGCCTCAGATCAGCATGTGAAGAGCTCCTTCGATGATCCATTTTCCCATTTATTACCTTTCAGTTCCGATCAATTGGATATGCGCCAAAAGCGTCTCCAGCTGTATCCTCTCATCCGCACCTTCCACCAGTCGGAAGTCTATCTCACCGATTATGCTCATCAATCTGACCCTAAGGTCCTCGCGAATGTCCAGATTGAACAGTTCCCTGTGCATCTGGGACAGGATGTCTTCACCGGATAACCCTCCCTCCGTAAGAAGGTACTCCAGCTTGTCCCTGCCGGCTTTGAAGTCTCCTCCCAACGGGAGTTCCAACAGTTCGGTTATGTCCTCCGGTTTCGCTGCTGAGGCGGTCTCGTAAAGGTTATCGGAGGTTATATCCCGTGAGTATGAGGCAGCAACCTGAAGAACGTTCATTATCTTTCTGAGATCCCCTTTTCCTATATAGAGGAGACTTTCGAACCCGTCGATCGTGAGGTTGAGCCCTTCCTTTTCACACACCATATCGATATATCTCCGGATATCATCGTCCCTTAGAGGAGGAAAACGTAGAACGGAGCATCTCGATTGGATCGGGGGTATGATCCTGGATGAGTAGTTACAGGAGAGTATGAACCTGCATGTGGAGGAGTATTTCTCCATTGTCCTTCTCAGAGCGGCCTGGGCATCCTGGGTGAGCGAGTCCGCCTCGTCAAGGAATATTATTTTGAAATCAGCACCCCCAAGGGGGGCTGCCCGGGCAAAGGATTTGATCTTAGTTCTGACTATCTGGATCCCCCTCTCATCAGAGGCGTTCAGTTCCTGTGAATTGTTCTTCCAATCGTCCTCTCCGAAGACCTCCCTTGCAAGCGCAAGCGCACATGTCGTCTTTCCCGTCCCTGCCGGGCCAGCGAATAGAAAATGCGGAATGCTCCCGCTCTTGACGATGGATCTCAACCTGCTCACGACCTCATTCTGGCCCACCACCTCCTCCAGTCTCTTTGGCCTGTATTTTTCCGTCCAGATATCCTGCAATTTAAACACCAACCATTTTCCAAGGGTCCTTATCGTATCGCTTTGACCTTTTTCCTTCTTCTTATGTATTTTTCGTCCATGAGAGGCATGTTCCCGATGAATTCGGTGACGATATCCCAGGCCAACTCCTTACCGAGAACCCTTCCTCCCAGGCAGAGTATGTTTGCGTCATTGTGGAGTCTCGCCATGCGAGCCATATAGGAGTTACAGCATAATGCGGCTGTGATCCCATCAACCCTTGATGCTGCATTGGACATCCCTATTCCGGTACCGCAGATAAGAATACCCAGTTCCGATCGTTTCTCCAGAACGTCAGCTGAGACCTGATATGCAATTTCAGGATAATCCACCGGAGAACCGTCATCATTCCCCCTTACGATCAACTCATGACCTTCATTCTGCAGAAGGACAATGAGTTCTTTTCTGAGCTCAAAACCGCCATGGTCGCTTCCCAGGGATAATAACAATTTCCGGCCTCCTGAGGGTGCGGCCATTGTTTAATGGGTATTTTAATTCAACTATGGGGGGAGAAAAAATGATACTACAAGGGGAATATTGGTCCAACTTATGCATTGTAATATTTGGATATGGACGGCATCTGCAGGTCAGCAGATTTCGTTAACTAAACAAGTTCGATGATCGTTATTTCCGGTGGCGACAGCACCCTTAAAGGGGGACCCCAGGTACCGACACCCCTGCTTACGAACATATAGGACCCATATTTACGTATGAGCCCCCTATCCCCATCCTTGTAAAGTACCCTTGTTAGATATCCCAGAGGCCATAATTGCCCCGAATGGGTATGGCCGCACACCATCAATTTCACCCCTTTATTGGCTGCATTCTCGAATCCGATGGGTTGATGGCTCAACAGGAGTATCGGTCCGCTTTGTGTATCCTTAACGGAGGAGAGGACCTCCTCCAGTCTTCTCTCCTGGACCTTTCTGGAACCTATCGACATGGGATCATCCACACCTGCTATCACTATCCCGGTTTTTTCATCAGTGATCAACTCGTTCCTGAGTACCCTGACCCCGATCCTTTCAAGTGAATCGAAGCATTCTTCCGGGTCATTGAAGAACTCGTGGTTTCCTGAAACGAAATAGGTCTTTACATCCCTGGTCAGCGTCCCGAGCTGATCGACAAGGTCCGGGATGTTTCCTGGATAGGTGTCGAAGATGTCTCCGACCAGCATCATAAGGTCTGGGTCGTTCTGTCTTGTCTTCTCTATTATACTTCTTAATCTGCCCCTACCGTTCGTAGGGCCCATATGAATATCAGTAACCACGGCTATTTTCTTGGATGTCTCTCCATCAATGAAGAAAGGGACCCGATATCCTGTGGTCCTGATCCTCCGGGAAGCGACCAACCCGAACGCTATTGGGATAAACACCATTCCAGGGAAAAGGACCTCAAGCGACCGCGCCACCTGTGGAATATCCCTTATCCCGATTATTTCAAAAACGATAAGTAAAAATGCCATTGCAAAGCATGCAAGTACGGAATAGAATAGGACACCCATAAGGATGCCCGAGAGGTATGCAAAAGGTTTAGCGATATTGTGCTTTATTCTACCTGATATGTACCATCCTCCGATCATTATGAAAGGTTGAGCAAGGGGTAGAATGAAAATAAACGGCAGATGGTCCTCCCGTGGTTTGAAAACAAGTACCACAACCATGGATATGAACGTGTATGCTATCATCAAAAAGGATGATAACAAAAGAGACGCGAGAAATAATCTACCTTTTTCCCCCATGCTTATTCTTCCTGAATGATCTCTTTCAGGTACCGAGTTTATGACGCTGTTCTCCTTTGTTTATCCACCCGGACACTTTTATTTTATAAAAAGCGCCCCGAACGGAATTTGAATCCGTGTCCTCGGCTCGACAGGCCGAGATGATGGACCGCTACACTATCGGGGCTGTATTGGTTGGTTGGGTGGGTGTAAACCGGGATTTTCTATTTATTCGTTTCCATGAGTATCATTGATCGGAACCGATAAGGAACCTGGATCGATCCCGGGTTCCTTGAAGAACATCCCAAAGACCTGTTCATTATGGAAATATCGGTTAGGATATCGGGGTTGCTCAACGGATGATCCTCATTATCTTGGGAATGAACCTGGGCACCAGTGTAATGAGGGATGGTCTGTGTCTCAACAATCTCGCAGCAAGCTCTACGGGTCTGTCGATATCTCCTTTTTCATTTATCAACTCCAGAAGATCTGGATCTGAGAGTGCCTCTACATACTTGTCCAGCTCAACGTCAGTTAAACTATTGATCATATCCCTTATGTATCCGGATTTTACGAGCTCTTTTCCCTCATTTTTCTTCCAGTAAAGGTAGAAATCCTCTGTTCTCAGATCCGATATTTCATCAAGCTCGGATAGGTACCTCATCAGGCTTATCGCAGATTCCAATCCGGGTAGAATTCCTCCCCCGGAGGTTGCCTTGGGCATACCGACGGAATCACCGAGGAATATCATCCCGCTACGATCAGGTATCGTAGGGAGACCTATGGGGATGGGATTAACCGTATAGGATACCGGAATGTACATGGTGGCCTTGTTATCTATCCCCAGGAAATCCCGGAATCCCGCATCTGAGAGGAGGGTTCTGAACCTTTCATGGATGTTTCCTTCACCCTTTGATGCCAGTCCGATCTTGACGTAACCATCTCGTTGTGTTGGTATTACCCATCCGAACAGGCCCTTTGAAATCTTCGAACCCAGGAAAACACCTACTATGTCACTTTCGGGGCATGCATTTTTCACCACTCCTTCGGAGGAAACACCGGAGAGGAAATCCTGGGGGTATTCTGAGCCAATAATATTCCTGATCGAAGAGGAAGCCCCGTCGCAGGCGATAACCATTTTCGTATCTATTCCAATATTTCCGGTCATTCCCCTGGCAGTAAGGTGCCAGCCGCCGCCGGCCTTTTCTGAAATGGAACAAAGAACGCTCCCCAACCTGAAATCACCGGATTCACAATGGACCAACTCCATCAGGGATCTCTCGAAGAGGTGCCTATCGATGGAAACAGCTTTTTCACTCTTCCCTCTTATCTCAAGGGGACCATGTGAAGGGGAATATACATCCGCACCTCTGATGGGTTGAGGAAAGGTCGAATCCCTCAGTTGACCCAATCCCTCCAGTTCGAATACCCTTGGATTTACCAGACCGGCGCATTTCAAGGGTAGGCCGATATTGAATTTTTTCTCCAACAGGATGCATCCGTATCCTCTTTTCGAGAGGAGATAGGTGGTATAGAGGCCGACCGGGCCTCCACCTATGATTGCCGCATCCGCTATAAGATTCATCATTTTCGACCTCTACGTTAAAAGGACATACTTGAAATATGTTTACACTTAGGGCCTTATGGACCCTTATCTTTTATAAGACAACCTTCTATGTCCATGGATATTCTGATCAGGAGACCTGGAAGGGTATTCGACGGAAAGGGATGGATCAAGGTAAAAGCGGTCCTGATCAGCGACGGTATAATAACGGATATGTATCAAACCAGATCGCCGGATATTGGTTCTGGGAGGGACCTAATAGAGATAGATGCATCGAAGATGACGATCTCACCCTGTTTTTATGACAATCACATGCATTTCCTCGAATGGTCCATAAGCAGGAACGGAGTGGACCTTAAAGAATGCGATACGATCAGCTCACTGTTAAGTACATTATCGGAAACTGTTGAGAGAGAACATCCTTCATTAAGGACTGCAGCGGGCGAACTGTTCTATCTGGGGGTAAATTACGATTGTCCAGTGGATGGCCCTTTCAAGGCTCGGTTGACGGAAAGGTTATCAAAGGCCTTTCCGGATGTGCCTGTCCTCATTAAAAGGGTATGTGGTCATATAGCGTTCGCGAACAGGCCGGCCATGGATTTAATCGGTTCGGGTGACAAGCAGGAAGATGGAATACTCAGGGAAGAAAGGGCAATGTTATCGGTATGGAATATACCGTACGATAGGAGCGCCTTGACAGGTTACATGAAGATGGGAAGGTCTTTCCTCCATTCTATGGGGGTAATCGGAGGTTGCGAGATCATCCCCGAGGGGGAATTGGGGAGGTTCACGGATTGTTATTCGGAAATGGGTGGTGGCATTGATCTTAAATTGGGTCTGATAGAGGGAACCGGGAAGAAAGACCATTATGAACATGGTATATTGTCCGAAGAGGGGCCTGAAACAGGTATGGATCTGAAAAGAAACCCGATGGTATGTTTCTTGAAATTCTTTATGGATGGATCCATCGGTGCCGGTACAGCTTCCTTCTCAGAACCGTATTCCGACGGGACCCTTGTAAAGCCGATCCTATCTCCCTCGCAGCTTGGGGATGCCTGTGAGGAAAGTTGGGATATGGGCCTGATACCGATGATACATGCGATAGGTGACAGGTCCATTGATCACATCCTGGATTCGATGCAAAAAAGAGAGGGTCCTTTCAGAATCGAGCATGCCGAAGGTATCCGGGCCGATCAGCTTGAGATACTATCTGGTATGGACTGCCTGATCTGTTCCCAGCCTAATTTCGAGATGAATTGGGGTAAAAGAGGGGGTTTATATCACAGGATGTTGAAGGAGAGAGGGCTAATGCTCAATCCTTTCGGAGCGATCGCAGATTCGGGTGTGAGATGGTGCTTCGGCACCGATATGATGCCTTTGGATCCCCTGTACGCGATAAAGGGGGCGATCAGGAGGAATAGTACCACTTTTTCGATATCGGAACGGGAAGCACTATCCGGTTTTACCTACTCATCACCCTGGAAAAATGACCTAAATAGGAACGATTCGAATGATCTGGGGATCGGGAAAGAAGCTAACATGATAATATTCGATCATGGAAATAATCTGGTAAAATGTACCATTATCAAGGGCAGGATCGTTCATTTGATAGAGGATAACGATCTGCAAATAAATAATGGATAACGTACTGTGCAGAAAAACTTATATAACGTATCAAATTTGGCTCAAATCTTATTATATAATCTACAGTTGGTAATCTTTCCTGCACAGGAAGGAAAACAGGAGATTATCGACTTGAAGGTAAAAAACGGGGGCATTACCGGAAAATACGACATAAGCGATGGTGGAGTACCATTCGGTTTTGTCTCCAAAGTGATAGGAACCACCGTCTTCATCAAGAGCGGGAGGCCCAATAGCCCAGGATCGATAGAGGATGTAACCCCATTTTCCGATCAGAAGGCCAAACCCATAAGGTTCAGCGATTACGGCTTTCCTGTGTTCGTGATAAGGAAGGTAAGTCAACGGAATTCGTATAGCAGAGGGAATGAGGGGGTCATAGACTCCCTCAAGTTCCCTGAAGTTAACGCTCCACTATAAAACCTCTATTAGGAATCTGAAACCCCGGTTGTGCCAAACATCTTCAGGCACAACCACTCTTTCCTATCAAGCGCCCTCTGGGCTTCAAAGGCGAGGCCTGCCTTGAAAAGGCCGAGAGTACAAGGAAAAAAGATGCGCGGAGACCGTCAAGATGGGTTCTTTTTCTGTGACCCTTCCCATACGGCTATTTCCCCACATTATTGGTCTCTTCCCATCCCGGGCCTCCGTGCATCACACTTTATAGGTTTAGCTGGGTCTTTTTTTCCCCGAATTGGTAAAAAAGGTTATGTACATGATAAACCTAATGAATCAGTCGAGGTAGTTATAAATAGAAAAAGGGACGGAGGCAAATCAGAAATGAGAACTAACCTGGGTCGAACAGTTGCGATAAATCTGTTATTGCTATCTTTCACCCTGGGTTTCCTTGTGAACATGGCGGATATCCAAGGATCATCCATGGAATTACATGGAAAACAGATAGATATCCACTCTCCCGAGGTTCTGATGGACGATTCACAGATAAAACTCGAAATTGGTAATGACGATAACAGGGATCAGAAGACCGTTGGTGTGGACATTACCGATATAGAGATCATCCCCCTTGTGAACGGGAGGGTCTATCCAAATACCTACGTTACGATAAGGTTGATATCAAAGGGTCAGATGCCCACGACGGTCAAGCTATATCCGGACATATCCAGCCTTGATTCGTCAATCACATACTCCTCAAACACGGGGAAATTCTCATTCTCTGAGCGGATGGAGGAAAGAGCGGAACTAGATGATGATTCAAGTGGTTTGTCCTTCAACAGCACCTCGGGTGATTGGGAGACCGACTTCAGGTTGAAATTCGACTGGGATTTTACCGATAAGATAAGCGTTGATATGAGAGGGGAACTAATGGGAGATGCTTACACCTATGACTCCCACTTATGTGAATCGGCCTTTATCTTTGAAAGGACAATAATGATATCCGGAGAGCCCATAATTAGCACGATAAATCCATCGCACATGGACGAGCAGGGATACGTAAAAGGGGGGGAAATGGTCCTTTTAAAGGGTCTGATGGTCCATTTCAAGGGTACAAACAAGATAGCACCTGATATTGATGATATCTCGGTAGGTGTTGAGGATAACAATGGAAGGATATGGATCTACTGTCCTGAAGGGAGGAGGGACCTGCTACGTATCACCTATTCATTTCCACTTCCATGCGACGAGGGGACCTGGACGTACCGATTTACTATCTTCGAAAGGCCGGTCTATTCGAATATCATCGGGGAACCGGTATTTTCGCTGAAGATAGACTCGACACCCCCGGTGCTCGGGAATTTCCGTTACTTGGATCAGGATGAAAAAACCCTTTTGACCTGGACATATTATGACAATGGTTCAGGAATAGATATCGAATCTATGACCTTCACATTGAAGACACTTCAAGGGAACATGGTTTTCGAGAACAGAAAATTCGAGGTAGATGTTAAGGGACAGGACCTGATGATCGGCCTCGAAGGGATGGATGAGAACGATTATCAGATAATACCGGAGGTTTCGGATGAAGTGGATAATCATCTCGTACCGGCCAAAGGGTTCTTCTTCACAACAGACCCCATCCATCTGCACGATGTATCAATTGACCATAGCATAACCGTCTATCCCGAGAAAATTATTGAGAACCGGGAGGTCTATTTCACCGCCAATATCAGAAATTTAGGCACGGAAGATGAGAACCTAGTGGAGGTGGATGTCCTTTTGGAGGATAATCTGTTCAAACGGTTCAGATTGGAGAACCTTCACGCGGGTGGGAATACCCAGATTATCTGGGACTGGGTTGCCGGCTCGGGAAGGAGCGAGTTCAGGGTCATCGTAGATCCGAACGGTATTATTCAGGATGAGGAGCTTGCGAACAATAACGCCCGTATAAATGTGGAATCGGATTATCTCGATCTCACTTCAAGGGAGGATGAACTTATAATCGACGGGGAGTTCGACAATAGCGGATTTGTAAGATTGGAGTTCGAGATAAGGTGCATAGGCACAATTGGCACTGGACCCATAAAGGTGAACTTCCAGGAGGATGAAGAGTTCAAAGGACTACATCAGATAAAGGGACTTGAACCGGGTGAAACTGAGATATTGTACATAGACTGGATGGTCGACAGAAGTATAGAAAGAATATCCATAATGATCGACCCATACAACGAGATCATAGAATCAGTTGAATATAATAATCGGATAACCTTCTCCAATCCCTATCACACAGAGGAAGCATCCACAGAGGAGGAACAAGCTGTAGAGAAGACCGCTCCGTTACAGGACGAGGAAAAAGAGGAAAAAACAGATGTTGTTGTTCAGGAACACGTCGGTGTGACGACCTGGACGGAGACAAATTTGGATGCGGTGGATGATGATCTACCAATGACTGAGAAGGGTCCCCCGGCAGGTCAGGATGGGGAACCGAAACCCTGGTATGATGAGAATCCATTGACCCTCGTTGCGGTCCTGACCGCAATCGGTATTATCGGACTGATAGGGGGGATATTCGGCCTATCGAGAGAGACTCTGAGATACAGAATGTTGATTCTGTTCATTCCCCTCTATTCCAAGTTGAAAAAAGAAAAAATCGAACAGGGGATCAGATATGAGATATTGGGTTATTTGAAGGCAAAACCG
>Ga0272443_10001458_pt1 | contig 34364 bp, 28 predicted proteins | sample SSMAcet12_FD_193581 | JGI IMG/M metagenome (GOLD analysis project Ga0272443, IMG submission 193581) | Marine sediment archaeal communities from Little Sippewissett salt marsh, Falmouth, MA, United States - SSM-Acet-12 | ecosystem: Environmental > Aquatic > Marine > Wetlands > Sediment ... | reverse complement strand
TTCATGGTATGTCCGAGACCGTCCCCTACTCTATTCTTCGGTACTTTCGATGACGGCTTCCTTCTGTCGTGCCGGACCGGTATGAACGAGTTTCGGATTACCGATGGTGTCGATCAGTTCATAGATCAGAACCGGCTTGTTCTTGCCCTTCACGCGGATATTGTCAAGCTCCCGGACCACCACCTGGTCTTTTACGAGGCCGTAGGTGTTCTCACTGATGATGATGTTGGTAAGATACTGCTTGTTGGTTCCCTCGAGACGGGCGCCAAGGTTGACGTTGTCACCGATCAGGGTGTAGTCCATTCTCTGCATGGATCCCATGTTGCCGACGGTCATACGGCCGGAGTTGATGCCGATACCGATATCGAGATTGTATTCTTCCGGAAAATTCTTGTTGAGTTCGCGGAGAGCCTCCATCTGCTCGACGGCACATTTGCAGGCCCGCAGTGCATGGTCTTGCTGTGGTATCGGTGCTCCCCAGAAGCACATGATAGCGTCGCCTTCATATTTGTCGAGGGTACCTTCATACTTGAGGATGATGTCCGTCATGGCGGTGAGATACTGGTTGAGTATTTTTACCAGTTCCTGGGGACTCATGCTCTCCGATATTGTGGTAAAACCGCGGATGTCGGAGAAGAAAACGGTGATCTCCTTGTCAACACCACCGAGTTCGGGAGGATTGTCGAGGATCTGGTCTACGACCCTGGGGCTCACATATGTACCGAACATGCTGCGGATCCGGCGTTTGTCACGGGATTCGGTCATTTCACGATACACGACGATAGACAGAAAGGCTATTAGAACCGCAAGGGCCGGTTCAGAGAACTCGAGTATAAGCGCCTGTCTGTCAAATATTATTGAGGATATCACGAAGAGCGCCAGGATAATTACAAAGGTGGAGATAAATGTCCACAGTGTCGACAGTCGGGAAGCGAAGATCGTTATGATGAGTACGAGGCCTATGAGCACGGCAAGATCAACCCAGTACGGGACGTTATGAATGAAATTGTCCATAAGGATGGTATTTAATGCATTGGCGTGTACCTCAACGCCGTACATGAGGCCGAAGGGTGTCGGCTTATGATCTGCAGCCATACCCCGGGCGAAGGAACCGACCATGATGATCTTGTTGCCCAGTGCTCTCGTTCTGGGCCAGTTGTTAGGATCGGGACCCGGAGGATTCGAAGCGTACCCTGCATACGAGCGGACCGGAAAGGTCTGCCGTGCACCGGGAGAAGAGAATGAAGGCGGACCCATGAAATTGACCAGCATGTTGCCCTTTTCGTCGATGGGAATATTGATCTCTTCAACTAACCGGTAGCGGGCTTCCTCGATGATATTCCCGTCGCCGTCGACTTCGGCGGCTTCGGTCTGCAGCCTGTATGGCTCCCACACGCCCTTCTCCATATTGTAGTACTGCGGAGAAGGTATTTTGATATAATCACCGAGTACGATCTCTATATCATCGAGGTCCTTATTGAAGTATTCAAGAGCAAGTGAGAGAGTAATAGCCGGAACGAAGTGGTCCTTGAATTTGTGGATCACGAAGTATGAATCATCCGGTTCACCGTCGTTGTTCGAATCAACTGTCTTTACAGGGGCATTGGATTCGAGCTCCCGGAGAAGATTGTCGAGGATCTGGTCAGTCAGAGGGTACGGGATCTGGTGTTCACGGCCGTCCTTATCTATCCAGGCAAGGCGCTCGAAATTTTCTCTGTCAAGTTCAGTTGCTATGGTCAGGGTACGGAACGGGAACTGTTCTACGTCTTCTGAATATTTTGCCAGCATCGGCTGCCGACGGAAAACTTCATCGACATCTTTCAAATAATTGGCATGTCCGTAGCCTGCGGCAGCTTCCGAATACGGTCTGAGGGGCGGCTGTATGCCGTAGAAAGCAGGCAGTGCTTCCCAGGATCCTTCTACACTTTCAATTTCTCCGTAGACTGAAGTGAGGGCTTCATGACGCTTGAGAAAGTCTTCAACCTTCTCAGGCGGTGGCGGCACCTCGTCGAGCAGTGTCTCGAGAAATATCCTGCCGTTCTGGAGAATACTGTCTACCATTATACCGTCGTTCACAGCATTATCTGCGGGTTCATTGAAGAAAATATCCAGCAGGACCGCCCGTTCACGGCTCTGCTGGTCCTGTATTCTTGTGAATGTATTCAGAAGGTCGGCGTGAACGTACCTGGGAAAAGGCCAGCGGCCGATTTTCGTAAGAGTTCGGAAATCGATCCCGACAATCAGGATATCACTGGATATCTTCGGGTTCCGCTGGACGACCTTTACACCTTCCTGGACCTCCTGACTCTGAAAAAGGTCCTTGTAGCGGAAGTGAACGTCGAGAACTTTCACTTCCAGGTTTTCAAAAATACTGGTACCTGTGTCCAATGCAAGAAAGAGAAGGATAATTATGAGGGCGATCACGAAACCGAAGTATTTCACTTCGAAGAGCTTCGATCTCTTCTTAATTTTCTTCCCGTTATCAGACATAGAACACCCCCGGTACTAAAGAGTCTTAATTCGCAGTCTCAAGGTAAATTATACGGTCCTGGGCAATATTTGTCCAACTACTTCCCGAAAAATTGTCGATCACCTCATTGTATGCTTCGATAGCATTATCAACCTGTTCCAACCTTTCATACAGTCTGCCGATGGAAACCAGAGCGTAGGCGACCGATGGGAAGCTGTCGGAGTAATCATCACTGACCCGGCGGTACGCTGCGATAGCTGATTCGTATTCTTCGAGCTGCTCCCAGGCAGCTGCAGCGCTCATAAGCGAGATGGGCGCAAGGTAGCTCTTCGGAAAAGAGTCCGCCAGGCTCTCATAGTTCTCTACAGCGGCGTCGTAATCTTCACTTTGATAATGGAGCTGTCCAAGTACCATATAAGCTCTCTGTGCGGCATACATCCGCCTGTAATCTTTCAGCGCGGCGGCTGCTTTCGACTCGAGTTCGCTTCGGAGTTCGTCCTTCTCATCATCCGCAGCCGAGTTCCAATCGGCATAAAGCTCCTGGAGTTCTTCCGCTGCGATTGCGGAGTTCTCGACCCTCTTCTGATTGATGGTGCTGTAGACACCCACTGCGATGAGTGTCGCGACTATCAAAGCCAGAACAACGATAAATACCATCCGGTAATGCGAGATGAATCTGCTGAGTACGATTCTGATGTTTTTTTCTTCTGATCTGTTCCTGGTATCAGACATTCTGTGTAGCTCCTTATTCTCTTATATCAAGTTCTTTAATGAGCTTCGAAAGGTATGTACGCTGTATACCAAGGTTTTTCGAAGCTTCGGTCTGGTTCCAATCGTGGGCGATCAGAACCGTGCGGATGAAATTCCGCTTGAAATGGTTTACCGCCTCCTTGAGGGATTTACCATTGTATATATCATCAATATCAAAACTATCCGAATGAAGCAATAGATCGGACCGCTCTATTCTTGTTTCTTTGGCGAGGACGACCGCCCGTTCGACCACATTCTCGAGTTCACGAACGTTGCCGGGCCAGCTGTAGGATTTGAGCAAATCCATAGCCTCCTCGGAGAATCCTGTTATCTGCTTGTTGGTCTCCCGGCAGGTCTTCTTCAGAAAAAAATCGGCCAGTTCGACGATGTCGGAAGGACGCTCCCGCAGCGGCGGAATATAGAAGGGAAGTACGTTGAGACGGTAGTAGAGGTCACGGCGGAAATCTCCCTTTTCAACCGCCTGTTCGATGTTCCTGTTGGTTGCAGCCAGAATCCTCACGTCCACGAAGGTGGATTCACTCGCGCCGACCTTCTGAAACGTTTTATTCTGAATTGCCCGGAGAAGCTTGGCCTGCAGATTGTACGGGATTTCTCCGACTTCATCCAGAAAGAGGGTGCCTCCATGTGCCAGCTCGAATCTTCCGACACGGTCGCGATGAGCGTCGGTGAAGGCGCCCTTGACATGGCCGAACAGTTCGCTCTCGAGCAGCTGGTCCGGCAGTGCGGCACAGTTGACACGGACGAAGGGAGCAGTCTTTCGTTCAGACATGAGGTGTATCTGTTCGGCGAAGAGCTCCTTACCGGTACCGCTCTCACCCATGATGAGAACTGAGGAATCGGTGCGGGCGACCCGTTCGGCAATTTCGAGCTTCTCCATGATGATTCTGCTCGAGCCGACGAACGTGTGAAATCCCTGTTCCTGTTGAAGTTTGTCCTGAAGAAAATAGACTTCGTTCTGTATCTTGGAATAATCTTTGGTGTTCTGGATCGTGAGTGCCGCCTGACCGGCGAAAATTTCGAGCAGCTGAAGATCTTCGTTGGTGAATACTCCCCGGGACTGCTTGTTGATGATTTCGATCACACCGATACAGGTATCCTTCAGCCGCATTGGTACTGCAAGAATCGATTCGGTTGGATAGCCTATTTTGGCACTGATCTCGGACAAAAAACGGGGATCCTTGTCTACATCGTTCACGATCAGGGAAGTGTTGTTCTGAGCGACCCAGCCTGCTATTCCCTCACCCATATTCAGCGTGAAGTTTTTTACTTCCGGACCCTTGGGTCCGAGTGTTATTTCAAAATAGAGAGTGTTGTTTTCATTGTCGAGAAGGAGGAGAGACGAGGATTCACCGTCCGTCAATCTCGTCGCAGCATCAAGGATACGGGTGAGAAGCGTACGCCCATCCTGAACATCCGAACTGATGAGCGTATTTATTTCAATGATGGTCTTGAGTTTCTCTGCATCGACGGTAGAATTCAACATGCTACGAATCGAATGAGTCGGCCCCCTTCTCTTTTAAAAGGTCACCGAAAGTCACCGTGGATTCGTCCTGTTCATCGTGAATGTATTTCGAAAGCTCTTTCTTCTGCAGATCTCTCTGATACTCGCGTATCGACAGGGAGAGCTTCTGAGCTCCCGGCTTCACATCGAGTACTACAGCTTTGATCGGATCTCCGGCTTTGAATTTTTCCAGCAGTTCATCTTCGGGTGTCTCATCGCCGGGACCGCGAAGATTGAACTTGTGGATAAGTCCTTCAATATCGCCGGGAACCTTGACGAAGACGCCGAAATCTGTAACGGAGGTTACTTCACCTTCTATTGTCGCTCCCTTAGGATACGACTTCTGAAGTGAACGCCAGGGGTCTTCGGAAAGCTGTTTGATACCGAGACGAATACGGTGCGATTCGGGATCGACTTCGGTAACCACACACTCAACTTCCTCGTCTACGCTCAGTACCGAAGCGGGATTCTTGATCTTCTTGGTCCATGACAGATCGTCAACGTGGAGAAATCCGTCAATTCCCTCCTCGAGCTGAATAAATGCGCCGGCATTGGTGAGCTTGACTACCTTGCGTTTGAGATGGGTACCGACGGGATAATCCGCCTCGATGTCGTCCCAGGGATTGGGAAGGACCTGCTTTATACCGAGAGATACCCTGCCCTGCTGAATATCGTAGGAGAGTATCATGACGTCCACTTCGTCGCCGACGGAAAGTACTTCCTTGGGATGATTCACCCTCTTGACCCATGAGAGTTCGGAAACGTGGACCAGACCCTCGATGCCCTCTTCCAGTTCTACGAAGGCGCCGAAATCGGTGAGTTTGGTAACATGACCTTTGACAATATCATCTACGTGGTATGTATCTTCGAAGGTCTGCCATGGGTCCTGGGTGAAGTGCTTGAGAGACAGATTGATTTTCTGCTCTTCAGGATCGAGATGAATGACTTTGAGTTCAATCTCCTGACCCTTCTTCACATAATCCTTGGGTCTCGTGACGTGTCCCCAGCTCATGTCGTTGATGTGAAGGAGACCATCGAACCCGCCGAGGTCGATAAATGCGCCAAAGGATGTGAAACTCTTGACCTTACCGGTTACGGTGTCGCCGATCTGTGTAGTGCTGAAGAAGTCGTTCTTCTTCCGCTCTATTTCCTGCTCCATGAATCCGCGGCGTGAGAGAACGATCTTGAGTTTGTTACTGCTGTAGAGTTTGTCGATCAGGAACTGTCCTTCGGTGTTGAGGTATTCTTCCGGATCTTCGACCCTGACGACATCGGCCTTGGAATAGGGACAGAAACCTCTTACGTTGTGGCCGAGGTCGACTTCGAAGCCGCCCTTGATATTCTTGTCAAAGGTGCCGTTCACGGGAGCGCCTTCCTGGTGGGCGTTCCTGAGTTCCTTCCAGAAATTCCGGATATCCGCTTTGCTTTTGGAAACGACTACCTGACCGCCCTTGCCTTCCTTCCTGATGAGGACTACTGAGACAGTGTCGCCCTGTGCCGGGGGTGTATCGAACTCCTGGACCGGGATCTTCCCCTCGGACTTATACCCCACGTCGACGAATACATGTTCCGGAGTGACCTCCACAACAGTTCCATCTATAAGTTGACCTTCTTCCAATTCTTCCAAAGTCTTAAGGTATTCCTCTTGAAGGGATGATTGAATGTCTGCTGATTTTTCGGGTTCTTTTTCAGTCATCACTAACATATATCTCCTGCTAAATTACTTATTGTACCATTTTATGAATTTTATCTAATACTTTCTCACAAACTTGATCTATGGTCAAGTCCGATGTATCCAAATAGAGTGCGTCGGAAGCTATTTTCATGCTTCCCTCTTTCTTGCTCCTGTCGATCTGGTCACGGGCTCGAATCCGGTCGGCGATCTCCTGAAAAGTCAGGCTGCTCGTCCCCTGATGATACCTTCTTTTGGCACGAGTTTCAACTGATGCGTCGAGGAATATTTTAACCTCGGCGTCCGGAAATACCACGGTAGTAATGTCGCGGCCTTCAACGACGGAATCATTTCGGTGTGCGAGCTCACGGAGTTGATCATTCACGACTCTTCGGACCGGGATGATAGCCGAAATCTGGGCTACCCAGGCATCAACCTGATCTGTGTGCAATTTATCGTCAATGTTCTCTCCGTTTACAAGCAGGCGGCCATCGGTGAGCCGGAAGATGCATGAACGGGCGATCTCTATAATACTGCCGGGATCTTCCGGCGGTCCTTCCGGATATCGGGACAGCACAACGTAGGTAATCGCACGGTAGAGATTTCCGGAATTTATATACTTCATACCCGCACGGTTGGCAACCATACGTGCAATACTGCTTTTCCCCACCCCGGCGGGGCCGTCGATAGCTACTATCATATCTTCTTCCTCTTCAAGAACCATTGTACTTCATCGTTGGTAAGCAGACGGTAGGATCCGGATTCAATGGGATTAAGCCGTACCGGTCCGATACGCACGCGTGTGAGTTTCCTTATTTTCCATCCGGCATGATCCATCAGCTTGCGGAGTTCCCGGTTTTTCCCTTCGATGAGGGTAATGTTCACTACATCACGGGCAACGATCCTGTATCTTCTTATTTTATACACAACGCTGTCGATGGAGACTCCCTTCAAAAAAGAATCCAGAACGGATGAAACAACCGGATCATAAAGTTCAATCCTGTAGTCTTTCTCGATTCCGGAAGACGGGTGGCTTACCGCGGCTGCAAAATCACCGTCGTTTGTAAAAAAAATGAGGCCTTCCGAGAAAAAATCCAGCCGGCCGACATTGTAGAGCCGTTCGCTGAAATAGGGCTTCAAAAGATCAGCGGCAAGCCTCCTTCCTTCACGATCGTACTGGGAACAGAGGTATCCCGGCGGTTTGTGAAGGGCTATGTACCAGCTTTTGCGTTCCGGCTCGATGGGCCGGCCGTCGAAGCGTATATCGTCGGCGTATCCAACCTTTGTACCGGGACGGGTGACAACGGCGCCGTTCACCGTGACGCGTCCTGCCGCGATGTACTCTTCACATTTTCTCCTGGATGCAATACCGCACCGCGCCAGGTAGACCTGAAGTCTCAGCTCTGCATCAAGTTCTTCAGGTCTCATCGCCTTCCAATTCGAACCGTTCCCGATCGAGGTCGTCGAGGTGCGGAAGATCGGCAATACTGTTGAGACGGAAGGTCTTGAGAAAATCTTTGGTTGTACCGTACTGCAGCGGTTTGCCGGGGACGTCTTTTTTCCCGACCGGCTTGACCAGTCCGCGGTCCTGGAGCTGTTTTATCATATTAGTAGCTGAGACTCCCCTGATATTATCTATCTCAGGCCGCGTAATGGGCTGTGAATACGCAATGATGGAAAGAGTCTCGAGAGCGGCCTTCGACAGACGATGTTCGTTGCGTCGACCGTATCGTTCCTTCAGCAGGTCCCAGAGTTCCTGCTTGGGAGCGAACTGAATGCCCCCTCCGATCTCAACCGGTTCAATACCGTGGTTGGGCTTCGAATAATCCTCCTTCAACTGCAGGAGGGCCCTGTCGACGACTTCACGGGAAAGCTTGGCATAACGCGCCAGTTTTTCCACTTCAATGGGATCGGTTTCCAGAAAGAGAATTGCCTCTACAATTGCAGTTTCCTGTTCCAGCATTATACTTTTTCCTCGGTAGTAGATGGTAATGCGCGAATTTTAATATCTCCGAACAGACGGTTTTGAAAAATTCCGATTATACGTGATTTGACCGAATCGAGGATAGCCAGGAAGGCACAGATTATATCCATGGGAATCTTCGGACGGGTGATCAGCTCGGTAAAGTCGAATTCGCCTTTGTCTTCCAGAAGTTCGTATATGAGGCTGATCTTTTCGTTTACGGTGATCTCCTCATGCAGATCGATAATATTTTCCGCTGATATGGATGAGATCATGTGCGAAAAGGTCTTGAGGAGGTCCCATACGTCGATGCGGGACCAGCTTTCGTCATCTTCAGGAAAAGGCAGAGGTGACTGAATTTTTTTCCTTTCGATGATCCACTCAGAATCTTTCTCCTTCTCCGCCATGATCTGGGTAAGCTTCTTGTACTTCTGATATTCGATGAGCCGTTCGACAAGCTCTCGCCGGGGATCTTCCAGTTCATCGGAGAAATCGATCTCGACAGGCAGCAGCATCTGCGACTTGATGTACAGCAGAGTTGCCGCAACGACGTAGAATTCGGTCAGGTTGTCGAGACCAAGATCGGTGGCGTATTCGAGGTATCCGAGATACTGGTCGGTGATCTGTGATATCGGTATATCATAAATGTTGATCTCGTTTTTCTTGATAAGAAAGAGCAGCAGATCGAGCGGTCCTTCGAATTGCTCAAGCTTGAACTGCTGCTTGCTGGTCTGTTCATTTTCTTCCAGAAGTAGATCTTCTTCCCTGCTCATCTATTAAAAGAGTTCCTTGTCGCTTGGATTCTCCTGAGGACTGGAAGGGGTTTCGGCGGCTGCTTCCGATACAGCAGCCTTCTTTGAGCTCTTCTTGGTCTCCGCCGATGAGCTCTCACCCGCATCTTCCTTGTACCGTTCCGGGAAAAAGAGTTTGCGGACCTGTATGTCGATATCCTTGGCGATATCAGGATTGTTCTCGAGAAAAGCCTTTGCGTTTTCTCTTCCCTGACCGATGCGTTCTTCGCCGAAGGAGTACCAGCTGCCGCTCTTGCTGATGATGTCGAACTTGAGGGCGGCATCGAGGAGACTGGCGCTGGAGCTGATACCCTTGCCGAACATGATTTCGAGCTCGACCTTCTTGAAGGGGGCAGCCACCTTGTTCTTGGCGACCTTCACTCTTACGCGGTTACCGATGGCGTCGTCGGAACCCTTTGATATGGTCTCGATCCTCCGTACTTCGAGTCTGACGGAGCTGTAGAACTTGAGGGCCCGTCCGCCGGTGGTAGTCTCAGGGTTGCCGAACATGACGCCGATCTTCATTCGGATCTGATTGATAAAAATGAGACTGGTACCGGACTTGGAGATGGTGCCGGTCAGCTTGCGAAGGGCCTGGCTCATGAGACGGGCCTGCAGGCCCATGTGAGAGTCACCCATATCGCCTTCGATCTCGGCTTGAGGAGTCAGTGCGGCGACACTGTCGACGACAATGATGTCGACGGCACCTGAACGCACGAGTGACTCGGCTATCTCGAGGGCCTGTTCGCCTGTATCCGGCTGTGACACCCAGAGTTCATCGATGTTAACGCCGAGATTCCGGGCATATACAGGATCGAGGGCATGCTCCGCGTCGATGAATGCGGCTATACCGCCAAGCTTCTGTGCTTCGGAAATAGCGTGAAGAGCGAGGGTGGTCTTACCGGAAGATTCCGGGCCGTAGATTTCGATGATTCTGCCCCGGGGATACCCGCCTACACCGAGGGCAGAGTCCAGCAGAACCGATCCGGAGGGAATTACCCTGATGCTGGTGTCACGCTGGTTACCTCCGAGCTTCATCAGTGACCCTTTGCCGAACTGCTTCTCGATCTGCAGCCGCGCCGCCTCGAGAGCTTTCTGTTTTTCTTCGGAATTGTCGGAGCTGTTCTGCATATTTGCCGTTGTTTTTGCCATAGTTCCTCCATGAGAGTAATGATAGTATCTACTCCAAGACTATCACCCTGCACTACGCCCTGATTCATCTGCGGAGACGCGTGAAGCACAATAACATCTTATAAGCTTATTAAATACTAGGTCAAGACGGTGGACGCTAATCAGAAGGTCCGTCGTGAATCGAGGAGAATCGTCACCGGTCCTTCGTTGATATAGGAAACTTCCATACGTGCGCCGAATATACCGGCAGCGGTGTGTATACCGCGATCCTTCACGTTCTCGATGAACAGATTGTAGTACCGTTCTCCTTCCAGAGGATGCGCCGCGTTGTTGTAGGAAGGACGTTTGCCCTTGCGGGTATCCGCACAGAGCGTGAACTGAGATACGACCAGAAGCTCGCCTTCGATATCCAAGACGGATAGATTCATTTTGTCGTCACTGTCCTGAAAGATTCGCAGTCCGGTTATTTTCTCGACCAGATAACGGAGGTCGTTGTCCGAATCATCTTTTTCAACACCGAGGTATATGAGCAGACCGCGTCCGATGGAACCGACCACCGCGTCATCTACTGTTACGGAACAAGTTTTCACCCGTTGTACAACCGCACGCATCGCTAATCCTCTTCCTGTACGAACTGATGGATGGAAACTGCATTGAGACTGATCGAATCGTCCACGATTTCGATCTGTCCCAGGACTTCGATCGGAAAGGCCGGATCGATTTTACCGGCAAAATCGATGCGTACGGGAACTATTCCTTCGAGAATTTTCTCTGTTTCATATCCCGCGAGGAGATCGAAACGCATACTGTCCGTTCCAATCTGAAGATTGCTCACCTTTCCGCGCCAGATAACGAAGCAGTTATCATAGAGCAGCGGGTCTTTCCGAACGTCAGTGTAATCGAAGTTATTGTTGAGAGAATCGAAAGTCGGGGTACGGACATAACCCTCGAGAAGAGAGGCCTTGCGCTTGATCTCTTCGGAAGCATTGGACAGTATGAGTCTGTTTATATCGCGCTGAGCGAGATTGTCGTTGTAAGCGTGAAAGTTCTCGATAACCGAATCATATAAGCGTCTTATCTCGCGCTCGGACAGTTCGTAGCGGACTTCGCCGCTGCCGGGCATATCCTGAAGATAATCTCCGACAGTCAGGTCGAGCTGTGCTATTTCAATCCTCTTGCCGCCGCGGCTGAACTCGGGAAGAAATGATTTATACAAGGGAAAAAACAGAAACAGCAGAACGGCAGTCACACCGAGAGCTCCGGCCAGAACCAGAGGTAAGGATGGAGAAGAGTCACTGGGAATAAGTTTTCTGATCTGCCGGCTTTCGGTGAAGTCGTAAAGACGGTCCGGATCACCGTATTTTTTTACAGCCGCAAGGCCTCTCTGGGCATACACGTTGCGGGGATTCTGATCGATAACTTCAAACCAGTCCTGAAGGGCTTCTGCAGTCTTCTGCTGCTTCAGATGAACCACAGCCATACCGAGAAGGGCCTTCTCTTCTCCAGGGCGCAGGCTCAGCGCACGCTGCAGAAAAGATGCCGCGCCGCTGTAATCGCCGGTGTGAAGACAGGACATGCCGAGAGTATAGTAGAATTGATAGTTCTGCCGGTATCTGAAGATCTGAGCTTCAAGAAGCTGAAGCACCTGGGTGAATTTCCCGTGCTTGTACAGCTTGACGGCTTTTTTTAGATCGTTCCCTCCCATCGATTACATCCTTGGTGACATTTACTGAGAGGATTGGTACTGCTGTTTACGGGCATTCAGGTTCTGAACGGCCCTTCGGAGGAACTCAATCTTCTCTTCGGTGATCTCATCGGGGAATGAAAGCAGACTGTCGATATTCGAAATAATATCATTTACGGCGATGAGGTCCTGCTGCACCGCCTCATCAACGTCTTCAGCATCAATGGCCGCACCGGCGGACAGCACCTGTCCGATGGAGTCATCCGCTCCAGTCGAAGTGACGGCGGAACTGAAGGAGGTACCGGTGTAGGCCCCCAACAGGGCCACAATGGTCCGTGACGCCGCAGGTGAAAGCTTTATCGGATCGTAGAACTGGCAGACAGCGGAGTCGTTGATCGAGTACGGTAGAAGATTGAAGTTCCGGTTGTCCTGTACCTGTATATTCCAGAGACTTTCACTGAGTCTCTTCCAGTTGGAGAAAACGACGCGGTCAGGAAGCGTTATGCCATTCCCCTTTAGGACCGAAAGCAGCCCAGAAAAGTTCCTGTTCTCAACAGGAGTCATCCAGTACTGCGGCATCCGGAGAGTATAGCCGGTCTCGTTTTCAATCTGTAGGTTATCCGACGTCACGTAATGTGCATCTTCTCCTTCTCCGAGGTATGTATCGAAAAGGAGATGAACGCCGACATTCTGTATCTGCTCAGACAGATTGGAGACCTCTACCTGAATCGATATGCCGTCGGACAAACCGTTGGGGTCCGATTTGACGAAGCTGAAGCTCTGTACGATTCGCAGCTGCGGCGAATCCCAGATAAACCTGGCACCGGAAACAGTCTTTTCGACCTTCTGCTTGAAAACGTTGGAAGATCCGAGGGTTACTATTCTGTTATTGAGCAGCAGACCGGTTGAACTGGTACGCGGATCCCGGCGAAAGAGGAGCGAGACGTAATCTTCCTTCTCGATATCATCCAGATATGATATTGAAAACCTTCCATTGTCTTCGTGCAGTATGAGGCGTATGCGCCCCTGCTCCAATGTAAGTCCGGAAACGATAAGGGGAATTGATACGTAGAGTACTATAAAAAACAGCAGTCGTTTCATACATGTCACTCCTGATTCTCCTGCAGCCACTGAATGTAATAGAGCTTCAGACTCAAAGCCTGATTCTTCAGCTCGAGCAGCCTGGTTACATCATCCTGGTCTCCCTGAATGGATACCTGCTGTTGCGGCTGCGGCTGATCCTGAGAAGATGGCTGAATTGAATTGATGCGGTTCTGAAGATCAGTCACGCGACTGCGTTCCTCCTGGAGCTCCCGTCGAAGGCCGGCAATTTGCTGGTCCTTCGTTGAAAGCTCACTATCGAATTCTGATTGAATTGCATCATCACGTCCGCTGGTAGCTGCAGAAAGCTTTCTCTGATAGCTGCTGATGGCCTGCTCATAGGTTTTTTCACGCTGTTCGAAGTCTTCGAGGGTTTTCAGATACTCTTCATGGCTTATCTTCAGCAGCTTCAACAGCTCCTGTTCCCTCTTTTTTAGGTCAATAAGAGATTTCCGGTAGTTAGCGGCCTCGTATTTGAAGCTCCGCGGATATGTTTCAACGATATAAGCGTATATCTGTTCGGCTTTGTCCAGATGACCCAATTCATAAAATGATTCAGCGATCCAGAAGTAGGCATTGGACTGATAACTGTTGCCTGGATATTTTTCAATAAAAGTGTTCAGTTGGCGTATGGCCCGCTGATATTCCTGCTGAAGGTAAAGAATCCTGCCCTTCTGGTACATTGCCTCGGCGGTGAGCGCATGGTCCGGATACTGTACCAGGAAGAAGTCGATATTCTGGGCGGCCTTATCTATGTTGCCGAGGGCGAGATGCGAGCGGCCGATCCAGTAATAGGCATCTCCATGGTAGTCCTCGAGAGCCGAGTTGATGATAATGTCCCTGAACTGGAGAAGAGCTGCCTGGTATTCGGCATCCTCGAACAATGTGAGCCCCTCTTTGAGCTCTTCCGGAAGCGAAGAAGTCTGCGTGTATGCGGGCAGCGCCAGAACGAGGAGTAGAAGTACCGTTGATAGTATATTTTTTTTCATTTGTTACACCTACACTATCACTATTTTCGACGTTAAACAGAGGTAAATAAAGTATTTTACCTCTATTATTTATATGTCACCGCGTACGTATCGCACCTCTTCCCGCGGATCGTCTGCCGTGAAAAAGGCGCTGCCGCTGACGAGAACATTGGTACCGGCTTCCCTGACCATGCGGGCAGTGTCGCGGTTTATTCCGCCATCGACCGACGTAAGAAAGGAAAGACCGAGACGCTCGGCTTCATCCTGTAAAAAAGTGACCTTTCGCAGACACTCCGGAATAATTTCCTGTCCGCCGAATCCCGGGTTGACTGTCATGACGAGTATCAGATCGACATAGGGAAGTAGTTCCTGCAGATGTGATGCCGGGGTCGAGGGGACTATGGATATTCCGGGTTTTGCTCCGGCTGCACGGATTCTCTGAATAAGCCGATGAGAATGAACAGCTGCTTCGAGGTGAAAGGTCAGATAATCGGCTCCTGCTTCGATGAACTCATCTATGTACTTTTCGGGTTCACTTATCATGAGATGCACATCGAGGGTTAGTTTCGTGAGCTCACGTATATCTTTTACGAGCTTCGCCCCGAAGGTTATATTAGGTACGAAATGTCCATCCATTACGTCCATGTGGATCCAGTCTGCTCCGGATGCGTGAATTCGGGCAATCGCTTTATCCAGGCAGCTGAAGTCGGCCGAAAGAAGCGATGGAGCATACAGGTGCTTTTCAATTTTCTTCATATGTATACTATGTATCAGATTCCCGACAATCTTACAATGCAAATGACTCTAATTGACTAATGTTGATAGCATGATATAATGAATCATCACGAGGAACATGTGTATTCAACTACCAATATGGACGAGGTTACGGCCGGACAGCATCAAATTGACCACATATTGAACGAAGTACAGAACAAAATCCGTGAGGGATTGTTCACTGAAGCAGAGGAGCTGCTTTACCGGGCCCTTGAAATCGATTTCGAACATCTGGAAGTAGTCGATACACTCAAATGCTGTAAATTCTGGAAAGAAAGACTGCCGAAACTCAACGAAATCCACGATGACTTTGAACGGGGAGAATACCTTCTCAACCAGTGGGTGGCATTCCAGGAGTTCATCAATCGGCTGACGATACCGATAGAACGTGAGCTGTTCGTATTGCGGCAGTGGCTCTTCGGAACCGCACTTGTGCATTTCAAGCGTGTGATGCGGGCACAGGAAGAACCTGATGCGGAGATCGTACTGCGTATAGGACGGTGTCACAAGTCGACAGGTAACTTCGAGAAGGCACTCGAATATCTCGAGAGCGTCGGCCGCAAGCGCCGTGAAGATGCTGAATACCTGGCTGAAATCGCAGACTGTTATGCGCTGATTAATGAAACCAAAGCGGCTAAAGCCTTCTTTCGGGAGGCTTTTTTCATAAACCCGCAGAAGGTCAAAATACAGTTCCTGGAATCCGGACTGATTACGCGACTTGTTGCAAGAGTGCGTGATTTGGGGTATGCTGAAGAGGTGCTGCGTGAGTGGATACCCGTGTACGGGGTTCTCTTCGGCGTGCTCAATGTTAAGCGCGAGATGCGCCCGCTGGAGTACGGTAAGCTGAAACAGTCAATATATTCACTGGAGAAACGCATCCAGGATGAAGGAAGCGAGGGAGAACGACAGCTCCTCATTCCCAGGCTGTTGAACCGTTATTTCTGGCTGATCGACCATTACGTAAATGCACATGAGAACCGTGTTCGGGTTGAAGAGGTTCTATCAAAGATAAAGATTGTTGATGAAAACATATACGAACAGTACATTAATTGAGTGGGGAAATATCTATGGCGGAAACCAATGTTGATCGTATGAGAGAACTGCTGAATGAGGAAAAGTGGACAAGAGCTACCCTCAACAGTTATACGATTCAAAATTTTAAGGAACTGGATACACTGCTGGACTCTACAGAGTCGGAAGATGAGCTGGAAGAGATCAAGAATATCTGCGATGAGCATCTTCATCATACGCGGAACAGCATAATTGGACTGTACATCTCCGGAATTATCGCCCTGAATCATCAGCTGATCGATGATTCCAACCTCGTGCAGGTTATTTCGATCTTCACCGATAACCACAAGTGGAGAATCGTGGAATATCTCTGCAACCGCATCCTGGAATTCGGTGAGAATAAAATTGCACTCAGTACGCTTGCAGACTGCTACGAGAACGAGAATGAGATCGATAAGAAGTATCAGGTCTGGGAACGGCTCATTAAGGTCGATTTCGAAGAAGCTGATATCGTAAAGCATCTTGCAGAGAAGAAGGAAACTGAAGGCGAGATCGAAGAGGCGGTTGAGTACTACAAGAAGGCAATTCACCGTTACATCAACAAGAAGCTATTTACCAGTATAAAAGATATATGGCACAAGCTGATTGAATATATACCTGAAGAGACGGATCTCTTTTTTCATATCGAGAAAAAGGTCGAACGGGCAATAAATTCCGAACGGGCCGCACAGCTGCTCGAAGAACTGTATGCAAACTACAGGGAGAATGAGAACTGGGAGAAGGGAATTGAGATTCTCAAGAGGATCCTGAGCTATGACTCCCAGAGTGAATGGGCCCGCAAGGAGATTACCGATTGTTATAGGAACAAGTATGCCGATCACAGTCATCTTGATGAGTACATCAAACTCTCAAACCTGACCCAGAGCTGGCGTAATGTTCACGAAGCCATAGAGGAATTCGAGAAACACATCGCCTTCGATGCAGGCAACTTCGTCTACCATCGTACGTGGGGAATCGGAAGAATCCGCTCGATCAAGGACAATTCAATTACAATCGATTTCACCCGCAAACGGGGCCACAAAATGAGCCTGCAAATGGCAGTCAATGCATTGGGGAGTCTCGCCAAAGATCACATCTGGGTGCTGAAGGCTGTCTGGCCGAAGGATAAGCTCAAGAAGAAAATAAAGGGCGAGAGCCTGTGGGCACTGAAAACCATTATCAAGAGCTACGATAATGCCGCCAATATGAAGCAGATAAAAACGGAACTGGTACCCAGCGTGCTTACACAGAGCGAGTGGACCAGCTGGAGCTCGGAAGCCCGTAAAATCCTGAAAACCGATCCATCCTTCGGCAATCTCCCTGAAAAGGTCGATCACTATGTGGTACGGGACACGCCGATCAGCTTCGAAGAGAAGACCTATAACCGGTTCAGGGCCGAGAAGAGCTTCTTTGGAAGGCTCAAAGTCCTGCGGGATTTCCTGAAACACAATAAGGACCCCGAATCGGATTACTTCGCCGAGATGTTCGATTACTTTACCGGTTTTCTCAAATCCTTGAACCAGGTAAATGAAAACGTGATCGCATCCTACCTGATAGTAAACCGGGTCATCAGGGACTTCCCCTTCCTCAATCCCGGCATGAACATATCTTTCAAGGATTTTCTGAAGGAGATAAACAGCCGGGACATGGAGACCATCTTTCAGAATCTTGATGATAATGAATTAAAAAAAGACTTCCTCGAACGACTCAAACGGAGCAGCACCGATTGGCCGGAGCACTTCGTAAAGCTGTATCCACACTATCTGTCGAGATACATTCTCGATGAGCTGGAAAACAGGAATCACACTGATAAACTGCAGGAACTCTTTACAACAGTACTCGATCAGTATAAGGAAAAACGTGAAGCCTTTATCTGGCTGGCAAGAAATTATCCGGAAGATGTATGGAAAGGTACCTACAACCTGAGCTATGAGAAGGTACTGATAGGAATGATACACCTTCTCGATATAACCTACCGGGAAATCGACAACAAGCGGGATGTAAGTACAAACAGGCGGATCAATAAACAGATACTGACGTTTCTTTTTCTGGAGAGACACCTCGAAGAATACCTGATGCGCACCGATCCTGAATCTATCAATCGTCTGTTCACACTGGTGAACGATGTGGATCAGCTGGATCCGAACCTCAGGATTGAATTGAAGCACAAGATCGTTGAGCGGTTCCCGGATTTCAAATTCTATGGAGAGGATGAAAAGGAAACCGTCTCACGCGGGCTGATCGTTACAAGAAAGCAGTACGATATTAAGAACAATCAACTCAAGCACATCCTCGATGTCGAAATTCCGGAGACATCGAAGGAGATCGGCGAAGCACGGGAACTCGGGGACCTCCGGGAAAATGCGGAATACAAAGCCGGCAAGGAAAAGCTGGAACTCTTGAACCTCAGTGCTTCAAAACTGAAGGAAGATCTAGAACGGGCAACGATTTTCGAGAAGAAGGATATAGACTCAGCAAAAGTTTCTTTCGGTACTACGGTAACCCTCTACAATTACAGCAATGAAAAGGAAGAGACCTATAAGTTTTTCGGCCCCTGGGAGTCTAATCCTGAAAAAAATATTATTTCCTACCTGTCTCCATTTGGTGGAAAACTCTGGAACCATAAAGAGGGAGAAGATGTCAAATTTGAAATCAATGAACGTGCCTATCACTACAGGATCGAAAAAATCCAGCCGGCGGAGTTCTAAGACCCGGTATTTTTCATTCGATGCATCCGTCGCAAGACTCTGTGCGGCGGGTGTGCTCTTCGTTCTCCTCGCTTTTCCGGTATTCGCACAGAAGTCGGTAGATTTCGTGCTCCTGCTCGACAATTCTGAAAGCATGTTCCGGCAGAACGGCAGCAAAGCCGAACTCATGGTAAGCGACATCATGAAGAACCGGCTCAGCTATAGGGACCGGTTTCATCTGATCAGCTTTGCGGGTGAACCGGAGCATGAGATCGACAGGGTACTACGTGATAAAGATAGTATTCAGGAAGTACTCGCCCGTGTGATGATGCTTCAGCCGATTGAAGAAGACACCGACATTATCTCCGCATTGAAGTTTCTGACTGAATATATGTCCGAACTGCCGCTGAACTCAGAAAAGCAGGTTATCATATACTCCGATGACATTCATGAACCGCCTGAAGAATCAATATTCCGGGAATCAGCGGAGAACGAAGGAAGAATTGAAACGATAGCATCATATTTCAAACGGAACGGCTGGAAGGTGAACGTTATTCTCTCTTCGGAAAGTGTCGGTTCCACTACGGATACAGGTGTCAATTTTAAGCAAACCGGGCTGCTGGCACAGCTTGCTGAACTCCTGGGTACGGAAGTTACACTATTCGATGGCGATGTATCATCCCTCGCCGCAATTACCGGGGGTCAAGCGGAAGCTGCAAGTGAAACGGGAGGAGCAGAAGGTACTCAAGATGCCGGCACTGAAGGGCCGGACGCTGCGGGTCGGGAAAAAGGAGGATCGACCGGCGGGCTCGGTTCTATGGGATTGATCTGGCTCATTCTAATATTTGTGTTCGTTTTTATTCTGCTCTTCCTGCTGATAAGAAGAGTCTTCGGTACATCCGGTACGGAAAGAGCCGCACCGCGGCAGCCGTCTGAAGGAGCACCGCTGGGAATGAGGCGTGCGGATGATCGCGAGCAGACATCCTTCACCAGAACGAAGTCAGATGCGACATCGATTCTCAGTGAAGCCAAAGGCAAGCGTGCGGGTGGTAGAGAGACTCCATACGGCGCTGGTCGCACGGAAACTGAAGAAGACAGCACCGGCAAGACCCTGCAGAAGAGAAAGAAGGCTGATTCAGGTGCTTCCGTATTATCGGCATTTGCTGCTCGTGAAAGGGACCAGCGGGAAGGCCTGGCAATACGGGCTCCCGGAAGAGCTGCAGGTGATCGCGGTTCGAGACAGGCCCAGCAGATTTCCCAGTTCAAGGGACGTGAAGGACAGACTGCTATTGAAATGCGGGTAGATTTTCAGAGAAATACCTTCCGTAAGAACACCCGCTGGTTTGACGAAGGCACTAACTACTCCGTTGGACAGCAGGGCGTGGCTGATTTTGAGATCACAAGCATCGATGTTTCTGGTGTAATTGCATCTGTGCGGAGAAAAGGCGATGCATATATGTTCAATCCCGAACAGCCTGAATATTTTCCGGATGTGAAGAAAGGTATGGCGAACTGTCTGAACCGGAACATCCGTATTGTCTCTCCTGATACGGGTTTTGCAACAACGGTGAAGTTCCACATGTGGCTGTCGCCTCTGGACAGACTGAACAGGATGCTTCACATCATAGACAAGCCGGGAAAACCCGATCCGGATATTGAATAGAATTTTCGAACGAAACAGGATCTACAATTCACTCAGGACGGATTCCGCGAGTTGACGGACACTGCGTGCGTATGGAGCTTCAGTCATCTGCTCGACCTGCGCTTTCAATGAACCGAACCTGTTGAGACGGATTCCCCGTAAACCATATATCTGAATATTTATACTTTTCGGATGCGTCAGCATCTTTTCATAGATACGCACCAGTGAATTACTTTCGGTCAAAGAGAGCTGTTTGCAGGTATAGTCGAGAATGCGGGAGTTCTCCTTCCCCCACTCTTCCCCGATCACTTCTTCGATCGTATTCATACTGGCTGTCAGAGAGTCCTGGACCAGGATCCGTACTGCCTCTGAACGGAGTATGGGTGAAACCTTCTGGTCCGAGTAGAGATCTCGGAGAATATCATAGCCCTTCTTCGTGCCGATTTCACCTATGGCTTTTAACGCTGCCAACCTCACGTTCCGTACATCTGGATCGTGGTGAACCTTGTATTCGAGCACGTCCAGAGCCCTGGGGTCACCGCGTTCTCCAAGGGCTTCGAGAGCCTGAACGCGGACTCTCCAGAAATCGTCACGCAGGGCATCGATAAGGATATCGTATGTATCGCCGCTTTCAAATCCTCTCAGAGCTCCAACAGCATAGGCCCGGAGGTATGAGTCTTCGGCATTCAAAAGCTTTCTGATGGTCTCCATTGCCTGCTCTCCGCCGATCTTACCGAGAGCCTCACAGGCACGCCATCGCAGGGAATTGGATTGATCTTCATCTTCAGCAATACCCGAGAGGTAGCCCACTGCTTCAGTGTATTTGAGCTGACCGAGTGCGTGGATGACTGCCGGTTCGAGTTCCTCCCGGAAATCCTCATTTTCAGTCAGTTCAAGCAGGCGGGCGCCGTTTTCCTCCCGTCCTGACTTTCCGATAGCCTGTATTGCCCGGGAGGCAGTTTCCAGATTACGCGCCTCGATCAAGGTGAAGAAGGTCCCGGTTATATCCTGATCCTGAAACTCTGTGAGATAACCTATCATGGAGAGTACGAGCTGGGAGGAGAGATCTTCATATTCTTCAATTTGCCCGTGCACGTAATCGACAAGTGCATCATCTTCCTGAGAGGTCAACATATCGAGGATGCCTGTACGAAGACTGTCGTTGCTGGTCTTCTTGTAAAGGTCCGTGAGGAGTTTGTTGTAGCGTTCGTTTTCCTCTTCCTTCAGCTGTATGATGAGTTCACCTACCTGTGATTCGATGCCGTACAGGATTGTGTTTTCACGCAGCTCCCGAATATTCGCTTCTTTTTCACGGTCTGATGATTCAGAATCATCGGCGGCTGAGGCATCAACTGCGGGGCTCCCGGTTGTATCGGCGTCAGCAGGTACTGAAGGATCAACCGCGGAGGTTCCGCCTGAATCAGCAGCGTCTCCGGCTGAATCAGCGGCAGCTCCAGCTGCGCCGGCAATGAACAGAATAACCAGGATTATTAGAGCAAGTTTTTGTATACCCATCATTATTCCTTTTCGGCTTTTCTCTTCAGACGATTGAACAGATAACCGAGCATCTCGACTTTCAAGATCCTGTAGAAGAGAAGATACACCACGCACACGGCTGCCAGCTCAGCAAGAAGGTAGGCAAGCCCGAGAAAGCTGCTCCCCTGTACCCAGTAGTCTCCGGTGAATCTCCGCATGAACAATATCACGACGAGGACCGGAACGGAAGCGATGAGAACCTTTCCAATGGTCTTGAAGATGAGAGAAAATGGAAGTCCCCCGAGTTGACGGTGTGTATAGAGAACCAGAACGATGAAACCAAGACTGAATGAGATCGAGTTGGCGATGGCGAGGCCGGTGACCCGCAGTGAAGTCTCCTTGAGAATGATGGACAGGGTTATGTCGAGGGCGGATACGCCGGCAGCTACGTAGAAAGGAAAAGTGTACTGCTTCGAAGAGTAGAAATAGCGCTGGAGAAAGTTGAAGGCTCCAACACTGAACAATCCCCAGCAGTAGCCCGACAGAATGAGTGCTGTGAGCTGAGTGTCATCGGCCTTGAACATCCCCCGCTGAATGGCGATGGAGATAATTTCTTTACCGAGAACACCCATTACGACTGCTGACGGCACAAGAAGTACGAGGAGAAAACGTATTCCGTACTGTACACTTTGACGGAGTCCGGCGGTGTCTTCAGCAGTCACCTGTCTGCTCATCTTGGGGAAGAGGACCGTAGTGATCGATGCGGAAAATATCCCGAACGGAAGCTGCCAGAATACGAGAGCGTATGAGAGCGCCGATGCACTGCCGGTCTCCAGACCGGAGGCCAGTATAAACGCTACCTGCTGATTGATGGTGAATACCGAGGAAGTTGCCAGGACCGGCAGCCACTGCCGCATTATTCGTTTGAAGTCCGGGTTCAGCATGAATCGGAAAGAAGGCAACAGCGTGTATCCCATTTTTCTGAAGAGCGGATACTGGAATATGATCTGTCCCGCCCCTCCGATCAGGACCCCTAATGCCATGGAATAGACACCGAGTCTGCGATAGAATAGAAGCAGGGATGAGATTACAGCGACGGAAAAGATGATCGGTGTAATTGCGGGAATGAAGAACCTGCTGTGGGAATTCAGGACCCCGATCAGAACGGCGCTGATGCTGATGAACAGGACGTAATTGATAAAATACTGAAACAGTTTGGTCGACAGTTCTATCTGCGTGGGGTCCTTGAATTGGGTAAGAACATGTTCGATGAGGGGACGGGCAAACAGTATGGAGATAACACAGATCGGTACAATGATCAGAATCTGAAACCCGATGAGGTGCCGCACGAGGAGCCTGCTCCTGTCATGATGCTCGTCTTCCTGCACAATGGCTTCTGAAATGACAGGAATGAAAGCAGATGAGAGCGCGCCCTCCGCCAGAAGTTTCCGTAGATTGTTGGGGACTGCAAAGGTGACGTTGATGATATCCGCCTTACCGGTAGCGCCGAAGAGTGCAGTTATGACGGCTGTACGAAGAAAACCGAGTAGCCGGGATATGAAGGTACTGGACATGACGAGAAAGGTCGCAAGGGTGCTCTGTCCGGTATTCTGTTCACGCATCGCTATCCTCTTGAGCTGTTTTTTTGAGAGAAGAATTGTTCAAGAAAAGAGCGTTTGAACGCATCGAACCTGTTGGCATGTATGCTTTCCTTGATACGCTCGAGGAAGCCATAGAGGAAGGTAAGATTGTGTTCCGTGGCCAGCATCGATCCGAGGATCTCGTTGGTCTTGAACAGATGCCGCAGATACCCCCGAGAATATTGAGTACAAGCCCGGCAGGTACAGCCTTCCTGAATCGGATTGGTATCGAGACGATGGTACGCCTTCTTCAGAGCAATCATTCCGTCGTCGGTGAATACAGCTCCATTGCGGGCTGTACGTGTAGCGAATACACAATCGAACATATCGATACCGTGCTCCACTGCACTCAGGATATAATCGGGAGTTCCGATCCCCATCAGATAGCGCGGTTTGTCAGCCGGAAGCAGCTCGGCAGTGTATCCGAGGAAATCTTCGAACTGTGAGAAACTCTCACCCACTGAAAGACCGCCAATAGCGATCCCGGGCAGATCGAGTTCCAGTATCTCCTCAGCACTCCGTTTTCTCAGATCACGATAGAAATTACCCTGGATAATGCCGAAGAGGTGTCCCTGCCACTTCTCGTTGCGATTAAGCCATCGTTCTTTACTGCGAGCGGCCCAGCGGGTTGTGAGTTCGAGGGCCGATAGGGCCTTGCGGTATGATATCTCCGGCGGAGTGCAGACGTCGAGACACATGGCGATGTCGCTTTTAAAGCTCTCCTGCAGCGAAACAACGTCTTCCGGAGTGAGAAGGTGGTATGCACCGTCGACGTGCGAACGGAAGCGGACTCCCTCCTCCTTTATCTTGCGGAACGGAGCAAGACTGAATACCTGAAAGCCCCCGCTGTCAGTCAATATATTTCCATGCCAGTTACTGAATGCGTGCAGACTGCCGTAGTGATCGATAACTTCCTGTCCCGGACGAAGGTAAAGATGGTAGGTGTTACCGAGTATGAGCCGGTATCCCATCGACTCGATGGTTTCGTGGTGTACTGCCTTGACGGTGGCGTTGGTTCCCACCGGCATGAATACGGGAGTATCCACCCTTCCGTGGGGAAGATCGAGAGTACCTGTACGTGCACTGGTGTGTTCTTCTTTGTGACCTGTTGTAAAAATCATGAGATGCCCTTCTATGTCTTTGCGAACTTCAACAGCAGCGCGCCTATGAAGGTAAAAATGATAACCGCTCCCCAGGCGCCGCTGGCCGGTTCAATAATACCCTGTTTTGCGAATAAACCCAAGATCATATCGCCGACATAGTAGATGACCGAGATAATCAGACTCACCAGCAGACTCATCAGAAGGATATTTTTCTTGAAACGGCTCCCGATTGATGCCGAGATCAGCACGACAATGAAGGGGGTGAATGCAAAGGAAAACCTTTTATAGTAATCAGTGAGGGCGCTGCGGTATCCTACTCTGCCGGTCTTTCGGAGGGTCTGGATCCATTCCTGTGCTTCACGGTACTTAAGTTCATCGATATTCCTTGTCTTCCTCTGAAAATTGATCGGCAGGACCGTCATGGAAGGATCGTTGAGCTGAGGTATGAAACTGCTGTCGATTTCGATGACGACGGCCGACGTTTCCATGGGTTCCTCCGCGGAGCCACCAGCACCGGAACCGTGAACGTCTTTTTCTTCGAACCGGCGTACAAATTGTGAGACATTGTAGAGGATCCACCCTTTATCTTCACTGTATTCGGCCCACTCGCATTCGAGGCGGCTTGTAAATCGTCCCTGTCCGTCCCGTTTTACGACTGTGAGTCCGGACAGAGTTCTGGAAGCATCGTTATAGTAATCGGCATGGTACACGTTTCGGTTATCCGCTCCGAGGACGGTGATATTGGTATTACTGTAGGATACTTTCTGGCCAAGGAGACTCTGACTGAGACTGTTTTTCTGAATGTAGGTGTTGATGACCACCTGCTCGTGGAAGTAGAAGTAACCGAAGCTGAACAGAACACCGATGGCAAGCAGGGGAATGATGAGTCGGCGGAACGAAATACCCGCTCCGAGAATTGATATCAATTCATTCCGGGCATAGAGATTGCCGAGACTGAATGCTATGGCGAACATGAGGGCGGGGGGAAGAGAATATGTAGCACACTTCGGCAGATAGTAGAGAGATACCAGCAGGATCTGAGAAACAGACGCGTCGTTGTTGAGGTATCGTAGAAGGTTAGCGAAGAGATCCACCATCTCAAGAGTCAGTATGAAGAACAAAAAAGCGATTATGAATATGGGAAAAAAGCTCTTCAGCAGCATGCCGTGAAGGGTTCTCATCTAGACATCCTTATTCTGTACAGGATCATGCCCACGGCGATGACCACCATGTTCGGCAGCCACATAGCCGCAGCAGGCGAGACATCCATCCGCAGCCCCATGGTCTGTCCGCCGAACAGCAGAGCCCAATAGAGGACCGATACGATCAGACCGATACCGAACCCCATGGATCGACCGCTCTTCCTGCTGAAAGTTCCTGCCGGAAAAAAGAAAAACACAAAGGCGAAACATCCAAACGGGATGGCCACTTTTTTATACAACTCGAGCTGATGAATTCGAAGGGACCTGCTGATGAAGTCCTGGTCCTTCAGTTGAATGTATGAATTGAACCGCTCTGCGAGATCGGTGATACCGCGGGCTGGTCGGTTCGGCCCGAGGGTACGCTGGTAATACTCCTGGAGAATCGTGTAGGCTGATCCGGCGCTGTTCCTGATGTGCTCCGCTCTGCGTTCACTGAGAGAGGATTTTTTCTGCTGTATTTCCCGGTAGATATCGATACTGCTCATTTCGCGCGGCGTCAACGAGGAAAATGAGAGATTTATATCCCGTAGAAGAATATTGTAGATCATCTCCTCCGCTGAAAAATAACTGTAGCTGCCCCGGCGCTTCGGTGACATGATGTGACCGAATGCGTTGGAAAGCGTCAAACCGACGACACCCCTCTGATCCATATTCTCGCGCAGTTCAGCTGTTTCAGCCAGTATTACCCGCTGGTCCCCATTATCGGTCGTGTCGATAATCATCAGATCATTGATTATTCCTCCGTCAATCGCACCGGTGACAAGAATCGTATCCTGATATTCCCGGACAGCGAATGGTTCGAGTTCGAGAGCGGGATTGGAATAGAGGATTTTGCGGTAGAGTCTTCCAAAGCTTATAGTGCCTCTCGGGAGAAAATAGTCGCCCATGATGAAGGAGACCAGAGAGAAGAGGAGCCCAACTGCAAGAAACGGTGCAATAATACGTCTGTAAGGAATGCCTGAAGCCCGTAAAGCGAGGATCTCATTGTCAGAAGAGAAACGGCTCACCGCCATCAATCCGCCGACAAGAGATGCAAATGGAAAGGTAAATGATATTATAGCGGGAAGAGAATATATAATCAGAAGAATGACATCGGTTGCAGCGACATCCTTTGAAAGAATCTCCTCCGCAAGGAGGAGAAGCTGATTCACAAAAAATATGGCAAAGAAAAAGAAAAAAGCCACCAGAAAGGAGATGAGATATTCGTGGGCGAGATAGAACGAGAGCCTGCTGTATCTGAACCGGCGGAGCAGGTCATCTCCCTGTCGAGCCAAATCCTCCCTCCCCCCGATCGGTTTCTGATAGACGGGCGTTCGGGTAAAACTCTGCGCGTATCACCGGAGAGAAGACAATCTGAGCGATACGGTCACCCGAGTTGATGGTAAAATCCGTATCACCGGTATTTATGAGTATTATCTTCACCTCTCCCCGATAGTCGGCATCGATAGTCCCCGGTGAGTTGAGTACGGTTATTCCGTGGTTGATAGCCAGACCCGACCGGGGACGTATCTGAGCTTCATATCCCTCCGGTATCTCGAGAGATATCCCGGTCGGAATGATAGCCCGCTGTCCCGCTTTAATTACGAGAGGTTCGGAGATAAAAGCCTCTATGTCGGCTCCGGAAGCCTGAGCCGATGAATAAACTGGTGTTTTTCCCGACTCAAAACTTCCATGAACGACGATTTTATTCATGAATCAATCTCTCCGTCGATTGTGCGGACGGGATGAACGGTCGGATCTGCTGTGGCTGTCCCGTTTGTCATTCCTGTCACGACGATCGTTTCGCTCACCTTCAGAGGCGTCGGCACCGTCAGGATCGATAGCATCGATATAGCTGAGGTTGAGACGTCCCATACGGTCAATTTCGAGGAGCTTTACAGGAATTTCCTGATTCATTTCAAGAACATCTTCAACAGCGTTGATTCTCTTCCGCGACAGCTTGGAGATGTGTACCAGCCCCTCTTTGCCGGGAAGAATCTCGACGAAAGCGCCGAAATCCATGATCCGTTTCACCACACCGTTGTACACTCTGCCGACTTCGGGGTCTTCGACAATAAGCTTGATCATTCGTTCGGCTTCTTCGGCCTGTGCCTGAGTCTTCCCGAAGATCATGATCTTGCCTGTGTCGTCGATATTGACGTCGGAGGAAGTCTGTTCGGTGATGGATTTGATCATCTTTCCGCCCGGTCCGATGACAGCTCCGATTTTCTCTCCGTCGATCATCATAGTGATGATCTTGGGCGCGAACTCTGAGAGGTCCTTCTTGGGAGCTTCGATGGTCTTGTTCATGATCGAAAGAATATGAAGCCTCCCCTCGCGTGCCTGTTCAAGGGCCCGTGACATGAGGTCCGCGCTCACTCCAGCGATCTTGATGTCCATCTGGAAGGCGGTTATACCGTTCTCCGTTCCGGTGACCTTGAAGTCCATATCGCCGAGGTGATCCTCTTCTCCGAGAATATCACTGAGAATAACCGCCTTGTCTTCGCCGGAAATGAGTCCCATGGCTATTCCCGCTACCGGCTTCTTGATCGGAACGCCGGCCTGCAGCAGAGACAGTGTTCCACCGCAGACTGTTGCCATGGAGGATGATCCGTTCGATTCCAGTATTTCCGAGACTATTCGGATGGTATAGGGAAAATTTTCCTTATCGGGCAGAACTCCCTTGAGAGCACGCAGCGCGAGGTGACCGTGTCCGATCTCCCTCCGGCCCGTACCCATACGCCCGGTTTCTCCGACCGAAAAAGGCGGAAAATTGTAGTGGAGCATAAAGCTTTCGTAGCTCTTGTCTCCGTCGATGTTATCGAGCATCTGCTCGTCATGGGTCGTACCGAGAGTCGTAACCGCTAGAGCCTGTGTTTCTCCTCTGGTAAAGAGGGCGCTCCCGTGGGTTCGCGGAAGAATGTCGATCTCACATGTGATGGGGCGGATCTCTTTCGGGTCCCTTCCATCCGTCCTGATTCCCTTCTCCAGGATGGAAGTGCGGACGACCTGGGTCTCCATCTCTTCCATGAGTTTGTTGAAGAGCCATTCGTTCTCTTCGTTTATTGCTTCAGCGTACTTCTCCCTGGTCTCGGTTATGAGATCAGATATTGCCTTGCTTCGGATGTGCTTCCCCTTCACGAAGCAGGCTGTTTCCATCTTCGGGTAGGCGTAATCCCAGATCTCCTGGGACTGTTCAAGCTTCTGTTCCGACTCGACGAGGGGCAGCTTCTCTACTCCCACCATCTCAGCAAGCTTCTTCTGTACCCGGCAGATCTCAGCGATGATCGGCTCCGCCATAGTTATTGCCTTAACCATGATATCTTCCGTCACTTCCTGAGCGCCGCCCTCAACCATGGTAATGCCGTCTTCGGTTCCGGAAACGACGATATCGAGGCTGCTGCGTTCGATCTGGTCGAAGGTCGGATTAATGACGAATTCGTCGTCGACCATCGAGATTCTGACCGCACCAACCGGACCGTCAAAAGGAATGTCGGATACCATCACTGCCGCGGAAGCGGCTATCATAGCGACAATGTCGGGAGGGTTGACCTGATCGGCCGAGATAACAGTCGGTACGATCTGAATCTCCCTCTTGAATTGCTTGGAAAAAAGCGGCCGCAGGGGCCGGTCGATGAGACGGCAGACGAGGATCTCTTTCTCCTTGGGTCGGCCTTCGCGTTTCAGGAAGCCGCCAGGTATTTTCCCGGCAGCGTAGTACTTTTCATTGTATTCAACCTGAAGAGGAACAAAATCTATCCCCTCCATGATATTGTTGCCGGCACAGGCGGTTGCCAGAACGGCGGAACCGCCGTATCTGGCGAACACGGCGCCATTGGCCTGTTTGGCCATTCGTCCGGTCTCTAAAATAAGTTCTTCATTACCAATTTGTATACTCAATTCATGAGCCATATGTTATTTTCCTTTATTTTCTTAAGTTCAATCTCTTCAAAATAGCACGGTAACTCTCAAGGTCCTTCTTCTTCAGGTACTTGAGGAGGTTCCTTCTGTGTCCTACCAGCTTGAGCAGACCGCGCCGGCTGCTGTGGTCTTTCTTGAAAGTTCTGAGATGTTCAGTCAGTTCTTCGATCCGAGCAGTCAACAGCGCAATCTGCACTTCCGTTGAGCCGCTGTCGTTTGCGTCTTTGCCAAACTCCTTTATAATTTCCTGTTTCTTTTCTTTAGCAAGCATGATTTTTTTCTCCTTTGCTCGTTAGTGTGTCTTCAAATTCGATACAAACCGCATCTTCGCCGCTCCTATGATTCCACCGGAGGCACTCGTCGTCTATCATGAGGGTAGCGGGAAATGTATGCGCGGGTGTGTGTATATGAACCGGATAGCTGCCCGGAGGCGGAAGCACCTGGTTCAATCCCATCTTTTCAATGGATCTATAATCGACCTCAATATCTTGAGGAATATCGGCCAAATCCAGCACGAAAGAACGGTCCATCATCATGACAGCCTCGTCTACCTTCCCTTCGCGTATTGAAGCCCGTATCCGAGTGCTGCTTATTGCCGCTCCGTTCAGACTCACTGGTTGAGCAATATGTACATCAACGGATGAATTATTCAACATTTTCCTTGCGTCATAAGCGCTTGTTCTTCCCTGATAACCGCATCTGAAGTTATCGCCAAGCACTATATAGTCCAAATTACAGTTCTGTCGTATCTGCATCAAAAAATCGTTACCTGACAGTTTACTAAAATCGTTGGAAAAGTCAATGAGTATTACTGTTGCTATACCTAACCGTGATAGTATTTTCAACTTCTGATGCTGTGTAGTTATATCTCCAGGAAAGAGATGAGGTTTGAGAAATCTGCGCGGGTTGTAACGGAATGTGAGGATGACCGGTTCTGTCTGCTGCCGGTCCACGAGACGATTGATGAGGCTCTTGTGCCCGATGTGGACACCGTCGAATACTCCTATGGACATCGATATTTTACTGTCCTTCAATGGACGGCTGCCGGTAAATACATCCCAGGAGAGTACCCTCATCGATTACCCCCTTCGGCAACCATGCGGTACTTCCATTCTCCGCCTTTCCATTCAACCAGGCCGATAAACATCTCCTGCGGGTCGAATAGGGCTATCAGTGTCTTTTGCTGTTCTTCGCTGAGCCATTCGGATTTGAAGGGAACGCCGTTTAGGATTTTTCCAGCTGATTCTTCATCAACTCGGCAAATTCCGACTTCGGGAAGAAATCCAATAAATTCCCTGATGGTCAGAAGGTGTCTGGATGGATCGAAGTCCTGCGGATCAACCGCGTCATCGACGGAAAAATCGCCGATGGCCGTCCGCCTCAGACTGGTAAGATAGGCGGACGAACCGGCATACTCGCCTATGTCTCTTGCGAGGGACCGAATGTAAGTGCCTTTTGAACACTCGACCTCAATGGAAAGAAACGGTTCTTCCCAGCTGGTAATATTCAGCGAATATATGTGAACGGGGCGCGGCTGTAATTCCACCGCTTCACCGGCGAGTGTTCTCTGATAAGCCCGCTTGCCGTTTACATGTACTGCCGAAAATGCAGGCGGAACCTGCATTATTTCGCCGATAAAATGCGGAATTGTGTTTTCTATGGTCTCCAGTGTCGGAACGGCCGTTTCACCGACAATTTCACCCTCAGGGTCAAGTGTCGTAGTGCTGGTTCCGAAACGTATGGTTCCTTCGTAGCGTTTGCTCAGATTTTCGAGGACCGAGATGAGACGGGTAGACTTACCAACAGCGACGAGAAGCAGTCCCTCGGCAAATTTATCAAGTGTGCCGGCATGCCCGACCTTACCGTGCCCTACCGCCCTCTTGATTCCGCTCAATGCTTTGAACGATGTAATTCCGGATGGTTTGTTGATAAGAGCCAGGCCGGTATCATTTACGATCAAATATCCAGTTCCTCAATTTTTTTGATCATCTTAATTCCATATTCCACGGAATGATCGTCAATAAATTGCAGCCGCGGTGTGTTCCTTGTGTGCAGATGCTTTGCAAGACGGGACTGAATGAAGCCGGCGGCGTGGTTCAGACCGGCAACTCCTTTATCGAGTTCACGTGAATCCGCGAAGCTGGATACAAATACCTTAGCCGAACTGATATCACTCGACACCTTGACCTCTGTAACGGAGAGAGATGAAGTGACCCGGGGGTCCTTGATGATGCCCTGGATGATCATCCGGCTTATTTCTTCGCGGATCTGTGAGGCTATCCGATTCATTCGTATTTCAGACATAGGTTTACCAGCTTATTCTTATTCGAGGGTCTTGGCGATTTCCCTGATCTCAAAGACTTCGAACTGATCTCCTACCTTCAGGTCGTTGAAGCTCTCAATTCCGATACCGCATTCGTATCCTGCTTCGACTTCCCGAGCGTCATCTTTGAACCGTTTGAGTGACGATACCTTGCCGGTGAATATCTGAATACCGTCGCGAATAATGTGAACGCTGGAGTTCCGTTTGATCTTGCCGTTGGTTACGTAACAGCCGCCGATCACGCCGATCTTGGGTACCTTGAAAGTATCCCGTACTTCGACGTTCCCGATGACCTCTTCCTTGAGGTCCGGAGCAAGCATTCCTTCCATTGCGCTCTTTATGTCATTCACCACATCATAGATCACGTTGTATTTGCGGATATCGATCTTCTCTTTCTCCGCCAGTTCAAGGGCTTTAGGAGTCGGTCGAACGTGAAAGCCGACGATGATAGCATTCGATGTAGTTGCAAGGTTCACGTCGTTCTCGATTATAGCACCCGCAGATGCGTGAATCACACGTAGCTTTATCTCACTGGTGGAGAGTTTTTCAAGAGCGGTCTGGAGAGCTTCTACAGAACCATGAACATCACCTTTGATGATAACCTTCAGTTCCTGGATTTCTCCCTCCTGGATGGAATCGTAGAGGTTGTCAAGGGTGATCTTCTTAACGTTCTGAGCTTCACCCTGCTTCTCGAGTTCCTGCCGCTTTGCGCCCACCTGGCGGGCCTGTCTTTCATTTTCAGTCACCTGAAAAGGCGATCCTGCATCGGGAATACCCGTAAAGCCAAGTATTTCCACCGGGGTAGCCGGGGTGGCCTCATCGATTTTATTCCCCTTGTCGTCGAACATCGCCCTGACCTTACCCGGGAAAATACCGGCGACGAAGGCGTCTCCGACCTTCAGGGTGCCGCGTTCAATGATAACGGTTGAAACAATACCTCGGCCGTGATCAACCTTGGACTCGATAACCTTCCCTTCGGCCCTGCAGCTGTAATTGGCCTTCAGTTCGAGTATTTCTGCCTGGAGCATGATTGATTCGAGCAGTTCGTCAATGCCGATTTTGTTCAGCGCAGATATTTCGTTGAAGAGAGTGGTTCCTCCCCAGTCCTCCGGCAGGAGGTTGTATTCAGAGAGCTGCTGCTTTATACGGTCGATATTGGCTTCGGGCAGATCTATCTTGTTAACAGCCACGATGATGGGCACTCCGGCTTCTTTAGCATGATTGATGGCTTCGACCGTCTGCGGCATAACTCCGTCGTTTGCAGCCACTACCAGTATGACGATATCCGTTACCTGGGCACCTCGGGCACGCATAAGGGTGAATGCAGCATGGCCGGGAGTATCGAGAAATACGACTTCTCCGCTTCCGGATTTGAGCTTCACCTTGTAGGCGCCGATGTGCTGTGTGATCCCTCCGTGCTCTCCTGCGACGACATCGGTACTGCGGATGGCATCCAGCAGCTTCGTCTTTCCGTGGTCGACATGACCCATAACGGTCACGATAGGAGGCCGCGGTTTTAGATCTTCGTCGCGGTCATCTTCGGTCTCAATTATCGTCTCGTCATAGAGTGAAACGATTTTGACCTTACAGTTGTACTCGGAGGCAAGTATCTCGGCCGTCTCGGCATCGATCTGCTGATTGATGGTAACCATCATGCCCATTCCCATAAGCTTGCCGATCAATTCGGATGCTTTGAGGTTCATCTTGCGGGCAAGTTCTGAAACGGTAATGACTTCCATGATATCTATATCTTTGGGGACCGGGTTCGCCTTCTTGTACTGAGGTTTGCGCTTGATCTGGAAGTCCTTTTCCTTCTCCCTGTCATGCTTTACATGATAGTCGGTCTTCTTTTTCGATTTGAAGAACTTCTTCGAAGGGGTCTTCTTGCCGAGTTCCTGTGCTGCGGGCGCCGACGGTGCTCCTCCCTGCGGAGTTCCAGGTTTCCTGAAGGTGCGGTTCCGGTTGTCGGGGCGTCCGTCACTGCGGCGGTTGTCCCCTCCTCTATTCCCGGCGGGAGCCCCGGGGCCGGTTGGACGTCTGCCTCGGAAGTTCCGGTCGGTAGGCCGCTGACTGTCAGGACGGCGGTCACGTCCTCCGGAAGCCGGTTCTCTTCTTGTCTGAGGGCGTCTTCCCTGCGAAGAATCTCTGCTTCCGCGCGGATCACGCGCCGTGCTGGCTGTGCGCGCCTGAGGGCCTTTTTTATCTGACGACGTTCCCTCCGCCCTGGTTTGCGGCTGGGTTTTTGCAGCTGTTTTTTCTTCCCTGGCAGAGGCACTCTTGGGCTGTTCCTGTTCAGGAGCCTTTCCGGCGGCTGCTGTTTCCGCCTTGGGCTGTTCTTCTTCTTTCTGCTCCTTGACAGGTTTGACAGCTACCTTCTGTGCAGGTTTCTTCTTCTTCCGTACCACGACGACCTTTTTCTTTTCAGTCTTCTTTTCGGTCTGACCTGACTGTGAAGATCCCGCAGCTGCAGGTTTCTTATGTTTAATGAGTGTTGCTTTCGGTTTTTCCTGATTCT
>Ga0272443_10001456_pt1 | contig 34480 bp, 34 predicted proteins | sample SSMAcet12_FD_193581 | JGI IMG/M metagenome (GOLD analysis project Ga0272443, IMG submission 193581) | Marine sediment archaeal communities from Little Sippewissett salt marsh, Falmouth, MA, United States - SSM-Acet-12 | ecosystem: Environmental > Aquatic > Marine > Wetlands > Sediment ... | reverse complement strand
CCATCGACCGGTATTTCCTGCTGTCCGGCGGACGCCGTCGACAGAACGGGCCCAATCGAAGTGAGGATGAACGACGGCGTATCCGACTGCGTTGCATTGAACTCGAGTCCATCCCCGGCGCTGCCGTCCGGCGCCACGGAGAACGAACTGACAAGCAATCGGTACTCATGCCCAGGGCCGTGCTCATCAAGCAGCACCTGCAAGACATCGTTGGGGATCAACGTGAAGTTCTCGGCGATCCCCGCCGCACCGTAGACGTCATGCCAATCGCCGTTCTGCCGCTGCAGCAGCGTGATCTGATTGAATCCCACGCCGCTGCCCGGATCGAACGCCCCGGGCAGGACAGTCACCTGATCCCATGTGACAAGAATCCCCCCGGCGTCGACCGCCAACTGCACGTCCGTGGGAGGCGGAAGCTCGTATCCGCCGACATAGATGTCGGTGGCCACCGCGCCCGGGATCGGCTGACCTAGAATGTCCAGCGCCGCAAATGTGTAGATCCCTCCGGCCACGGGCAGCTCATCCAGCCCCCCGATGAAGCGGAACAGACTGACGAAATCAACATCCGGTGAGAAGACGTCGGTGTACGGAGGAAGATCAACCTCCGTACCTCCGGGAAGCGTGACACGGATCGCGGCCGCAGCAAGATTGGTGCGCCGGAGTTCGAGGATGCTCCCGAAGTAGCTATCGTTCGAGTGGCCGTAAACATCGGCCTCGTAAAGAATCACCGGGTCGTCGGGATCAACCCCGTCGCAGTGGACACGCCGACGATCAAGGTGTTGCGCTTCCCAGGTTCCCTCAAATTGGGCCGTCTCAAAGACGCCGTCCTCCACACGATCGTCCACAACCGACGCGCCCCCGATGTCCGCTGTTCCCACCAGGCGAATGATCTGCCCCTCGCCGGCGAAAAACAGCGTACTCAGCAACGTCATCTGGACTTCACCATCTCCGAGGAGAATCAGCCGCGCCGACAGAGGCGCCGTCGGCGCCTTGGCCCGCCGATTGGGCTGGTGTCCCGAAATGGAAAGGCAGCCGGTGGCCACAAACCGTGTAGGGTCTCCTGCGGCAACCGGATCCGGCATGACCTCGTTGAGATAGAAGTTGAGTTGCGCGGAGACGCCGCCGGCTGCAAGGATCCCGCCCCATGCACCGCGGAACGTATCTACACCTACGGGAGGTTCAATCGGGCCGGCTCTCGTTGCCGCCGCTCCTCCCACCATCATGAGACACAGCACCATCAACAGGCATCGTTCGTACATTTTCACGAGCTTCGCCTCCTTTCCGCTGAGTCCCTGATTCCCTTAGCTCGCGATTCCATTCCACTGCTCCCGGCCGACCACCTCCCTTGCCGCAGCGCATGGCGGCTCGTTCTTTCGTCCATGCTTTTTGATTGTACTCAACGATCGGATGTGAAGGAATCGGGGATCGGGGATCGGGGATCGGTCCCCACAGCTCGGAACCGGGATGCCAAGAGTCAAGACAATACACTCCTGACCCGAATCGACGTTCTCAACGTACATCTATCGCGATACAGAAATCCGATAAGGAGGCTGGAAGCAGCTTGCAGGATGCCTAGGAGCGGCGTCTACGCGCATACGCCCGGGCAAGCCCTCCCGCAGCCGTCTCGCGGTACAGCGACGGCAACGCATGTCCTGTCTCGTTCATCACCGAGACCACATCATCGAACGAGATCAGGTGGGTTCCGTCGAGCAGCAGGGAGAACTGGGCTGCGTCAAGGGCACGCATCGCGGCGGAAGCGTTGCGCTCGATGCAGGGGATCTGAACCAGACCGGCCACAGGATCGCAGGTCAAGCCGAGGTGATGCTCGATGCCCATTTCGGCGGCGTATTCGATCTGATGAATCGTTCCGCCGTACAGCTGTGTTGCTGCTGCCGCTGCCATCGCGCATGCCGTGCCGATCTCTCCCTGGCAGCCGATCTCCGCACCGGAGATCGACGCGTTGTGCTTGACGAGATTCCCGATCAGCCCTGCTGTAGCCAGCGCATGCAGAAGATCGGTCTGCGTGCACTCGATCATGGAGGTCATGCTTCGCAGCACCGCCGGCACCACACCGCTGGAACCACACGTCGGAGCCGTGACAACGATCCCACCTGCGGCGTTCTCCTCGGCCACGGCGAAGGCGAAGGCGGCAAGAAGCCCGCGGCGTTCCAGCGGCTCGTCGAACAACTCCGCTCTACGTGCCAGCGAGCGCGCCTTGCGCGAAACACCGATCCCTCCGGGAAGACGACCCTCGGTCGTCAAACCGCGCTCGATCGCCTGCTGCATCGCCTGCCACACGCGGGCGAGCAACTCCCAAATCCCGCGTCCTTCACACGCTTCGACGTACTCCCACAGCGCCTCCCCCGTCTGTGCACAACGATCGAGAATCGCCGACAGCGATCGGTCGGGATACACGGGATCGGCCTCTTCGGTTCCGCCTTCCTCAAGGAGCGCCCCGCCTCCCGGACTGTATACCTGCCACCGATCGGCGATCTCCCCCGACGCAGAGATCGCCTCGAATCTCATTCCGTTGGGATGCAGCGCCAGTGTCTCCTCCGGGCGCCACACAATCTCGACGGGATGGGGGGCAAGTGCCCCCCGGACTGCCTCATCCGTCAGGTGTCCGGCCCCGGTTGCCGCAAGACTGCCGAACAGTGTCACGCGAAAGGCGGAAGCGTTCCCGTTTCTCTCGCCGAACCGCTCCGCCGCTCTCCGTGGAGCCATCGTGTGACTGCTCGACGGCCCCATGCCGATTCGGTACAGCTCGTTCAGCGACTTCATATCCGTCCTTTCGCTCATCCGGTTCAAGCCGAACATCAGGCCGAGCACAAGATACGTTGCCCTGCGGCCCATACCGATCGTATATCGTCCCTTCGCCCGAGGGAAGCATTGTCCGACATCGTTCATTGTCAATTCCGTCGACCCGGCTTACGATGGCGTCCAACCTGACTTGTTGCCAGCGAATCCGAAAAGCCCGTCGAAAGGAGATCTATGCTGTTTCCAGCGGTGTATGCCTTAGCAGTCGGCTTGCTGATGTTGCTCCAGTGGACGCGGACTCTCATCAGCGGCCAAATCCCTGATCCGGATGAACCCTACTCCGGACGCGGCAAGCGCGAATTGACGTTCCATTGGGTCGCAGAGGCGATCAGTGCCGCCGCACTGGTCGTGTCGGGCATCGCGTTGCTATGCAACGCTCCGTGGTCCGCCTGGTGGTTCCCATTGTCGCTGGGCATGCTGCTGTACACGTTGATAAACAGCCCCGGGTACTTCGCGGAAAGAGGAGAGTGGAGGATCGTCGGTGCCTTCGGCGTGCTGTTTGCCGGAGCGATGGCGGCGCTTGTCACGTTTCTTTCCGCCTAGCACAACAATCGATCCGCAGCGTCTCGCGTGCACGGTTTAAGGAGAGAGAGATGCACACCCGAAAGATCGCGCGGTGGATCACGGTGTTGGTCCTTCTTCTTGCGGTGCACCCCGCCGGAGCAGCCGGCGGGGATGCGGCGGTTGCCGAGCAGGTCGATACGGCACGCCTGTCCAACGACATCCGCTGGCTCGCTGATGATGACCGCAACGGACGGTTGGCAACCACGGAGGCCGAAGATGATGTCGTCGACTGGATCGTCGGCCGTTTCACCGCTCTCGAACTTGCACCGTTTGCGGCGGCCGGGCTCGAGTCGCTGGTCCACCGGTTCCCCATCCGAACGTCGTTCTACCCGTGGAACCAGACAACCGGCGCATCCTGCACCTCCGCTGGAGCCGTCTTGCTCTCCGGAACGGGGGAGAACATCATCGCCGTCCTGCCCGGGGAGGTTCACCCCAACGAGTTTGTCATCGTCAGCGCTCATCACGATCACATCGGCCCGTGCGGCACATCGATCCGGAACGGAGCGGATGACAACGCAAGCGGCATCGCAGCGATGCTGGAGATCGCGCGGATTCTGAGCAAGCAGTCACCTCGCCCGAAGAAATCCGTTGTCTTTGTTGCGTTCGCTGCCGAGGAGATCGGCCGGCTCGGTTCCAAGGCGTTCACCCACCTCGTGATCGCGAACACCCTTGATCGGTCGTGTGTGATGCTCAACCTGGACATGCTCGGGGTGGCGATCGGCGCGCCCGTATTTGTGTCCCTGTTCGGAGACGACCCGAGCAACACATCGAATCTTGTGTCGGCGATCGCGCAAGCTGCCCGATTCCAAGACATCGATGTTGTATCGGGCGGTTCGGTCATCGAATGGTCAGATCACGTATCTCTTGCCGATTACCGTATCCCCGCAATCACGATGACGGCATCCGCCGTCATTGCGCCGGACAACGGAGAAGAGGACGACTTCTCCATCAACTTCATGCTCCGCCATCACCCCAACTATCACCGCTCGACCGATGTCCCCGAAGCTCTGGACGTGTCAGCGGTGGCCACGATGACAAGAGTCGCCGTATCGGCAGTCTCCATCCTCGCGAACGCCGGCGACTGACTCAGCCCGACCCGCTACCCGGAGGTCTTGTAGTCCTCCCGGGGAGGGTTCCAGGCATCGAACGCCTCCGTCGCTTCCGCAAGCGTCCGTGCGCTGTGACGAACATTCGGTTGGATCCGAACGCCGTCCCCCGGGCGCAACGTCCGCGTGACCCCGTGAAGCGTGAACTCCAGAGCCCCCTTCGTCACAACGGTGATCTGTTCGTGCGGGTGCTCATGCTCCGGCACAACACTGCCCGGGGCGAAGCTGAAGAATGTAAGCATCGCGCCGTCTGTCCAGACGGCACGCCGCCGAACGCCGGGCATCATCTCCGACTCGGGAAGCTCCTGAACGCGAAAGAAATCCATCAAGGATCGGCACCTCCTCAGCTGACAAGGATCCATCGATGGTCCTCGGTGCGCAAACCGCGGTCGCCCTCCCTCCCTAGCGGAGCCTTTGAACCGGGCCCCGTGTCAAGGCAGAGCGGGTGAAGCTGCGCAACCGAGCACACAGTCGAACTCCAATGCATACCAACGACAAGAAAGCAGAGGCCCCGTCTCGGGGCCTCTTATCTTCTGGCTGCTTGGTAAGGAGGTACAGCTCTTTAAGCTCTTGTACGCCCCTATCTTAAAGGCGGATTGTGAAGGAAGTGTGAATGCCGATTGATCGTTCGGTGGATCCACTCTGATCAAACCTTCACCGACCGATCGCCATGTGCGGTTCGTGCCCGAACCCGGAATCCGCCCTGGGTCTGCGGATTCGTATGAGAGCGTTCGTTCCACAAGCCACCACGACGCGAAGGATTCTCCTTCCGTCGTTGTCTCCACGTTCTCGATCGGAATCGTCTCGACCCAACCCGGAGGCTCCGCCGACCCGCATCGGATCGGATCGGACATCAGAGTGCCGCCATCGCAGGGCGTCCTCGCCGAATCGGCTATTCGAGGTGGAGGATCCGCTTGGCGCCGTCTGTTTGATCGACGGTGATGATCAACTGGTTTTTCTCGACTCCTGCATACACGGACAGCACGTTGATCCGATCCTCCGACAATCTCTGTAAGACGTGCGCCAACTCTCCCGGGTGGTTCGGAACCTCGAGGACGAGCCCCTCTCGCTCCTCGAAGTCGATTCCCAGTTCTCGCAGCAGTTTTCTGGTCGTTCCCGTTTCGCTGGTGATCATCCCGACAACCCCTTCTTCAAGGACGGTAAGCCCAGCGATCCCTTCGATATTCACGTGTTCTGCGCCGAGCCGCTCGGCGATATCCACCAACGCTCCAGGACAGTTCCCGATGTCGAACGAGAATTCCTTCAAACTCACACCGCTCACCTCCTTGGAAGAGATGCTAGCACGATTCGCATCACAAGCGGAAGCGCCCGAAAGAACGTCACGTCGCATCGCGAACGTCGTATGGCGGATGATTCCGGAATCACTCCGTCGACACACGCTCGACGACAATCGTGCACTCTGTAACCAGAGCCGCCACGGCCCCAACGGCGGCCCATGTAGGCAGGAGCAAAGCACCGACGACGCCGGCTGTCAGAGGAATCACGAGAAGGTTCTTCCCTTCCTTGTTCCGGATCGTGATCCGTCGGATGTTTCCCTGACGGACCAAGCTCTTGATCGTCTCCAACAGCTTCTCTCCCGAGATCACCAGCTCTTCGATTCGCTCGCGTTCGTTCATCACGGTTCCTCCTCCTAGGCTTCCCTACAGCACGGGTGTAGCGTTCCTCCTTAAGGAACATGTGCCGTGAAGCGCTTCCCGCGATCTCGACAGAGCAACTCCGCCGCATATCGCCCGGACATCGCCGCACGCGACACGCCTCCCCCGGGCTCGGTCCACTGACCGGCAAGAATGACGCCGTCCAACCCCCGGAGCCGCCGTGGGATTCTCATCCGCAACGTATCCGGTGTCAGCAGCCACCCTCTTGTGCTTCCGTTCCAATTGCCGGTTCGCCGTTGCCACATCGGCGGTGTGATCACATCGGTCATCTGTACGTCACCGGCGATTCCCGGGAACCGCTCATCGAGTGCCTCAATCACCGTCTCGACGACCTCGCGCTGAGCTGTTTCATTCGCTTGTTCATCGGCTTCGCGGTGCATCCACTCATCGTAGCTGGCGTCAAGAAGCGTGAATAGCACGGTCTTGTGCGAAGCACCCTTGGGCAAATTGAACCCGCCGCCCGCCCTGTGAACCGTAAGCCGGCTTCGTTTCCGCCCATCGATGATTTTCGGCTCGACAAGCGGAAAACTGATGCCGGTCACCGACAGCGGAAACTCAGCGATCGGTCGGTTGACCCCAATCGATACACACACGGAGGATGGGTGGATCCGCAGCTTCTCGAACCGATCCACAAGCCGGTCATCCACACACTGACCATCCAGCAGTTTGACGATCGCACTGCGACTGTCACTGGCCACAATCACGGCATCCGCCTGTTCGGCACGTCCATCGGCAAGGCGAAGACCCGTGGCCCGGCCGTTGTCGGTCAGCACACGCTCCACGCGCGATCCGTAGTCGACCTTCCCGCCAAGTTCCGTGAACCGCCGCTCGAGCGTGCGCACAAACGACTCAGAGCCGGCGACCGGATGTCCGGTCGTCCTCCGATGCATCCACGCCAGCGTCTGAATCAACGAGAGGACCGGCGTGTCCGGAGTTGGGAACGCCAGGGGAAAGATCCGTCGAACAAACGGGCTATCGAACGACTTTGCGAACTCCTCGATCGTCACCCCGCTCCATCGTTTCACCGTCCACGCATGCGGAAGCCAACGTGTGGAGATTGTGCCAAACGAAACCGGAGCGGTCAGCTCTCTCGGCTTGGTCAACTTGGCTCGCCGGCCGCTGAGCCGAAGCACGGCTTTGCTGAACTCTCTGATCAGATCCCTGTCTTCGGGAGCAATGTCGACAAGATGACGCCGAAGCCGCTTGGCATCCGCATAAAGCGTCAGCACAGAGCCATCGGCATCCTCGATGCGCACCAACGCCTCATCACAGACAAACGCCTGGGAGCCAATCATCCCCAGTTCACGCCACATCCGATGGTACGGATTCGGATCCGCGCAGCCGTCGACCGATTGCAGGCACACATCGATCGTGTATCCATCTTTCTCCCGCGCTGCGCAGAGCCCGCCGGGCTGGCTGTTCATCTCATAGATCCGAGCGGTGAATCCGTTCATGCAGGCATAGCAGCCGGCCGATAGCCCGGAAATGCCGGCTCCCACAATCGCCACGGTCTTGCTCGGTTTCACCTGACCCCCTCCGAGGAATGCAAGAAGCCAACGAGGCTTCGGCCCGAGACGGGATCGTAGCGCGTCCCGCCGACACCCGCCAATCTCCCGGATCGTTCAGGCAAGCCACTCCATCAGCGCAAGCGTCTCCCAACCCCGCTTCACAAACAGCCGATCAACGTCTGCAATCTCGCGAAACCCCGCCTCGGCATAGGAGGATGCCGGCCCATTCGGAGCGGGCGAGTGACGCCCAACCACCGCTTGGATCCGACGGTACCCCCTGCCGGCAAGATGATCCAATGCGCTTCTGAGAAGAGCGTCTCGATAATCCGGACCTTGCTCAAGATTGTACAAACAGTGAATCACTGCGGTCTGTGGGCTTCTGTCGGGCAACGGAAACGGAGAGAGGGTGGACGGAAGGAACTCAGCATGGCATACCGCCTGTTGCTCAGAGTAGCCGATCAGGCCGATCGTTTCACTGCCCGTCTCTTCGGCAACCCGTAGGTACCAATCCTGCTTGGCCACCATCTCGCGGCATCCGGTTCGGCAGCCACAAACGCGAGCACTGTCCATCAGATTGCCGGGGGTGAGAGGCACGATCTGTTCGGGGATCCCCGACTCGCGCGGGGCCGCCGGTTCGGCTTCCGCGTTCGGAATGCCGGATCGCACGAACGCCTCGATCTGCTCGGAGGAAAACGGCGAAGAGATGCGAAGCGTCTCATCGATGATCAGCAGGAAGGGAGAGAACACCCGGTGTGTCTCCGCCGCCTCACGATCCCGCCAGATGTCAATCACTTCAAACCTCGCCCGTAGGCGCTCGGCCGCTTCTTTCGCCTGCGACACGACCCAATCATGCCAGGGGCATTGAAGCCCGCAGTGCAGAACGACGAGAGAATGTCCCATCAACAGATCCGCCTCCTTCTCCTTACAAGAAACCCTACACGATGAAGCCACCCGACAGCCATCATTGCTCCACACACAGGGGCGAGGATACGATCATAGGGGAAAAGGGAGGAAGCACACGGTGTTCGGGAAACGGATCACGCTGTTTCACTTGTTCGGGTTCGAGGTGCGTGTGGACGCATCTTGGCTGATCATTGCGTTCCTCGTCGCTTGGTCTCTCGCGTCGTCGTTATTCCCGCAATCGTTCCCCGGACTGACGGCATCGGTCTACTGGGGAATGGGGGTCGTCGGAGCGCTGCTCCTGTTCGCCTCGGTGGTCGCTCACGAGTTCATGCACTCGTGGGTCGCTCGCAGAGCCGGCATGACGATCCACGGGATCACGCTGTTCCTGTTCGGCGGCGTCGCGGAGATGCACGATGAACCTCCGGATCCGCGAGCGGAATTCCTCATGGCGATCGCCGGCCCGCTCACCAGTCTGTTTCTCGGCGGTGTCTTCTACGGCCTGACGCTTCTTGCCGACCGATGGTCGGCACCGATTCCTCTTCTCGGCGTTCTCGCCTACCTCTGGCCGATCAACTTGGTGCTTGCCGCGTTCAACCTGGTTCCGGCGTTTCCGCTCGACGGGGGACGTGTTCTTCGCGCCGCGTTGTGGAGGTTCACCGGGAGACTTCGGCGTTCGACGCGGATTGCAACGATGATCGGGTCGGGTTTCGCCTTTCTTCTGATCGGCTTCGCCGTGTTCTCATTGTGGCGTGGGAGCCTATTGAACGCCGTGTGGTGGTTCATGATCGGTCTGTTCCTCCACAACGCATCACAAGGGGCGTATCGACAGCTCCTCGTTCGCGAGTACCTGGAAGGGGAGCCGGTGACGCGTTTTATCGAGCGCAATCCGATGACGGTTTCGTACTACATCTCCGTCGATCAGATGGTGGATGAATACGTCTATCGTCGTCCCGACAGCCTTTTCCCGGTGATCCAGGAAGACACGCTCATCGGCTGCGTTTCCGCCGACGAGATCGAGAAGCTCCCGCGCGAGCGGTGGGAATCCACGACGGTCAAGGAGATCACCCTTGCGTGTACATCCGAGAACACGATCTCGATGGATACCGATGCCAACGAAGCATTAGACCTGATGCGTCGTACAGGCAAGAAACGGTTGTTGGTCGTGGACGGGAACCAGCTGGTGGGGATCGTCTCGCTGCGCGACCTCCTGCAGCGGATTGCGTTTCAATGGCGCGTGAAGAAAACTCCTCCGCACTCCGTCTGACTCCGGGAGCCTCATGGTTCAGCTGACAGTCCAAACCGTCGACCAGTGGGTGGACGATGTTCTCTGTAGACACGCAGGCCGTCTCGATCTCTCGAACGTGGAGGCGATCGATCCGTACGCGCTGCTTGTCCTTGTCGTGACGGCCCGCGAATTCCAGAAGCAAAGACAGGGCCAGATGCTTCCGTTGGACTGGCCGCGCAACGACCGCGTACGGACCCGGTTGAACGAAATGGGCCTTCCACAATGGCTCGGGCGGGGCCCCGTGAAGACGCCCTCGCCCGCTCCGACATCATTCGTTGCTCAGCCGATCACCCGGATCGATGCCGAACCGAGCGTCCGTCGGATCGTGGAGACATTCGATCGTCGGTTGGCACTTCGATATCCGCTCACCGAGCAATCACGCCGCGGACTGGTGCGCATCATGCTCGAACTGTTCCAGAATATTCCCCAGCACGCCAACGCCACCGGAGATGCGCCGGATGTTCTCGGCCTTGCCGCCATGGAGGAGTTACCGCAACAGCATCTGATGCTTGCCGTCGCCGATGATGGTGTCGGATTGCGTGGGAGCCTTTCCACGCGAGAGACGTATTCGACGGTCACACATGCACAGGCCCTGAACGAGATTCTGTTCAAAGGGATCAGCCGCCATGAAGATCCAGGGCGTGGAGGAGAGTTGCGACGGATCGCACGACTGGTCAAGACGTGGGACGGAACGTTGGTCATCCGTAGCGGGGATGCTGTGCTGTACATGGACAGCGAGCACGGGGACGTCTATGAGACCCCGTTTCTGGCGGGGGTTCAGATCGCGGTGTCACTTCCTCGTTACGTGCTGGGTGTGGAGGCGGATCCGGGAACAGCTTGACGAACGCACGTTCAGCGGGTTCAATGAACGTACGATGATCGATGGATATCGATTCCGGTTCGAGATCTCGCAGTTCGGGACACGACTGGGCACGCGCCTTGAAGGGCGGAGGGCTCGTGAGTCGCTTCTCCCCGCATTGCTTGCGGTTCCCGAGCCGGGGTTTCTCCTTGTCTCGCTCGCTGGACTCGACGTATTGAGCGGCTCCTTTGCCGACGAGACGATCGCCATCCCTTACGCCCGGATTTGCGCCGGCGAGTACGGGGAGCGATCCATCGTCATCTCGTCCCCGGAGTCGGAAATCGTCGATGATCTCGCTCACAAACTGGAACGTCGCCATCTGGCGATGCTGGCGGTGTCGTCTCCATCCCCCGATGCCTGGCCGCTTCCCGGATCCGATGCGCGACAAGATGCGTGGACGGTTCTTGGCCCCTTGCCGGATCCGATGCGGGAGACGTTGGCACGGATCGTCACCACCGGTCAGACCTCGGCCCGGCAGTTGGCCGACGACTTGGGGATCCAACACAACACCTGCCTTCATCGCGTCAATCGTCTCGCGGCGTTGCGGTTGATCTATCGGCGGCGGGTCGGAGCGGCCGGACCTCATTCGATGTATGAATTGGCATCGCTGTTTTCCGATCTTCAAGCTCGATAAAAAAACCGTCTCAACACCCGCTTGACAAAGATTGGTTCAATGTATACACTGAACCTCGTGAACCGATATGGATCAGGCCGTAGACGAGAAGATCGACGCATATGTGATCTACCCCATCGGGGCCCCGTACCCCCTCTTGCGTGCGTTTCGCTGGAGGAACCGCCGGTTCGACGTCACCGGCACCCACCTCGTCTATCCTGAGCATCAGGGTCAAACCAAGCTTCTCCACTACGCGGTCAGCTGCGGATCTCAGCGGTGTTGCATCCGGTTTGACACCCGAGCGTGTCATTGGAGCCTCACCACGATCGACATCGAGGAGTAGCGTATGGCAAGGATCATTGTCCATCTCGACATGGATTCCTATTTCGCCTCGGTGGAGCAACAAGCCGATCCAAGGCTGCGGGGAAAACCGATTGCCGTCACCGGGAAGCCGCAGGAACGTTCCATCGTGGTCGCGGCGTCTCGTGAAGCGAAACGCCGCGGTGTCAAATCCGCCATGCCAATCTGGGAAGCACGCCGCCTTTGTCCCTCCTTGCAGTTCGTCGGCGGCAATGCCTCCCGCTACATCGCCGTCACCCAAAGATTCCTCGGCATCCTCAAGAACTACACCCCACAACTCGAAGTCTTCAGCATTGACGAGGTCTTCATGGACGTCACACAAGAAGCGGTGCGATACGGCGGTCCGATGGCGATGGCCCGGTCCATCCAAGCCGAATTCCGCGAATCGCTCGGCTCGTGTATCACATGCACCATCGGCATCGCCGAGAGCCGCGCCTTTGCCAAGCTGATCGCCAAAAGGCACAAACCGAATGGGATCGGCACGCTCCTTCCCGCACAGATCCCCGATCTTCTGCAAACGACACCGGTGGGGGAGATCTGCGGAATCGGCTCTCGGATCTCCGCTCGTCTGCAACGCGTCGGCATCCGCACTCTCGCCGAACTTGGCGCTACGCCGTTGGAGTACCTGCGGAAGGAATTCGGGGTCTACGGTCATTTCCTGCACGCCGTCGGACAGGGCAAGGATCCGACACCGATCATTCCCTACACGGTCCCTGCTCCCGTGAAATCTGTGGGACACTCCAAAACACTCCCCCCGGAACTGCGGCCGTTTCCCTTTGCCTGCCTCGTCCTGCGCGGCTTGTGCGACAAAGTGGCGCGAAGGATGAGGAAGCTCGGATTCGTCGGACGAACGGTGTATCTTGGATGCCGGCTCGGCGCGCTCGGGCCTCACTGCGGCAAGCAGATTTCACTTCCATTCCCCACCGACGATGGCGAAACCCTGTACAACGCATGTCTCAACATCCACCACAAGATGCCCCTTCCCCCGGAAACCGTATTCAATATCGGCGTTTCCGTTCGCAATCTCACCGATCGCAAGGACCTTCCCAATTTCCTGCTCGAAGAGGATCGCAAACGCGCCGCTTTGAACGCATCGATCGACTGCATCCGGGATCGTTTCGGCGAAAAGGCAATCGTCACCGGAGAAACCCTGCTGTTCGACGCCATTCCCGAACACGTCGGCGGGTTTGCCTCAGGAGAGGCCTGGGAGTTCTAGGAACAGCCCCGCCGTCCCCGGGATCGGATCTCGCCGAGAGCGGACCCACTCTACCGTTGTACAGAGAACGCCGTTTCCCTACGATCGAACCATGGAACACAAGACACACGTCGGAACCTCGGGCTACAGTTTCCGGGACTGGGTCGGCACCGTCTATCCGCCGGGGACACCGCCTGCAAGATACCTGACGCACTATGCCCGATGGTTCGACGCCGTAGAGATCAACGCCACGTACTACCGCATCCCCTCGCCGAAGATGTTCGAGGCGATCGTTGCCAAAGTTTCTCCGGAGTTTGCGTTCGTCGTGAAGCTGCCCCGGGAAGCGACCCACCAACGGGAGAATCTCGCCACCATCACCAAACCGTTCCGTGACGCGATCGCTCCGTTGGTCGAACGGGGCCAGCTCGCGGCGCTGCTTGCACAGTTTCCGTACGCGTTCAAGAACAGCAGCGACTCCATCCGTCATCTCGAGCAGATGTCCGGAATATGGACCGGCAAGGGGATCCCGGTCAACGTCGAATTCCGTCACATCGGGTGGTACGAACCCGAGACGTTCGAGACGCTACGGAACCTCGGACTCGGTTTTGTGAATGTCGACCTTCCTCCGCTTCCCGGACTTCCCCGCCCCAGCAACGAGGTCACATCCGATATCGCCTACTACCGGCTTCACGGACGCAACACAAAGACATGGTGGCACCATGAGGCTCCCGGCCTTCGCTATGACTACCTCTACACGGCTGACAAACTCGAAGCGTGGGCAAGGCGCGCAGAGGAGAAGGCAGGGACCACACGCAAGACCTTCGTATTCACCAACAATTGCCACCTCGGCCAAAGCGTCGTCAACGCCCTCCAGCTCCATCAGCGGCTTGGGGTGAAACCGCCGCCTCCTCCTCCCGGGGAATCTCCTCCGTTGATCGAGCCGTCGATTCGTTCTCAAATCGATGCCATCGCCCGGCGGATCGACGCGGTCCGAAGCAACGAACATCGCCCCTGAAAGCAGTCGGCCGCGATGTCTCGATCCACCGGGCCGACATTTGACTCGTTCTTTCTTGGCGCATGTCTCGCGCCTCCGTCGCATCGCTTCCCACATTCTCAAGAGCGTTGTGCGATGATCGACTTGGAAAGAGAGGATCAGGTTGTGCCGAATCGTACAGATCCCGTTGATCAAGCCATCGTTACCCGACGATTATTTCGTGCCACAGGCCTTTTCCTGACCCTCGCAGCGTTGGGGGCGCTCCTGCTTTCCGGATGCACGTTTCTCGAGAATCAGCCTCCTGTTCCCGGTGCCTCCGTGTCACCGGCAACCGGCCGTGCACCGCTGGTCGTTACCTTCGATGCCTCCCCCTCGTACGATCCGGACGGCATCATCGTCGATTACACGTGGTGGTTCTCTGACGGACAATCCGTGACCGGAGAGACTCCCGAACACACCTTCGAAGGCGCCGGACAACACACGGTGACGCTTACCGTGACCGACGATCAAGGGCAGATTTCCCAGACCGAACTCATCGTCGCGGTCGATCCTCCAAACGCCCCTCCGGTAGCAAGGATCTCCGTCACGCCCAATCCGGCGCCGGTCGGACAAGACCTCGAGTTCTCCGCATCCGCATCCACCGACGACGGGGAGATCATCGGCTGTCGCTGGTCGTTCGGAGACGGCTCGGAAGGGCAGGGAACGTCGACATCCCACAGGTACCCGCTCGCGGGAGATTACGTCGTCACCCTTTCGGTCACCGACGCGGATGGAGCTGTTTCCTCGGCAACCACGACAGTGTCCGTGCTGGACGAAGCGCAGGCTCCGGACGAGGCCGTTGTCGCTCGCATCTCCGCATCGGCGGGTTCTGTGCCGCTTGGAGAAGCGGTGACGTTCGACGGGACCCCATCCACGTCCGCCACGGGGAAGATCATCCACTATGTGTGGACATTCGGGGACGGCGACACAACCGAAGGATCGATCGTCACGCACCGCTACTTGACACCCGGTCGGTTCACTGTGCGGTTGACCGTCGCGGATGCATCGGGATCTGTCACCTCGCGCGAAACGGAGATCCTCGTCACCCAACCCACAAACGATGGAGACGATCTTCCCTCGGACGGAAGCGGAGAAACCGTTTCCTACGAATACAGCTGGTGGTTCGGCGGCGGGCGACATTCGGTGTCGCTCTCGCTTCCCGTGTCACTGATCGAGGAGTATTCGTCGCGATCCAGATGCGTGGCCGTCTATGGAACGTATGATCGGTACGTTCTCGACCCGCTTGACGATCCGCTGATGGCCGAACTCGCCGCGTTGCTTGCGACAAGCGTAGACAGCTCAACCTACTACGACATCGCCGACAACGCCCTGGCGTTCGTGCAGAATATCGTTGTATACGCGCCTGATCCAAGCGGCGTCGAGTACCCTCGGTATCCCGTGGAGACACTGGCTGAGCGCATCGGCGACTGCGAAGACTCCTCCATCCTTTACGCCAGCCTGCTGCGCACCCTCGGGCACGGAGCGGTGATTGCCGGCGTCGACACCAGCGGGTCGGGGGTCGCCAACCACATGGTGGTCTTCGTCCCCGTCGGCGACGATTTCGTCTCCCGCCTCACCCGGCAGGGGCTCGAATCCGCCGGTCTGTGGGTGATCGAAGGCCACATCTACGCACTGGCGGAAACGGCGGTCGAGGGCTCCACATTGCCGCTGGGAGTCGACCCATGGGGCCTGGAGGAAGCCGACATCCATCAGATCTGGGACGTTGCCCGTGTCATCATGGCCCCTCAGGTCAGCCGCTACGAGCCACCCACCTAGCGCCCGCCGGACCGCGTTTGCCGCAACATGACCCGATCAGCGTTCAGGGCGATGTCTTCCTGATGAGGAGCGTGTCGGACATCGCTGCGGCATCGACCGATACTCGATCCCCTTCTGCGATCTCACCGGCAACGATCTTCTCGGCAAGAGGGTTCTCGATCAGCCGCTTAATCGCGCGCTCCAGCGGCCGCGCTCCATAGTGCGGATCGAACCCCTTCCGTGAGAGCGCCGTTCGCGCACTATCGGTCAGTGAGAGGACGATCCCCTGCTCGGCAAGTCGCTCGTTGAGAACGTGGATTTTCAGATTCACGATCTGCGCAATCGCATCTTGTCCGAGCCGATGAAAGATGATCGTTTCGTCGATCCGGTTCAGGAACTCCGGCCGGAACGCGCTCTTAAGGTCTTCGCGCACCTGCTTCTCAATCGATTCCCACGCCGCATCCGATTCGAACCGTTCGCTGCCGACGTTGGATGTAAGAATGAGGATCGTGTGCTTAAAATCCACCGTCCGCCCATGCCCGTCGGTCAGTCGCCCCTCGTCAAGCAGCTGAAGCATCAGGTTCATCACCTGAGGATGCGCCTTTTCCGCCTCGTCAAACAGCACAACCTGATACGGACGACGCCGAACCGATTCGGTGAGCTGCCCGCCTTCCTCGTAGCCGACATAGCCCGGAGGCGATCCGATCAGCCTCGATATGGCGTGCCGCTCCATGTACTCGCTCATGTCGATCCGCAGCAGCGCGTCGTCGGAGCCGAACAGGAACGACGCCAGCGCCTTGGCAAGTTCGGTCTTCCCCACACCGGTCGGACCGAGGAAGAGAAACGTTCCGATCGGCCGGCGCGGGTCCGAAAGACCGGCTCGGGAGTGGCGCACGGCTTGTGACACGGCGCGCACCCCCTCCACCTGATTGATCACGCGCTCGTGAAGGATGTCCTCCATATGCGCCAACCGCGCTCGCTCCTCTTCGATCATCCGTTCGGCGGGAATCCCCGTCCATTGTGATACAAGCGCTGCGACCTGCGCCTCGGTGACCTCTTCTCCGCTGGAATCGACGCGGATGCGGCTGCCCGCTTCATCGATCAGATCGATCGCCTTGTCCGGCAGGAACCGATCCGAAATGTACCTCTCCGATAGCTTGGCCGCGGCCGCAAGCGCGGCGTCGGTGATCTTGACCCCGTGGTGTTCCTCGAGGGTGCTCCGGAGTCCTTTCAGGATCTCCACCGTCTCCTCGATCGTCGGTTCATCAACGAAGATCTTCTGGAACCGCCGCTCCAGAGCCGAGTCCTTTTCCACATGCTCCCGGTATTCGTCCAGCGTCGTCGCCCCGATCAACTGGAACCTTCCCCGGGAGAGCGGTTCTTTGAGCATGTTCGATGCATCGATCGCACCTTCCGCGGCCCCCGCGCCGACGATGATGTGCACTTCGTCGATGAACACGATCGACTGCCCGGCGGTCGCTTCGATCTCTTTGATGACCGCCTTCAGTCGATCTTCGAACTCGCCGCGAAACTTCGAACCGGCGACCATCGCCCCGATGTCCAAGGAGATGATCTCCTTGTCTTTGAGCCCCTCCGGCACGTCTCCGCCGGCGATCCGCTGAGCGAGCCCTTCCACGACGGCCGTTTTCCCCACGCCGGGCTCCCCGATCAACACCGGGTTGTTCTTGCGGCGCCGGGAGAGGATCTGCTGCATCCGGTGGATTTCCTCGTCGCGTCCGGTCACCGGATCTAGTTCTCCGCGCCGCGCCATCTCCGTGAGGTTGCTGGAGTACTTCTTCAGTACCTGGTATCGATCCTCGGCGTCTTGATCCGTAACCCGCTGCTCGCCGCGCACCTCTTTCAGCCCGGCGTAGATCGCCTCGGGGGTGATGTGATGTTTGTCGAGAACTCGCTTGAACTCAGGCTCGATCACCCGGCTGATCGCCAACAGAAGGTGATCGACGCCGATGAACTCGTCCCGCAGGCGGTCCGCCTCCATCTGCGCCCCCGTCACCACGGACTCGAGGCGGGGGGTGATATAGATCTGTCCTCCGGTCGGCCCGGAGACCGTTGGCTTGCGGCGAAGCAGGAAGTCGAGATCTTTCCCCAATCCGTCAACATGGACTCCCATCGCCTGCAGAATCTCGCGCCCGGTCCCATCTTTGCTGGCAAGAACGCTGAACAGATGCTCGACATCGAGCTGATTGTGCTTGTATCGCGTGAGAAGATCCTGGGATTCGCGAAAAAGCTCCTGTGCACCCTGGGTCATCTTATCGAAGCGAATCATGGTCATCTCCTTAATTAGCAGTCTCATGCTTTAACTGCTAACAGAAGTCTAGCAACGGATCATCCGGAAGTCAAACACCGCTCCCCCGGTCGGTCGGAGGCAATTCGTCATCGGGGGAGACACGCAAGAAAGACGACAGGCGAGCTTCTAGGAAAGACCTTGTACAAGCATATGGATCGAGGCATACAGCAGGAGCACACCGAACAGCTGGCGCAGCCTTCGTTTGGGGATCCGATGGCTGATCCGCGGGCCGATCTGCGCTCCGAGGATGATTCCGAGGATCAGCGGCAGTGCCAGTTCGGGATGAAGATTCCCTTGCATCCAGTGTTTCGCCGCTCCGACGATCGTCGTCGGAACCATCACGAAAAGGCTGGTTGCCACCGCGGTAACCATGTCCAGGCCAAGAAACACAGCAAGCGAAGGGACAAACACCGTTCCCCCACCGATCCCGAACAGCCCCGAGGCCAACCCGGCGACAAAGCCAAGCACCGCGGCGAATCCGTACAGCTTGCTCCCCGTTGCCTGTCCTTTGAGCGAAAATCGGATCTCCTTCGGGGAACGGCCGGTGATCATCATGCTGATGGGATACAGCAGGAACACGCCAAACGCGACCATCAACCACGACGGATCAAGAACGCCTGTCAGCTGGGTGCCGACAAGGATCCCGGCAATCGCGGTGGGCATGAACAAGACAGCGATCCGAACGTTGATCTTTCGTTGCTTGTAGTACGCGATCGAACCGGAGAGGCTGGTGAACACCACGGCAGCGATACTCGTTCCCGATGCCTCCGGCATTGTGGCCACAAACCCACCGAGCGAGAGAAGGGGGACCATGAACACGCCTCCCCCCAGACCGAGCAGGCTGGCAAGCGTTCCGATGCCGATCGCCGCAGCGAACAGCTCCACGAAGGTCGTTACGTCGAGTCCCAGGATCATATGCGACGGACTATACGTTACCGGCGGACGCTTCTCACGAACGCTGGACGCTCGGCGGCTCCAGATGTAGAGTCATCAGAAGCACACATCCCGACTCAAGAGGTGGCCGTTGATGACAATGCCGAACCGCCAACAGGCGTACGACCTGCTCATCGAATTCAACAACAGCGAGAGCCTGATCAAGCATGCGCTCGCCGTGGAAGCTGTCATGCGATACATGGCACGGAAATTCGATGAGGACGAGGAGAAGTGGGGTGCCATCGGATTGGTTCACGATCTCGACTACGAGCAGTTCCCGGCACAGCACTGCCAGATGACCGAGAAGATCCTCCGCGAACATCACTGGCCGGAGGATGCCATCCATGCAGTCGTTTCCCACGGGTGGAAGCTGTGCACCGACGTTGAACCGACACATCCGATGGAGAACGTTCTCTATGCCATCGACGAACTCACCGGGCTTGTCACCGCCGCGGTGCTCGTTCGTCCGTCGAAGAATATCGCGGATCTGACCGTGAAGTCGTTGAAGAAGAAGTGGAAGGACAAGGCGTTCGCGGCCGGGGCGAACCGCGACGTGATCCGCGAAGGTGCCGAGCGGATCGGGATCGAGCTTCCCGATCTGTTCGCCGATGTCATCGCCGGGATGCAAGACGCGGCATCCGAGTTGGGATTGGACGGCTCTCTCGCCTCGGAGCCGGTGTAACACGAGGAAGCGAGTCAACAAGGTTGAGACCGATGCTCGAATCACGATCAGGAGGGAAAGGGAACATGTCCGAAAGCTATACACAAGGCCGCTGGTCACTGCACGATCTGATCGCATCGCCCACCGGATCCGAGATGGAGGCTGTGTTTGCCGAGCTGGAATCCGCCATCGAAACGCTGGAAGCGAAGCGTTCGCTGCTTGCGGATGACATCCCGGAACAGCGGTTGACGGAGGTGCTCACGACCGTCGAACGGATCAGCTACCTCGTCCGCCAGCTCAACGGATACGCTCACCTCTGGTTCTCGGAGGACACCAGCAATCAGGACGCGCTTGCATTCCGAGGCCGGGTTGACAAGACCCTTGCGGAGGCGCAGAACCGTACGCTGTTCTTCGATCTGTGGTGGAAATCGCTCGACGAGCGGCACGCCACGCCGTTGCTCGAAAACAGCGGAGATGTCCGTTATCACCTGGAGTCGCTCCGCCGGTACGCCCCTTACACGCTGTCCGAGCCGGTCGAGAAAGCGATCACGACCAAGGACATTAACGGCACCCAGGGACTGGTCACGGTCTACGACATGATCACCAACGGGCTTCTGTTCGAATGGGAGTCCGACGGCGAGGTCAAACACCTGACACGGTCGGAGCTGATGACGTTCGCGTTCAGCACATCGCCGGAGCAACGGGCACGCGCGTATCAGACCCTGTACCGTGAGTACGAGAAACACAGCGGCGTGCTCGGTCAGATCTACCGCTACGTTGTCGGCGATTGGTACCAGGAGAATGTCAGACTTCGCGGGATGGCCAGTCCGGTTTCCGTCCGGAATCTGGCCAACGATATCCCTGATGACGTCGTAGACACCCTCCTTGGGGTCTGCCGCCAGAACGCCCCGCTCTTCCAGCGGTATTTCAAACTCAAGGCCGCATGGCTGGGCAAAGAGAAGCTCCGGCGCTACGACCTGTATGCCCCCCTCGCCGCCGAAGAGAAGATGTACACGTTCGAAGATGCCGTGCCGCTGATCTCCGACGCAATGCATCGCTTCTCGCCGCGGATTGCCGGACTCGCCAAGCGTGTGCTTGCCGAGGGCCATCTGGATTCGGAGACACGTCCGGGAAAGGACACGGGAGCGTTCTGCTACGGGGTGGTCCCCGACAAGACCCCTTGGGTCTCCGTCAACTACACCGGCCGCTACGGGTCGGTGTCGACACTGGCCCACGAACTCGGACATGCGATCCACAGCATGCTCGCCTCCGGGCACTCGGCGTTGACGTTTCACTCTTCGTTGCCGTTGGCGGAGACGGCATCCGTCTTCTCGGAGATCCTTCTTCTGGAACGCGTTCTTTCCGACGAAACTGATCCGGAGATCCGCCGCACGCTGCTGGCTCAGTTCGTCGATGAAACCTATGCGACAGCCATTCGTCAGGCATTCTTCGTGCTGTTCGAACGCGACGCTCACGATCTGATCAACGGCGAAGGAGCCACCACGGATCAGCTCGCCGCGTTGTACATGGACAACCTCAAGGAGCAGTTCGGGGACAGCTTCGAGCTGTCCGAGGAGTTCCGGTGGGAGTGGACGAGTATCCCTCACATCTACGCAACGCCGTTCTATTGCTATGCGTATACTTTCGGGCAGCTACTCGTGTTGTCGCTTTACCAGCGATACCAGAAGGAACAGCAGGCGTTCGTCCCCAAGTATGAGCGCATCCTCGAGAGCGGAGGGGCACGCCGTCCGATCGACATCCTTGACGAGGCAGGCATCGACATCCGCCCGGCATCGTTTTGGCAAGGCGGCTTCGACATCATCGCCGAGATGATCGAACAGATTGAAGATCTCTCGGCCAAAATCGACACACCATAGCGTTCGATCAGAACGAATGGAGCCGATACCCGATCCGGATCGTCCCGGTCCGGATTGGGTCTACGTCCGGATGTCGGCAACCTTCGCCCCGGTGATGCGAACAAGATCATCGGTCTTCAGACGGACAAGCGTTCCCCGGGCTCCGGCGTTGATAGCAAGCCGGCGATGGCTGGCCGTGGTGGCGTCAAGCACCACCGGAAGCGGTGTCTTCGCACCCAGAGGACTGATCCCGCCGATCAGATACCCGGTAATCCGCTGCGCATCCCGCGGAGAGGCAGCGTCCACATGCTTGTGTCCCGTAGCGCGGCCCAGATTGCGGACGCTAACGTGGGCATCACTGCCAAGCAAGGCGAACAGGAATGAGCCGTCGGAAGCACGGAACACAAGGCTCTTGACCACCTCATCGTACGGCAGTCCAAGCGCATCCGCCGCCGTTCGGGCCACATCCGTCCGATGCTCGAATCGGTAGTGAAGCGGATCGAATGCGATCCCCCGTTGCTTCAACTGAGCGATCCCTCTTGTCGCCATATCAACTAGTATCCAACAGCGCATCCGTCCTTGCGCGGTTCCGATCCCCCAATACGAACGGCTGTGTCCGGATCAATCCAAATCCCCTGATAGCCGCCGTATCCTCCTCCCTGCACGCGGACGCGATGCCCCCGGCGTTCCAGTCCGTGGATGACGCTGCCGGGGAATCCGGGTTCGAGCAACACCTCGCCACCGTCTTCCATCCGATCTCCGACCGGCGTTGATGAGCCCTCGTGGCGGAAGCGCAGTGCATCCCCCGCCTGTTGCGGATCCATCCCAAACTCGAGCAGATTGAGAAGAACCTGCACCTGACCCTGCGGCTGCATGTCTCCGCCCATCACGCCGAAGCAAAAGACCGGTCTCCCTTCGCGGGTCACGAAACCGGGGATGATTGTATGAAACGGCCGTTTCCCCGGTTCGAGCCGGTTGGCGTGAGTCTCGTCGAGCGAGAACAAACTCCCCCGGTTCTGCAGGGCAAATCCCAGTTCGGCGGCAACATTCCCGGAACCGAATGCGTGGAAGATGCTCTGGATCAGAGAGACCGCGTTTCCTTCCTCATCAACGGTCGACAGGTACACCGTGTCGGCGGAGAACAGCGATGACTCGACGATCGGGTACCTCACCGCCGCACGATCGGGATCAATCCGCTCGCGCTGCAGGTGCGCGTACTCCGAGGACAACAGGCCCTTGATGGGGAGATCCGCAGCCTCCATGTCAGCGTAGAAGCAGGCCCGGTCTTCATACGCAAGCTTCTTCGCCTCGGTGAGCACGTGCACATACGTATCCGTGTTGTGCCCCGCCGCCTGCAGATCAAAGCCATTCAGAATCTGCAACATCTCCAGCACGGCGATCCCTTGTGTATTCGGCGGTAGCTCCCACACCTGATGACCCCGGCAGTCCACCGAGACCGGATCGACCCAGTCTGAACGGTGATCGGCAAGGTCCTGTTCCCGCAGGACGGCCCCGATCGATCGGGCGTAGGCATCGATTTGGCGAGCGGTCAGCCCGCCATAGAACCCATCGCGGCCGTCAACGGCAATCCGCTCCAACACCTCCGCCAGTGCCGGGTTGCGGAATAGCTCGCCGGAACGGGGCGCCCGTCCGCGTGGCAGGAACGTGTGCGCCGCACCGTCGTCGCCGCGAAGCCGCTCCGTCGATGCGTCCCACTCCTGGGCGATCACCGGCGAAACCGGGAATCCATCCCGTGCGTATCCGATCGCCGGAGCCAGCAGTGTCGTCATGTCCAAACGTCCGAATCGTTCATGAAGCGAGAACCATCCGTCGACACACCCGGGGACGCTCCACGACAGCGGACCATAGTCGGGGATTCTCTGCATCCCCCGCGTGGCGAACAGCTCCCGGGTCAGGCCGCTGGGAGCTCGCCCGCTTCCGTTAAAGCCGTGGAGACAAGCCGGCTCCGCATCCCAGACGATGGCAAACAGGTCACCACCGATCCCGCAACTCATCGGCTCCACCACAGAGAGGACGGCGTTGGCGCAGATGGCGGCGTCAATGGCGGTGCCCCCCCGCCTCATGATCTCCACGGCCGCCGCCGTGGCCAACGGCTGGCTGGTGGCAGCCATCGCATGAGGGGCAAAAACAGCCGAACGACGACCCTGTTCCGATCTTCCACCCTCTGCTAACCCAGCGGCTTGTTGCACGTGAGCACCTCTTTCTGTTGAGTCATCGCGACGCGGGTCGGCTCGGCACCGGGCCTCTTCCGCTGCTCACGTCAGATGCTCCACCGAACATGCGTCGGCTCCTCGAAGTATAATCCCGGTCGCGTTCCAATCGATGGAGGAGACACGATGGAGCAACGACGAGTGATCTTGCGGGACTTGCTTTCGAAGCGCCCCGCAGACGTGGCTGCGGTCCTGACCGAAATCTCTGAAGATCAGGCCATTGACCTCGTCCATCGCCTGTTCCTCAGGCAACAGGCGGCGGAGCCTCTTTCCGAGATGGAACCTGAGGACTCGGCGGAGATCCTTGCCCGGCTGGACCGCGACGAAGCGATCAAGATCCTCTCGCGGATGGATCCTGATGATGCGGTGGATCTGCTGGAAGAACTCCCGGTCGAGACACAGCAGGAACTGCTGTCGCGCCTGGCCGATGAGGATGCGGAGCTTCTCAGCAATCTCCTTGCGTATCCTCCCGATTCGGCCGGCGGACTGATGTCGCCGGAGTTCGTTGAACTCACGCTCGAAATGACAAGCGGACAAGCGATCGACCTGTTGCGCCGTCAGATCGAAGAGGCGGAAACCGTTTACTACGCCTACATCACCGACACAGATGGCCTTCTCGTCGGCGTGGTCGGGCTGCGTGACATGGTCCTCGCGCCACCCGATACACAGCTTGTACAAATCCTCGACCGCGATGTGGTCAGCGTCCCGGTTACCGACGATGTCGAGGACGTCGCCCGTCTGTTCGACAAGTACAGCTTCATTGCACTACCTGTTGTTGAGGAGGGTGGGAAGCTCCTTGGGATCATCACGGTCGACGATGTGATCGACGTCATCCGAGAAGAAGCCACCGAGGATATCTATGGATTGGCGGCCGTCCCTCGCGAAGAGGGGGTCGATACCCGTTGGGGGTCTTCGTTCCGGATGCGGCTGCCCTGGATGTATGTCCGGCTGGCAACCGGATTGGCGGCGGCGGTCGTCGTCGGACTGTTCGAAGACATGGTCGCCAAGGTTGCCGCGCTTGCCGTCCTGATGGGGGTCGTTGCCGGACAAGGTGGAAGCGCGGGGATGCAGACGGTGACCATCATGACCCGTGGGATCGCCCTCGGAGACATCGATCGAGACAAGGGGTTCCGCCTGCTCGGCAAGGAGGCATTGCTGGGCATGGTCAACGGACTGATTGTCGGTCTCACGGTCGGGCTGATCACCTACATCTGGAAAGGCGATCTCCTTCTCGGCGTGGCGATGCTCGGAGCGATGACACTGACACTGACGGCGGCTGGAGCCGCCGGCGCGTTGATTCCGCTCCTCGTTCGTGCGCTCGGGAAGGATCCCGCGCTCGCTTCGGGGATCTTCCTGACCACGATCACCGACGTCTTCGGCTACGCCGTGCTGTTCATCCTTGCGTGGCTGTTGCTACCGGAGTTGAGCTGACGTGTTCTCCGATCGACTTGCCCTGTGGACCTATCCGTTGATCCTCGCCTTGCTGGGAATCGTGTTGTTCATCAACGCAACGCCTCTCGTTTGGTCGATCCTCGTTACGGTCGGCTGTCTGAGCTGGCTCGTGTACGCCTGGTGGACGGATCGGGACGTCGATCGCCCCAAGCCTTTGGCCGGATTGATCACGCTTCTTCCCGGTCACCTACTCCTGCTGTTTGCCATCTTGTACACGTCCGGACCAGATCTGTGGCCCATGGTTGTCTGGTTGCTGGTGATCCCGTGGACAATCGTCTACGATGCCGTCGGCCGCTCGGTATTCGGATGGACGGGAAGAACGTCGATATCGGCTGGAAGCTACGCTATAATCTGGGCTGCATTGCTCTTCCTGCTCGAACGCGTGATCATTGCAGGAAGAGGATTGGAAGGATCGGTGGCGGCTGTTCTTGCAGCTTGCTTTGCTGTCTTTGGCTGTGGCTTCATCTATGTTGGGATCCAACGCCACAGGCGGGCCGGTCAATCTTAAGGAGTGATATTATGAGTCGAGTTGTCGCGCTCATCGGATTGATGCTCGCCTTGTTTTCCGGGTCGGTGATGGCCCAGGAAGCGGCGACGGAGGGAACCGGAAGTTCGCTCATCTCTATGGTGGTGATTCTTGTTGTATTCGTGGGCGTCTTCTACTTCCTGCTGATCCGCCCGCAGCGGAAACGCCAGGCAAAGCATGACGACCTGGTCACCAACCTCAAGCGGGGCGACAAAGTCGTGACGGCAGGCGGAATTCATGGGGAAATCGATTCGATCGGTGATACGAGCGCTGTCCTGATTCTCGAAGAGGGCGTCAAGCTGCGCATCGCCAAGAGCAGTATCGCCAACAAACTCGAGAAGTAGTACAACGAGGGGAGCAAGAGGATGTCTCAAGTCCACATGACTCGAAACGACTGGTTACGCTTGGGGGTTGTTGTTGCGGTGTTTGTCGCTGCAATCGCGTTGATCATCTTCCCGTTGCGGCCCGTCGACAAAATCGTGAACCTGGGTCTCGACCTCCAAGGCGGTGTCCGCCTGGTTCTCGAACCCGAGGGCATCGGGAGCATGGATGCCGAACAACAGGAGTCCACGCTGGACCAAGTCGTCGACATCCTCTCACGACGCACGGATGAATACGGACTCGCCAATACGGAGATCCGCAAGCAGAGTTCGGGAACAGTCGTTGTCAGCATCCCAGGTGCACAGGATCCGGATGAGGCGAAGCAACTGATCGGACAGACCGCCGCCCTGACGTTCCATTGGGTGATCGAAGCGGGTACAAACCCCACGGACGAGCTTGTTCCCACATCGGTGCTTCACCAGTTCATGCGCGACCGGGACGGTGTTCCCTACATTCTTGAGGCCCAGCCGGTGCTTGTTGGGTCGGCGTTGGAGAACGCCACCGTCTCCGCTTCAAGCAGTCTGACTTCGGGCGGCATGTACCTGATCCGGATGGAACTCACCGATGACGGTGCCCGGCAGTTCGCCAGCATGATCCGCGACTCCGATATCGGAGATCGCTTGGCGATCGTGCTGGATGGAACCGTGTACAGTGCTCCGCTGATCTCCGACGACATCATGAGCGCGGCGCTGTCCTCCGGGAACCGGGGAATCGACGAGGCCTCCATCACCAACATCCCGACACGCGATGAAGCGACCCTGCTGGCTGTCGTGTTGCGATCCGGTCAGCTTCCAGTGGCGCTCAACATCGTCGAAGAGCAGACGGTCGGGCCGAGCCTGGGAAGCGATTCGATCCGCCGCGGGATGATGTCGATCGTGATCGGCTTCGTGATCATCCTTCTCTACATGCTGCTGTACTACCGTTCGCTGGGAATTGTTGCAGACGCTGCGTTGCTGCTGAACATGCTGATCGTTGTCGGTGCCCTTGTCGTGTTTAAGGCAACGCTGACCCTTCCGGGAATCGCCGGAATCATCCTCACGATCGGTATGACCGTCGATGCCAACGTCATTATCTTCGAGCGCATCAAGGAAGAGCACAAGACCGGGAAGTCTCCGCTTGCGGCCGTGAGAGCAGGGTTCGAGAAGTCACTCTCCACGCTGATGGACGCCAACATCACCACGCTTCTCACGGCGTTGATGCTTCTGCTTGTCGGCACGGGGACAGTTCGAGGGTTCGCGATCACGCTGATGATCGGGATCATCGGAAGCCTGTTCTGCGCATTGGTTGCAAGCCGTCTACTGTTGGAGAAGACGTCCCTGTCCAAGCACATTCCACACAGAGCGTCGAAGGCCGCTGAAGCATGAGGTTGAAGCTCAAGACAGAACGAGCTTCAGCATAGAGCTGAAGCTCAGGAAACCACGAGCTTCAGCATAGGGGCTAAAACTCAAGAGAGAACAAGTTTTAGCATAGCATCATACGGGCGACGATCGCCGCTCTTGACCTCGAGATCCAATCGGATCGCGCGGCCAAGGGCGGCGGTGAGTTCCTGGGCGGTCCACCGCTTCGCTTGCCCAGACAGCTTCCGGAGCTGCCAGCCTGGGATCCCCAAGACCTTTCCGATGTCACCGGAGTTCATCCCCTCGTCCTGCAAGGCACGAACCATCGACAGACGCGTCAAATGCCGCATAATCATCGACATCACCCGGACCGGCTCTTCACGTAGCCCGCGAAGCGCACTCAGACACCGGCTGGGGTTTCGTTCGCCGATCCGATCCAACACCGGCCAGATCGAGGTCTCGCCAACGGGGAACACCAACGAATGGATCGCGTCCCGATCAAGCCTCTTTGCCTCCAAGCCTTCGCCCTCACCCAGATAGGTATGGAGCTTCGTCGCTTCCTGCTCAAGCGCGAGCAAGTCGCCCCCGCTCGTCTCGACCACGTCCCGGACAAGCGCCGGCGTATCAGCAAGTCCGTGGTCGGCAAAGATCGTCCTCACCATCGCAGGCAGGTCCCTCCGATGGGGGGCCGGGACAGCCGTGATCTCCGCCACCCCCTTCAACCCCTTGATCCAACCACTTGTCGCCGGCAAAGAAGACGCAACCACCGTGACATAAGTTGCCGACGCGTGCTGCAAGCACAGGGCTTCGACAAGCTCTTTCGGCCGTTTCACGGCGTCGCCGTGACGGATGACGAAGTGCCTTGCTTGAGCAAACAGTCCCTGCAGCTGCAGTTCGATGTGAAACTCGGCGGGGTTCAGATCGTCGGCAAACTTGACGATCCGCTCGATTCCGGGGATCTGTGCGGCAAGAGTCTCCTGTCGCTGCACAAGAGCCTGCGTCGTTCGAAGATCGTCTCCGTGAACAAGAACAACCCGAGGAACGGTCATCGTCGGCGCGGTCTCGGGGGCGGCCCGAACCGCCCGTGGTGTCGGTGGCGTCCGCCGTGGCGGTCCGGAACGATCACATGATCGGCGCTTTCAACCGCAAGCGCCTTGCCGACAAGCACCGACTCGATCAGTTTCCTGTGTCCCGACTCCAGAAGCCTCTGCACGGTTCCGCGTGAGATCCCCATCGCATCGGCCGCCTGCTGTTGATGAAATCCTTCCACGTCGCAGAGCCTCAACGCTTCCAACTCGTCGATGCCCAGTGAGACGATCTCCAGCTCGGCCATCGGGACGCCCGCTGGCTTGAACAGCGCCGGACCGCGAAATGTCTGGCAGTATCGGGGCTTCTTTGGCCGCCCGACACCGGGCTTCTGGGTCTCAGGTTCCATGATCTTCAGAGTATACGCGGCGGGGAAGCCCGTCCCAACCGTAAGATCCAACAAGCAAGACAAACCATCCGCTTGTTGTTTCTGTGCATATGCCTATAATCGCCATGCTTGAGGACGTTGATTGACCTCCGGGCGACCCTCGTAAGGGATGGGATTCAACCCACACCGGAAACCCGGGGATCGCCCGCGTAGAATCAGATCATCCACCGAAAGGAGCAAACCATGATCATCTGCTTTTCAGCGATCGGAGAAACCCTTGATGCCCAGATCGATCCGACGTTCGGCCGCGCCGCCCACTTCCTGTTTGTGGATTCCGAGACGAACGAGGTCAAATCGGTGACCAACTCCCCGGGAGCTCATGGTGCCGGGGTGCAATCCGCTCAGCTCGTCATCGATCAAGGCGCTTTGGTCGTGATCACAGGACGCATCGGACCCAACGCGTTCAGCGTATTGAACGCAGCCGGGGTCAAGATCCATGTGAATGCATCGGGGACGGTTCGCGATGCGCTGACCGCTTTTCAGGCCGGCACGATCGAGAAAACGGATGCCCCCACAGGCCGACAACACCAAGGAGGGTTGAGGTGACCAAGATCTGCATACCCACGGAGGGCGCTGGCGGCCTGGATGCTGCGGTCGGCGAGCACTTCGGTCGGGTCCCAACGTTCACCGTCTTCGATACCGAATCCGGCAGTGCCCGCATTGTGCCGAACACATCCGAACACATGGGGGGCCAAGGTCTGCCTGCGGACCTTCTCGCCGACATGGGGATCGATGTCGTGTTGTGCCAGGGACTCGGAAGACGTGCCATCGGCATCCTGTCCCAACGCGGGATCCATGTGTCCATCGGATTCCGCGGCAGCGCCGGTGAAGCCATCGATGCCTGGAAGCAGGGTGAGACGGATGCGGTCGGCGAGGAGTCGGCCTGTCAGCAGCGCACATTCCATGACCACGAGAAGTTCGACCAACAAGGCCGCGGACAATGAGAATCGTGATCGCCAGCGGGAAGGGCGGGACCGGCAAGACGACGGTCGCCGTGAACCTCGCCCTTGCGCTCGAAGAACAGGAGCAGCTACAGCTTGTCGACGCGGATGTTGAAGAGCCCAACGCTCATCTGTTTCTCCATCCGCAGATCGAGTCCCGACGCACCGTCACAAAACAGCTCCCGGTTGTGGACAAACAGAAGTGCACCGCATGTGGAGCCTGCGCCGAAGCGTGTCAATTCAACGCCATCTCCGTCGTCGCCGGAAAGGTCCTCGTGTTCGACCAGCTCTGCCACGGTTGCGGACGCTGTACCCTAGTTTGCCCGGAGGGAGCCATCACGGAGGATCCACACGAGCTTGGCGTGATCGAGATCGGGACAGCGTCGACTCGCTTGGCCTTTGCTCAGGGACTTCTTCGTGTCGGCGAAGCCATGGCCACACCGATTATCCACGCCCTTGGCGATGTGATCGATTCGTCCCGACTCAGCCTCATCGATGCCCCGCCGGGAACCGGCTGCCCCACCATCGCCGCCATGCATGGTGCCGATATCGCTCTGCTGGTTACCGAGCCAACCCCGTTTGGACTCCATGATCTCCGTGCTGCCGTCGGCGTTGCCAACGCATTGGACATTCCCGTTGCGGTGGTGATCAACCGTGACGGGATCGGCGACGATCAGGTCGAAACCTTCTGTCGCGAGGAAAAGATCCCGGTCGTCATGCGGATTCCGTTCCGGCGCGAGATCGCAACAACGTATGCCGTCGGAGAACCTCTCGTTCGGGCGTTCCCGGAATGGATACCACCGTTCCAGAAGCTCTACGACGATCTCAAGGCGGTGATTCGATGAAACGCATTGTGTTCCTCTCCGGCAAGGGCGGGACAGGGAAGACCTCGCTGGCCGGCGCATTCGCCCGCTTGCTCGACCGGAAGATCCTCGTGGATTGTGACGTCGATGCGGCCAATCTGCATCTTCTCCTTGCCGCAACCATCCGTGAACAGGGAACCTACTCGGGTGCCCAGATCGCTGTGAAGAACGTCGATCTTTGTACTGCATGCGGCGCATGTCAACCGGTGTGCCGGTTCCGTGCGATCGACGAAAGCTACACAATCGATCCGTTCATGTGTGAGGGCTGCGGAGCCTGTGTGACCGTCTGCCCCACGGCGGCGATCTCTCTGCACCCGACCGATTCCGGCGAATGGTACACCGCCGATACGCCGCAAGGCCCGCTTGCCGGGGCGGAGTTGTTCCCCGGTGAAGAGACATCCGGGAAACTCGTCACCGAGGTCAAGAAACACGCCGATCAACTTGCGGCTTCCCAGGAAGCGGAGGCTGAATTCCAATTGATCGACGGCGCACCGGGAATCGGCTGTCCGGTGATCGCATCGATCAGCGGCGCCGACGCCGCTGTTCTTGTGACCGAGCCGACCACATCCGGGAAGCACGACCTTGAGAGAATCCTCGGAGTCCTCACGCACTTCAAAGTTCCTGCGTTTCTCGTCATCAATAAGGCCGACCTCTGCACCGAGATGTCCGATGCCCTGGAAGAGCATGCACGACGCTCGTCCGTTCGGGTTCTCGGCAGGATCCCCTACGACAGCCTTGTACCTCAGTATCTTCTCAAGCGGAAGAGCCCTGTGGACGATCCGGAAAGCCCCGCAGGTCAAGCGATGCGGACGGTCTTCGCCCATTTTCTCGAGGCCGTGGCGTGACCGTCCGTCGGGACGGGTACCAACGCTCCCTCTCTCAGCCCCAATGGGAACCGGGCCTGAGAAGGGGAGGCTGGAACCGCGCGGCAAATGCAGTACGATGTTCGTCTCACTGGTTCTGAGGACCCAAGGTCCCGAAGGGAAACAAGAAAAGCAAGATGCGTACCTACCTGGAATGCTTCCCCTGCCTCCTGCGACAATCGCTGACCGCGGCACAGCATGTGACAACGGATCTCGCGCGCCAGCGGGCCGTCCTTGAGGCGGTTTCCGAACAGATTCCGCACATGGATCTGAATGCGACCCCCGCCGACAACGGAAACACGGTTCATCAGATCACTCGGCAGGTTCTCGACTCCGACGATCCGTTCCGGGAAGTCAAGCAGACAAGCAACCGCATCTGTCTTGACGTGCTCCCTCACTACCGACAGGTGGTTGCCGAATCGCCCGATCCCCTGCTGGCAGCGTTGCGGCTTGCCGCTGCCGCCAACGCCATCGATGTTGGGCCAAGCTTCGGCCACACGTACGATGTCGCTGTCGCGCTCGACAGGATCCTCGAAGGCCGGTTCGACTTCGACGACTACTCGGCGTTCCGCCAGCAACTAGACGCCACCGACCGCGTGTTGTATCTGGCAGATAACGCCGGGGAGATCGTGTTCGATCGGCTCGTCATCGAGCAACTCGCGGAGCTTGGGAAGGCGGTCACGCTCGTCGTACGGGGGGGGGCAATCCTCAACGATGCAACAATGGAAGATGCAGACGTTGCCGGAATCCACGAGTTTGCCGACGTCATCGCAAGCGGCCAACGGGGACCGGGAACTTCGCTGCGCCTTGCCAATCCGAGATTCGAAGAGCGAATCCGCAACGCACCTCTGATCTTGTCCAAGGGCCAAGGCAACTACGAGGGACTCTCAGGAGAGTCGTTACGGATCTTCTTCTTGTTCCGTGTCAAGTGTCATGTTGTTGCGCAGCATGCCTGCGCGCCGATGGGAACGATCGTTCTTCGCTCGGGGAGCAAACCGACGCATCAGGATCAGGATCGACACCCCGGCCAGGAACTCGATCGACGACACAATCAGGGGGAAACGCACAAGGAAGCATCCGGCATCGCTACCTCAACCAGGATGCCTGCCACCGACACTCGAACGATATCCGCGCAATAGGGAAGGAATTCCATGAACGCAAAGCAAGAAACCGTCGACGCACGACATGAAGCTGTTGCACAAGCGCTGGCGAACATCCGCTTTCGGATCGTCGTATTCAGCGGCAAGGGGGGAGTCGGCAAGTCCACCGTGGCCGTCAATCTCGCGTGCGCCCTTGCGGGAAGCGACTGCTCGGTCGGGCTCCTCGATGCAGACATCACCGGCCCGAACATTCCCCACATGATGGGGATCCATGATCCCGCAGAAGCCATTGGCACCGAGATTCAGCCCCAAGAAGCATACGGGGTGAAGGTTGTGTCTCTCGCATCGATGGTCCCCGCGGAAGCACCGGTGATCTGGCGAGGTCCGATGCGATCCAACGCGATTGAGCAGCTTCTGGGAGACACGGCGTGGGGATCGCTGGACGCGTTGATCATCGATCTTCCCCCGGGAACCGGAGATGAGGTGTTGACGATTGCGCAACGAACCTCGCCGCAGATGGCGATTGTGGTGACGACCCCTCAAGAAGTGTCGCTGATGGACGCACGCCGTGCGGTCAACATGGCGAAGGAGCTGAAGATCCCACGGATCGCCCTGCTGGAGAACATGTCGGGGTTCGTGTGTCCGCACTGCGGAACACGCTTGGATCTGTTCGGATCGGGGACGGCGCAATCTGATGCCGCGCGCCTCGAGGTCCAATACCTTGGACAGATCCCGATTGACCCCGATCTACGAACCGGAAGCGATCAAGGCGATCCGATCGTTGTATCGCATCCGGAGTCGCCTTCGGCTCAAGCGTTCCGATCGATTGTCAACCATCTCGAACCTGATGTCTGCAGTTCCGATCCGGCGGCTGCCAGCAGTACATCTGACCAAAAAGACACACCGTAGAGCACCCACCCATTTAGGAGGTTTGCATGACGCGCATCGGAATCATCATCTGCGATCGATACAGAACGTGTGGCGGCGGGAAGTGCATCCGCGCGATGCATGAACGTGTCGGCGGGTTCGCCCGTTACACCAAGGATGAGCCGTTGGAATTGGTCGGCTATTCCACATGCGGAGGTTGTCCGGGCGGGAACATTGAGTACGTTCCCGAAGAGATGATCAAGAACGGCGCAGAGGTCATCCACGTGGCGACCGGGCTCGTCGTCGGATATCCGCCATGCCCGCGGCGAGAGTACTTCAAGCAGTTCATCGAAACCCGCTACGGACTCCCTGTGGTCATCGGAACCCATCCGATCCCGCAGAAGTACTTCCTTGTTCATCGCGAGCTTCCGTCGTGGGGAACGATGAAGGATCTTGAGGCGCTTCTGGCTACCGAGGAGATCCGCAAGGCGTACGACTGAGGATGGGCCTCATCTTCAAGCGAAGCTTCAGGCGACCGGCCACGCTCTCTCGACAGGCGGACGGCCATCGGCTATATCTAATGCCATGATCCATGATGTCACGATCTACACGGATGGTGCATGCAGCGGCAACCCCGGTCCCGGCGGCTGGGGGGCGGTGCTGATCTCCGGCGAACATCGGAAGGAGCTTGCCGGCGGAGAAGCGGCAACAACCAACAACCGGATGGAGATGACAGCGGCGATCGAAGCGCTAAAGACGCTCCGTTCTCCGTCTCGCGTTGACCTACATACCGACTCAACCTATCTGAAGAACGGGATCTCCGAGTGGCTCCCAGGATGGAAGCGAAACGGTTGGCGCCGACGCAGTGGAAAACGGTGGTTGCCTGTGAAGAACGTCGATCTGTGGAAGGAGCTGGACGCGCTGACAGACATCCACGAGGTTCGGTTCCATTGGGTCAAGGGCCACAGCGGTCATGCAGAAAACGAGCGATGCGACGAGCTTGCGCGCTCGGC
>Ga0272443_10001455_pt1 | contig 34488 bp, 49 predicted proteins | sample SSMAcet12_FD_193581 | JGI IMG/M metagenome (GOLD analysis project Ga0272443, IMG submission 193581) | Marine sediment archaeal communities from Little Sippewissett salt marsh, Falmouth, MA, United States - SSM-Acet-12 | ecosystem: Environmental > Aquatic > Marine > Wetlands > Sediment ... | reverse complement strand
CATCAGGCGATGCAATTTTGATAGCTATTATTTATTACTAAATTATTCAATCTTAAACATCCCTTTTTATAAGCATCTCTATCCGGAATATTCCCAAATTATTGTTCGTGGTCATATTTTTTTGGCGTCGCCGCTTATTTTTGTATTACACTTATTTCTTTTATATCTCGCTTATATAGTACTCTTTCTATTATTGCACTTTAATTTGGTAATGTTGTTTAGTGCAACTGAATTGCATATAAAAGCATATATAATTGCATTTAATTGCACTTTATTTTGGGAATCTGACTTTTTATGCTCCCTATTCTATTATTGCATTAGATGTATTTTAATTTGGGAATCTACCCACCATTGCCATTCGGCTTTTTGTGCCTCCGTATGCTATTTTCGACGATCCCAAAGATAATGATCTCTTCTCCTCCATTGATCTCAATAGGAAGGTACTCCGTATTGTCCGAAACAAGCCATTTTTTGCCGTTCTGTGTCCTTAGACGCTTAACGATCAGCTCGCCTTCTATATATACAAGAACAATGTCCCGATCCTTTGCTTCCTGGTTCCTCCGCACAAACAGCAAATCTCCCGGATATATACCCGCTTCGGTCATCGAATCACCAACCACCTCAACAACAAACACTTCCTGATCCAATTTCAGCACCTCCGCAAGATTAACTTCCGACTCACCTCCGTCCAGTACCGGTTTGCTTACTGCTGCCCCAGCCGGCTCTTGAAAGAATGTAAGCAGTATCTGGCTCGTTCCTATCGGCTGCACCCGGAACGCCTTCGCTTCGTTGCTTCCCTTTATCGTATATACCGGCTCGACCTCTTTTATGTTATTGCCTTGCTCAGTAATCCTGACGCTTGCTACTGGCTCAACGTCCCCACCCGATTTTATCGTCTCTGCCACGCTACCAAACTTCCGCTCCAGAGCCCTGCCCTTTTCATTATTGCTGAACATGCTGCCAACACCCTTCATAAGCCACAGATCATTGCCTCCAACCATTTCAAAGTATTGCATCATCTTATTGCCAATGTTTCGCTTCGCATTGACATAGACAGATAAATGCGATTGATGAACACCCATATCTGCCGCACATGCACTGATATTGCCGTTATATACAAGATTGACAAATAATTTTAAACGCTCTCCCGGTGTCATTTTTTCACCTTTTTTTATATTTTTTTGAAAATACTTTGAAAATGTTTTGGAAATGTCAAAGATTGTTTATAGTTTTGCAATGAATTAAGAATTATTGTTCATAAATTATTGCATAAGCCATGAACTCTTTTAACATAAACTTTCGTAAAGCACCTTACAACGGAGTCTTCACTAAAGTAGCCAACTCCGAGGGCTGCACTCCGCAAAATGTCCGGATGCTTTATCACAACAACAATCCAAAGTATGTCGAACTGGTTAACATAGAGCTCAACCGCATCCATGCTAACCTGCGACGCAAGAAAAAGCTCAATGCCGAAGCATTGGCATTTTCATAACATTTTGTTCTCAATATATGGATTCCCAAATTAATATGCAACAATTAAATTAAAATAGTCAAAAAATGAACACTATAACAACCCATACCGGCTATACTATCGACGACCTCGCAGCCATAACAGGGCGTGCAAAATCTACTATTGTTCGCAAACGTGGGCTCGATCAATTCCTCCTCGGCATTGCTCCCAATCCTGCTGGTCGTGGTCCCTACCTCAAAATTTTTCGTAAGGATGCCGTCCACCTCTGGCTCCCAAATTATAAGCAGCAGCAAATTGAGGAAATACGAATGCCAAGAAAAAAACGCAACGACCGCGGCTTCTCCCGCAAACTACCCGGAGAAATCGAGGTTCGGCTGATCGCAAACACGTTCCAGAAATATATGTCCCAGGCACAGGTCGCTAACATCCGCGAATCTGCCCTTCAGGCAACTCTCGAATATTGCACGATCAACGGAGCTGTTGACAATTTCAACACTCCTCACGAACTCGCCGAATTCGTCTATCAAAAACGCATTATGCGTAAAGATCAGTACTTCGTCGGATATGCACACCGCGGAAACTGGAAGCTACGACACAAACGACGCTACCAGAAAAAGCAATTCAACAACCTTATGCCAACCAATCGCTGGGACTATATAGCACTCTTTACCGATGCCGGCTTGCTCCGCAAAGGCATGGGAGCAGCAAAAATGTGGGTCATTGACGGCTCACAGTTCGATGCCTGGGTGGATATAAACGGCAAAAAAACTTTATTCAGCTATTTACAGATATTCGACGGCATAACCGGTTACCCGCTTCTCGTTCAGCCGATCGAGTCAGAATCTATCAACGCCGTTTCAATGGCTTTCGCTAAATGTTACGAAATGTTCGGAGTTCCGGAATACGGTATCGTCCTTGATAATTCAAAGACCTTCCGTTCCGCTCATATCCGTTCATTTTTGCATAATCTATTTTCGGATGAAGCCCTCGCCGGTCTCAATCAGCGTGGTTCGTGGTTCCGCAAGATATTTCCGGGACAGGAAGCACCACTGATCTATAACTTGCCGAACATCCCGAAATTCCCATTGAAAGCAGCCATTGAACGCTCATTCAGGCAACACAAAGACAAACACGTTGCTACGGCTCACGCCCTCGCTTATCAGGGTGCAGACCGCAAAGAGGCAGTTCGTTTGTCATTGAACAATACGGCTTCACTCTCCCAGAAATTTGCACCTAAAATGCAGGAGGCATGGGATAACTTTATAAACTGGCTGTATAACGACTATGTTAATCGTGTGCAGACTTCATCACTCGCTACTTTCAAAAAGCTGACCGGCAAACTTCCGACAATAGCCAATGCTTTTGAGTATTACGGAGCAGGCACGAATAAGGTGGAATTCCCCGAAGCCAACAAACCACAATTATTTTACTATCTTTCACCAAAGGAATTCCGCCATTCCGTAAAGGCACGCCTCGGCTCGGCAATAGTAACCCATAAAAACCAATCGTATAACTACCATTGCACCGAGCTGACTCAAGAATTTTACGGCAGGAAAATAGCCGTCGTTCCCGATTGGCGAAACCCTGACACCGCTTACGTATATCTCGAATATGACAAAAAGTGGCAGGATGACCGAACACCAGAGCCAGGATCTGTCTTCTTCATTGGCACAGCTCACAACGCACTTATCAATTCACTCGAAACAGCCGGCGAATATATCTATCGCCGCCGCGAAAATCAACGCATTCAGGAGCAGTCCTTTGAAGAACAGACCGACCCGGTTTACTCGCCCTGGACAAATAATCCCCCCTCTTCCCAAGAGGGGGATAGGGGGTGTTTATCTGATAATCAAGAAAAATTACTTTACAAAAATCGTGCAATATCAATGGATAGTGCAGAAAATACACAGGGCACAGACGACGATGAAGTACAAGGTCTTAGCCCTCGCCATGATCCCGTAATCCCCACTTCGCCTGGTGGGGAGGGATCAGAAAATTATGATGATGATTATATAGATCACGAAGTAGTTGAACTACTCGACGAATCAATTTTTTAAAACAAATTAAGGAGCAATTATGAGCAACGACGTAGCAATCGAACTTTTCGGATCAGACAAGCCCTCCGGTGTCGAGATAACCGAAAACAAACTGCAAAACTTAGTGAAACTTGGTCGCATGGGCAACGCCTTCGCATCTAAGCTATCTGCAAAAGCACAGGAAGTAAAACGTTTGCAAAACAAAGTAAATAACGATCCAAATGTCCGCAAACTCAAACAAGTACGCAAGGAAAAAAGACAGCTCGAACAGCAGCTTCACGACGTTTCCAACGCTTTCAATGGTGCCTTGAATCAGGAGTTGATTGACTTCTTACCAGGTCAATCCCTCGCCGAAAAAATTAACGTGCTTGCTCCAAACGGAAGCACTCCACTACTTAATGGAAAGGCAGGTCAATAATGAGTTACTATCGCAATGAAATCCCGATGAAAGACCCGATCTCTTTCAATGTCAATATTGATCGTGCAAAAAAAGACAAACTCGTTAAGTTTATCAAAGGACTTGAAATGTCGCACTCCGATTTTTTCAACTTACTCGCCGACGGAGGTCTGCACGCCGCACCATTTATGCGTGAAAAACGCAAATCATTCATTAAACAACGCATTCAGGAGCTCTCAGATACTGAGAATGCTCTCCGAATTGAAGCAGAAGAACTGCAAAATGAATATTCCTAACTTATTAAAGAGGAGACAAAATAATGGAAAAGAAAGCTCAATATCTCGGCTCGGCTGTCTATAATGACGGCTCTCAAGATGACTTCTTCGACATCTTCGAAGATGAAGCCGGCGACTGGAAACCTTTTATCCCGACATTTACTGCATGGCAGCTTAAAGACATTGTGGAACGCATCAACGAACTGCTCGAAGAATACCATGCCAAATATAAAGCCGGTGAGCGTGCCGTCGGATTCGACAAAGCATACAACCTGATCCTTAACACACTCGACGAAATGGGTGTTGAAACGGAGTTCTTTCGTGAAATGTTCGCAAGCGAATTCATGTACGGAGGCAGTTATGACTGAGCAACCTTCACCCAGAAGCAAACTGTATAGATCATTATACAATGCTGCCATGGCAAATATTAATGAGAACTTCCGGCACGATTCCGACGCAGTAAAAGCCCTCCGGGACGAAACCTGTAATATCATGTTCGGCAAGATTTACAAAGACCTTACCAACTCAGAACTAACGGAGGCGATCCACCGCCTCCGCGTTCTGGGAGGTATCGAAAAGCCCGAAAAGCACAAAACAACCGGTACGAAAAACCAGCTCAATATGTTACGCTTTTACATGATGTCTTATGGCTTCCATTATCACGACTTCGGCGATTACATCTTTCAGGATGACGAAACCGGTACGAATTACACCGGAAGCGAACTGCGGCTTTATCTGATCAAACGCTGGCAGGAACACAAGTTGATCCCTCGCACTGTCTTCTATAATATATATAAAGATACGATCAACCCGAAATCGCACCGATTCCTTATCGAAGGCGGATTCAAGAAATTTACGAAAAACCAGCACCGGATGAACTACGAATACCTATCGCCACAGGAAATGTCGTACCTAATACAACGCTACAAACAGATCTATTCAGTACTTTCGACGGCTTTCGGACCTTACGAAGAACGAATGATCTCAGAAATGAACTAATTAACCTCCCCCTCTTTTAAGAGGGGGCAGGGGGGTGTTTGATATGGAACTCGAAAAACAAATTGAATTTTTAGACACTTATTTAAAGAAAATCGAATGGACTGGAAAGACCGCAAAGACGGAATCGAAACGTTTGGCTCTCAGAAAACTCTGGCAAGGCATGCAGCAGATCAGGAAGACATTAGAATCATTGCTGGAGAAGGGGACGTTGGAAGAATTCTATCAGTGGAAGAATTCGGAAGGGGAGCCAATCGTTCCATCAAAATACGCTATACAGTTATTCAAAGACAACCAGAAACTAAAAGACTTTAACAAACAATTAATAATATTAATCAGCTTTTTTCCAATACTTAAAAAGGAACTCGAAAATGAAACAGACAGGCAGCAAGCCGACGGATCACTGGATTGATGAAAAAGGACAAAAAGTCCCTTTCAATTACATCAATAAGTCAGTGATCTTCGATGAACGCAAGATTCATCCGATAATCAAAAGAGCTTACAAGCTCAGCAAAGACCTCGCTAAACTCAAAGCAGATGCCATAAAGCTCTGCCAGGATTCACACGATACCAAACGGAAGGAACACAATTTGAAGCCCGAAAAACTTACCGGTGGATATAACTTGACCGCTTTCGATAACTCACTCAAGATCGAACTGCAAAAGCAGGAAGGCATCGTATTCGACGAAACGCTGATCCTTGAGGCAAAGAACAAACTTACCGAGTTCGTCCAGAACTCACTTACCGACAAACAGCACCACATCGGCAAAATCCTGCTCTCGGCATTCGAGAAAAAAGGAGGCAAGCTCGATCCGAAACGTATCCTTGCTTTGAACAAATACCGTTCCGAGATCAAGGACAAACTCTTTCAGGAAGCCCTTTCCTTGATTGACGACGCATCCAAGGCAGCCGATTCCAAGCGTTACGTTAGATTCTACGAAAAGAACGGCGACGGCGAATTCAAAACTATTAATCTTAACTTTTCAAGCGTGGAGGCATAAATGACAATCAAAGAGCGAAATAAATTGTTCAAAGAATTTTTCGAGAACGAATGTCTCGGCACGCTGACTCTAAAAGGTGGCGATTATGCCGGAGACCTCGACGCAAATCAGAACTTCAAACGCATTGCCAAAGCTCTCGCACTGTCCCAATATCAGGTGTGGTCGGTTTACTTCAACAAACATGTTGATGCCGTAAATAATTCAATCAAACGCAATCCGCTAAGACCAGAGCGGCAAGCCGAGGGGATCAAAGAGAGCTTGAAAGACATAATTAATTATGCAGGAATCCTGCTCTCAATGCTGGAAGAGGACAAATACGTTGACCAATTGGAAGCCATAATGGATAAAGTGAATGGCAAGATAACTTACCATGAAGAGGCAAGAAAGGAAATGGACGAACAATATAAGGAGGCACTCAATGAAAACCTTACTTGAATTCCTGACCGTTCTCGGCATACTGGGCTTCCTTGCCCTGCTGATCGCTTTGATGATACATCTTTTTTTGGTGCCTGCACTCCCACCGTCTTGGTGGGAGTTCGCACCCTCCTTCTTCCAGACTTGGGGCATTGCCCTTTTCATACTATTCATTACGGATATTAGAGAAATAGCAAATACATTTTTTAAACGCATCGATAATAAATTTTAAGAGGAAGAAATGAACACCGAAACACAAATTCAACAGATTTCAACTAATTTACTCACTGCACACCCAGATCAGGAACTGATCTATGGCGATATGCACATTGACGACGACTTTCTGGGGTCTATCAAAGAGCGTGGCATCCTGCACCCTGTCATCGTTACGCATACCGAACTATTCGACGAAAACGATTATGAGGGTTTTACTATCATTAGCGGACACCGCAGAGTAAGAGCCGCAGAAATGGCTGGTCTTGAGTTCGTCCCCTGCATCATCAAAGAGTATGATGATCCGCTTTTGACTAAGCTCGATTTGCTCGTGGCAAACAAACAAAGAGACAAATCGCCGCAAATTATTTCACTCGAAATTGACCAGTACAAGCAAATTTTGTACCAAATCGGTAAGTTAAAGCAAGAGCACAAACTTACAGAAGATAGTGAAGTCATAAACCACCCCCTCTTTCAGAATGAAAAAAGCCGTGAAGAGCTTATTCTTGCTCCTCTCGACTCCGTAAAATTCATTGCTGAAAAAATCGGTATTAAACCAAAAGAGGTCTCGCAATACATTGCCGTCTGCAATGCCGATTATCGGGAGAAGTTTTTAAATGAGATCGGCAATAAGGGTGTTAATCACAACAAAACCAACGAAATTTCTGATAAATGGGATAAAGTCCGTGACGCTTTCTTTGCCGGCGATATTTCGCTCAATAAAGCATATCAAACCATTATCGAATATAAAAAGCACCTTAAGCAACAGCTTGAGCCGAAACCAGAGCCAAAACCCGAACCAAAACCAAAGCCAGAGCCGAAACCAAAGCCAGAGCCACAAAAGCCACAGCCCGCTTTTGTCTTCGAACCCGACGACTTCGCATGCTATACTATGCCGATCTCTGCTCTAAACAACGATCAGCAATCAGTGATATACCCAAATAGCGAAGGTGTTATTCAGGATGGCAACCGGCTTATCTATTGGAATATATTTATTGATAAAGAACTTGCTTTCCTCTTCCCACTCGAAGATCTCTCTGTAATTCTTGAACAAATATCGGAAGTGCATTATGCTAACAGCTAAAGACATAGCAAACCACGCAGCCGACTTCGTGCCGCTTGCTCCGAATGTCCTTTATGATAAGTACCGCGAGAGTTTCGAATCTCTTGCGGTTCGCTTAAATCAGTATATCGAAGACGCTGTCTCCGTTATGCGTGAAAAGGGTTACCATACACTTGATCAAATCCTTGCAACCGTCGCCGAAGTCTCTGGCTTTGCAGCCGATGACATCACGTCGCAAAACCGCAAGGCACGGCTCACGCAAGCCCGTCATATCTTCTTTTACTTAAGCCGCAAGCTCAATTATTCCCTAATGGAAATAGGGCGTTTCAGCGGCTTCGATCATTCGACGGTCCTGCATGGTGCAAATAATATCGACGACGTCGTGGTCGCCTCCGTTCAGGACGCTTACGGCTACTCAGCACGCAAGATCGTAAATGAATGTAAACTAAGACTGGGGTTGATATGACATGTCCTGTCTGCGGTTCTGACAACGTTAAAATCCCGTGGAGCGACAAACGCCATGACGCGGATATTCGCACCCACCTTTGCGTGGACTGCGGCTGCCGCTTTCGCTCCCGGGCAGTTATTTTCGATGTCTATGTATTCAACCCGGACAAGCTAAAAGAAGAACGTATCCCAATCGAAAAATTCGACGACAAATATCTCGATTTTAAGCTGCACCGTGGCAAACATCCCACGGCTCAGCAATCACTTAATTTTGAAGAAAATGGAACAAGTACTAACTCAGATCAACGAAACGATCCTGCGAATGGTAAGAGCGGGAGCGACTCCGGAGCAAATAAGCGACGCAGTCCAGCAGATATTGTTCGAGAGCAATATAGCTAACGATCAGCGTGCCGAACTCGAACGTCAGGCAATGCAGCAATGGATTGACAGACGCACCATGCCGCAGGAATACATAGACTCCGCCGCAAAAGTGCTCGAAACGGCTGGCAGGGATTTCGCCACTCTCGAAGGCAAAATTCAACCCGAAATAATAAATATCGTGGATGAAGCCCTGCGGACAAATTTGCCAATCCGGGAACTCGAAAAACAGTTACTCGACAAATACGACGGAATAAAACATCGTGCCAGAACGGCTGCCAACACAGCAAAAGCCGGCTTCCAGACGATCAACGCATTCGCCGGTGCTGAGCGAGCCGGCGTCAACAAATTCAAATATATCGGTGCTCAGGCACAGCGACCCTTTTGCCGCAAGCACCTCAATAAAGTTTATACCAAAGAAGAAATATTAAAACTCGACAACGGTCAGGGCTTGCCAGTGTGGATTTATCGCGGTGGCTACAACTGCATCCACCGATGGCAAGTCTATGTCCGCTAAATTGAAAGGAAAGAGAAATGATTTCCATTAACGGAATATTTATAAGCTGCCATCATTGTGGAAGTTTGAATGTAAACAGCACCACTGAATGGTTTAATAGGCAAACAATAGCAGGTGAATATTATTATTGCAACAAGTGTAAATGTTTGTTTGAGTATGATTTCAGCAAGCATTATCCGCCAACAGATACTGAAAGGATAGAGAAATGATACATACTATTAATAAGCTTTCTATATACAAAGAGGGTACACTCGATACAGAACGTTATTACAGCACAACAGGAACTCTTACCGTAGAGAACTTAAACCAAGATAATGAAGGATTAGTCAAGATTTCATTTGGCGATCAGTCCGTTGTCGTTGATATAATTGACCTTCAGAAAGCATTGATAACAGTAGAGTATTCTTATAAGAAATATATTGAAAGGAAAGAGAAATGACTTACGATAAAAACAAAGAAATAGTTACCTGTCCGTTTTGTGGCAGCTATGATGTGCAAGCTAATCTATTTGGTAGAGATAATGTCTATTCTCAGTATTACTGCTGGGAGTGCGATAGCGATTTCAATGATGAGGATTGCGAGGATTTACAAGATGAAAGATGAAGACAGAAAGGCAATTAAAGGCATAATCAAGGAGGCAAGTGTAAACATGTGCCATTCAAGCACTATCGTCGGTCCATGTACAGCAGAGCAAGTGTCGTGGATGTTTCAAAACCAAGATAGAATCATCGACATAGCAACAGAAAAAATAATAAAAATTATTGAAAGGATAGAAAAATGATAACAAACAAAGATATAATGCGGGAAATCAAAGTGATACAACGCAAACAGTTATACCACGACAACCAAATAAATAATGCCATCAAGGTAGCTGGCAAATTGCTTGATGCAACAGAAGCAATGCAGCAATCCATATTACACCAAGGCGAAGCCCTTGCAATTTTACTAACGGACTACAATGAAAGGATGGGAAATAATGTTACAAATAATAACCGTTAAATCATTCAAAGCCGTCGAAAAGCTGCTCAATGATCCAAACTTCATGGTAAAGTCTATCCACATGTTGCCTGTGAAAAAAACGATCATCGAAAAGCAGACCTCGCCAAAGATCACTGAAGAATTAATTGATCACGATATTCACGTAATCTGCGAGGTTAAAGATGCAATCAATTAACATGACCGACGACGAAAAATTCCGCTACGAAGAGCGTGCCGCCATCTGCGAGTACGAAGGCAATCTAAACCGTGCCGACGCTGAACGCATAGCTCTGCAAGAGGTATTGGATGAAAGAAAACACCCCCTGCCCCCTCTTAAAAGAGGGGGTAAAAACCAAAAAAATGATTAAATTACAAAAACTGATTTTATCAATTTAAGGAGAAAAAATAATGAAGCACTTACTGATTACTTTAATCGCACTCGCTCTGCTCGCAAGCTGTACAGCTAATACAGATGATTTCGATGAATTTATGGGAGTTGAATTTGGAACTCCAGAAGATGATGCAATCGCTTATATTAGTTCAAAATATCTTGCAAAATTTGAATCTGCCGAAGCACCTCATTATTATAAAATAAATATGTCATCATACGAGGGCTACGATGTTAAAATTGCTGCCATTGGTTTTGAAGATGGGGTTTTCGGATTTATAATAATGGATTTAAAAGCCGAGAATATGGATGAAGCTAAACAAATATCTTCCCAATTAAATGAGATATACCATAAAAAATTGGGGGAGCCATATTTAATACATGAAAATGGTAAAGTATGGTATTTCCCATATAAAACAACAGCAAAAATTCTATCAATTAATGCGGATTCATTGCTCGACGCAAGAGTAAGGATCAATGCTGGTGTTATGCCTGAACAATTTTATAAAAAGTTTAAAAAAGAAATTGAAGCCGAAAAAAACAAAAATTTGCAAAATTAAGAGTGTTTTTATATATTGCCGTTGTCTGCAATCTACGACGGCAATAAATTCGCTCCGTTAAGGCGATTTTTTTATTGCCGAGGAAAATTATAAAGCCGAACTCTCTTAGTACCGTGAGGACTAAGGCACTTTTCGTAGGGTGTAGACAAGAGTTCGGTTTTGTAGTTTAATTACAGGAGGTTTTATGAATAACTCAATCATTTTACGAAGAGATGATTTTCTTGAAAAAGAAGGTCAGCTATGGATGACGGCTCATGAATTGGGCAGACATTTAGGTTTTACAAATCCATTCCGTGGTGTAAAAAAGATTTATTACAGAAATCAGGCAGAGCTTGAACCTTTTAAAGGGGTGTCCCAAATTGGGACACCCCTTGGTGGAAAGCAGGAACATCTTGCGTTTAACGAGATTGGCTGTTATATTATCGCCATGCTTGCCAAAACGGAGAAAGCCCGAAAGTTTCGCCGGGCTTTGGCAGAGTTCCTGCAAAAGATACGAGTGGGAGAAATCGAGATACGAAAGAAAAATCTTGAGCTTACTCAGGTAAATGCCATGCAGGAAGCCTTCCTTCGTCGCCGTGCCGTTGATCTCTTCGTCAGAACTTCGGGGATAGGTGTCCGTCGCTCTCAATTCATTCTTAATTTACAGGGCAAGCTCACTCCCGCTTCCCTATCCATGGCTTTCGGAGTGAAGGAAAAGCATATCGAAAAATTATTTTTTCTCGATAACTTACGCCGTAACGCATGGAAAGAATATTCATCAATCCCAAGGAGCTTATAATGAAAGAAAATGAAATTTTTAACGAACTGATCCAGAGGATGGATACCGCCGTCGCCGCATCAACTTCAATCCTTGAATTTGTAGAATGGCACGGTGGAAGTAACCGGCTTCCATCAAGCACCGCAATCGAGCTACATGAAGTATGGCTGAAAATATGTCAACTGCTCGAAAGCAAACTTGCAAATTGATTTAGAAGCCCTCCCTGTGAGGGCTTTTTTTTGCAGACCGCTGACTGCTGACAGCTGACAGCTATAAAAACCTGATCTCCACCGATTCCCCAATAAATTTATTCAGCGTCTTGTCTTCAAGCTGCTTTTTCGTCAATCCCAAAAACCTTCTTATAACTTTTGACTTTCCTGCTCCCATCACATTATGATAATAAGCGATTTCAGCCGACTCCCGATCCGCAAATCTTATATTGATCTCGTTCTTATCCACTGCCACATCGTTAAGCCCTCGCAACATGCGTCCCGTTCTGGTAAGATTTACTTTACCACGAAATTGCGGGTACTTCTTCTCCTTCCACTCAGCGTAAGCCGTCGAATAAGGTTTATAAGCCCTGTTCTCCACATCCTTCGACTTTGCCACCTGCTGATTCATAAGCTCAATAGCACGAAAACCCGCTTTCAGCAGTTTCGTTTCGTCGAGCAATATTTTTATTTCGTTTGCCATTTATAGCTTTCAGCGATCAGCGGTCAGCGATCAGCCGAATGCTGAAAGCTGACTGCTGACCGCTATTAAATCTCCATTCCCGTAAACACCTGCGTATTCGGCTGAATAATTTCGTCTTCGCTGGCTATCGTAAAACCGCATTTTTCTTCCAGTTCTGTCCGGTATAATGGCACTTTCATGTCTCTAAGCATCGAAAGGGCTACCCTCGCGTTGCGTTCATTGTCCTGCACTTTTTCCACTTTCCACACGAATTCATAAGGAAGTACGTGCCTGTCCGACTCCCCTGCAAAATTACGCATGTAATCCTGCCTGATCAGCTGTTCATTTATCACATCTTTGCAATTTTGCCGGTCTTCGTAAGCGATTGTTTGTCCTACCTGGTGGATCAGAGCTTCCACGGCTGCTCTCGAACCATACGGATTGTCGAGTCCTGTGGTGCCTGCCGTTCCCAGCCACGCAACCTCAAAGTCTTCCTGCATTTGCTTCTTGAAGTCCTGATAACTTGAATTTGCCGTTGCATCCACCATTTTCAAGAACTCAAATTTAATTGATTCCGGTACTGCTGCCCAATTCGTATCGCCGAGCGTCCTGACGGCTTCCTCTGCGGCTTCCTGTGCGTCTGCGTCGGCTGCCTGCATACCTCCGTAATTTGCCACGACCAGACCCTTCAATCGCCTGTTGAAGTTTCGCCAATCCTGCAAATCCTGAGACCACAGCCAGCCGGGGATCAGCAAAGTGCGAAGCAAGCCGCCATGAAGTGGGTTGCCGTCGTATGCCAATATATACGATTCGAGAATGCTTTCCTGAAATGCTTTACGCAGCATAAGTCCGCTTTCGTGCAAGAGCTGAGCTACACCTCCCGGATAGTCTTCATTGAACTCGCAATCTTCCGGCTCATAATATTTGAACTCTATCGGAGCCCATGCTTCTCTGGTCTGGTCTTCATTGTCCCAGGTTTCAATGTCCCATTTCAAACCCAAGGCAAGTTTGCCGAACTCCACCGTATCATGATAATTATTCACAATAAATTTTATTGCATCTTTCAAGCGTGCTTCAATGAATTCGACTTCCGTCTCATAAGCCGGATCAATCGCCTGAATAGTCCACGACGTGGACCGCAGGGCTGTTCGCCGTCGCTTGCGGTAACCTTCAAACCTCGAAACCGCTTTAAACAATCTTTTTTCGATTGCCATTAGCGGACGGATGTCCCGGTATTCCGTTGACTTTGCGTCGGCACGTGCCAAAGAATCAATTATCTGCGACAGCGTCGGCAGAGCTGTTTTTACCGAATAAGGATACACATATTTTGTTGCCATTTTTTGCCTTTCATTTATTTTCCAACACCCCCTAACCCCCTCTTGCAAGAGGGGGATTTTATCTTATTCCCCCTTTTCCCAAGAGGGGGTTAGGGGGTGTTGTCTGGTCAATAACTAACATCATAATCAAATCTTTTCATTCTCGCTTTTCTCAGATACCCATAGCCCTCACCCATTGCAATTTCGGGCTCGTGAATATATTGAAATGCACAAATCAGCCAGTCCGCAGCATCCACTCGCTGACCTTTCCGCTTATTCTTTTTGCCTTTAAATCGAATGATCTGTTTATAAAATCTTTGTCCTTCCTCGGTTTCAATCCACCCACGGGGGAATTTGATCCTGCCCTGATGATAGATCATCGAAGCCGTCTTTGCATGCAAATCTACGTCGTAACGGCGATAATCAATAGGAGGGTAAGGTCTTTGATGACGAATTGCCCAGTTACGCACCATATTCGTCCAGATCGCTTCCTGATTCACATGTCCGTCGAATGCCATCACTTTTATTCTTTGCGGATCGTAAGTGTCCAGAAATCCGTTCAAAAGTTCGTCGCTGTCTCCGAATGCCTTACATCTTAAACGGTAAGCATAAAAACAATTTTGCTCTGGTGAATACAAAAGCCCACCCATGGCTGTTGTGTCCGATATTTCAAGATTTAACGCAAGGTTTGGATCGCAATATGTGATACCTCTTGCATCGTAAGGCAGTTCGTCATATAACTCAAAATGCTGTTTCGGGAATATGAAACCTCCAAGGGCTTCCGGTCTTTGCTGGAAATTGCCGGACCACTCTTCGTCGTCTGCCTGATGTAATTGCTGGAGTTCCTCTTCTGTCTTTGCCGGGTAGCGGTCAGACCAAAGCGGACCAGCCACGTCAGACCATGCAGGAAAGACGTGGACGGTGTGTCCCGGTGCCAGTTTGCCGTCGTCCTGTTGGATCAGCAACTTATTCCCTGCGCATTCTTCATTAAAATTATTTGCAAGAATTATAAAAGTGCCGCCATCGGCAAGTGATTTCAATGCCTCTTCCAATTTGCGGAGACGCTGTGCAACGATCTCCGGCTCAAGCGAACTTGATTCCGTTTCTACATCGTCAGCCAGAATAAATTCGGGACGGTCAAAGCCAGCCACCGCACCTCTCATAGAACGTCCGGGAGAGTAGGGCTTCAATCGCTTCCTTAATGTGTTGCCGGCAATCTTAAAGACCAGTTCGTCATCATTCTCAGATTCGATCGAAATGCCCCAGTCTTGGTTTATTCGTGTATTCTCCCGTAAGATGTTCGCAATTGTTCGCATTAAAGCCCTGGCTTTATCCATGGTCTCTGAGTAAGTGCCAAAAAATACTTTATTATGCGTCAAAAAAAGCCATACCGTGGTCATCAAAGCCGTTACCGTCTTTCCATACCCACGAGGTCCTAAAATCAAATGCAAGCCCTTTTTCGTGGCAATTTCAGGAATTGCAAGTTGCAGCCGTCCCGGCTTGAAATATCCCTGCCTGTGAACTTCCGGAGGAAAGTATGTCCTTGAGAAATATTCAAAAGATCGTTTTGAATAAGTTTTCCTGTACTTTCGCCATTTCGGAGTGAGCAGCTTTTCGTCAAAGCCGTTTGCGTCCTTGGGCTTTACCTCCTCCAGCTTTGCGATCTCAGCGGCAAGCTGTTTTGCTTCGAGGTCTAATCTTGAGAATTTATCTGACATCTGACTTTTGCCTCGTTAAAAATTTTAATTATGTCTTTGTCGGTTGCGTCGGGCTGAAACATTCGTATCGCCTCGGTAAATGTGGCCCAATCCATTCCTTTCAAATGGACTTGCATTTCGGCTTCAATCGCCTGCTTATTTGCTCTTACCAGCGTCCCCAGCATGGAAGCACGCTGAACAGGATCAATCTGCAAATTTGCTTCGAGCTGAGCAAAAGCGTATTGAATTTGGGAATTTATCAGTTCCGTCAAATTTTTTTCATTTTTTATGTTTTCGGCTTTTGCGGCTCTGGTTCGGTTCGTCGGTCTGTGTCCTTTGCCTTCGCTAACGGAACGGATTGCCCATCTTACCTGGTTGATCGTACATCCGAAATGATCGGCAATTGCGTTTGCCGAAAGATCAGGATTTTTACGCTTCATTTCCCAGATCTTTCGCTGAGTCCCTTTGGTCAGGTGATTTGACTTTTTCCCCATTTAACTCTCCGAATATGAAACATTGAACGAGATCACAAATCGTGGGCTGTCCGAATACGTAGAAAGCGGGAACATGTTCATATTATGCACTTTCAGCGTTTTACGGATCACTTTCCACACGCGGTCTGCCACAGTTACGAGATTGGCAACAGCCGTAACCGAATCAGGTTGCGGTTCGAGAACGATCAGCACATCAATAACAGCCGTCGGGATGGCAGGGTTTTCGGTTAAAAACGGTGCTTCCCGCATGGCATTGATAATAATTGCCGGAGCGGCTGGGGTGTCAATAAGCACTTCATTTTGCTTTACCGCAAAATCGAATTTCCAGACACCCTTTTCCACTGTCAAAGTAGAATCTGTAACCCCTGATAAAATCGTTTCGGCTTCCGTAGTTATCGCCGTCGCCAGATTTGTCCATGTTTGATTAAAACTTACCATTCTTCCTGCTCATAGCTCCCTGTTTTGATAAAAGAATTTTTTGCCGTTGTCGGAGCAGTACGATATTTCGACATTTCTTTCACTGCTCTGTCGTACCGGTCTTTGATCCGTTTCGTTTCATTCTCCGACAATCCGGAAATTGAGGTCATTGCCAGCCATTCGATTATGGCTGCGGCAACGGAATCTACCCAGTCCGGTCTGTCGTCGGTATCCGTCGGGATGTCCTCGCCGGTAGTATCTCTTATAAAGCAAGCCGCCTGATTCTCGTAAATATCGAAGAGATCACTGTCGGCTTGTAGCTTCTTATTAATTGCCGAATGAATGAACGGCTCAATAATATCAGCATCCACAAAAGGCATTTCACACCTCTTTTAGTTTAACAACAATGCAAAAATCTTAAAAAAAAATCGCTAAACCTTTGCAAATACGTATATATAACTAAATTAATAGTAAATACTACGAAATTGCACCATGAATTTTTGACAACAAAATTGTGAGTGGATTTATGTTTGAGCAGTTAAAAAAGTACTTTACCGAATTAATGAAGAATCTCGGGCTGTCTGTGCCTGATGATAAAAAGGACCAGATAGACGAAGAGATCAAAAAGATTGCAGACCAGATCAATGAGAACAAAGCAGATCCCGACGCACTCAAAAAGGGCTTTGAAGCTCTCGGAGCAAAATTGCAGGACTTGATGAAAGATGATAAGAAAGACGATCCGGACAAAAAGGATGATGCTAAGCAAGACGAATCCAAACCAGAACCCTCAGGGAGCAAAGATATGGAAGATTTGAAAGAAATGGTGAAAGCTCTGACCACAGAGATCACGAATATAAAGACCCAGTACGAAACAACGCAAAAGTCCGCACTGGAGGAAAAAGCCGTTCAAAAACTCAATGAAGCTGTTCGCAAAGGCAAGATCAGTATTAAGAGCAAAGAAAAGTACAAGGGCATGCTTATGAAAAATTTTGACGACGTCGTCGCAATACTTGACGATATGCCGGAAAATGCGACTATTGCGAAATCCAATACGGCAACCGAGAACCCACCGAAAGACCCGACAAAAGTGCCAAAGCTCTTCGGATCGGTGGATGATAAGATACTCGAAGCCGTTAATCAGGATTTTGCGAAGAAGATGTAAATTGAAATAAGACAACACCCCCTAACCCCCTCTTGGTAAGAGGGGGAACGATCAGGAGGGCTTCCCCTCTTGGTAAGAGGGGATCGAGGGGTGTTTGTGATTAAGAAAGAAATTTTTTTTTTATAAATCGAAAGGTTAAAAAATGGCAAATTTAATTCAACTAAGCCAGATCGAGACAAACAGTCAGATAGGACGTGAAGCCGCAGCTCTGCTTTTACAGCATTCTCCGCTTTTACGCTTCCTCAATGATCATTCTGCGTTTGAGCTCGACGCTGTTGATTTTGATTGGTATCCCGCTGACAATGACTCGAACCTTGCGGCTCGTGCCAGAGGTGGTGATTATACCGCTCAGGACGTCGCACCCGGAACACGTGAAACCGGCTCTCAGTACTTTATGGGCGATTCCGTTCATATTGACGAAGCCGACCTGCGAGATTGGCAGCTCGGTTTGCGTGATAAAGACTCACACCTGTACAAAAAGCTCCAGAGACGCTTACGGCACTTTGCAAGGGCTTACGACGTGAAGATGTTCCAGGGCACAGGGCTCACAAACATATTGAAAGGTCTTATCCTGTATTTCGACGGATCAACAGACATCCCCGGCTGGCCCACAGGCGAGAAGGGTGTGATCAACGCAGGTTCTTATGATCCTGCCGGTGGCGACAGCTACGATCTTACATCAATTGACAACTACGAAGACTTTACAGAAAACCTGATGAAATGGGCTGGCGAGGTAGAAGGCGACAAATATATGTGGGTGAATAATGCCATGCACGCAAGGCTTACCACTATTGCACGCAACCTTCACCTGCTCGGATCAACCGTCGATAAATTTGGCATGCCAATTGCAACCTTCGCCAACATTCCATTGGTGAAAATGCTCGATGATTCGATGCCAAATACGGAAGACGACGACGCAGTCTCAGCCGTAGAGACTACAACCTCAATCTGGGTGGTTAGCCCCGGCGAACAGCGTTTTTCTTTCGTAACTAACTCAGGGCTTGCCTGGAAGGATTACGATCCTGATGACAAGCAGAGTGAAGGATTCACCTGGGAAATACGCGGTGCGTGGAAGTTCGAAGACCAATACGCAGCCCGCAGAATACGAAACATCAAAGTTCTTAGTGCTTCATAATCTCCGTTAATCAGTGCCCTCGGCTGGCTAACAGTGAGGGCACATTAATAAAGGGCAAAATATGGAAATGAGCTTATATAATTGGATACAATTTGGAATTTTTCTGGCAACAACGGCGGGAGTAGTGATCGGCATGTATTTCAAGCTAAGGCAGACAAACAGAGATATGTTTAAGCAAGAACTTGCAAAGTATGAAGACATGGCAAAGATCAGCAATGAAATTGACCTGCTGAAAGATCGCTTCCGTTTGCTCGACGCAAAAGCCGGAGAAGACCGGGCTGAATTTAAAAAGCTCGTTGAGGACTTGAAAGGCGACCTCCGTCGCATATACGATAAAATTGATGAACATAACCGATTGTTTCATGTTAAGGATCAGAAATGAAAAATTTAACGAAATACCTGAGCTGGACAGTTGTGATTGGAATACTGGTATTTGCCGTATTGTGGTTCACACTGCCTGCATTCGCAATGCTGGGCGAGTCAATAGTGTATCTCGGTCTTTTCCTGACCGCTTTCATACTCTTTGACCGCTACGTCATGGTAGAAATAGATACAATTAAAGAACTTCAAAAAGGGAATACGGCTTATGCGTTATTTTTGCTTGCTGTTGCTGTGGTCTTTGTGGCTATCGCCATTCTCGTTGGCTAATAATACAAATGTGCTCCCGACGGCATATAAATATTATGGCGTGAAGGAGACCTCAAAGAATAGCTCAGAGATAATTGATAAATTCAACGAACACGTCGGAGTGCCGAAGGGCTCAAACTGGTGTGCCTCCTTCGTTAGCTATGTGCTTGATGAAGTGGGGGTCAGTTATCCAACAGTACGCTCTGCTGTGGCACGCAAATTTATCACTGAATTTAGCATAAAAGCCAAACACGTTTATAAGGGCTATGCAGAAGTTTATCCCGGATGGCTTGCCATCTGGCAGCATGGAAATACATGGCGAGGTCATATCGGCTTCGTTATCTGGTGGCACCGGCTCTCAGGCAAAACTATCGAAGGCAACACGAACAATAAAGTAGACATTCAATATCGAAAGCTCGAATTGAGCAAATATTTCAGGATAACACATTTTACACCTGTTCATGAGTAAAATCGTAAAAATATTGATCTTCGCTGCTCTACTTGCTCCGCTAAGTTCAGGGTGCAGCTTGCTGTGCCCTGACCCTTCGCACAAGGAAGTATTTATTCGTGATACGACGTATGTCTTTTCGCCGGCTCCGATAATTGATTCATCCAAGGCAACTTCGGTTACCGATACGATCATTCAGATTATTCGGACTCTGCAAAAGGACACACTTGTTGACATTCGCTATTATCCGGTTCGTACTGAATTTTATTGGAGGATACAACCGGACACGGTAAGGATCACTGCCAGGGACACATTGATAAATTATCAGGACAACGTTCAGATCGAAACTACTCCGTTCTGGCTTAAGCTCGTGATCTTTGTGGCAGGATTCCTGACGGCGGCAATTGTGATCTTAGTGATTTTGAAATTGACTAAGAGTAAGATTTAGCTTTCAGCAGTCAGCTATCAGCATTTAGCTGAAAGCCGATAACTGACCGCTGAAAGCAACGAAATGAAGAGAATTTTTTTGAAATAAATCGAAAGGCAAAGAAATGGCTATATCAACTATTAAGAACTGGGTGCAGAAGCTGAACACCGGCACTTACAAAAGTTCGTGGAAGATTGACTCCGACGGAGCGTCTCCCTGCACTTTGGCAAATGATTCCGGTGCCTTAAGCACAGCCACCGTCAAGGCGACCACCGCTCTCGACATCGGATCAACACCGGTGGAGCTTACCGATAATTCCGGAGCTCTGGCATGCGACGCAGATGTGTTTGAACTTGGAACAACACCGATCTCGCTAACTGATAACTCCGGCAATCTGGCAATTGACGCTGACAACTTAGAGCTTGGATCAACACCTATAACATTGACAGACGACTCCGGCGACCTTGCCATTGATGCGGATGTGGTGAAGCTTGGATCAACAGCCGTCTCAATCAAATCCGATTCCGGTGTGCTTATGATCACTAACGACGGAGGAGTTGAAACACCTGCATTAGCTTCCAAGATGGCATTCACAGGCACATACTCAATGAGTGCAGACGTTAGCGACGTAACACTTATGCAGTTCGTCTGCCCTTATGATGGCTACCTGGTGGCTTCTGCCATTCTAATGTCCGACGCAAGGACAGCCGGATCAATCGCTTTCACAATCGAAAAGAATGGAACGCCGTTGACTCCAACAGGGCTCAGCCATGCCATTGATGACGATCCGACGACTAAATCAAGTAAGACAGTGGATTACGGAACAACTGATTACGATGTGGCAGCCGGCGACGTGATCTCTATCGTGGCGACTTCGTCTTCCTTTACACCGGCAACAAACACGATTTCAATGACTCTCGTAGTGGAGGGCTAAGATGATAGTTAAAAAAGTACTGGACGCTTATGATATGTCGGCAGATAAGACTGAGACCGTCGTTCTGAAAGACATATCAATGCACACAGAATTTGCAACGATCGGAGTGTCCTGGCGTTCTGCCGAGGGCACTCTCGACGGAACGCTGAATATTTACGTATCGGACAATCCCGATCCCATAGACGCAAGCGACTACGACCTTGAAAAATCAATTACGATAGACGCAGCCAACAACAATTTAGACAAACTGATCTATTATATTTCTGCACAGATCAGCACCTTGAAATTTGTTTATACCAAAAACAATATAACAGCAGGGGAGCTGACAGTAACCGTCGGAACAGGGGGCTAACATGATAGAATATTCAGCGAACAAAGTAATGGATAACCACATTGCCGACGTGGCAAACCCGCATGCCGTTACGAAATCGCAGGTAGGGCTTGGTAACGTTACCAACGTGGATTTTGAAACTTTGCTTAAGCGGCTCAAAGGTATATCCCTTACTCAGAATGACCTGCTCTATATGTATAATCATAATACGAAGCTCATTGCCACCTGTGAAGCAGATGAGAGTTGGGCGGATAATAAGTGGGATGGGACTCATGCGGCAACTCATGGAGATGACACAACCAACTATAAAGTAGGTAGCCAAGGTATTAGTGTTACAACTGATGCGACTGCTAACTTGAAAGCCGTCAATTTAGATTTTACAGATAAGGACTTGACTAAATTTGAAGATGGGTCAGTTAGCATTGATGATGATTATATTGAATTAAGTGTATATTGTGCAGATGCGTCAGATGGGACATCTGCTCAAATAGCTTTTATGTGTGATACTTATGGCACTAAAACTAATTGGTATACATATACATTTACTTCATTGTTGGTTGATGGATGCAATCATCTCAAAATACAGAAATCGTCATTTGGTGAAACTGGATCGCCAAGCTGGGCTACTATTACAGGGGTAGTGATAAGAATACTTGCAGCTGTAGGTGAAACATATTCAATAACCATAGATGCAATCCGTATGACACGCAAAGATCCAACAGACGCTAATCCCAATCCATTCCAGATTGAGAATGATGGTGTTATGGAGAGGGTTATGGAAGTAAGCTCAGGAACTCCGTTTCTGGGTTATGATGGGAGTACTTTGGTTGTAAAAGGCATGGAGAATACTAATTTATACAGCATTTACACTTTTAGTAAATTCTGGTATAGTGGATCATTTTTAACCAGCTCAACAGCTGCTTTTCTTGTCAGCATTTATGATGACGACGACAATAGGATGATGGCATATACTTCTTCGGATAGGGTTATTGTCAAGTATGATATTGACCCTCTTTCTGATTATGAGCAAACTGATATTAGTTTTAATGCAGAAGATGAAGTAATAATAAGCGGTGTTATTTCTGTCTCATCTGTGCAAATAGCATTGACTAAAGATGGGATAACGTATCCTCAATATATAGCGGCAGTTGGTTCTATTGATCCGTCACCACTAAGAATTTCAGTTTACTCAGATGCTTCCCTAACATCCTTCAAAGCAAGTTCAAGTCCTTTGATGGTGAACCAGTGATAGAATGGAGAATTGAGAATGGAGAATGGAAAATGGGAGGTGGATTATGAGAGATAATATAATTAAACTTGGGTTCATGGCATTTGCAGTAATAGCGATAGTGTCGGTATTGACAGTAATATTAATGCCGATGGTATTGCCGCTTATTATCAATCATATTGACATACGAGAATATAGCGAATATGTATATGGCTACGCAATCCTGAATTTAATCGTATGGATATGTGTAGCTGTTTGGAAAGATGATATTGTTAAAGTAAATAAATCGGAGGATTAATTATGTATAACGTAGTGATAACAGTGCCACGTCAAACAGACGACGAAGGCAACTTAGTGCAGCATGAGGATTTCAAGACAATAGTAGTCGCAGCGATAGGTTTGCCAGCAATAAGCCATAGCTTTAGTTATAGCGATACTGTTAATAAGATAGCGATTAAGCGTGAATTGGAAGATGCGGCAGACGTGATTGCAGCGATGGCAAGCTATGAAGACGTAACGATTACAGTATCAGAAGTGGTTTCGGTAGAAGTTTAAACACCCCCTAACCCCCTCTTAAAAGAGGGGGAGAAGAAGCAAGATAGTTTTTTTATTATAAATCGAAAGGATAAATTATGGCTTTAGTAACATCCGGCGGTCAGAGCGTACATGATATTTACGTTCTAAAGATCAATTCAGGCGGCGACGACTACGATGTGTATGATATCTTTACTACACCAGGCACACCAGCCACAGTCAGCTCGCCCACACGCACCACAGGTAAACCGCTAAAACTGACAGAGATCACACAGACCGATCCTGCTTTTCAGGATGACGGCACTGTGCAGATAACCTGGTCAAACTACGACTCAGACGACGACATCTGGACATTCCTCGACTTACTCGCAAAGGCACCGGCTTCCGGTAACCTGCCCGAATATAAGCTGGAGAATGGCACCGAACGCGGTGGGACGTCAGATTATCTCGTTCTCGTGATTTCATACTTAATGAAGAACGAGAACTCGACACCGAATGAGATTTTCCTGCTTTCTGCAATCGGAACGATAGCAAGGACATCCGGTTCGTTCACAACGAACCCCGACGACTATGTGAAACCGACAATCATTTTCAACGGCTCAAAATCTGAGATCGCTTACACAATCCCGACTGATCTTTTCTATTCACACGCTTCTGATCCTGACTCCGGTCTGGTGGATGCTGAGGACATCGTTTCTCTGGCACCCTCAATTTCGAAGTCTCAATGCTGGTGGCGTAAGTGGGTAGAAGTACCTAATGCTGAATAAACACCACCTCTTTGGATAAAGGTGGGATTGAAATCAGACAACACCCCCTAACCCCCTCTTGCAAGAGGGGGAAGGATTAAAAGAATAAATTGTTAAACATGGAGGAGCAATGGAAAAAATTAAATTTTATTTCGAACGCGAAGGGCAGGAATACGTAAAGGAACTCGAACTGATCCGCACAAGCTACAAAAACCGTGATCTTTACGACGAACTGGTGAAACCAATGCAGGATAAGGCATTGAAACTGACAAGCAAACTTGCGGACAAACAGGCAGATCAAAGCGAAGATTATCAAAAGCTATATGCCGAATGGGTAGAGCTTAAAAAAATTATGCTGTTCGATAAGTGCAAGTTGATCGTTAACAGCAAGCAATTGAACACCCACGAAAAAGAGCAATGGGCAACGCAGGAATTCTGGGAAAATCAGGACTTGACGGAACTGGAGAAAGCTGACGACTCCTTTCGTAACGTGTATTTCAAAGCAAAACACTAAAATAGAGGAAATTCAACGATGGGACGCATTTCACGTAAAAAAGAAGAAGGACGAAGACAAACCATTTTGGCATGCCTTCAATCTGATTCCGACGGAAGAGCTTGCTGGTGTGGAGGCAATGAAATACCAACACCGGCAGGTCTGCCATATAATAGCAACCTCGGCAGTGGAGTGCGAACTGATCTATGCAGAATGGGATCCCGTTTTGATCTGGGCACATATTGGATTAATGAAAGCGAATAACCATGGCTGATTTCGAAAGCTCATATAAATTAAAGATTGATCCGCAGGTTGATCCGCAGGCATATACTAAGATTGCCAATCAGATTGACAAAGCATTTGCACCACTAAAGGGGAAGATTGACCCGATAGACGAAGCAGAGATTACTTCGGCACTTAAGACGATCAAACAGGAAGCCGCAAAAGCCGGCGACTCAATAAAAGGGATCGGCGACGGTGCAGGAGCAGCAGGCAAGCAAGCCGGTAAAGATTTCGGTGAAAAATTCTCCGGCGAAACAATCGGTTCGATTAAGTCCGCAAAAGGCAAATTTGAAACAATGGGCAAGGAAGCCGGCGAGGAATATTCAAGCGGCTTTTCTTCCACGATCAAAGACTTTGCAATCGGCTCAATCCTTGGTGATGCCGTTTCGGCTGGTCTGGGCAAGCTGACCGAGACATTGACCGCTCTTCCGAATGCTTTGAAGGCATTGGGAGCGGAGGCAAACGTAACCGGTAAAGAGCTTGAAGAGCTGGGAGAAATAGCAAAAGGGGCTTTCACTCAAGGTGTCGGCGATTCTATCGAAGATGCTGCTCACTCAATTGCTTTCCTTAAAAAGCAACTGGGAGAGCTAAAAGACGCAAGCGGCGGTCAGCTGATTGACGTATCTCAGTATGAAGAAGCTGCTGTCTATGCACAGCGTCTTGCCGACGCTCACGGAGTTTCCTACGACGAAATAATCTCGAAAAGCCGTACTTTGATGGCTAACTACAAGATGGATTTCGAGGAGACTTTTGATCTTATAGCTTATGGACTCGCAAATGCAGGAAATTCACAGGAAGATTTCCTTGATACTTTGGACGAATATTCACCCTTGCTCAAACAGGCAGGGGTGGATGTTTACCAGTTTGCGGGAACACTTTCGGCTGCCATGCGTGAAGGTGTTTGGAATACCGACAAACTTGCCGATTCGCTTAAAGAAACTCAGGTTCGCATAAATGCCGGAGATTGGGTGAAACCATTCGAGGACATGGCAAACGCAGCCGACGGTGCCTCGAAGCAGGTCATTTTATCAATACAGGACATATTGACGCAGGCACAGAACGGCGACATAAATATTGCCGACGCACTGGGTCTATCAGCTGAAGCAATTAAAAATGCTGTGGATGCCGGGGAGATTTCGACGGCTTTGCAGGATCAGCTCGCTGTTGCCATTGGTGGCACAATGGCAGAAGACATTGGAGGCGACCTTTGGGCAAAGATATTCAGTGCCGACGTTGATCCGCTAATAATCAAAGAGCAGGCACGCAAAGCAGGTCAGATCGTGCAGGACGCATTGAAGCCAATCAGCTTTGAAGAATTTACACGCAAGATCGAACTTGCCTTTGCTGAGATCGGCAATAAAATTGCACCGGTGCTTGATCCAATATTTACGAAATTATCGGACAAGTTGATCCCTGCACTCGATGGAGTTATTGACACACTCGATCCATTCATAGCGATTGCCGGCGAGGTGCTTGAGCTTGCCGTTGATCTTCTGCCCGTTATTGCCGCAGGTGCTACCGCATTTGGAACTTACAAAGCCGCGGTTACAGGTGTAACGGCAGCCACGAAACTATTCAGTGGTGCATTGGCAGCCAATCCCGTTGGGGCGGCTATCGTTGGGATAACGGCTTTGCTGGCTATAACGAAACAGCTTGCCGGTGCTTTCCACGAAACAGCCGAAGAACGGCTCGACGAAATACAGGCACAGAAAGAGATCATTCAGCAGGACAAGCAGATGAACGAAGCGAAACAGGCACAGATCAAAGCCAATGTCGCTCTCGTGGAAGAATACGAAAAGCTATCGAAAAAGCAGAAGTTAAGCCGTGAAGAGCAGGAAAGATTGAAACTTGTAACGCAGGAACTTCGCAATGAATTTCCGGGAGCTATCAAAAGCACAGACGATTGGGCGACGAACATGAAACGGCTTTCGGAACGTGTTGCCGACTCGAAGTCAGAGCTTGCCGGGCTTATCGCTAATATGAAAGAGCTGAACAAACAGGAACAAAGAACACTTGAGCTGGAAGTCTCCGTAAAAGCCGATAAAGCAAAAGGGGACATCGAAGATGCTTTAACCGAAGTGCAATCAGAGGCAAACGGTTTATTTAGCGATCTATCGAATAGTTTTGACGAAGCGATACTTGGCGGCTCGAATGTACGTGCATGGTCAGAGAACTTCCTTGATCCTTACGTAAAAGAAATGTACCGGGCAACCTCCAGCGGTGAATTGCAGGACGCAAGGGACCAGCTTTTACAGGCATTAGACGTAAGAGCAGATGAAAAGGGCTACGACAAAGCCGGCTTGCTGAACACTCGCAAAGCTATCAATGAGTTTTATGATGCTTTACTTGATAAGCAAAGATTTTATCAGGCAAAGACCGGTGAGATCAATGAAGAGATAAAGACCGACGTGGAGCAGAACACACCGAAACCGCCGCCAGTTGGCGATCCGAAAGAATATGACTCGCTAAAAGAAGCGATTAAAAAGAGCTTGCAGGAAATAGCACAGCTCCAGAATGATCTGTCTAATAATCAGATAAAAGATGAACTGGACAGGCAAATTGCCATGCAGCAGGAAAAGATACGCATTGCCGTGGAAGGTGTTCAGGATGAAATCCAAAGGACCAAAGAACTTGACAACGTCAGGAACTCCGAACGAGAAGAGTTAATTAAAAATTTGAATACAAAGATCGGTCTTCTAACCGAGCAGGGAGAAGCCGAAATAAACAAGATCAAAGAATCTTATTGGGATAAGCAACTTGAAACAATACGAAGCCGCAATCAGGAAATTTATGATGCCGAAACGAAGGCACTCGAACAGCGTTTGGCAATCGCTGAAACGCAGGCACCTCAGCTCACTGGCGACGATTCTGTTGCCAATTTGCAAGAGCAGGGACAGCTACGTATCCAATTGATAGAAAGGCAGACCGATGCCGAAGTCAGTGCAATACTGGAACGTAATCAGGCATACCTCGAAGCACAGGACGCTTTGAACGCAGCTACGCAGACTTTCGGCGACGACTCGCTGATCGTTAAGATAATGCAGGATCAGCTTTCCGAAATAAAAGAAAAAATTATTTCTGAGACACCTGAGATTGCCAATTTATTTGCCGAACTTGATCAAAAAATAAACGAAGTAACGGCTGACGTTGACTTAAAGATCAAAGAGGAGCGAATAAATCAGATCAGGAATCTTGCGGTCAGAGAGCGAGAAATCAGAATATTTGAAGCCGAAAAGCTATATCAGGAGCAGCTCGCAAAAGCCAAGGGCAATCAGCAGCAGGAACTTCAGGCATTAAAGGGCTTCCTTGCCGAAAAGAAAGCCGCAGAAGAAAAGTATTTGAATGATACGAACGTACTTTATTCGATTTCTTCTGCATTCCGTGATGCTTTATTCAATGCCGATTATTCCGGCAACAAAGATCAGGGTTTGCTTGATGATCTTAATAAACAGCTTGAAACAAATAAAACGGCATCGCTTGATTTGGAAGAGCAGCTCCGCAACCGTGAAATATCGATTGAAGAATATTACGAAAAAGTCAATGGTCTTGCTGAAGAACAGCTCGAACTCGAAAAGCAACAGGCAGAGGCACGCAAAGCCGCTCAGGTGGATGTGTTTGCCGTTATGTCGAAAGCAGCCGGCGAGGCATTTAAGAAGATCAGCCAACAGCAACTGGAACTTTCAGCAAGCTACCAGAATGACCTCGACGCACTTGCCGAACAGCAGGAAGACAATGCCGAAAAGATCGCCGAGACGCAATTGAACATGGCAAAAGCGATAAACGACGGGAAACTTGCCGAGGCAGAACGATATTATGAACAGCTTGCCGAATTGCAGGAAGGTCAGATGGCTGTCGAAGAACAGATTGCCGAAACCGAAAGTGCAATGCTTCAGGCAAAAGTAACCGGTTACGCAACGATGTTCTCACAGATCGGCATGGAACAGCAGAACTGGAGTAAAGCATTTGTTAAAACAGCATTCTCCGCTTTGAAAGCAGAAATCCCGATCTATGCCGCCGAGGCACTTGCCAAAGCCCTTGCCTTAAATCCGATAACTGGTGCAATCGTGGGAGGTATCGCAGCCGGTTTGATGTATGCCGCTCTTGCAGGTGTTGAATCTGCTGTAATGGGTGCTTTTGCCGAAGGAACGGTTGATTTAAAAGGTAAAGGAACGACGAAAAGCGATTCGAATTTAAGCCGCTTAAGTATTCACGAGTCAGTTATGAATGCCGAAGCGACGCTTGCCACAGGCAACAAAGAGGCGTTTGAATGGGTCAATAAACACAAAAGACCGCTCTCAGAGTATTTCGTTGATAAGTTCCAGCAGGACATAAATTTGCAAAAGAAATTGCAGAATAAGCTCAAACCGCAAAGTGAAATCGTCCCGGTGCTGGTGCGTGGAATGTCCGAACAAAATACCGCACAGGCGATAAACAGGCAGACCGCAGAGCTAAGAGCGGACAATCAGAACTTACGAAGCGAGCTTGCTGCGACTCGCAAAGAGATCAGGGCTTTGCAGACAAAAATAAATACTAATCTGAACATCGAATTTGACGGCGAAATGAAAGCCGATGGCGATTCCTTGCGTGGTCAGATTGATGCGTGGAAGAGGAAAGAATTGAAATCAATGTAAAACACCCACATGACAAGAGGTAGAGGTGGGATTTAATAAGACAACACCCCCTAACCCCCTCTTAAAAGAGGGGGAAGAAGAAAGGAAGAAATATGAATACGAACACGAAAGATAATTTGATTGCGACTGTGAAGACCACAGCCCTTGAGTATTTGAGTGTTATCAATAAGATCAAGCTCCTGAAAGCGAAATGGGACGCTGTGGATGGCTCTTCGCTGATTGCCAACGATGCCGATCTGGGCGACGGAGTGAGCGGAGCGGACCTTAAAACGTTGGGTGCAAACCTTTTGACGGCTGCTGCTGAGTTCGACAAAGGGATGAACACGAACACTTATAAGGTGCTGGGTTAATGGCTGAGTACGTTCTGAAATATAGCGAGACCGACGGCTTTTTCTACGGAGAAGAAGCCACTGGAGGGCTTGAATATTTCGACGAAGCGAGGGACACCGACACACCAAATGCGACTGTCCCTGCTCACCAGTTTGTTGCCATGGGTGCTGAGAGTAATATTGACATTGTGATAAGTCCGAAAGGCACAGGTGCGATATTAGCACAAGTTCCCGACGGAACGGCAACGGGCGGGAATAAGAGGGGACAAAATGCGGTGGATTTACAACAAACGAGAACATCTGCGAGTCAAGTGGCAAGCGGAGATTACAGCATGGTTTTAGGTGGTGCAAAAAACACGGCTTCAGGTTATGGTGCAATATCAATAGGAGGGTATTGGAATAACCTCGCAAGTGGAAATAATTCATTTATAGCAGGTGGCACAAATAACACTGCAAGCGGATCAACCTCATTCGCTTCTGGTAATAGCAATACGGCAAGTGGAAACGGCTCAGCAGTAGTTAATGGATCGACAAACATAGCAAGTGGAAATTTTTCGTTTGTTGGCTCTTCAATTCACGCAAAAGCATCTAATTATGGACAGCAAGCACACGCAGCAGGTCGTTTCGCAGCAACAGGCGACGCACAACAAACAGAACTCGTTTATCGCAGGAACATAACGAACTCTTCCGGCGATTATGCTTATTATGAATTATTTCTTGATGGCAGCTCAGAACGGTTTGTATTACCAAATTACAGCAATTTTAATTTGCTTGTACAGATCGAAATCAGGCGTGTAGGTGGCTCAGAGCACTTCGTAGGAACTTACCTCGTTGGGATCAAGCGTGATGCCAATGCTGGAACAACGGCTGTTTATGACGTAACGACTTTGCAGGAGGCGGACTCAGGGGCTTCCACTTATGTCAGCCCAATGATAACTGGCGATACAACTAATGGATCATTAAAGATAGAAGTCAATATTCCGAGTGGTTTTAATTGCTATGCGGTTGCGGCTGTTAGGAGTGCTGAAGGGTTTGCGGGGAGCTAAGAATAATTACGAATTACGAATTACGAATTGAGGTAGAAATGGCAATGGATAATGATTGTGTGTATATAATAGGTAAGGTCAAAGGGGAACCCTTTGAAGAATGTTATAAGAAGTTTGATGCGGTTGCGGTAAAACTGCACGAAGCGGGCTATAATGCAATTAATCCGTTATGGTACACGAAAAACATGGGATTGGATGACGACGACCCAAAAGACCGTGATTATATCAAACGGAAATGTATATCGCTGATGCTTGGTTGCGATAAGTATTACTTGCTTTCGGACTGGAAGCAATCTGAGTTTGGGATCGCTGAATACGAACTCGCAAGGGCTTTGGATTTCACAATGATTAAACCAGAAATGATAAAGGGGTATTAAATGAAATGGCTAACTTCGATTTGGATTATGATTTTCCTGCTGTCATTCTTTGCTTATGAGACGATCTGGGACTTACAGCGTATCATTGCGGTTGATATGTTCGTCACTTTTACCTACATACTTTGTGTTTCGTGGTTATCGGACCGCAGGTATGGGCTGATAAAAGGAAAGATCAATCAGATGATGATCTTTGAAGTGAAGAAAACACCGAGTTTTGATCCACCCAGACAACACCCCCTAACCCCCTCTTACGAAGAGGGGGAAAAGAAGGAGGAAGCATGGCTACAATAACGTTTGAGTTTGTTGATGATCCGGCAGACCTTGGATCGGGTCAGGAGCTTACACTTGCAGTGGCAGGGATCAAGCCGGTTATCGAAGAAGGCGAGACCGACGAAAAGCCCGGAGGTGCGATTTTTACGCATTACGGCGACGAATTGAAGCTGATCGTTGTTCTGGCACCCTTTGGAGTGCTGCACACCGACAACGACGACTACAATAATTTTATAGATTATTGGAATTTCAAGAAATACAGGCAGACTTATGAAATGATGTATATTACAGAAACGACGCTGGAGAGGGCAGAATCGTCGTTGCTAAATATTTGGGATTCGCTTTTGCCGCTTGCCGTTTATCCGATAGAAGAGAGCACGTCGGAGCAGTTTGAGACAGCCAGCGATACTTGGAACATAACTTTTAAATCAAAAGAACCAGTGAGCTTATAATGCCGAGAAGTACAATCTATTATACCGAGTTCACCGAGCGCCAATGGAAGTGGCGGGTTGAAATAATACCCGCCGATTCCACAACTATGCCGTCTCCGAGAGTTTACAGTGAAATCCACGAGAACGGCTTCGAGGGGATTGAAAAGCCGACGGCAAAGATGGGCGATAAGTTACCTGTTGGAGCCATGGCAGCACCGGTATTGACGCTTAATTTCGATCTTGCGTGGCTTGACAGCGATTTGGTAACATATCTTACCAATCCTGTGCAGGTGGATGCCGGGAGTGTTTCGATTGGCACATATTCGAGAACTTATGACCTATCAAACGTTGTTATAATTTATAATAATCGTGGCTCAGGCACGACGCTTTATCCGTATTTTATCGGATGCCAGAAGCCGTCAGTCAAGAGGAAGTATAAGATCAGCAAGTATGGATTGAAGTTTGAAATTGACCTGGTGCATTTGGGTAAAGTAGCCGCAGAAAATGTATTGCTTAAGGATGTGCAGCAATCAATGTTATACAAAGCCGATGCAGGCACGATCACGACCTACACGACGGACAGGTGCATTGATATGAGAGGCTACGACGGCACACATTATTTTACAGTTTTAGATCATGGCGGTCCGTATATGGGCACTTACACGACTGGACTTGAAGCGACGATGTTTGAGTTATCTGATCTATTTTATGAAGTGCTAAATAATACAAAGGAAGTGGTTCGTCAGTTTATGCGGCTTTCAGTATCGGATACTTATTATGAGCGATCAGGCAGCCCATTCGATGCAATAAAGTACTATAAACAGGGCTTGAATGACGAAAACAAACCGACTTCTGCAATCTCAGGTACCGACGGCAACAATCTTTACTTTGTTGGGACAATACACTACGACGGCGACGATCCTTATAATTATGATGACCAGGTGGGCGGTTATTTGATAGAATCAAGTGAAGTTTCGATGTTTGCTTTGGGATCATCCAGTAAAACACCGACGGCATGGGACTGGCTTAAAATGGTAAGCGAAGAGAATTACATGAAATTCAGGATCAGAACAAGCTATTCAGGGAGCTACCCGACGGTAAAGTACTTTTTCAATGAAGTAAAAGACCCGGTGGTGCTTGGCACGCTTGATCTTGTAGAAATTATAGACGATCCGACGATAGAGTGTGGCGAAACAGTCATAAGCGAGGTTGTTGGCTCATATCTTGGCATTACAGGCGACGACATCGAAGAACATGCTTATCACATACAGGGCAGTTTTGCCGAAGACGATTATCAATTTAAAGCGACTTTTCACAATATGCCGACGCAACTCCCTGATGAAGGTATATATCATTCTTACGGCACGCTTGGACGCTTTATATGGAATTATAACGGTTTTAAGACCAATAAGCTATATTACAAAGAAACACCTCCTTACAGCCCGATGTTTTGGCCCACGACGGATTTTGTGAGGGTACATGAAGAGTGCCTTATATATGACGGCGTTGATCACTGGTCAATTACACATGCTGATCTAAGCCCTTACAGTACTAATTTGTATGGTGCATTATTCAGGATCAGTATAATAAACTCTCTTATCAGCTTTATGCAGGACACCACGAACAAAGCGAAAACTGTGGCTTATGCCTTAGGCGAGACATTCTCGAAATATGGGCAGGCAAAGGTAAGCATAAAGACAAATATTGGAGTAGTAAGCATTGGGGACGTTGGGCAGATTTACACACTTGATAAGGACCTGAGCCATTACAGATGGGAAGCAGCAATGCCTTCCGGTTTGCTTGGAGAACTCAGCACGACAGCCCACGTAATGGAAGTAAAAGACGACGTGCATAAGGGGAAGACAGACGTAACACTATTCGTGGAGGGCTCATAATGCCAGTTGGAACAGCGATCCCGGAAAGGTCAATACAACTAAAGCACCTTGCATTTAACATCAAGACAGCCGCAGGAGGAGCGTCAGGCACGCCCACCTTTACCGCAAGTCCGGCAAAATACAAAGCGATAGCAGCGGAAGACATAAATGCCGGCGACCCTATATGGATAGACGACTCAGGCAACGCATATCTGGCAGACACAGATTACAGCGTCAATGACCGTCCCTGCATGGCAATAGCATTCAGTGAAGCAGCAACAGGCAGCGAACTCGAATACATATACGACGGTGAGATAACGATAGAAGGAGCAACCCACACAGCCAACAGTTCGGTATTCCTTGACGGTTCAGCACTCAGCACCACCCCACCAACACTCTCATCCGATACATACCTGCAAGAGATCGGCAGAGCAATCACATCCGAACGAATCCTAATCAATATTGGCAGAGCATATAAAAGTACTTTGTAAAGTCATCTGAATAGCTTAAATTGCATTTAGTTGATGTCAACAAAAAGGTATCAACGCAGCGAAGGAAGAGACAAAAAACCAAAAGAAAAACGAAACGAAAATAAGCAGATTCCCAAATTAATCTGCACCAAAAAACGTCTATGTATTTAATTTGTTAATCTGCGAAAATAATTTGGGAATTAATATTATTTTTGATAAAATCAAT
>Ga0272443_10001454_pt1 | contig 34508 bp, 30 predicted proteins | sample SSMAcet12_FD_193581 | JGI IMG/M metagenome (GOLD analysis project Ga0272443, IMG submission 193581) | Marine sediment archaeal communities from Little Sippewissett salt marsh, Falmouth, MA, United States - SSM-Acet-12 | ecosystem: Environmental > Aquatic > Marine > Wetlands > Sediment ... | reverse complement strand
AATTAAGGAAGGGAACAGCTCCAATTTTGCCGGTGGTAGTTTTGAGGTCATGAATGCGCCATATCTTGGTGAACATGGACATATTGCCATCCGCACCAATAGCATAAAACGCGCTGTGCATTACCTGGGCAAACGAGGATTTGAAGTTGATCCCGAAACCGCAAAGTATAAAGGTGATAAATTAATCGCTGTCTACCTGAAGGATACATTTGGTGGATTTGCCGTACATTTACTGCAAAAATAAGCGGAACAGAATGGAGTAAAAGATAATGCGAGTTGTCACATTTGGCGAAATTATGATGCGTTTAAAAGCACCGGGACGAGAAAGGTTTTTTCAAAGCCCGGCATTGGAAGCCACTTTTGGCGGCGGAGAAGCGAATGTCGCTGTTTCACTGGCGAATTATGGCATGGACGCTGTCTTTGTAACCGTCCTGCCGGAGAACGTCCTCGGAGATTGCTGCATCCGTGAATTACGTCGATTTTTCATAGATACAAGCAAGATCAGGCGAGGACAGGGCCGAATGGGAATCTATTTCCTTGAGGCAGGTGCAAACCAACTTCCCAGTAAGGTGGTTTACGATCGCAGCTACTCAGCTATTTCACAAGCGAAACCAGGCGACATCGACTGGGATGACGCTTTTGCAGATGCTGATTGGTTCCACATCACAGGGATTACACCGGCGATTTCTGCTTCCGCAATGGAACTTTCGTTGGAGTCGGTCAAAGCTGCCAAACGTTTGGGGTTAACCGTTTCCTGTGATTTTAATTATCGTAAGAAATTATGGAAATACGGCAAGAAAGCTCCTGAAGTGATGAATGAACTGGTCAAGTATGTAGATGTTGGGATCGCAAATGAAGAGGATTGCCAGAAATCGCTTGGAATCCATGCTGACGTTGATGTTGCGACTGGTAAATTGGAAACCGATAAGTATAAAGCGTTGTCTGACGCTGTCCTTAGCGCTTTCCCCAACCTCAAGATGATCGGGATCACCTTACGAGAAAGCATCAGTGCAGATCACAACAACTGGTCAGCCTGCTTAAATGACCGTGATCACTTCTATCTCAGCAGGAAATACGAAATTCGGGACATCATTGATCGGGTTGGCGGCGGTGATTCTTTCAGCGGTGGTCTGATCTATGGCCTGAACACTTATGACAATAAACAAGATGCTCTGGAGTTCGCTGTCGCAGCCAGCTGCCTGAAGCACTCGATCTCAGGTGATTTGAATCGTGTTGGTGTTTCAGATGTTGAAAAGTTAATGGGTGGGGATGCCTCCGGCCGAGTTCAGAGATGATGTCGTGATACCCGAGTAGTTCGATTTACCGGTACTTAACTATTCGTTGAAAAACACCTGCTGCGTTGTGGAAGTTTATGCAGCAGGTGTTTCTTTAGGGTAAGAATCGTGTATATGATATACTGGAAAAGGATTTCCTTATAGACCAAATATGTTTTTTCGCCAATGCATGGGGTGCAGCTTTGAATATAAAAAAATCTGGAAAAAGTAAAAATCGCAGGACAAGGATCAATGATGTCGCAGAACGGGCTGGTGTTTCTATTACCACTGTTTCTCGTGTGCTCAATAACAATCCTCATCCTGTTAATGAGAAGACCAGACAGGATGTCTTGGCTGCGGCGAGAGAATTGGATTATGCGCCAAGTGCATTGGCAAAGGCTATGGTCACTCAAAAATCCTTCATCGTGGGCGTGATCGTTGGGGATACAATGGATCCTTATTTCGCTGCATTAGTCCGAGGTGTGGAGGACGCCGCCCGTGACATGGGTTATATGGTCATGGTCGCCAACTCTGACAGAAAGCCTGACCTGGAATACCAATACATCAGAACCCTTAACGAATATCAGGTGGACGGCATCATCTTTGCCGGAGGTGGACTTAAGGACAAGGAATATTTGGGTAATGTCAACCGGACATTGGAGCAATTCAGGAATCGCGAAGCACCGATCATCACCCTGGGGAATCACCTTTTCCCATCCTATGAGGTCGTCGTCGATAATGAAATGATCATATACGACGCCGCAGCATACCTGATCGAACTTGGACATCGGAAAATCGGCTATATTACCGGACCTGAGAATATCACCACATCTGCTTTACGTCATGTTGGTTATTCCAGAGCCATGTCTGAAATCTGTGAAAGAGAAATCGTCTTTGATGGTGATTATATGTTTAGCGGGGGTGTGCATGCCGCTGAAAAAATCCTCTCGATGAAAGACAGACCAACTGCCATCCTGGCATCCAACGACCGGATGGCAATCGGCTGCATCATCGGCCTTAAAAACAACGGCATTCATATCCCAGAAGATATTTCTCTGATCAGTGTTGGTGGAATTGAAGTCACCAAATTCATTTCCCCGCAGATAACATCCATCTACCTTCCCCTGCACAAACTGGGCGTCGAAGGTATGCGAAGCCTGCATCAGATCCGAAACTCAAAGCTGCCAACCATGGGGAAGACCATTATCCAACATTCTTTGACTATTGGGCAATCTGCAGCTCCCCTTACTTGAAATGCAGAGCTTTGATTTGTTGAAAAATAGGAAAAGGTATCGAAACAACATTTTGGTCGTATTTCCACTGTTTTTTATGTTGACCATCACAGCTTGCAACAATATAGAAACTACTTGGACGTCTGCTGCCAACCCAAATACCGAAGCAAATTTGACTACTGAAACATCTCAGGAGCCATTTGAACTCACCCAGGAGACAAAACAACCCGTTCAGGAAGCAACCTACTTGCGGGGTATCAACCTCGGCAATGCACTCGAATCACCCCCGGCTGAAGACTGGGGTGTGACCATCCAAGAGACATACTTCCAAACCATCCGTGAAGCTGGGTTCAATGCCGTTCGCATCCCTGTGCGGTTTTCGGATTACACCAGTCCTGGGCCGGAATATCACATCCATGAGGATTTCTTCAAAGTTGTGGATAACGCGGTCCAATGGGGATTGGGAAATGACCTGATTGTGATCCTGGACCTGCATCACTTCGATGCCTTCAAGCAGGATCCCCAGGGCGAACAAGAGAAATTCCTGGCGATCTGGGATCAAATCTCAGAGCGCTACCAGGATATGCCGCCTGAGATGTATTTTGAATTGTTAAGTGAACCCAGTACGAATATTACCTCTGCATTCTGGAACAATGCCCTCAGAGATGCAATTACCATCATCAGGGAAACGAACCCAACGCGCAAAATCTTGGTGAACGGGATCGATTATGCAAATGTCAATGCTCTGGCCACGTTGGAACTGCCGGATGACGACAACCTGATCGCCACTTTCCACTATTATGAGCCGTTTGAGTTCACACACCAAGGTGCATCTTGGGTGTCCAATTCGTCCAATTGGATCGGAACAACATGGGATGGCACAAATAAAGAGATGGCTGAAATCAGAGAATCGCTCGATATGGCTGTAGAATGGTCATTACTACACGAAACGCGCGTCATTATTGGCGAGTTCGGTGTGAACAATACGGCTGATCCGGCATCCAGGCAAGCCTGGTTCCGATCCCTCACCAAGGAAGCGCAAGCAAGGGGAATAGGATGGTTTGTCTGGCAATTCTGCTCGGATTTTGGCATTTATGACTGCGACCTCAGCGTTTGGGATGAAGACATCCTAAACACGCTGCAGGGTCTGGATTGATTTATGTCTGATTTGGAGGTGTCATGGCATCAGAAAGCCAGATTACGTATAAACCTATCGGGGTCATCCACACGCCCTTCAAAGCCGTTGAGGATATGCCCATCCAACCGCAAGGCAGTTCGGGCGTACGCGGCACACTTGTCCTGTATCCTGATTATGTTGCGGGGCTGACCGACCTGGATGGGTTTTCTCACATTTATGTGATCTTCCATCTGCATAAGGCACGCCCTTACAGGCTGAAGGTCACGCCTTTCCTGGATACAGCCCTTCGCGGCCTGTTCGCCACCCGTGCGCCCAGCCGTCCTAATCCCATAGGATTATCCATCGTCCGGTTGGTCGAGGTCAAAGAGAACGTTCTAACGATTGAGAATGTAGATATGCTTGATGGCACACCTTTATTGGATATCAAACCTTACGTACCATTTTTTGACGACCAGGAAGCCGTCCGGATTGGCTGGCTGACACGTTTCAGAAACCAGGCCAATACTGCCAGGACGGATGACAGGTTCAAATAAATTTACTTGTAAATTCCAAGGTTAATTCAATATTTCAACCCATGCCTACCCTTGTTCAGCGGTATAGGCGCGCAGAAGGACCGCATTCGCAGACATTTCTACGGTGAATTCACCCAAAGCAGCCGGCAGCAGGCAAAACTGGATCGCTTCAAGTCGCTGTCCTGCAGCACTCGCCTGCCCAACAAGAACCCCCCAGATTTCCAGCGTTGATCCATCACATACCCCCGAATAGCGTGTGGCTTTCTTGGCGATGATCCTTTCTGTGGTGAAATACCGGTTGCTGCATAGGTTTTCACGCCGCCAGATCGCGTTCTCTTCAATAATTTCCGCTTGTTTTAATCCCAATCCCACCTGCTCATAGTTGATTACATCCAGCGCTTTTTCAATGTGCAGCGGCCTGGGTTTGCCGTCCGCACCTTTCCGGTTCCAATCATAGACACGGTAGGTCGTGTTCGAGTTTTTCTGGATTTCTGCAACCACCGCCCCCTCAAGAAGTGCATGCAGGGTGCCTGCCGGGATGCAGATATGGTCACCCACCTTAATGGGGACAAGGTGAAGGCAGGTCTCAAGGTCTCCCAATCGAATTGCTTCTCGCAGATCGGCAGATGTCAGCGGTCTTTCAAGCCCGTAGATGATGGCTGCATCCGGTTCGGCCTGCAGTACGACCCACATTTCCGTTTTCCCCAACTCATTCCCCTCATGGGACAGGGCATACGCGTCATTTGGGTGAACCTGCACGGATAATCGCTTGTCTGCGTCCAGAAGCTTCACCAGCAGGGGAAATTTCCCCCGATCAAGCGCCCACTGATTCCGTGTCCCGACCAGATCTGCCCCCAACTCATTTAGAAGCGCCTGGAGCGTTTTTCCCGCATGGATGCCATTGATAACCGTCCCCATGCCATCCGGATGCCCAGAAATCTCCCAGCTTTCAGCCGCCTTTCCTGATTCGGGAAGTAAACGTCCCATCCCAGCAAGGCGCTGTCCGCCCCAGATGTAATCCTTAATGACCGGTTTAAAAAGCAGTGGATAGTAGCTGACCATAAAATACTCCTATTTTTGAATCTTAACGCTAATTTTACCATTCCTAAAATTTCGTGCACCTTTTCTTTATTGCGGTATACTAAAAAACCAAAATCAACCCGGACCGTTATTCTTTCAAATCACAATTCTGGGATTGTTATATGAAAAAAAGAAATCTTCCGTTTTACCCCCTCCTCTTCGCCACATTTCCAACCCTGGCTTTGCTGGCAAACAACCTAACAGAAATCAGGTTCACGGTCAGCTTACGACCTCTGGTAATTTCTCTCCTATTTGGCTTGATCCTGTTTGTCATTGCTTTTTTCCTGTATAGAAAACATTGGCATAAAGCCGCGCTGATGACAGGTGTGTCCATCATGCTTTTCTTCTCATTTGGACATCTCTCCAGTTTCATTAAAACCATTCCTTCTATCGGTACTATTGGAAGGTACCCATATCTCCTCAGCATCTATGGATTGATCTGGGTCGGTATTCTGGTCCTAACAATCAGAAAGAAGATCAAACCCGAATTCTCCAAACTTTTGAATATCGTCAGCATTATCCTGGTTGCGATTCCCTTAAGTCAGATAGGTGTGCATTATGCAAGCGAAGCCATCACCTATCGGCAGCTTAACCCATCACAGGAAACAAATGCAGATACGCTTACCGAATTGGGCTATGCGCCGGATGTTTATTACATAATCCTTGACTCCTACGCACGTCCGGATGTTCTGCTGGAGAATTATGATCTGGATATGTCAAATTTCATTGCAGAAATGGAAGACCTTGGCTTTTACTACGCCAGCGAAAGCCAGAGCAATTACGACGAGACGTTCAGTTCGCTTTCCACCTCCCTGAACCTGCAATATATCACCGATATCCTGGAAGAACTTGATATCGAAAGGAACAGCGCTGCTCACAGAGACCTTATCATCCATAACGACGTCAGATATACTCTTGAATCGCTTGGGTATGAGACCGTCGCGTTTTCAACCGGCTATAAGTGGAGCGAGATGGATGATGCCGGATTCTACTATGAAGTCGCACCTGATACGATCTTCTATGAGATCACGCCCTTTGAGTCGCTACTAATCAAGAACCTGATCGTATATCCATTCAGGGATTACGTCCCTGGTTTCCTTAAATTGGATTTAAGCCAGCAAGTCGATTCTCCACATCAGGAGCACATTGATATTCAACTGAATATCCTGGAAACCCTCCCGGAGATCGCAGAGAATAAATATCCCACTTTCACATTCGCACATTTCATCGTCCCGCATATCCCTTACGTTTTCGATATAGATGGGAGTCTCCTGGAAGACCCGGGCTACAATAGCGCTGACGGCGGATATGCGATCAGCGAGACCTATGAACTTGACGGCTATAAGAAAGCTGTGCAGTTCATCAGCCAGGAAATGCTGACGATATGCGAGGAAATACTTGAAAATTCTGAATCGGAACCGATTATCATCATCCAGAGCGACCATGGCTGGAAAGACGATCACAGGTATAAGATCTTGAACCTCTACTATTTCCCGGATGAAGATTTCGGTTCATTGTACCCTTCCATTTCACCCGTTAATTCTTTCAGGGTCGTGCTTTCCGACTACTTTTCGATGGATTTTGACCTCCTTGAAGACCTGTGCTATGAGTGATTCCTTGAAAAATAGAAAATGATGTAAATGGGAAAATTAACTATCCGAAATCCGCATCATTACGTTATTCTTGACAATTCAGATAGGCTAATGTAAAATTTTAATGTGCAAAAATTATTGCACACATCTCCTACAACCACTAGTAAACTGTAGGGAAATCCAGGGAAAGCCCGTTGCAGCGGGCTTTTCGCTTTATATTTGGTGTTTGTCTTTATATTCCGATCAGATGCCGTTATAATTCTATGAAACCAGCAAAAATTCATGGATCATTAGAGAGGGTTCACAATGGAAAAAATCAACTATGGTGGTTGGGAAAACTGTTATCGACTTTCGAACGACAGGATTGAACTGATCGTCACCGGAGATGTAGGCCCCAGGATCATCCGGTTTGGTTTCATCGGGAAAAACAATCTCTTCAAGGAATTCCCAGAACAGTTGGGGAAAACAGAATCGGATGAATGGTTAAGCTTTGGAGGTCACAGGTTATGGCATTCGCCCGAATCCCTAACCAGGACATACTACCCAGATCTTGAACCCATCCTGATTCAGGAAACTAAGAACGGCCTGATCGCGACACAAAAACCCGAACCGACGACCGGTTTACAAAAACAAATCAAGATCACCCTTTCACCGGATAAGCCCGAAGTGCAGGTCAGACATACGCTGATCAATCACAACCTGTGGGCTATCGAGGCGGCTCCCTGGGCAATTTCGGTCATGGAAGTCGGCGGAACAGCGATACTCCCTCTCCCACCTCGTGGATCGCACTCGGATTTCCTCTTGCCGACCAGCGTTCTCAGCATGTGGTCATATACCAATCTGAGTGACCCTCGCTGGATACTAGGCGAAAGGTATATCCTTTTAAAGCAGGATCCTCAAATATCAAAACCTCAAAAGCTGGGTATCTTAGCCACGGATGGTTGGGCTGCCTTTACTAACTTTGATTGTTTGTTCGTCAAGCGTGTCCCATTCCAGCTTGATGGAATTTTTCCGGATATGGGTGTTAATTTTGAGGTTTTTACAAATGAAGATATCCTTGAAGTTGAGAGCCTTGGTCCGCTCGAAAATATCCAACCCAAAGGCAAAATCGAGCATCTCGAGAACTGGTCGTTGTATGAAAATGTCCCCCAGCCTGAATCTGAAGCAGATGTTATCAAGAATATTATTCCCTTATTGCCATAGAGACAGGCTGTCCATTAACACATAAACAGTGCTGGAAATATCCAGCACTGCTTCTTCTTCTCCTGCGATAATTTCAGAATATCTGGTAATACCCGACGATCCTGCCTAGGATCATGCCGATGATAAAACCAATTGCACTCCATAGAAGTATCAGAAAAGTGATATAGCCAGCCTTTGTATGGATAAACTTATAGAATATTTGAAATGTCTTCATAAGCGGACCTTCTTCCTCCATGATCGGGATGACGGCATCCCAGAACTTAATTTCAGCTTTTTGCGAGATTCTATGTATGGTCATCGTCATTTACTCATCTACTCATGGATGTTTTAATAATCCTGCCATCTTCGGTGGCCACAACCCTTACAGTTTGTTGTATGGTTTTCCCATCTGGTGTCTTGCCTGACCCGGAAAAGATCAGAAGATAGCATCCAGAACCCTGAGAAGAGACCTTTGGCGACTTATGCTTCAAAGGTGGGAACCGTCGATAAATGCTTCGACAAACCTTATCAATCGCTTGTTTATCCATTTACACCTCCGTATCGCTTTCTGAGAAACGCTGGTATATCCAGATCGGAAGAAACAACTGCTGGTGGGGACATTTTCACTGATCGAGATGGGGAAAGTGATGGTTTTGGAATATCTTGCTTCTTTTCACGAACAGGCCGCCTCCCTGTGACGGTCTTAATTGCATTCATGTCAGCAGCATACTCCGCCAAGTACTTCTCTGCGCCAGGAATTGCCTGCTCAATTGGCAGGGAACCCAATCCTGTCACGATCAAGATAACCTGCGCCCGGTCATGCAGATTGGGATTGCTGACCACACCTGGAATGATCTCTGCGCCTTCATCAGCCTGTTCATGCAGGAAAGCCATAGTCTCGGTCACCTCTGAGAAGGTCAAATCATCACCGCCGCTGAAATTGGCAATGATTCCATTCGCACTTTCCAGGTCAACCTCATCTATCAGGGGATGATGCAGGGCATTTTGCAGGGCTTTCATTGTTTTATCCTGCCCTTCACCCGTCCCGACAGCCATTAAAGCACCGCCGCCCAACGACATCACATGACGGATATGCGAGAAATCAACATTGATCAGACCATTTTCTGTCAATAACTCGGCAATGCCTGAAACGCCCTGCCGCAAGACATCATCTGCGAGGGTAAATGCCATCTCAAGCGGTAAATCCTGCGGGGCAATTTCAAGCAGCCGGTCATTTGGGACCGTTATCAGGGTGTCCGTATACTGCCTTAATTTCTGAAGCCCGATGACGGCGTTTTTCTGCCTGCGTCCCATTTCAAAAGAAAACGGGGTTGTTACGATCCCAATCGTGACAGCGCCGATTCCTTTTGATACTCTTGCCGCAACAGGGATTGAACCAGTACCAGTCCCGCCGCCCATCCCTGCTGTAAGGAAGACCATTTCAGCATCTTCCAATGCATCTGCGAGCGTATGAAAACTTTCTTCTGCGGCTTTCTCCCCGATTGTTGGGAGGCCCCCTGCACCCAGGCCGCGTGTACAGTCAGGGCCCAATTGGATCTTTGTCTCCGCCAGGGAATGATCCAATGCCTGTTTGTCAGTATTGCAAGCGATGAAGTCAACGCCGTTCATGCCGCAGGCAATCATGCGATTAACCGCATTACAGCCCCCGCCCCCAAGTCCAACCACTTTCAACTTCGGTGGAGGAGCTTCAATGGATGTGATCTTTTTGGGTGTGTTTATAGGCGAGAATTCCATGATAACCTCTTTCTACGCGTTGCAATCATTGAAGACTAGTTGCAATATCTATTCCCGATTCGGGTAATATTTCGACGATACAACCCGCTGATCTGAGCTGGTTGATAAACTCATCTGTAAACAGCACCGGATCGGGAAAAACCGTCACTTTTTGTGCCATGACTGCTTCGTTCAGTGAAAAACCGATCGTGGGTTGATATTTCTTGATCACTGGCCGCACTTTGTTCAGAACAACATCAGAAACTCCGGAAGCATGACGCGGGAGGAGCAGGTAATGCGAGAACATCTTCTGGTTTTTTTCAGATGATATAGATTTCTCATCACAATCCTTCCGGCTGCTGAATACATGTTCCAATACCTCAACGGAGAGATTGCCATCCAGAGCGGCGGCAAACGTCTCCAGGTCAAAAGTGCAACCTGTAATGGAATCACCAAGCGTCGGGTATGCTTTTGACTCTTCCTCTGGAGCTGTGATATCATCCCGATATACCAGAAGGACACGCTGGATATCCTCCAGTATCTGCTCAGAATCTTTGTCATGGACATCCACCCCTGAATTTCCAGCATCCAGGATAAGAACGGGGAGTTGCCTGCCGACAACTTTCTTTGCCTGAGCCTGTACCCACTCAAAATTATGGAATCCAAGTTGGTCTTCTTGCCCATCCGGCGTCAGATACGGCCTGGATGCCGACCATACTTCTGGACCGCCCTTTCCCCAGGATAAAGGATGCTTGAATGTGTAGCCATAACTGGAAAGGGTTAGTTTTTCGAGAACCTCATCTAATTTTCGTCGCTTCAGCCCCTTCATGACCAATTCAATAAATGCCGTATCCCAATACCCCCCACCCGGCTGCATGGGCGGTAAAACCGGCTTCATCCCGGCCATCACGGCATAATTCGCCAGCGGGATAAAACGATCCAGGAAATGATCAACCAGGTTCTCATAATGCCATCCATCATCTGACCAAGCACCCTTTGTATTTGGCTTATCCCCCAAAATAATTGACTCAACTCCCCGCTTGGCATAGATATCCAGCAAAACAACCGCATCATTGAATTTCCTGACAATTGGAAGCTCAGATGTGAAGTGGATGATTGGTTCCAGATTGTTCTCACGAGCAATCAGGAAAACATCTTCAGAAAGCCCACAATCAAATCCTGTTTTATAGACCACGTAGGATGCCCCCAAACGTGAAAGAAGGGGCAGCCAGGTCTCCATCTGCGTGATTATTTGATAATTCGATCCTGAGAAATATGAAAAACCGAATTTCCTGATATTTTCTGTCATGATCAACCTTCATGTGTCAAAATTAATGATATCGATTCCATTGCAAGGGTCGTGCCAACATATTCCTTGATTTCTGCTATAATTCCTCTGTTATGATTCTGGTCTCCGGAGGAACCGGCTTTATTGGTAGTGTATTAATCAGGCACCTTTCGACCCTGGGATACCCGGTAAAACTTCTCATCCGTCCATCTCAACAGAATCCTGCTCTGCCAAAAGGGATTCCACTTGAAGTGGCTGTTACCAGCCTGACGGATGAAAAAGGGCTGCGGGCTGCAATGAAAGGTGTTGATGTCGTTTATCATCTCGCTTCTGCGGAACAGCTAGGCCGTAAAGCGAACCTCACAGAAGTAGACATCCAGGGAACGCAAGCAGTTGTCAACGCAGCGGCACAATCGAATATCCAACGGTTTTACTATTTGAGTCATCTTGGCGCAGATCGCGCGTCCGCTTTCCCCCTCCTGAAAGCGAAAGCAATTGCTGAACATTTCATCAAATCATCTGGAATACCATACACAATCTTCCGTTCTGCAGTAGCGTTTGGCGAATCAGATCATTTCACCAATGGCCTGGCGTTCCTATTGAAAGTCTCACCTTATCTGGTCATGCTGCCAAATCATGGTTCAACGGTTCTACAGCCCATCTGGGTCGAAGACCTGGCGAGGGTTATAACCTGGTCGTTGAACCTCCCTGAAACCGTCAACCAAACCATCGAGGTCGGCGGTCCAGATTATCTCAGTTTCCGCGAGATTTGCAATATGGTCGCTGAAGCTATCCATATCAACCGCCGGTTCATCAATGTTTCGCCGGTTTTCCTGAACATCCTGACCGAATTAACCGAAATAGTGATTCCAAATTTCCCGACGTCTGTATTTTGGAATGATTATTTTGCGACAGACCGTACAACGAACCTGGACCTCTTGCCCAGGATGTTCAATTTATTGCCAGCCAGGATGAATGCCCGTCTGGGTTACCTGGAAGGCAAGACCTTCCGCCGCAACTGGTGGCGGATCATATTTCAACGAAAGCGCGCACAACAATAATGGTAAATAAAACACTTTGTGTCCACGGACATTTTTATCAACCCCCTCGTGAAGATCCTCTCTCTGGTTTGATCCCGGAAGAAAACGGGGCTCAACCCTTCAAGAACTGGAATGAACGCATCCATGCGGAATGTTATCAGTCCAATGCCGCCTTGGGTAATTTTACAAAGATCAGCTTCGATATGGGACCCACCCTGCTGTCATGGATGGAGTCTTTCGATAAAGCCACCTATGATTCCATTATCTCTCAGGAGAGACAGGTTTATCAACATTTTGGTGTTGGGAACGGGATGGCACAGGCATACAACCACGTTATTCTTCCTCTGGCGACCAAACGTGACAAGGTCACTCAGATCAAATGGGGAATTGCGGACTTCGAACACCGCTTCGGCCACGCACCCATGGGTATGTGGCTTCCTGAAACCGCCGTCGATATGGAAACACTGACCTATCTCGCTGATCAGAAGATCACCTACACGATCCTTGCGCCCTGGCAGGTTGCAGGGCACGAGGATATCTCCACAGATCAGCCTTACCTGGTAGAACTTGCTAGTGACCGTGAGCCCATGATCGTGTTCCTCTACGATCAGAAATTGAGCACAGCCATCAGTTTTCAGAACGAGGCTACGCGCAATGCTGAATATTTTGCAGATAACTGGCTGCAGCGATCTTATGCGCCTCTACCTGATCCTGGAGACCACATTAAGCTGATTGCTTCTGACGGTGAACTTTATGGGCATCACAAGGTTTTTCGTGACAAATTCCTGTCCCATCTTCTGAATGGCACCCTTCACCAGCGTGACCTGGAAATCACGTACCCATCTCTCTGGCTTGTAGACCACAAACCGGAGAAGTACGTCCGGATAAATGAATACACATCCTGGAGCTGTCACCATGGGATCATGCGTTGGATGGGAGATTGCGCATGCACGCCCGGGGCGAGTTGGAAGGCACCTTTACGCTGGGGATTGGAAAGACTGGCCGAAGAAATCGACCACCAATATCAGGTCATAATCGGGCAGTACACCCGTCGAAAATGGCAGCTGCGGAATGAATACATTCATGTGTTCCTGGGGGAACTTAGTCTCACAGACCTGCTGCAGCAATTCACAAACCAACCGTTGACAGATAAAGAAGTCAACCGGATTGAGAAGCTCCTGGCTGCCCAATATGAACGGCAGCGAATGTTTACCTCATGCGGGTGGTTTTACGACAGCCTGGATCGGATCGAACCTCGGAACAACATCGCCTATGCAGCTCAGGCTGTTTGGCTGACCAAGCAGGCTACAGGCGTTGATTTGCAGCCTAAAGCAATGGCATTATTGAGCCAGGTCATCGATCATCACTGCGGTTTGCAAGGCGATCATCTTTTTGCAGACAGATATGCCAGGGCAGAGGTATACGCGCGAGAGAACTCTACCTACTTCAATCCTTCCAGCAGTTTGTTGACCTGATATTCTGAATCAGCCGCCGCATCCAGGATCGCTTGAACGGTCTCATAACCTTCAAAAAGAATCTCGACGACCTCCGTCAGACTTTTTTCCGGATCGGCGAGCAATGAAATCAATGCAATCACCATCATCCACCACATCATCGATTCGAAGGCTTCCTGGTTGAACCAGAGCTTATCCTGATAACGGTTGACGTTCAGGAATGTCCGAACCTCCCCATTGGAAAGCCACATCTTCATGATCGACAAGGGAGATTGACCGTTAATTCCTTCAATCCAGCCCTGCTGGCTGGTCAACAGCTTCAGGATATTCGCGCCGCCCTGAGCCTGCCCCTGCTCCAAGCCCAGGTTGACCAGCGATTCTTCTACTACCCGCAGTATCCGCCATTCCTCCAGCCAGCTTCTGCTGACCTCTGCGAACTCTGGCTTCTGCGTTAAAACCTGTCCCATCAAATGCAAATCGTTCCAGATGATCAATACGAACCAGATATAGGGATATTCCCCCAGGTTCTCCTGGATGTAGTTCAACAAGGTTTGATACTTATCTGATCCTGGGAACGGGTAGTGTTCTACAAAGGTCTGCAGCTTCAGGATGCCCTCAAGCCCCTGTTGTTCTTCTGAGAGGATCGTTGCAATATCGCTTGAAGCATTCACAAATTGCTTGACAGATTCTATGAAATTACGGTATTTTTCAAAATGGATCTTCAGCAAATCCAAATTTAGTTTTTCATTTGTCAGTTTTAACCTGGACTGGTAGATCGATCTGAGATTCCCAGTATTGAGAAGTTCCCGAAGAGGGTTTAAAACAGGTGCGAGGATCAATTCTTTCATTGCGTCATCGATGCTGGGAACACCACGTCCATCCAGATATGTGTTTAGCTGAGCATTATGATTGCGGTTGTCATCCTTAACCTCTCTGAAGTCTACAAAGACATGGCATGCATATGCATCCAGGCTGAAGAACAAACCCCTGTCTTTCATCTCCTGGTTGCGGCGGATATACTCCAATCCGGTAATGCTGTCTCTGAATATCACGTAGTGATGCGATCCGCCCTTCAGGTTCAAACCCTCAAAGAGCGACGTATGTTGGAGCTTGTCAGATCCCTTATCAAGATAACTGGCTGATGAATGGATCCATCCCTGCGTTGAACCGTACCGGTTGTGATAGACCACCAGGGCGCGTTGAGATCCATTTCCATTCGAATATGCAAGCACATCTTCATAAATCTGGTTCTCGCCAATGAGAAAATCAAACAACAAGAAATTCTCCACGCCAGCGAAGAGGTCTCGTCGTTTGAGGAGCGGGAATATCTGCTCCTGATGACGCTGGATAAGATACATATCCGGTTCTTCAGTCCAATAAGGCCGATAGTATTCCATGCCATATTTCTCGGCATAACCTTCGATTTGCCCATGCCCAAACATCGGCAATCCAGGCATGGTCGCCATCAGAGTGCAGATTCCAAAATATTTATCACCCTTGCCGAACTGCTCAACTGCAGTCTTCTCATCCGGGTTGTTCATAAAATTGACGTACCGTTTGAGGATCTGCGGATCAAATTCAAGCGTATTCTTGATCAACTGGCGGTATTTGGTGTTCTCTTCATTCCTGAGCATGTTCATGAAAGCACTGTTGTAAACACGGTGCATCCCCAGAGAGCGTACAAAATAGCCTTCCATCAACCAGAATGCCTCGGCCAGCAGGAGCGTATCCGGTACTTCCTGGGCAACCCTGTCGACGACTTCCCGCCAAAATTCCTTGGGGAAGCGTTCGTCAAAACAAGCTTTCGTCATGCCATGCTCTGCCCTGCTGGGGACCGCGCCTCCCGTGCCGGGCTCCGGGAACCACAAACGCTGATAATGTTTCTTGGCGAGAGTCATCGCTGCGTCGAACCGGATGATGGGGAATTTCCGGGCAACGTGCAAGATCGTCTGGATGACAGCTTCACGCACTTCCGGGTTGAGGTAATCCAACTGGGCTGTGTCATTCCAGGGCATGTTCGTCCCATCGTTGCCATGGTATATATATCTGGTTTCCCCGCTGAAATTTTCCACTCTTTTGAACACAACCGCTGCGTCCGTTCTATTGTAATACCCATCCTCAATATACAATCCCACATGCTCTGTTGGGCTAAGGTCTGGGCTGTTAAAAGAGTAGGACGGAAAGGGGCTGTACCCCAGAGAAATAAACCAGTCGGGGTGTTCAAGGACCCAATTCGAATCGATCCCCATATGGTTCGGGACCATATCACTTGCCAGCCTGATCTTTCGCTGCCAGGCCCTGTCGCGAAGGTTCCGGTAAGCCTCATCGCCACCCAGGTCTTCAGCGATGACATAATCTTTGAGTGAATACGCTGAAGCAACCGCTTCCGGATTTCCACAGCGTTGTTTGATCCATTTTGAGGTGGCGCTGCGCTCCCAAACGCCGATCAGCCATAAGCCGTTGAAGCCCCAATTCGCCAGTCTATCGAGTTCCTCATCCGGGACCTGATCCAGGCGTTTGATCTCGCAGTGATACTGCTCTGAAAGCTGATAAAGCCACACATACGCATTCTTGGCAATCATCACCGTCCGAGGCATCCAATCGCTGTCCGGGCTGAAATTTTCTTCATCGGTATACGCTTCGTAGCTTGGGACTTTCGTTGGGCTTGTCCCACTGAACACCGCTTTTGTTTCCTCGCGGATCATATCAAGTGAGTTTAGCAGCCGGTATAGATAATCACCGATCAATGCCCCCCACTTACGGCGGATATATTCCAATTGCCCCGGCAGGGAATACGGCTCTGCGATTGCAGGGCTGCGCAGCATCGTGAGCAAGTCATGATCGTCCGGTCCGAAATAGGGTTGCCCTTCAAAGAATTCCTGGAGTGTTTCCATGACTTGATGGTAGATCGTTGTCTGTGTCAGGAATGTATCATCAAACAATTCCATGAAAGGCGCAACCGCAGGATTCTGATTGGTGATCCACAGTATCACGATTTCTTCCAGGACGATCGTTTTATTAGGAATACCTTTCGTCCTTGATTCGAGATATGCGTCGATAGTGCTTTCACCGAGGTAAACCTTCAGCGGGGGGAATTCTTCCGTGAAACGGTCCAGCATGGTTTCGATTTGGCGCTTGTCATAAGTTTCAGTAAGAAATGTATAAGCTTTTCGCATGATCATTGGATCAACACTGCGGCGGTAAAGTGTGACCACCAGATGTAGGATCTCATCGATCAAGCCGATCGCGTTGATGTCGCTTGCATGGACAGCTTGTTCGGGGAAATTTATCAGATCTTTTGTGCTGTTGATCTTCTGTGTAAACTGCCTGGCAGCCAGGAAATCAGCAAAGACCACATTCCCATTGAAGGTGAATAGGGATTGGTTAAAGGCATATTTATCTCTTGCAAAACGGGAAACATGGAATTCATACACGGCGTAAATTCTCCAGAGAAAACCCAATGAATACACCCATTATACATGCGTCGGAATGATATTGGCAGGAGTATTCATAGGTCTCGTGGCATTTCACGAATGTAATTCGTTTGTAGTAATGATTAAGGCATCTCCTTGAGGAGAAGCTGGCCGCAGAGCGGACTGATTAGGTGTAAATAATTAAGTAGAAGTCCAGGCATCAGCATGATTCATTTTCAGCGGGCTAAAGCCCGCGCTCCCTATTTTACAATGAAACATTGAACCCTATCCTCATTCCTTCCCCACCAGAGGGGAAGGACGCGTGAAACGCTGGATGGGGTGGAAATCAGAATCTAATCTCAACTCACCCGTTCAAATATATGCGTGACGATGTTCGATCCGCTCCCCCCGATGTTCTGCGCCAATCCGAATGTTGGCCGCGGTACCTGGGTCTCGCCCGCTTCGCCTCTAAGCTGCTGGATGACCTCCACGATCTGATAGACGCCCGTCGCGCCGACGGGATGCCCGCGTGCCTTCAATCCGCCGCGTGTTGCAACCGGGATGCGCCCATCTATGCCTATTTCACCCTCAAGTGCCAGAACCGGGCCCTTGCCGCGTTCTGCAAATCCGCAGGCTTCAAGCGACAGGGCAGCCATGATGGTGAAAGCATCATGATACTCAAATATCCCGATATCCTCTGGTCCGATGCCTGCCTGGGTGAACGCCGTTTTTGCTGATTTCTCAGCGGCTGTCAGCCAGGTCGGTGTTTTCCGGCTGTGTATTGAGATCGTGTCCGTTGCCGAATCCGACCCTGCCACCATGATCTTTTTTGCATTTGATGGCAATCGCTCGGCAGAAATGATTACAACGGCAGCTGCGCCGTCCCCAATTGAAGAAGCATCCATCAGGTTGATCGGATCGCAGATCATCGGGGAATTGATAAATTTCTTCTCATCAATTTCTTTCTGGAACCGGGCAAATGGATTATGCACAGCGTTCTTATGTGCATTGATCGAGAATCCGGCAAAATCAATCCCCTTCCAGCCGTGCTCAAACATGTAGCGCTTCATCAACAGCGCATTCAATCCAACAAAGGACAATCCGTGGTCAACTTCCCAATCAGCATCCGCGGCTGTCGCCAGGGCAGATGTGATCTCATCGCTGGGGGAATCAGTCATCTTCTCCACGCCAACGACCAGGGCAGTATCGACCTCCCCTGAGGCAACCGCCAGATAAGCGGAACGGAAGGCTGAACCACCTGAACTGCAGGCCGATTCGACCTTGACTGCCTCTGTGTAACGCTGGCCAATCCAATCCGCCACCATCGCGCCCAGATGCAGCTGCTGGTTGGCAACACTGGACATCATATTACCCACATAGATGCTGTCCACCAGTCCGACCTGGGCATTCGCCATTGCTGCCAGGGCTGCATCCCCAGTAAGATCTCGGAGAGATTTATCCCAGTGTTCACCAACTTTGGTCTGTCCAATGCCTATCACAGCCACATCGCGCATAAATTCCTCTTCTCTATTTGATGACTCATCCTGATTATAGGGATAGAGTCTATCAAGTCCTATCAATTTACCCAAACTTTCACTAATCGTCGCTTCAAGTATAATGAATTCACTCCAGGGATAAGCCCTTTTCTAGAAATGAAATTGGAGTTAATACGCATGGAAGCTTACGATATCTCACTCCCTATCACAGAAAGCCTGCCTGTCTGGCCTGGCGATCCGGCAGTAGCGGTCCGCCGGATATCGAAGATTGAAAACGGAAACGCTTCAAATGTCTCTCAAATCCGGATGAGCGTGCATACCGGGACTCATATTGATGCCCCAAAGCATTTCTTCAATCAAGGGAAGGCCATCGATCAACTTGCGCTTGACAAGCTCATCGGTGAAACCCTGGTAATGGCATTGGATGAGGATGTCAGCACAATCTCAGCAGAGGTCCTGTTGAACCATCCTCAGTCAAAGCTCCTGGATCACGCCAGCAAAGTTCTTTTCAAGACAAAGAACGCCTCTTTCTGGCGTACCCACCAGGAGAAATTTCAGGAAGACTATGTTGGGATCGACACATCAGGTGCAGAATATCTGGCAGAGCTGGACCTCGATTTGATAGGTGTGGATTACTTGTCGGTCGCAGCATACCATGATACAGAGAGACCTCACCAGATTTTGCTGCAAAAGGAAATCATCCTCCTGGAAGGGATTGACCTTTCTAAAGTCCCTGAAGGTATTTATTCCTTATACTGCCTGCCAATCCTGATTGCAGGATGCGAAGGCGCACCGGCTAGGGCAATCCTGGTCAAACCCTAAGTCCGTTATTTGGGAACATTTGGTTTTCTAATTACGTCTAATTAATAAAAATATCCAGATTCACTTGGAGGTCAAATGAAAAGGTTACTGCTTGTTCTTGTTTCCCTATCACTCATTCTAATGTCAGGTTGTAACATGATTGATGATATTGTCAACGGTGAAGAATCACAGAGCGAAGGTTATGTCAAGAGTAATCTCGCTCGTGAAACCTCCCCTGATGTCGACTCTTCACAGGTAGAGTCACTCGCCAGCGGAAACACCGATTTCTCGCTTTCCTTCTACAATGAAATCAATGAGAATAATGGGAATATCGTCTTCTCTCCGTTTAGTATTTCACTCGCGCTCAGCATGGCGCTGGCCGGCGCTGAGACCACAACGGAAGCAGGAATGCTGGAAGCCCTCCAATTCACCCTGCCTGAAGCGGAGGTCCACCCGGCCTTCAATGCGCTCCTCCTTCAAATCGAAGAATCACAGCAAGGTGCAAAAAACAAAGACAAAGACGACGAATTCAAACTCAACATCGCAAACTCGATCTGGGGTCAGTCCGGTTTTGATTTCAAGGAAGCGTTCCTGAATACGCTGGCACAAAATTATGGTGCAGGTATGTACAATGTAGACTTCGCACAGCAACCAGAAGACGCCCGAGTGGCGATCAATGATTGGGTCGAAGATGAGACCGAAGATAAAATCAAGGACCTGATCCCTCCTGGTGCAATCAACCCGCTGACACGCCTTGTCCTCGCTAACGCGATCTACTTCAATGGTTCTTGGCTTATCCCCTTTGACGAAGAGAATACGCATGATGCTGAGTTCACACTGCTGGATGGCTCAACGACCACGGTGGACATGATGGCCCTAGCGGGAGAGAGCTTCAATTACCTTGATGGTGAAAATTATCAGGTTGTCCAATTGCCTTACTTCAGCACTGATTTCATCATGACCATCATCGTCCCAGACAGCGATGCCTTTGCTGATGTAGAAAATGCGTTGAGTGTTGAAATGCTTGACGAGATACGCAACACTGTCTCCAACCAACCGGTGGACATTCAATTGCCAAAATACGATTTCGAGACAACGGTCAACGCCAATGAGCCGCTGGCTGCGCTAGGAATGGCGGAAGCTTTCGACATGAATGCGGCTGATTTCACCGGAATCACACAGGAGCAAGGTTTATATATCACGGATGTACTCCACAAAGCGACGATTACCGTGGATGAAGGCGGCACAGAAGCCGCAGCCGCGACAGCAATCATCATCGGGATCAAGTCTGCGATGCCTGAAGAAGCCGTCTCACTGGTGATCGACCGCCCCTTTCTGTTCTTCATCCAGCACCAACCCACCGGCTCCATCCTGTTCATGGGGCGTGTGACACAGCCGTAAATTAAGCGTGATTAATCGTAGAGGTTGTCTTCCTGATGAAGACAACCTCTTTTTGATTCTTCACAGGTCATACATATTTCCCAAGGGAAAAACGAGACAATTTTCTTTTTGTCACGTTGGCTTCGCCATGCATGATTTGCAATAATTACGAGACTTCAGGTGTGAGTTTATTCTTTTTAATTTGCTTAACAATCGCCAGGAAACGCTCATACGCGAACCAGATTGCCACTGACGCCATCCCATGCGCGAGGACGGTGAAGAACGGCGGTCGCCCGCCAGTGTAGTATACCCAGCATTCCCTGGTCGTCCCCCAGCGTTCCAGGAAGTACCCCAGCGCTGACCCAGCCAGGAAGACGATCAACGCCGAAAGCTTATCCTTATTCGTGATAATGACCACTGCACAAACGACAAGTGCAAAGATCGTTAATAGATGGGATAAAGTAGGCCAAACAAAATCCAGCAGCAGTACGTAAAAGGCACCAAATACCGTCCAATACACCCACCTGATCCACTTCCCGGTCACTTCCCCTGTCATCCCCCTGATGATGGTATACATCCTGTTGACCGATAGGGCTGCAATCGGCCATGCCGGGACAATCCAGAGCGGCGGCGTCTCAAAGGTGTAATACGTCCACAAGCCTGAAAGCGTCCCCCACGCTTCGATGATGTAACCTCCAGCCAGCGCGATAAGCAGGAAAGGGATATCATGCCTTAGGTCGGCATTCAGCACAATCAGGATACTCATCACCAGAAAGTCTCCGAGCAAGAGCCAGTCAATCTGCCGCCAGAAGGGCGCATCCGGGTCGAAATAACTGATATATTCTTCAAGCAGCGGCCACCAGACATAACCGATCAGGAATATCACCAGCAAAAAACCGCTGAGGATGATCGTTCCCGTTTTTGTCCAGCGGATCGAATCTTTCAGAGGTTTTAAGATTTTCATGTAATTATTTCATTACCCAACGATTTCAGGCATGGTCACCAGGTGATAAGCAAGCGTTTCAAGGTCACGTGCTTTCTTGGAGGTCCCCAATTGATCCATGATCTCTTCAAAATGGCTCCGGATGATTGCGCTCTCACCGATATAGGAGAAGAGATCGCTCTCGCCGGAGATGATATCACTCAGGCCCATCTTCTCATAAAGTTCGCTGACCAATCCGTAGCTCCACTGTTCGGAGATCTTCAACTCATCCGCCAGGTCACGCCGGCCAAGGCTGAAGATGAATGCCATCCGGGCAACCTCAGCTTCGTGCTCGGTGAAACCTGGAAGATGCTTGCGACCGTCCAGGACGAGTTTTTCGATGGGGAAAAGATGGTTCATGCTACTTGCCAGTGACATCGTCCCAGGCGTGAAGATGAACTGTCCTTCAAAAGCAAAGGTGATCACCCAGCTCAGGGAATATCCCACCTCACTCTTCAGGACATAACCGCAAACACGGTCGTTTCCCAACTGACGCACGATTCTTTCTTCAGGTTGGATGCCTGTCAGCAGGATCTTCGCCTTATTGTCGGCATCCCCCAATGCATCGCAAACCTCTGAAACCGTGAAATCCTCACCGAACAGGTCCACATCAAAGATCAAGATATCAAATGGCTGATAGGCATTCTTTAGTGCCTCACACATTTCTACACGTGTCGAGAATTCGCCCACCAGCCGCGTCCGCCAGTCACGCACCATTAACAACGCCATCCAATTGCGCGAGAAGATATCATCTTCGAGGATGGCGACGAGGATATCTTTATTCATGCGCACCTGCCTCCATCTCCAGGTGAGATGTGCAATAAGGACAGCGGGTCGCCTTGACAGGAATTGATTTTTGGCAGAATGGACACTCTTTTTCGGTTGGAGCTGCCTCTTCTTCAGCGGGTTTCTTGACCTTTTTCTCAATTGTATTCATCCCTTTTACGATCAGGAAGACACCCAATGCAAGCAGGAGAAAGCTGATCAAATCCGTCAGGAACAGGCCGTAATTGAGTGTAACCGCGCCGACATCCTTCGCCATCTGCAAGGTGGCACTTGATGGCAGAGGTGACTCGCCCTGCTTCAGTACAATGAAGAGATCCTGGAAGTCTACTTCTCCTATCAGGAAGCCCAACGGTGGCATCAATAAATTATTTACAATCGAATTAACAACGGCACTGAAAGCAGCCCCGATAATGATACCAACGGCTAGATCGACCACATTTCCCCGGGTGATGAAATCCCGAAATTCCGCAAATATCTTTTTCATAATCTTCCTTTCACAATCCAGACTCAGAACTCATATAAAGGCTATTTCTGATTATAATATGGGAACAGGTTTTTTACTGAATTCACTGAAACTGACTCGGCTCTAAAGTCAGTAATGGAAAAGAGGTTGTTATGAAACATGTCGCCGTTTTGACGAGCGGTGGTGATGCTCCTGGTATGAATGCTGCTATTCGTTCTGTGATCCGCTGCGGAGTCGCAAAGGGATGGATTATGTACGGTATCCAGAACGGCTACGCCGGATTGATCGCCGGCAAAATAAAAGAGATGGGCACTCGCGATGTCGGTGGCATCATCCAAAAAGGCGGGACGATCCTGGGATCGGCAAGATGCGAAGAATTTAAAACGAATGAGGGACGCCTCAAAGGCATCAGGACCCTACGCAGGATGGGCATTGATGCCCTGGTCGTGATTGGCGGGAATGGGTCGCAGACCGGCTCATACCACCTGCACCGCTTGGGCTATCCCGTCGTTGGTGTAGCCTCTACGATCGATAACGACCTGTACGGCTCTGAGATGACCATTGGTGTCGATACTGCCCTGAACATTGCCCTGGAAGCGATCGACCGCCTCAAGACCACAGCTTCCTCTCACCAGCGAGCTTTCCTGATCGAAGTCATGGGACGCGATTGCGGCTATCTGGCGCTTATGTCAGGCATTGCCGGCGGCGCAGAATACACCCTCATCCCTGAGATTGAGTCAGACCCTGAAGAAGTCGCTGAAAAATTACGCCTGGCATACGAGCATGGTAAATCACACGCAATCATCGTGGTCGCCGAAGGTGCCAAGTATAACGCGGAAAGCTTAATCAAATTCTTTGAAAAGCACCAGGACCGGCTGGGATTCAAGATCCGGGCAACCATCCTGGGGCATGTCCAACGTGGTGGAGACCCCGGGGCTTACGATCGCCTGCTTGCCAGTCGCTTGGGGAATGGTGCAGTTGAAGCTGTTGATCGTGAAGAATATGGTGTTCTGGTCGGGATCAATAAAAGTGAAATAACAACCATCCCCTTGAAAGACGTAGCTTCAAAGAAAAAAGAAATCCCAATTGAAATGATGAAACTCGCCAGGATACTGGACTAGTCCGTTTTCCGTAAATACGCTTCAATAAAGGGGTCAATATCCCCATCCAGAACAGCCTGCGTATTGCCTATCTCATAATCCGTGCGATGATCCTTGACCATTTGATAGGGATGAAGGACATACGACCGGATCTGGGAGCCCCACTCTGCTTTGGTATATTCACCCCGCAACTCCGATAGCGTTTCTGCTTGTTCTTCCTGTTTAATTGCCAGCAACCTGGCTTTCAGGACGCGCATCGCGTTTTCCCGGTTCTGTACCTGAGAACGCTCATTCTGGCAGGTGACTACCAATCCTGTGGGGATGTGCGTCAGGCGCACCGCTGTGGCGTTCTTCTGCACGTTCTGCCCTCCCGCACCCGAGGATTTATATACATCAATCTTAATGTCTTCAGCTGGGATATGGATCTCATCCATTTCATTAAATTCCGGAAGGACTTCCACCAGTGCGAAGGAAGTATGCCGCCGGTGAGCGGCGTCAAACGGCGACAGACGCACCAAACGATGGACACCTTTCTCAGGTCGGAGATAACCATACGCCAGCGGTCCGCTGACACCGATGGTGACGCTCTTGATCCCGGCTTCTTCACCCATGGATCGATCCAGGATATCCGACTTGTAATGATGACGTTCCGCCCAGCGCAGATACATGCGTTCCAGCATTTCCGCCCAATCCTGCGAATCGGTACCACCTGCGCCGGCATGGATCGCCAGGAGGGCATTTCCCCGGTCGTATTTCCCGGAGAGGAGCGTATTCAATTCAAGTTTGTCGACAGCGACTTCAATACTTTGAACTTCACGTTCGAGTTCATCCTGCATCGACTCATCTGCAAGCTCAAGCAGTTCAAGTGTATCTTCAGCGCGTTTTTTAAGCGCTTCATAGTCTTCGATTTCGCTGCGGAGGTCCGCCTGGCGGATCATGACCTTCTGCGCGTGTTCCTGGTTATCCCACAGGTTCGGTTTTTGGGCTTCTTTTTCCAGCTGTGCCAGTTCAGCCTTCTTATCGACTAAGTCAAAGATGCTCCTGTAAGTTCAGGAGTTTTTTATAAGCTTCGTTGAGGCGTGGTTCCATATTCGATGACATCGTTCCTCCAATTAATTGCCAATAATTCCATTCACAAATGCTTCCCTGTCAAAGGGCTGCAGGTCTTCCATCGCTTCACCCAATCCTGCGTACAGGATCGGGAGGTCTAGTTGTGATTTGATCGCGAAAGCCATCCCGCCCTTGGCGGATGAGTCCAGCTTTGCCAGGATCACGCCGTCAATGTCCACAGCTTCCCTGAATGCTTTTGCCTGCTGCAGGGCATTTTGCCCCGTGGTCGCGTCAAGGACCAGCCAGGTGGCGTGAGGCGCGCCTGTGAGGGCTTTGCCGCTCACGCGGTGAACCTTCTTGATCTCTTCCATCAAATTGTAGCGGGTGTGCAGCCTTCCTGCGGTGTCAATGATGACGATGTCAGCTTGACGCGATACTGCCGCACTGATCCCGTCATATGCTGCTGCGCCCGGGTCACCGCCCGGCTGCCCGGCGACCATCTTCACCCCTGCCCTGTCCGCCCAGACCTTCAACTGGTCGATTGCCGCTGCCCGATACGTGTCTGCGGCGACCATAAGCACAGATTTCTCTTCAAGTTTGTATCGATATGCCAGCTTCGCAGCCGAGGTCGTCTTGCCGGAACCGTTCACGCCGACCAGGAGAATGACTGTTGGCTGGTCTGTGAACTCCGGGGGTTGGCTATCCGCCAGGCGTTTGAGCAGTTCTGATTTGAGAACCTGGATGACTTCATCCATATGAGTCATTCCATCCGTACGCACCTTTTCGCGCACGGCTTCGATCACCGCAGTCGTCGTTTCCATACCCATATCCGCCTGGATCAGCAGGGCTTCCAGGTCTTCCCAGGTCTCATCTTTCAGCTCGGATGTGCCCAGAAAGGCAGCGATCCGCCCAAAGGCGACCTTGCGGGTCTTTTCCAAGCCTTTCCGCCATTGATTAAATACAGTTTCACTCATATCGGCTCGATTATATCATGTGTGCTTTTCAGGGATTGGTCTTGAATTCTGCCGCCAGCTGCCCACAGCCAGCCTGGATCTCAATACCCCGCCGCAGCCGCACTGAACAGGGAATATGGTGTGTTTCAAGGACATTGCTGAAAGCCCTCACACTGTCTGCACTGGAACCATGCTTCCCATACCCGCGCGTCGGGTTGAGCGGGATCAGGTTGACGTGACAGAGCATCCCCCTCAACCTTTGCGCCAGCGCTTCCGCGTCCGCAGGTGAATCATTCACGCCATCAATCAGGGCGTATTCAAAGGTAACTCTCCGTCTGGTCTTTTTAATATAATACCGGCAGGCATTCAAGAGGTCGCTCACAGGATATTTCCGGTTGACCGGGATCATAGACGAACGCAGCTCATCATCCACCGTGTGCAGACTGATCGCCAGATTGTACTGCGTCTCTTCATCCGCAAAACGCCTGATCGCTGGGATAAGCCCCACCGTGCTGAGGGTGATCCGCCGTGCGCCCAATCCGAATCCTTCCGGATCGTTCAGGCGGTTGAGGGCATCCATCACATTCTCGTAATTATTAAAAGGTTCACCCATACCCATCACAACCACATTCGTCACGCGTTCATCATTTTCAGCCAGTAATCGGGCATAATACAGCACCTGCGCGACCACCTCTCCACTGGTCAGGTTGCGCCGCAGCCCCATCTGCCCCGTCGCGCAGAAGGTGCATCCCATCCCGCATCCAGATTGTGAAGATATGCACAGTGTTCGCCGCGTATCGTAATACATCAGCACGGCTTCAATGAATTCGCCATCCTGCAGTCTGAAAAGTGTTTTCGCAGTCCGTTTATCTCTTGATTCAATCGTCCGAAGCGGAACGAGGGCATCAAAACTCACCCTGTCAGCCAGTTTTTCCCGCAGCGATTTGGATAGGGTTGTGATTTCATCGGCCGACCCGATCAAGTTTTTATAGACAGCCGTCCAGACCTGATCGGCGCGGAAAGCAGGCTGCCCCAGCTCCTTCATCAAAATCTCCAGGTCAGGGAAACGTAAATCATAGATAAACGGAATTTCTTGCATCATTTTAGAAAACCAACTCAGTTAGGTCTTGTGTGATGATCTCAGGGTTGGGTTTGAATGCCTTTGCCTGCGAGAGTGTCGATGCGCCTGAGAGCACTAAAGCATTATGTATCCCAGCTGCTTGAGCACCGAGAATATCCGTTTCAAGGCGGTCGCCGATGGCTAAGGTCTCTTCAGGTCTCAACCTGAGCCTCTCCAATGCCATTTTATAGAGCAGCGGTGATGGTTTGCCGATGACCCTGGCTTTACGGTCGGATGCAATCTCCAATGCACCGATCACCGTGCCAGAACCTGGGATGAGCCCTTCCGGCGTTGGCAAGGTCACGTCGACATTCGTGCCGATGAATTCGCACCCCGACCGGATCAGCAGGGTTGCTCGCTTGAGTTTATCGAAGGTCAGGTTTGTATCAATGGCAGCGACCACAACCTGGATATCGCCGTCATTCCCCTCCACAACGGTCAGTCCATGCATTCCCAACGTTTTCTTCAAGCTTGGCTCACCGATAACATAAACCTTGCAGCCTTCAGGGTATTCTTTTTGTAAATAAATTCCCACCGCCTGAGCGGAAGTGATAACCTGTCCTTCTTCCAGATGGATCCCGAAACCAGCCAGTTTCTTGAGGTATTCATCGACCGTCCGGCTGGAGTTATTCGTCGCCAGGATCAGCTTGAATCCCAACCTGCGGATTTCATCGAAAATCCGAGGAAGATCACCAATGGGTTCGGTATCCCGCCAGAGAACGCCGTCCATATCCACAATGAGCCCTTTGATGTCGGGAAGGTATTCTGAGATCATCACATACTCCTGATAAAAATGCCGGAAAGCAAATGCATTCCGGCATTGTCTTGACCAATTATCTGCTTATTTCTCGGGTGCTTCGAGGACCTTATCGACCAGGCCGTATTCCACAGCCTGCTCAGCATTCATATAGAAATCCCGTTCCGTATCCCGAACGATTGTCTCGTAATCCTGACTGGTTGCATCCGCAAGGATATGGTTGAGCCGTTCTTTAAGCCGGAGGATCTCCCTTGCCTGGATCTCAATATCCGAAGCCTGTCCCTGTGCACCCCCCAGTGGTTGGTGCATGTGGATCGTCGCGTGCGGCAGGGCATATCGCTGCCCTTTTGAGCCCGCCGCCAGGAGAACGGTTCCGAAGCTGGCCGCCACCCCAACGACAACCGTGCTGATCTTGTTCGGGATCATCCGCATCGTGTCATAGATCGCCAGACCGGAATAAACGACGCCGCCCGGCGAGTTGATATACATCTGGATTCCGCTGTCAGGGTCTTCACGGCTCAGGTACAGAAGTTGTGCCACAACCAGATTTGCAACCTGGTCATCAATCGGTGAACCCACGAAAACGATCCGGTTTTTCAACAGGAGTGAATAAATATCATATGCCCTTTCACCACGCCCGGAAGTTTCGACCACCATCGGGATGAGGGATGAAATATCTTTTTGCATCATAATCACCTTCTTTTCTTCATGTATCTTGTTGTTTTATTTACTTTCTTCTTCCTGTGGTTCTTCAGCTTCATGTTTACTGGTTTCTTCCACAGTTTCCTGGTCAGATGTCTGCAATTCTTCATCTACTTCTTCTGAAATCTCGGTCGCTTCCACTTCAACGGGTTCCTCTGCAGTATTTTCTACCGCAGTTTCATCTTTCGCAATTTCTTCCTCTACAGGTTTTTCTTCTGCTGTCTTTTCGGTTTCTTCGTCTTCTTTTTCTTCGGTCTCTTCTGGAATAGGCTGACCGGTGGCAATCAACTTGAGCCGGGTTTCTAGCTGGGTGTTAATTGTCCGCTGGAATCCTTCCATGCTGATCGCGCGCGAGAATTCCTCTTTGCCCATCTGTTTTTGCATTTCCTGTGCGTTTCCTGAATAATAAACCTCTGTCATAACGCTGTTGAGCTGTTCCTTGAACATATCCTCGTCCAGCTTCAGGTCTTCAGCTTTGATCAGTTCATCTGTAACCAGTGATCGTTCAATGCGTTTCTTTGCGGTTGGTCGGATCTCTTCTTCCATAAAGGTTTCTTCATCCGTATCGCGCAGTTTGAGGTAGGTTTCAAAATCAAGTTTCTGGTTTTCCAGGCGAGATTTGATATCATCCAGGACATGTTTCTCTTCATGAGCCAGCATCTGAGGTGGATAATTTAATTTTGCGTTCTCAATGATCTCATTCATGAGATCATCAAAATATTCCTGATCGTAAGTGTTCTGGTGTTCTGACCTCAGGTTTCCTTCAATTGACACCTTGAAGTCTTCCACCGTTTCATAATTGCCCATGGATTTGATGAAATCCTCATCCAATTCGGGCAGCTCCAGTTCTTTCACAGACTGGATTTCAACCGTGAGGTGTGCGTCCCGTCCACGATAGTCTTTATTTTCATGCTTTTTAGAGAAAGTGTGCTTGATCTCTTTAGTTTGTCCATCCTCAACGCCGATGAGTTCCCTGGCAAATCCGGGATACGGCCATTCCTGATCTGGCTTTTCGCCTTTTTCCGGGATGACGACTTGCTGGGGTGTCTTATCCGTGATGGTTGCTTCCTCATCGTCCTCAGTGTCCAGGAATTTACCGCTCAAGTTGAAATAAACCAGGTCGCCTTCCTTGGCGGGATGTTCTGCAGGGATGATCGTTGCAGCGTTCTGCCGCATGTTCATGATGAAGTCATCCACCTGCTTGACATCAAATTCTTCAAGCTCATAGGGTTTGCGGATTTCCCGATAATCCCCCAGGTCAATCTCCGGTTCCAGAGGGATCATGAAGACAAGCTTCGGTGGGTCGTAGGATTCGATCGATTCAAGACTTCCCTGCTCGGCAGGTTCAATTTCTGCCTGTTCAAGGATCTTGCTGTAATCACTATCCAGCAGCACATCAATCGCTTCTTCCACAATGACATTCTCGCCATAGTGATTGACGATCACGTTATAGGGTGCTTTTCCTGGGCGAAACCCCGGGATTTTTACATTCTTGGCGATCTTTTTCGCTGCCCTTCGTTTAAAACCTTCGAATTCTTCTTCAGAATAATCAACAATTAATTTCGCCTGGCGGTCTTCAAGTAATTCTTTCTCTATGTTCAATTTAAGTTCCTTTGAAATAATCTTCTCTAGAATTCCGGGTAAGTCCGATAGCTTTCACCCAAAAATTATGTGTTTGCAAATTCTAATCATACCCAATACGTGGAGGAATACCATAATCTAGATATCCATCACCTGCGGATTTTACCATATAAACCATATGAATTCTATTAACCTGAAGCGATGTATTTCTTCAATAACATTAATGAATTGATGCAGAGGATCAACTCAGATATGACTTCAGAGAACCATATCCCTATTCGCGATAATAATTTAGAGATCGCCAGCAAGACCGGGAGTTTGACCAGGATAATGCCACCGAGTGTGATCAGGAGAGCTTCCCTTATCAGACAGGTCTCATTCTTTTTCGAAAGAATAGATTTCCGGCACGGTGATAGCCGGATCATCGAAGACACGGAGCATTTAATTGACTTCGGTGTTCTTGATGTCCTTCTCAAATGGATTTTATTTATAGAAAATCCTATTCAAATATAATTTAGCTTACAGGTGAACTTGTCATTATCCAAACACCTATCACTCTCGTACTGCCCACAGCGAATCGTGAAGCCAGTCCACCAGGTCCTGATCCCAGCGGAAGATCTCCATCTCCTTATCCATGGATGGGATGAATTCCCGGTCATTCTCGATCAGGTCGTCTCCCGGATTGAAGAACTGAACCTGGTTTGAATCGATCTTCTCGATCAAGCACAGGAAACTCTGGATTTGTTTCAGCGACAGATCGGTAAGCACCATCTCTCTGACGCCCTCGATCAAAGAGGACAGCTGTAGAAGGACTTCAGGCTCTTTCAAGCGCTCGAAGATGGCTTTAAGGAGAATGGACTGGTTGTCGATCCGTACGTTATCCGACGTATAAGCCCTGGCCCGCGCCAATGTCAGTGCTTGTTCTGCTGTCAGATACTGCACGCCGGCGGGGAAATACGGGTTATCGGATTCGTTGATGTAGATAGATTCCGGCAGGTTGATCTTGACCGGCGCGATCAGACTGATAAAGCGCTTGAATGCATTGAAATCCATAACCAGGTAGTTATCCACGGTCACATCGAAGTTGGTTTGGATGGTCTCAGCCATCGCGCCAGCACCGTAACCCGACCCAGAATAGTGCCCCATTCCCGAAGTGCCAAAGAAATATGCCTGGTTGATCAGGATCGGCGCGTCCACGTCCAGGCGCGGCGCCGGCTCTTCGATCAGCAAGGCACGCGGCAGGGCAACCACATTGACCTGTGGTTCTGTAAAGTCGATATCGACAATCCGGATCGCATCGGCAAGGCCATATTCGTAGTCACCTTCGCGATAATCCGTGCCGACTACCAAGATCGTCAATCCATTCACATCACCGCAAAGGGGTGGACCGCTGTAGACTTTCTCTTTCTTTGCCTTTTCCTCTTCCCCTTCCTCCAAGTCGAGCGGCTCGGATGTCTGGATATCCAGGGGCTCGTCCAGGGGCTCATTGTAAACGTTCCGAAACCAGAAGAAATATACTAGCCAAATAACCGCCGCGACGATCAGCACAACACTGATGGCGATGATCCATGGTTTGGATAATTTTTTACGTTTTTGTTTTTCACCTTCCGGCATTGTCATAACAACCTTCCTTATATTGACTTTTTGAAAAAGGGATTTTTACTAACATAAAAAGAAGATGAACAGCCTGAATATACCATAAAAAAGAAAATGGGAAAATGGGGAAGGAGGGGGTCGAACCCTCACGCATTGCTGCACGTGATCCTAAGTCACGCCTGTCTGCCAATTCCAGCACTTCCCCGTCGAAGTGCACAGGAATTATAAGCGAGAGGGGTTACATCGTCAATAATCTGCGAAGCAGTTGCTATCAAAGCAATTTACTAAAGTGAGTTTTTAGATAGACACCTCATCAATCCTTTAAAGAATATCTTTTTGTTTGTTGACTGAAATTTATGATGTAAGGGTTTTCTTGAAAATACACTTCTCTAAATATATTTCAAATAATTGAGGAAAAAAGCCTTCCCCTTGAGGGTAAGGTGGCGTGAAACGTCAGATGAGGTGGAGAAATTACAATCGGAATCCAGGCTTTTGCCTGATTTTCTCTCATCGAGTAAAAACCTTCACTCCAGTTGAAGTATAATAATCCCCCGAAAAACCAATCAATACTAAGGAGAATTCGTGACCCAAATCAAAAATCCATCCACGCCCGGGAAGGAACGCGCACGCCTCAGTAAAGCCATCGTGATCGCAATCCGGGAATTCATGCGCCAGCAGGCACCCGACAGCACAACGAACGACCTGGTAGCGTTTGTCATCCTGGCGCTCAGTGAGATCGCTGATGGGATCGATAAATCCGTGGCAGCCTGGGAGAAACGTGGGTACTGGGTCAAAGCGGATAAATACCGCATGGAATGGGAATGGGCCGGCAGTTACGCTAGTAAGCTCGATCAGGCTTTTAGAGCGACCGACTGGGGCACCACCGCCGGCCTGTGTATGGATATCATGGGTAGGTTCGACTCGATCAAGGTTAGCGACCGCCACCGGATGGGCAAGCCATGGGTAGGTGCATACAAGGAATACAAGTCGCAGCCTTCATGAATATTGATGAAAAACGAGAGAAATTATAAACGAAGGACTCGACCACTCCCTGTTTGGTGGTACCATTGTTTTTGCATGACCAACTGAATCAATACATGGAACAACTGGCAGTAAATCGGAAGCCCTTACTCACCAAATAAAATCAAAGGAAATTTTCGAACTGATGCCGCACAACCGAATATATTCACACCCAATATTGGCAATTCCTGAAAGTGAAACAATTGAATTCTATTGGCAAGACAAACCTATCCAGGCAAAGGCTGGAGAGACGATCGCGTCTGCGCTTATCGCAAATGGGATCGACATCTTCGGGCATCACGTCAAGGACGGCTCTCCGCTGGGGCTGTTCTGTGCGAATGGGCAATGCTCGCAGTGTTTGGTCTTCGTGGACGGCAAACCTGTGAAATCCTGCATGACCATTGTTAAGCCTGGAATGACTGTCATGCCCGCCGACGGTCTACCGGATATCTCCCACCTGCCCTCACATAACATCGAAGTTCATTCAGACCAGGCAAAAGAGATCCTTGATTTCCCGGTCCTGATCATCGGCGGCGGCCCTGCAGGGCTTTCCGCCGCGATCGAACTCGGTCAGCTTGGCGTCGAAACTCTGCTCGTGGACGATAAGTCTCGTCTGGGCGGCAAACTCGTCCTCCAGACGCACCGCTTCTTCGGCTCGACCAAGACGGTCTACGCCGGCACGCGTGGGATTGACATCGCCAAGAAATTATCGGAGCAGATCAATGCACTTCCATCCGTGACAGTATGGACTGAGACGACCGCTGTGGGCATCTTTGAAGACCGCACCGTTGGGCTGTGGCGGGGCGACCCGGATGAATACATCCTCGTCCACCCGGAAGTCCTGCTGGTCGCAGCCGGGGCGCGTGAGCGCAGCCTGCCCTTCAAGGGCAATACGCTGCCCGGCATCTACGGTGCAGGTGCCTTCCAGACTCTGGTCAACCGTGACCTGGTCAAGCCTGCTGAAAATTTATTCATCGTCGGCGGCGGCAACGTGGGGCTTATTGCAGGGTATCATGCCCTGCAGGCGGGGATCAATGTCGTCGGGCTGGTGGAAGTCATGCCCCAGTGCGGCGGCTACAGGGTCCATGAGGATAAGCTCGCCCGGTTCAACGTCCCGATCATGACCTCCCACTCCATCCTGGAAGCCAAAGGTAAAGACCATGTCCGGAGCGTCGTGATTGCAGAGGTGGACAGGGATTTCAAACCAAAACCGGGGACAGAACGCGAGATCGCCTGCGACTGTGTCCTGATCGCGGTCGGACTAAATCCCGTAGATGAGTTCATCGATATGGCGCAGGAAGTGGGCCTGCCCGTCTTTGCTGCCGGTGATGCCGCCGAGATCGCGGAAGCATCCGCGGCGATGTTCTCCGGGAAAATCAGGGGCATTGAGATTGCCCGGCATCTCGGCGTCCTGGTGCAGGATGTGCCAGAAGAATGGCATGAATTTGAAGCCGTCCTCAAGTCGCATCCTGGAAAAGTGGAGCCTTTTTCTGAAGAAAGACCGCCCGGAGAGGTATTCCCGGTCCTGCACTGCCGCCAGGAAATCCCCTGCGACCCGTGCGCGTCGATCTGCCCGCTTGGGCTGATCGGCATCTCACCAGAGGATGTCCGCAGCTTGCCGGCGTATGAAAGGCATGAAGACAAGGTCTGCATCGGGTGCGAACGCTGCGTGGCCGTCTGTCCAGGACTGGCGATCACGCTGGTGGACTTCCGTAAAGACCGCGCCTTCCCCACAGTCTCCATCCCGCTGGAATTCTCCGAGGACTACATTCACGTTGGCAA
>Ga0272443_10001450_pt1 | contig 34641 bp, 37 predicted proteins | sample SSMAcet12_FD_193581 | JGI IMG/M metagenome (GOLD analysis project Ga0272443, IMG submission 193581) | Marine sediment archaeal communities from Little Sippewissett salt marsh, Falmouth, MA, United States - SSM-Acet-12 | ecosystem: Environmental > Aquatic > Marine > Wetlands > Sediment ... | reverse complement strand
GCATAGAATCAGTAAAAGGAGCCGATGACAGGGATCGATCAGGATATTGCAAGGAGATTTCATGACGGAGACCTCGAGGCTCTCGAAAACATTGTCGAGGCTTACCAGGGTGCGGTCTTCGGGATCGGGATGAAGATGCTCGGGACGGTTCACGATGCGAAGGATTTCAGTCAGGATGTATTCATGCTGGTCTATGAAAAGCGAAAAAGGTTCGATCCCGAAAGGCCGTTCGAGCCCTGGTTTTACAAGGTTGCGATGAATCACGGCCGCGAGCGTTTGCGGAAACGGCGCGAAATACCGAGAAGCGATACGATGCCGGTCGAGACGGTCGAGGAGACCGCCGGGAATATGTTGATGCAGAACGAGATGCGCGAAAACGTACGGACGGCCTTGCAGGAATTGAAGCCGGAATATCGCGAGTGCCTGGCGCTGCGTTTCGAGGCTGATATGCAGCTGCAGGAAATTGCGGAAACGCTCGACCTGCCGCTGGGGACGGTGAAAACACGATTGCGCAGAGGCCTGATGGCGTTCAGGGAACTCTGGCTCAAAAAGGGAGAGAAGCATGAAATGCACTGATGCCGAACAGATGATGGTGGACAGGGCGCTCGGACTCGCGGACTCCGCCGGCGAACGTGAACTGGAGCGGCATCTCGCCGGATGTTCACGGTGCCGGGAAGCGGCGGACGAATACGCTCTTGCCGCAAACGCCCTCAGGCCAGATGCCTCGAATCTCGTGCTGCTCGAGCCCGCCGCGGAGGTCGCCGCGGGAGCGGTGACTTCCGCGAAGAGGAAAGGGTTCCGTCTCAGGCTGCTGAAGGTCGGCTTCCCCGCTCTCGCTGCCGCTGCCGTGCTGCTTGCGGTCGTGCTCTCGCCGGTGTTTTTCTCGCATGATGAGAGCGGCGCCAGCATGACGCGCCTCGAAGTGCTCCAGGCGTACGCCGAGGATCTCGAATCCCTCGGTTCCGAAAGCGCCCTCAACGGTTACGATGAACAGTTCAGCTACGAAGACTTTGGTTTTTCCGACGCCGATTCGGCGTATTTACTGCAATAACAAACAGACAACCATGAACAATACAATGAGTACCACCATGAATCGAATGATGAAACACCTGCTTGTCGTTCTCGCGTTTTTCACGATCGCCCCGCCGGCAACGCTGCTTGCCAAACCCGGAGGCGGACCCGGAACGTACAAGGGCGGTGATCCGGCGATGGTTGCCGGCCTCAACCTCACGGACAAGCAGATCGATCGCCTGAGGGACAAGAGGATCGAGCAGCGAAGGACCATGATAGGCCTTCGCTCGCAGATGGAGACGTTGCGCGCCGATCTGGCCGACGCGGCAAGCGCGAAAAAACCCGACATCAGAAAGATCGACCGGATTTCTTCGCAGATCGGCGACGTGCACGGCCGGATAACCGCCGAACGCACGAAAGGCATCGTGTATCTGCGCAGTATCCTCACCGACGAGCAGCGCAAGCAGCTCGACGCCCGACGCCTTATCTTCGGTATGGGAGACCGGGGAATGCGGGGCCAGAGGCGATAAGGCCCCCAGGGTTTTAAGCAGCAGCGATCTCCATCCGGCTGATGGCCTTCCTACGGGCCGAATGAAACCGGATGGAGATTTTTTTATTCACTTGTTTTTCTGTAGCGGTTGACCGCAAAACCGAGTATCGATACGGCATACAGCCCGAGTCCGATCGTTTCGGGGGTGATATCGGCCGGTCCGGCTCCCTTGAGCATGATCCGGCGCATGATATCGACGAAAAACCTTACGGGATTCAGCAGCGTCAGGTTCTGCGCCCACGTCGGCATGCTCTCTATCGAGGTGAACAGTCCGCTGAGGAGCACGAAAATGACCATGAAGAACCAGGCTATGAACATCGCCTGCTGCTGTGTTTCCGTTACCGTTGAGATAAGCACGCCCATGCCGAGCACCACGAGCAGGTAGACGGCCGCAACGCAATAGATGAGCGCGTAGGAGCCGAGCATAGGCACATGGAAAACAAACCGCGCGATGATGAGGCCGACGGTGAGTTCCCCCATCCCGATGATCCAGAACGGCAGCAGTTTTCCGGTGATGAACTGATAACGTCTTACGGGCGTGACGTTTATCTGCTCTATGGTGCCGATCTCCTTTTCACGCACGATATTCATTCCCGAAAGAAACATGCCTATCATGGTGACGAGCACCACGAGAATGCCCGGAACCATGAAATCGATATACTCCAGTTCGGGGTTGTACCAGTTCGTGGAGATGATCCTGATGTCGGGCAGAACGCTATTGCCCATGGAGGACAGGTCGACGGGAACAAGTCGCAGTTCGAGGATTTCCTCGTTGAAAGCCGCCACGATCTGCTCGGCATAGGCCTGTATGATCCCTGCGGAGTAGCCGTCTTCCGCGTCGATCAGGAACTGCACGGGTGCATTTCCCTTGCGGTAAAGGTCTTTTTCGAAATGTTCGGGGATGACGACGGCCAGCCGGTTGCTGCCCTCGAGGATGCTTTCGATCGCTGTACGGTCGAAAAACGTGCGCGCTGTGAGGGTGAAATACTCCGAAGAAGAAAAATGCCCGGCGAATTTTTCGGAGAGCTCTGAACGGTCCCTGTCGACGAGCGCGAACCGCACGTTTTTCACGTCGAACGTGGCCGCGTTCGACAGGATGAGCAGCTGGACCACCGGCATCGCGAAGATGATCGGCAGCATGCCCCTGTTGCGGAAAATCTGCAGGAATTCCTTCCGCAGGATGATGAGGATCGTTCTCATGGGTCACTGCCCCTATTCGAGCCTGATCGAGAATTTTTTTACGCTCACCAGCACGAGCAGAACGGTCATTGCTCCCAGAATGAGCGTTTCTTTCCAGAAATAGCCGATACCGACCCCCTTGAGCATGATGCCCCGCACGATGATGAGAAACCACTTCGCCGGAATGATGTTGCTGAGTGCCTGCAGTGGCGTGGGCATGCTCGTTACGGGAAAGATGAAGCCCGAGAGCATGACGGTCGGTAACAGCAGGCCTGCGAGGGAGATCATCATGGCTACCTGCTGCGAGGAGGTGATGGTTGAAATGAAGATCCCCAGCGAAAGCGCGGTTACGATGAAGAGCAGGGATTCGAGCAGCAGCAGTATGACGCTGCCTCTGCACGGCACGCCGAACACAAGGTGCGCGATGACGAGCACGGTGACGACGTTGACGAATGAGAGCGCCAGGTAGGGCACGACTTTGCCGATGATGATCTGGTGCGGTTTCAGGGCGGATACGAGCAGGATTTCCATCGTGCCGTTTTCCTTTTCCCTCGTTATGCTGATCGATGTCATGAGGGCGGAGACAAGCATCAGAATGAGCGTTATCAGGCCCGGGACAAAGAGATAGGCGCTTTTCAGTTCGGGGTTGAAAAGCATCAGGGGCTCGGCGGCGACACCCGTTGCGCCCGGGGCGGGAGCGTCGCCGAGCGTGCGCTGGTAATCCTTTACGACCGAGGCCGTGTAACTCAGCAGGATACGGGCGAGGTTGGGGTTCGAGCCGTCGGTGATTACCTGCAGGGCGGCCCGGTTCTCCCGGCCGAGCTTTTCCCCGAAACCGTTTTCGAAAACGATCGCTTCGGTGATCTTTCCCGATCTGAAGAGGCGGGGCAGTTCGTCGCTGGAAGAAAGGTTTTCAACGGCGATGAAGTATCCCGAGGAGAGCAGTTTGTCGGTTATATCCTCTGTAGCCGTATCGTGAGAAAGATCGACGATCGCGACCCTGACGGAACTGATCTCGTTGCGGATGGCGTAGCCGAACAGCAGCAGCTGGATGACCGGCATGCCGAAAAGGATCATGGCGCTGCGTCGGTCACGCAGTATGTGGTAGAATTCTTTCCTGACGAAGGCGAGAAAACTGTTCATCCGTTCTCCCCCGCTGCTTCGGGTTTCCGGCGGGCGAGCCGGAGAAAAACATCGTTCATCGTGCGTGCCCCGTAGTGTTGCTTCAGCTGTCCGGGAGTGTCCATGGCGGCGATGCTTCCGTCGACCATGATTGATACGCGGTCGCAGTACTCGGCTTCGTCCATGTAGTGCGTCGTCACGAAAATGGTGATACCCGCCGACGCGGCTTCATAGATCAGATCCCAGAATTTCCTCCGGGTGACCGGGTCGACGCCGCCGGTCGGTTCGTCCAGGAAAACGATTTCCGGGTCATGCAGGATGGCGATGGAAAAAGCGAGTTTCTGTTTCCAGCCCGGCGGCAGCGACGACAGTCTCTCGCCGGCAAAAGGTTCAAGCTGCTGTCTTTCGAGCATTTCCCGGGTTTTTTCCCTGATCTCGCTCTTTCCGAGGCCGTATATCCCGGCATAGAAGCGGATATTTTCCGTTACCGTCAGATCGTCGTAGAGTGAAAACTTCTGGCTCATGTAGCCGATGTTCCGCTTTATCTTCTCGGCTTCAGTGTAGACGTCGAAACCCGCTACCTCGGCCGATCCGGAGGTCGGCTGAAGGAGACCGGTGAGCATCCTTATGGCGGTCGTCTTCCCCGCGCCGTTCGCACCGAGAAATCCGAAAATCCGTCCTTTTTCCACCGAGAACGTTATACGGTCGACCGCGCAGAAGTCGCCGAAACACTTCGAGAGGTCCCTGACGCGTATGCTGAGGGCGTTACCGTTCATGATCCCCTTCCTGCTGCATCAGCGCGATGAACGTATCCTCGATACCGGGCTCCAGGGGTTTCACGGAGATCCCGGAGAATCCTTTCGAGTCGAGAAAGTCTTCGATATCCCTGCACTGCACGCCTTTACGGGTATCGGTATAATGCAGCGAATCGCCGAACGCGTATGCGGACGCGGTGTAGGGATAGTCTTTGAGCAGCGGGGAAAGTCGGTGCATTTCCCGGACTGTGATCGCAAAAAGCTCCATCGGCACGAGGGAGGTGATGTTGGCCGGAGTCTCGACGGCAAGGAGCCTGCCCTTCTGGATCATCGCGATACGGTCACAGCGTTCCGCTTCGTCCATATAAGGGGTCGAGACCATGATGCTGATTCCTTTTTCCCGCAGGCGATCGAGCATCTCCCAGAATTCGACGCGGGAAACAGCATCGACCCCGGTCGTCGGTTCATCGAGGAAGAGCACTTCCGGTTCGTGAATCAGCGCACAGCAGAGGGCCAGCTTCTGCTTCATCCCGCCGGAGAGCTTTCCGGCCTTTCGTTTGCCGAAAGGTTCGAGCTGCACATAGATATCTTTTACGAGATCGTAATTTTCCTCTACGGTGGTTCCGAAAACCGATGCGAAAAAATGCAGGTTCTCTTCGACCGTAAGGTCCTGGTAGAGTGAAAAGCGGCCGGGCATGTAGCCGATGAGGGTTCTCAGCTTCCGGTAGTCCCTGACAACGTCGAGGCCGTTTACCGATGCGCTGCCTGCATCCGCAAGCAGGAGCGTCGTCAGGATGCGCAGGAGCGTTGTTTTTCCTGCACCGTCGGCACCGATAAGACCGAACAGCTCTCCCCTGGCGACCGTGAGGCTGATATCGTCGAGCGCCCGTACGGTTCCGAAACTTTTGACGATATGTTCGATAACCACCGCGTTCTGCTGCATGGAAGCAAGCGTTTATTCGATGTTGAAACGCACTTCCCCGGGCATGCCGATTTTCAGGGCGCCGTCGTTTGGAACACTGATTTTAACCGCATAGACGAGGTTCACGCGGTCCTCCTTCGTCTGGATGATTTTCGGAGTGAATTCAGCCTTAGAGGAAATCCAGAAGATTGTCCCTTCGATCGCCCGGTTTGTCGTCCTGTCACGATCGAAAAGCACCGTAACCTTTTGTCCTGTGGTGATATCCGGCAGCTGGGTACCGTCGACATACGCCCGCAGGTACATCCGGTTCAGGTCGGCAATCTTGTAGAGCGGCTGGCCGTAGGCCACAACCTCTCCCGGTTCCGCATACCTGACGAGCACGATCCCTTCCACGGGGTTCCGTACCAGGCTTCTTGAGATCATGTCCTCGACCTCTTTTTTCCGCGCCCCGAGCGCCTTTATCTCTTCGTCGATGCTCCGGTTTTCCGTGGCGGCAGCATCAATCTCCTTTTCGATGACCCTGTAGCTGTCCGTTATGTCATCGAGCTGTTTCCTTGCGACCGCACGTTGCCTGAAAAGCCTTTCGAAACGGGCCTTGTCCCGGGCGGCATTTTTTTTTCGCTGCTCAAGTACGGCTATTTGTGACGCGAGCGTTTTTTTTCCGGCCTTGCGCCCGAGGATCTGCGCATCGATCTCTTCCGCCTGGAGATGAAGCTGTGTCGTATCGATGACGACGGCCACCAGGCCTTCGGCGAGCGCTTCTCCCTCTGTGGCCGTAATCTCGATGATCCTGCCGTTTCCCTCTGCGGACACAATGGTTTCCGTCGCCTCGAAATTTCCGTATGCATCGGATGACGGGTGATCGCTGCAGCCGTGCAGCAGCAGGACTGCAAGGCAAAGCGCGAGGTATCCGGAAATGCGGGGCATGTTCATGAAATGCATGCGGTTTGGTCTGCAAGAATATGATATGCGCAATCGCTCTCTATCCGGAAAGTACGGAAAAAAGAGCAGTATCTTTTTGGCGGTGCCCGCCGAAGATTCACTATATTCATGCATCGTTACACGCAATCGCACGCGCATGAAGATCCGGAGAAAACCCGAATGGCTCAAAATGCGGCTTTCAGGAACCGCGCATTTCGCTTCCACCAGGAAGCTGATCGCCGGTTACGGCCTCAACACGGTCTGTCGCTCCGCGCTGTGTCCCAACCTGCATGAATGCTGGTCCTCGGGGACGGCGACATTTCTGCTGCTCGGGGATACCTGCACGAGAAGCTGTCGTTTCTGTGCCGTGAAGACCGCAGCCTGTCCGGCAGGCCCCGATCCCTCCGAGCCGGAAAAGATCGCCCGTGCCGTGAGGGAGATGAACCTTTCCCATGTCGTGCTGACAAGCGTTACCAGGGACGATCTGCACGACGGCGGTTCGGAGGCCTGGGTTGCGACGATCGAGGCGGTCCGGTCCGTCAGTCCTGAAATCACGCTGGAATGCCTGATTCCGGATTTCCGGGGTGATCGCCGGGCTCTCGGCAACGTGATGTCTTCGGCTCCCGACGTGCTGAACCATAACGTCGAGACCGTACCGGAACTCTACGCCGCCGTCCGTCCCCAGGCGGATTACCGGCAGTCTCTCGACGTCCTTCGACTGGCGCGCAAGGAGTACGGTCTGAGAAGCAAGTCAGGATTGATGGTCGGCATGGGAGAATCCGTCGCCCAGGTACGGGCAGTCATCGACGATCTCTGTTCCATAGGATGCTCTCATCTCACTATCGGCCAGTATCTGCAGCCCACCGCGGACCACTTCCCCGTTCACGAGTACGTGACACCGGAGCGGTTCGACGAATACAGGCTCTACGCGCTCCACGCCGGTATCGGCAACGTGCAGTCGGCGCCGTTTGTGAGAAGTTCCTATCATGCGGCGGCAAATGCCTGAAGCTTCATTTTTTGCTTTTTCGATACACAAGAAATTAAAATAAAACAGGTTATGGAATGGACAATCCCGATGAAGATCTTCACCTACTGGTTTATCGCCATCGTGATCGGTCTTCTGTTTTTCAGAAAGGAAACCTTCAGTTACAACACGAATTTCGATCTCCGGCGCAAGCTGCTCATCGGGGCGTCGTTTCTCATTGTCGCATTCAACGCCTACGTCTATTCGAATTCGACCTATGACGGCGGAAGGCCGCTCGATATCGCCTCGGTCATACTCTTCACCGTCGGCAACGGCATCGCCGAGACCTTCATGTTCTATGCGGTGTTCGTTCTGGGGGAAAAGCTCGCCGGCGCGGTTACGAAAAACCCCTGGGTGCTGTTCATCGCCGGGTTCCTGTTCTTCATGATCTACAGCGGTCTCATTCACGGGCTTTTCTGGCTGGACATCCTGCCCGAGCATGTCGATCAGTCCAGTCCGTTCAAGCCGCTGTTCATGCCGACGCAGATCCTGATTGCCGGAAGCTGGGCGCTCAGCTTCTTCTGGTACCGCGACCTGCCGACGGTTTTCGTGCTGCACGGTCTGGTGGATCTGACCATGGCCTGGAACGTGAAGTTCAGTCTTTTCGGATGAAAAACCTGTTGCGCGTTCCGATTGCCGCGTTGAGCGGTGCTCGAAATCCTCATGTACTTAATGTACATTCCGGTTTCTGCGCTCCGTTCGCCTTGCCCTCGGAACGCTCACGACGGTTTTTGGATTTTTGAATTTTGACTTGAATTCTATGCGATACAACGGAACGGTGCTTGTTGCGGGTGCTACCGGCAGGACGGGCAGATGGGTTGTCCGGCGTCTGCAGCATTACGGAATCGACTTTCGGCTGTTCGTGCGTTCCGGCGAGAAAGCCGTCGAGACCTTCGGACCGGAAGTCATCGACCGGCTGACCGTCGGCAGCGTCGAAAACGATGCCGAAGTCGATGCGGCTGTCATGAACGTGGACGCCGTCATCTGTGCCGTCGGGGGAAATGTCATGGACCCGGAAGCGCCCTCCCCGGCCGATATCGATCGAGATGGCGTTATACGACTTGCTTATCGATCGAAAAAAAGGGGTGTTTCACGCTTTATTCTGATCAGTTCCCTCGCCGTGACGAAGCCCGACCATCCCCTGAACAAGTACGGCAATGTGCTGACCATGAAGCTCGAGGGGGAGAATGAAGTTCGCCGCCTCTACGGTACGGAGGGTTTCAGTTATACCGTTTTGCGTCCGGGTGGTCTTGTCGACGAGAGCGAACCGCTCATGCACGAGCTGATATTCGACACGGGAGACCGGATGGAGACCGGACGCATCGACCGGAGCGACGTGGCCGAGGCCGCAGTCGAGGCGCTCTGGGTTCCGGCTGCGCGCAACCTCACTTTTGAACTCATACAGGGCGGGGAGGCAAGGCTGGATTCTTTCGAGAAATACTACGAGGATGTCGCGGCGGGAAACCCTGCCGTTTGAATTTTCCTCCCCTGCCGGCTATGCTGTTCCGGCGCCTTTCCGCTTCCCTTTTATGAGTTCCTTCAGCGATCTCCGAAGCCATTCCTTTCCCGCCCCGGCTTTTCGCGAAAGAAGCCTCGCGATGATGTGCGCCCCCATGGACGGGATGGAGCGGTAGCGGATTCTGGAGCCCGTTCCGTGCACCGTGCGGATTTTTTGCACCAGCACCGGGGCGACCTCTTCGGGATCATCCGCGGCGAGTTCCAGGAATGCGGCGGTTTCTTCCGTGGTATCCCGCAGCAGCAGACCGGTTTTCACCAGGCCGGGGCTCAGTTCGTGCACACCGATACATTTCAGGCCGTTTTCGGCCAGTTCCTTTTCGAGAAAACGGCTCAGCGCGGCGACACCGAGCTTCGATGCCTTGTGCGGTATGTTCGAGCGGGAAAAACGTGCTCCGAAATCAGAGAACCCCATGTTGAAGATGTGATAGCGAGGCAGGTCCTCGCACGGCTGCCAGCTCATGATTTCAACCGCTGTTCTGGACATCAGCATCGAACCGAAAAGGTTCGTCGCGGTTGTTTCCATCATATCGTCGGGATCGATCTCCCAGAGCGGTCCCTTGCGCCTACCGGCCGTTCCCGCATTGTTTATCCATCGATCGACCTGTCCAAGTCTGCTGAAAACGAACGATCTGAAGAAAGGAAGGTCTTCGTCCGTGCGCACATCGAACGCGATGCCGTAGACCTCGGCTCCCCTGACCTCGTTCCTGAGAGAAGCCACGGCCTGCTCCACCCCGTCCCGGTCACGCGCGCAGATGACGACGCGATCGCCCTGAACGAGAAACTCCCGTGCGAGCGCGTAGCCGAGTCCCTTGCTGGCTCCGGTTACGACGATGCCGAGGCTTTTCTGTTTTCCGTACATCTCTGGTTGCATATGCGAGGTATCGGTTCTGCAGTAAAGATAAAAACTCTGCGGGGTATTCGGTCAAGCCGGATGAAGAGGCTGGCCTTTGGTACTTTTTTCTGTTTTTGTGTTTTGCTTTATTTTTTAAAGTACTTTACATATATCATAACAAAAAAGCCTGCAGCAATGAGCGTGACTGTTGCTGCAGGCTGAATGCTGTCGAATGCGACGATCCCGTCAATAGGTCAGGACTTTCGGAAGGTTTTTGGCTTCCGAAACCCAGCGCCTGACCTCCTCTATGGCGGGAAGTTCGATCACTTCCCCGCTCTTGCGGTTTACTTCGTCGAGTCTGGAGAACAGGTTGTCCGGGTTGCGCTGTGCAAGCTCGGGAACGGTATCGACGCCGGCACGCTCAAGCAACGCCGCCATCCTGATATCGATATCCCTGATCCTGCAGAGGTCGGCGCAGTTTACGGCCGTCAGAACAGCTGCCGCGTCAAGTCCTGTTTCATGAACGAGATCTTTTCTTCCCTGGGATGTTCTGCCTCGTTCCAGAAGGGTTGCGGGGTCTGCGATACCGATGTGCTGAAGTTTATCGGAAACCTCTTTTCCCAACCCCGCAAACGCACCTCTCGGATCGGCCGCATTTTTTTTCGCTGCGGCTTTTGATCCTCCTACCGTGAGAGAGATCTTTTCGAGCTTCACTTCTCCCTCTCCCGTGCCCGGAATGGAAAACGGCGCATAGCGCTTGACGAAATCGATAAGGTCGCCGAGCTGGTCCTTGAAAGGAATGCTCTCGACGGCGGAGGCTACGCTGAAACGGGCGGCGAATCCCATTCCTTCAAGCAGCTCTCCCATCGCGTCACGGTTGCTCATCTCCCCGTTACGAATACGTTCGATCACGTTCGAAACGCCGGGAACGAACCGTTTGGCGGCTGCATTTCCCATCTCTACGCCGTAACTGAAGAGAGAAAGAGGGTTGCTCAGGAGCATTCGCCGGACTTCTTCGGGCCTTGAAAGCACTCGCAACGTCCCTTCTCGTTCAATCGTCGTCTGGCATGCAAGCCGGGCTCCGTCGGCTATCTGCTTTTCGGAAAGAAAGGCTTTTTCGACATCCGTCAGTTCCGAGAGGCAGTCGCCTCCTTCGAGAATGGTGACGTAACAGGTCTGGCATATCCCAAGCCCACCGCAGACATAGCCGACATGGGCCTTGTTTTCCTGGGCCACTCTCGACAGCTTTTCCCCGACGGCGCCCTTGCATGGCCTGTCATTGATAATGATATTCATTGCGCTTTTGCTGAAATGGTTACCGGGTGGAACACCCGAATGAAGCGAACGGTTTTTTATTCTTCAATGTAGTAAAATAAAAAAAGCCGGACGGAAAAGGATCACCGTCCGGCTCTTCGGAAGCAGGGAAAGTGCTCACCGATGTTAACCGTGCCCGCGATGCCCCCTTTCCTGAGCGCGTGCACCCATGTTTTTTCCCGGACGGCCCGCGCCGCAGGCGCCCCGGCCTCCGCGGCCAAGGCCTTGCTTCATGCCCTGGCCCCGCCCGAAACCCTCAGCGCTTTCCGCCGCATGTTTCCGATGTATGGCGCCGCTGTTGCATTCGGGACAGTTTGCAGGCCTTCCGGCGCCGAACGCAACGCTCCATTCATGGCCGCACTCCGCGCATGTGAATATCCTTTCGTTCATGGTTTCCTCCGTTATTCGTTGATTTTTCCTTGAAAACACCTCTGAATTATAAGCATATGCTCATAATTATGCAATCGCCGGCGGATAAAAAAATTCCCCTGTCGCATCGGCGTCGAACCCGACGCGCGTCTTTTGCAGATCATGAAGAAAATGGTCAATTTTAGCCTCATGCGACACGCCGTCTGTCGTGCCGCAACGCAGTGCGCAACACCATGTCACCAATCCGGATGCATACTGAAAAAGAAAAAAAAGGCCGATGGAATTTCGCCATCGACCGGGGAGGAACGTTCACCGATATCGTCGGCATGGCGCCGGACGGCGTCATACATTCCGGCAAGCTTCTTTCGGTATCCGAGGCCTATGAAGATGCCGGCATCGAAGGGATCCGGAGGCTGATGGAAGCCGCCACGGGAAAAGAAGCCGACTTTTCGGCCATCGAAAGCATACGGATCGGAACCACGGTCGCCACCAACGCCCTGCTCGAGAGAAAAGGGGCGCCTACGGCCCTGGTCGTCACCTCGGGCTTTGAAGACCTGCTTTCGATAGGCAACGGCACGAGACCCGAACTGTTCAATCTTCGGATCACGAGACCCGTTCCGCTCTATGCGGAGGTCGCCGGGATCGAAGAACGCGTCGATGCCGACGGCAGGGTCTCCGTGCCGCTCGATACCGGCGCAGCCCTGAGCACGCTGAAAAAGATCCGGCGTTCAGGAATCGAACATCTGGCCATCGTGCTGAAGCATTCGTGGAAGAATCCCGTTCACGAACGGATGGTGGCCGAAATCGCGACAAAAGAGGCCGGCTTCGAGCATGTGACCGTTTCGCACGAAATCATGCCTCTGATCAATTTTCTCAAACGGGGACAGACGACGATGATCGAGGCCTATCTCAGCCCCGTGCTCTTCGATTACGTCAAAACCGTCAAACGGCTTGCCGGAAAGGTCCGGATAGAGTTCATGCAGAGCTCCGGCGGGCTGGCGGACACCGGCGCCCTTAAAGCCAAGGATACGATCCTCTCCGGTCCGGCCGGAGGCGTCATCGGCTTTTCCTCCGTCGCCCGGCAGCTCGGCATCACCCAGTCGATAGGCTTCGACATGGGGGGGACATCCACGGATGTCTCCCGTTACGACGGCTTGTACGATCACGTTTTCGAATGTTCGATCGACGGCGTTCCCTTTCATACCGACATGCTCGACGTCGAAACCGTCGCCGCCGGCGGGGGCTCCGTTCTTTCCTTCGACGGTGAACGGCTGCTCGTAGGGCCGGAATCGGCGGGCTCGTTTCCCGGACCGGCCTGCTACGGTCTCGGCGGACCGTTGAGCGTCACGGACGCCAACCTTCTTCTGGGCAGGATCATACCTGAATTCATGCCGCGCACGTTCGGCAAAACCTGCGACCAGCCGCTGGGCATCGAGAGTCCCGAGGAAAAATTCGAGAAGCTTGCGGACGACGTGAACCGCAGGACGTCGTCCCGATACACCCCGCCGGAACTTGCCGCGGGTTTTCTGAGGATCGCCAACGAAAAGATGTGCCGGGCGATGAAGAAAATATCCGTTTCCAGAGGCTACGATATCCGCCGCCACGCGCTGGTCTGTTTCGGCGGAGCGGCCGCCCAGCACGCATGCGACATCGCCCGCCTTCTGGGCACGGAAAAAGTCGTCGTCCCGGCCCTTTCGAGCGTGCTTTCGGCATACGGGATAGCCGTCGCGGAGCGCATGGAGCGTCTCGTTCGTCCCGTGATGCAGCCGCTCGCCGGTGAGCTATGCGCCGATCTCTCGAAAAGGGCCGAACGCCTTGCGGCTCCGCTCCGCCGAAAATACACGAACGCCTTCGTCGCGGAACCCGTCCTGAAAATCTATCTCGATATACGGCCCCGGGGAACCGACGCCTGGCTTTCGATCGAAAGCGCGTCCGACGACAATGGAAGCATCCGTTTTCTTTCCGTGGAAAAACTCAGGGAAACCTTCGAGCGCGACTATCTTTCCCGATTCGGATTCAGGCCGGAAGGCGACGAACTGGATGTCGTCAACATGCGCATCGAAATCACCTGCCCTGCGATGCAGGAGAGCGCCGAGCAAAGAGAAAACCCCGACGGGCGGAATAATCAGGAAAGCAGCCCTCTTTTTTCGCGCCCGGTCTGGACGACATCGGGGTACAGCACTATCCCGGTATACGACCGGAAGCGCCTCTCCCCCGCAGCGCGCATCGACGGTCCGGCCATGATCGCCGACAACCAGCTCACACTCTTCGTACAGGACGGATTCCAGGCGCTCTGCGACCCGAGGGGAAACATCGTTCTCGAAGACATGCTCCTCAGGGACGACCGCGTTCAACCGCTCGCCGGCGAGGAGCGCGAACCCGATCCCGTACTGCTCGAGGTGTTCAACAACCTCTTCATGAACGTCGCGGAGCAGATGGGCAATACGCTTTCCAACGCCGCCCACTCGGTGAACATGAAGGAACGCCACGATTTTTCCTGCGCTCTCTTCGATGCGGAAGGCAACCTCGTATCGAACGCACCGCACATTCCGGTTCATCTCGGCGCGATGGAAGCGACCGTGCGCCATGTCATCGAATCGAACAGGGCGGATATGCGAAAAGGCGACATGTTTCTGGCCAACGATCCGCACCGCGGTGGTTCGCACCTTCCCGACCTCACCCTTGTCGCACCGGTATTCGACGAAGAGGGTACCCTTTCCTTCTTTATCGCGAACCGGGGACATCACGCCGACATCGGCGGAACGAGTCCCGGCTCCATGCCTCCGGACAGCAGCACGATCGACGATGAAGGCATTGTCATCGGAAGCTTCCTGCTCCTCAGCAACGGCCGGCTCCGTGAAAAGGAGATCCGCAACCTGCTCTCTTCGGGAGAGCATCCCGCGCGCAACATCGGGGAACGTCTCTCCGACCTCAGGGCGCAGGTAGCGGCAAACAACAGGGGCATCGCCGAACTGGAACGCGTAACCGGGGAATACGGACTGCCGTTCGTGAAGACATACATGAAGCATATTCGCGACAATGCAAGGCATGCCATGATACGCGCCCTGAAAACAATAGCCGGCGAAAACGGATTTTTCGCATCCTCCTTTGCCGATCGCATGGACGACGGGGCAACCATCGCGGTATCCATCCGTATACGGACCGGGGAGGGCGGAGAGCCTGAAGCCGTCGTCGATTTCACCGGCACCTCCCCGGAGGTACCCGGCAACAGCAACGCTCCGGCTGCCGTTACCCGCGCTGCGGTGCTCTACACGCTGCGAAGCCTTGTCGAAGAGGACATCCCCCTCAACGCAGGATGCCTTGAACCCGTGAAGATCATCATTCCCGCCGGCTCACTGCTGAACCCCTCTCCACGGGCCGCCGTGGCCGTAGGCAACGTCGAAACCTCGCAGCGCATCGTCGATGTGCTGCTCGGCGCCCTGGGAAAAGCCGCCGCTTCGCAGGGAACGATGAACAACCTGCTGTTCGGCAGGCCCGACGACAGCGGCGCACAGTACTACGAAACCATTCCGGGCGGATCGGGCGCGGCGGAAGGGCACGACGGGGCATCGGGTGTGCAGGTTCACATGACCAACACCAGGGTCACCGATCCCGAAGTGCTCGAAGAGCGCTTCGAACAGGTTACGGTCACCAGATTCGCGCTCAGGAAAGGCTCCGGGGGCAACGGACGATGGCGAGGCGGCGACGGTGTGGAGCGTGCGCTGTGTTTCAATGCACCCATGCGGGTCACCATCATTTCCGAACGGAGAACAACGGCGCCGTTCGGCCTGCACGGAGGCGAGCCAGGCGCGACGGGAGCCAACACCCTTGTCCTGCAGGACGGCGCGAGAATCGGGCTTTCGGGAAGAATAGACAGGCTCTTCATGCAGGGCGAAACGCTGCTGATCGAAACTCCCGGCGGCGGCGGATACGGAGAAGCTTCATCACCGGAAGTATAAAAAGAAGAGAACAAGAGTGCGGAAAACAGGAATCTGTGGGCGATACAGGACTCGAACCTGTGACCTCATGCGTGTGAAGCATGCGCTCTAACCAGCTGAGCTAACCGCCCCGGCGAGACTTGAATATAAAAAAACGCCGAAAAGAGAACAGGATTTTTCATCGCCGGAGGCCTCCGGTCTAAAAAAAACGGTATCTTCTTTCATTATAACAACCAAACAGCTACTCTCACCATGGCTGAACTGATAAGGCAACTGGCGGACACTCCCCTTCCCCTGATTTTCATCGGTGTGGGCACCATTTTTCTTTTCCTGGCGGCCGGCGGCAGGTTCGGCGCCACGGTCATTGCCGACAAGATCCGTCCGGTCTTCGCCGGCACCGTGGGGCTTTTCTTCGTCATCGCCGGAATCGTCATGCATTACCGGGCCCATCCGGAAGAAACCGTGAGCGCCATGGAACAACGGCAGCCCACGGTGATACGTACCGTACCGGAAAACGGCGCGACCGGGGTCGAGGGTTCATTGCGGAACATATCGGTAACCTTCGATCGCGGCATGGCCGACGGCTGCTGGTCCTGGGTCGCGGAATCCGCCGAAACCTTTCCCGAAGTCACGGGAGAACCTGCATACTCGGACGACCGCTCGACCTGTTCGCTTCCTGTAAAGCTTGAAGAGGGCAAAACCTACGTCATCCTGATCAATTCCCCGGAAAGAAAAAACTTCAAGGATGAACAGGGAGTCCCCGCCAAACGCTACAGGCTCACGTTCACGACGGAAAGAAAAGCGGAGTGAACGGGCTCATTTCGCCTGGGTTGCGGTCAGGCTCACCCTGCCCGAACCTTTCCTGAATGAAATGCGCAGGGCGCCCTTGCGGGCCGTGATGCTGCCCGATTCGAGGCCCCCGATGGTCTTCAATGTTGTCATAGTCTGAAAACCGGCGCCTTTCAACGCCTCGTCATAAGCCGACGTGACCTGATCCGGCACCTCGTCGAAGGTCATGCTCCAGATTTTCATACCGGCGTTGTCAGCGGTGTTGACCGCCGAAAGCCGCCCTTCGGCGAAACGGGGAACATCCGCAGGAATATCCTCGGGCCAGGAATAGACAATCTCGGGAGCCGGAACCTGCAGCGGTTCCGGGCTTTCGGGGAATATCTCCCCTACCTCACCTTCTTCGCCAACGTCAAGCAACTGCTGCGGCCCGGAAAGCGCTATGGAATCCCCGTCGGACCCGATGTCCGCGGTATCCCCGTCCATATCGAAATAAAGACTGTCCGACAGAAGATCGGCCCCATCTTCTTCGCCGGGCTCCGGCACGGGCAGGAGCGAATCATCGGCGGCATCCGGACCGGCCGCCGAAGGAGGAACGATCGTCCTCGATGAAGACGCTTCGTCCGCTTTTTTCCCGCAGGACGAGAGAGGAAGAAGGAGAGCCGAGGCAAGGCATGCGATGCCGGCACCGCGGATAAAACCCTGGTTTTTCATGATATGCGAGCACGTTTTTGCTTGTGTGAAAAAGTGACCTGTACGGCCGTGGAAGTATCGACGAAAAAGCCGCGTCACGGGAAAAACAGCGCGGAGGCCGTCCGATCGTAAAATACGCTTTTTTAGCACATAAGAATATGCATAAACGGCATCGTCTTTTTTTGCAAGCAGTTAACAAATAATCCACGCAACAGCCGCGCTGAAACAGCTCAGAGAAAAAAAACAGCAACCCCGCAATTACTTGCAATGCAACAGGTTACAGAAAAACACCACGAACACCGCTCTGCCGTAATGGTTTTAATTTTGCATAATTCAGTAATAGTTCGGACCATGTAAGCGAAAGAGCCGGGCGCATAGCGAAACAATGATGAAAACCCTTCTGCAGCTTCTGAAAACGACCTTCGTCATCCTGCTGCTGTTCTGCGGAATCGGCGGCACGATCTTCCTCGGCCTGGGCCTGCTGCTGTCTTTTCATGCGGGAAAACCGGAAAAGGCGGACGTGATTATCGTGCTCGGCGGCGATGACGGCCTGCGCGTCAACCGGGGAGCGGAGCTGTACAAGGCGGGTTACGCCACGCGCCTGCTGCTTACCGGCATCGATAAAAAATACTACCGGCCCGACCGGCCCAACTGGCGCGAACGCCGCCTCATGGAACAAGGCATTCCAAGAAAAGCCATCTACGTCGACACACTTTCTAAAACGACCTGGGACGAAGCCCGCAATACCGGAAAAACGATGAAGGAAAAGGGCTGGAAAAGCGCCCTGGTCGTCAGCGATCCTCCCCATATGCTCAGACTCCACCATACCTGGAACCGCTCCTTCAGGGAATCACCGGCAACGTTCGTTCTTGTAGCCACAAGTCCCGAATGGTGGCACCCGCTGTTGTGGTGGAGAAACGAAACCAGCTATAAATTCGTCCTGAGCGAAATCAAGAAGAATGTGTTTTACGCGGTGATGTATTACTGACCTGCGATGAGGCCATGCGCTAAAACATGGCGTGGTCGCCGAGTTCCTGTCCGGTCATGCCCTCCTTCAGAACGCGACGGTAGAAGTCCCTGAGGGTTTCCGTGCCGTAGGACGGCGTGAGATCCGCGTCGTACTTCCCCGTCCGGGGATCGAGCACCAGCATCGACTCCGAACAGTAGTACTTGCCGATACGCGCGAACTCCGCCTTGTCTTCCAGTTTCGGAAAGAGTTTCGCAAGCAGACTCAATACGGGAATGATGACGTCGAACATGCCGATCGGCATGTTCTTGAACTTCGGCTCACGTCCGAGAAGCTCGAAGAGCAGTTCGCCCTGTTCGCGTGCGGAAAGAGCTTTCCCCGGTCCGCCGATCGGAAGAATTCTGTTCTGCCTTGAAGGATCTTCCAGGCAGTCCGCCATGAAACGCGCGAGATCGGCCTCGCTGATAGGCTTGCAGGCGGTCAGTTCACCGTTGCCGAACACCACGTACGGTTTGCCTTTTTTTACCGACTCGACCTGTCCGGCGATCGACTTGAAAAATGCCGTCGGCCTCACGATGGAATAGGTCAGACCCGATTCGATCAGTTCCTTCTCGAATTTCAGCTTCGCCCTCTGGAACTCGAGCATCGGCTTCTGAACACAGATGGCCGAGAGCAGCACGAACTGTTTCGCTCCGGCGGCCATTCCCGCCTCCAGAGCGTTATGTGTCGCCTGGTAGTCGATATTCCAGGCGTCCTTCACTCCTCCCGTACGGGAGGTGAGGCATGAAACGACCACGTCGAAACGCTCGCCCTTTATGCCGTTATGCATCAGGGATTCCATGTCGCTGACGTCTCCGAACCGAACCTCGGAGCCTTTCAGCCGCCTGCGGGTTTCCTCGGCGCTCATCGCAGCTCCAACGCCCGAACGCTCACGGGCGAAACTTACGACCTCGTAGCCCCGGGACACCAGTTCACGAACTACAAACTTGCCTATGTAGCCTGTCGAGCCGACAACGAACACTCGTCTGGAAGGTGTTTTTCTTTCGGCGGTATCGATAACTGGAGAAAAATCGGATGAAGGATTGCTCACGAATACGAATGGTTACAATTCATTGCTTGCGGGATCGCCGTCGGACGACCTGTCGAATAGCTGAAGATAAGGCATAATCCGGGTTCGTCAAACCGGCACGCATAGCGCAACGCAGGGCATGATCGTCACAGGTCTCTTCCCGGCTCCATGATCCTCCCGTAATAGGAATTGCCGGTATAGAGCGCCGCCGCCGGGTTATGCGCGAGCACGCGGTCCTTGACGATGAGCGTCGTCACAAGCGCTTTCGAATGCCTTGTGAAGAGTGCGTCATGCCCCACGCAGAGCCCGATGACCACATTGAGTTCGGTCCCCCATTCCTCCAGCGCCCTTGCCTGCAGAAGAGGATTGCAGGCCCCTTCGAAATTTCCGGGCCTGAGCTTCAGATCATCGGGAATTCCCGTTTCACACTTGTCCACTGATCCGATTTTGCAAAGCGCCGCATAGGGCTCGAAACCGTTGTTTTTCAGAATGCGGCTGAATATCCGGGTTTCTTCTATAAGACCGACACAGGTGGCGAGTCCGATCCTGCGTGCGCCGATCCTTCGGGCGAACGCCAGCACCTCCTCTACACGGGTCAGCCTGCCGTAGTAGAGTCCTTCGACCTCGGCCGCCGCTCTTGCCGCGCGAGCGTCCTCCCCATCGGCGTTATAGCTGTCGACAAGCGCTTCCCGTTCAGTTTTTTCCATGCCCTCACCGGGACAGAATTCCGGAAAGCGCTTTTCGCGGCGATAACAGTTTAGAAAACCGCAGTCCGCACAGCTTACCTCGGGTTCCGCTGTTTTTTTTCTCTTCCCGTCTCCTGATATCATGGTCAGCGTTCTTGTACGTTGCAATGCATGGCGGATGTCATAAAGAATGCAATATACATTTTGACTGCGGACTTATTCCTGCCGTCAGCGGCATTGCCTGCCCGGCCCGGGAATTCACAACGCGTTCAGCACGAAATATATGCCGGTCAGGATCATGATGACGCTGGCGATCTTGTAGAGCCGGTCGCGGAAACGGACGCCGAGCACGTTGACGACTCTTCCCACGAAAAGCAGCGCCGGGGCGGTGCCGAGCCCGAAAAACAGCAGCATGGAAGCTCCCAGAAGCATTCCGGCAAGGTGATTGTCCGCCTCCATCGCCGCACGGGCCGCCGCCAGCAGCGCCGTATACGTCAGTCCGCACGGCAGAAACCCGAGCACGATTCCCATCGGATAGTATGTTCCCGCGGTACGCGGCCCCTTGAACAGCTCCATGGTTCTGCGTATCGCCGATGCCAGCCAGGTATCGCCGCGCCCGCTTTTCCTGACCGGTATCCATCCGCCGATGGCGACTCCCATGACGACAACCGAAACCCCGGCCATGACAAGTATGACCGTCTGTATTTTTTCTATCGAAGCGGTCAGAACCAGAAACGAACCCGTCAAACCAACGACAGCACCCATGCATACATAGGTCGTGATCCTGCCGAGGTTGTAGAGTACATGGTGCAGGTAACGCAGCTTCTCTTCACCGAGCGAATAGGCCGCGACCACCGGCCCGCACATGCCGATGCAGTGGCCGAATCCCCCGGCAAGACCGGTCAGAAACATCACGATCCAGGCGCTCTCCTCCATATGCATTCATCCGTTTGATTTCTTTTCAGATTCCCCGACGCCGTTCCTCTCTGTTTTCCGAACATCGCCGCCGTCGTCATCGTCGTCGAGCATGCGGTACTTCGGGGCTTCCGGATCCTCGAACTGCCCGCTGCCGACCGCCCAGACAAACAGCAGCCAGGCTCCGACCCCCAGAAAAAACACGATGAATATGAGAAAGTAGGTGCTGTACATGGAGTAAAGTCAAAATTCAAAAGTCAGAAGTCAGAAGTCAGAAGTCAGAAGTCAGAAGTCAGAAACAGGATAGTTCAATGTAGAGAAGAATGTTGAACTGTTGATTTGTTGAATTGTTGAATCGCAGGGGGGACATGTTTCCGCCCGCTTGTCACTCGTTTCTCGTCACTTCTCTTGTACCTCTGCTTCAGAATTTTCTCAACCGCAAGGCGTTACCGACCACCACGAGGGAACTGCAGGCCATGAGCAGGGCGGAGACGATCGGGTGCAGGAATCCCGCGACGGCCAGCGGCAGCGCAACCACATTATAGGAAAACGCCCAGAACAGGTTCTGGCGGATGACGGAAAAGCACCGTTTCGATCCGCGCACAAGATCCGCGACGAGGGCGAGATCGTCCCGCATGATCACCACGCCGGCGCTCTCCAGCGCAATGTCGCTCGCGTGACCGAGCGATACGCCCGTGTCGGCCTCGGTCAGCGCCGGCGCGTCGTTGATGCCGTCCCCGACCATCATCACGATATCACCCTGCGACCGCATGCGCCTTACGGCCTCGGCTTTCTCCACCGGGTTCAGGCCGGCCTGAACGTCCTCGATCGCGCATTTCACGGCAACATAGTCCGCAACCTCCCGGACGTCTCCCGTGAGCATGGACGTCCTGATCCCCTGCTTCCTGAGCTTTCCGGCAAGTCCGGTCGCGTCGTCTCGCACATCGTCGATCAGCGCGATCAGTCCGGCAAGTTCCTTCCTCACGGCCACGAAAACCACCGTCTTGCCGGTCGCGGCAAACCTCGCATAACGCTCTTCCGTTTCGGCATCCGTCGAGACGCCGTTTTCCCGCATGAACAGCAGGTTCCCCGCAAGGCCTGGCCGGCCGTCGACCACGGCCGCGACGCCCCTGCCCGGAAAAACCCGGAAATCCTCCACCGGCAGCATCGCACCGCCGCAGGACTGCGCAATGGCCTTGCCGGCCGGATGTTCGGAAAATTTCTCGAGGGACGCCGCGAAGCGCAACAATTCCTCCTGCCCGTCACATGCGACAATGTCGGTCACGGAAGGCATGCCGCTCGTTATCGTGCCGGTTTTGTCGAGCACGACCCGGTCCGTTTTCGAAAGGGTTTCAAAAACATCGCCACCCTTGACGAGTATGCCCGCCTTTGCCGCCGAACTCGTACCGAGCAGTATGGCGAGCGGCGTCGCGAGACCGAGAGCGCAGGGGCACGCCACAACCAGAACCGACACCGCATTCATGAGAGCCGTCGCCGTGCCGGCCGCACCAATCAGCCTGAAAACGAACGTGGCGGCTGCAAACAGGATAACGACCGGTACGAACCATCCCGCCGTCCTGTCGGCAAGCGTCTGGATCGGCGCCTTGCGCGCCTGGGCCTCCTCGACGGTACGGATGATTTTCGCCAGCAGGCTTTCGTCCTCCTTCCCCGTCACCCTGACGGCAAGCCGGCCGTTGACGGAAATCGTCCCGGCGAAAACCTCCCTGCCCGCATTTTTGAATGCGGGCCGCGATTCTCCGGTCAGCATCGACTCGTTGACGTCGGCCTCGCCTTCGACGACCGTCCCGTCCAGAGGCACGGTTTCTCCCGCACGCACCTCGACGGTATCTCCACTGCGCACCTTTTCGAGGGGCACGAATGCCGCCTCCTGATCTCCGCCCAGAAGCCGAGCCTCGCGAGGCTGCATCTCGATGAGCGAAGCGATGGTATCTCCCGCCCTGACCCTGGAGCCGGCTTCGAGAAAACGCCCGAGAAGAATGAAGGTCACGATCATGGCCGAGGTGTCGAAGTACACCTCCCCGCCCGTAAAGATCATGGCGACACTGTAGGCGTAGGCTGAAAACGAACCGAGAGCGACGAGCACGTCCATGTTGAGCGCTCCTTTCGGCAGGGCCCGCAAGGCGTTGCGAAGAAACGGGTAGCCGGAATAAAAAAGAACGGGCGTGGCCAGAGCCCAGGAGACAAGCTGAAAGGTCAGGCGGTACTGATCCTCGATGCCCTGGAAAAAACCGGCGTAGAGCGCCGTGACGAAGAGCATGAGCTGCATCGAGAAGAACGCGGCCGTGCCGAAGCGCAGCAGCAGATCGTTCTTTTCTTTCCGCAGCGTTTCGCCGAACGATGTCGGCAGGTACGGGTGGGGCGTATAGCCTATCGAACGGATAGCGTCGAGAATCCTGGGGAGAGTGATCTTTCCGTCGTTCCAGCGGATGCTCAGTCGATGGGTGGCATAATTGACGCGGGCCGACTCGACCCCTTCCATGCGCGTCAGAAACTTTTCGACAAGCCAGACACACGAAGCACAGCGTATGCCGGAGAGACTCATGTCGAGGGAAGAGAGCTCGCCGGATTTCCTTATCGCGTCACGGAACGCCCCGGGCTGCGCTCCCGAGGTCGCGGGAGGCCCCGGCGTCCAGCCGCAGCGGTTGCTGTAGAAGGTATCGAGCGACTCCCGGTGAATGAGTTCGTAGACGCCGAGGCAGCCGTGGCAGCAGAAATATTTCGTTTCGCCGTCGAATTCCGCCGTCACGGCCGAATCGGGATGCATCTCCAGTTGGCAGTGGTCACAGCGTATGGTCCTGCCGCTTTCAGTCCCTGACATTGAAGGTGAACGCCGGCTTGAGGGTATCGTCGAGGAAAACCGTAGCCCGCCAGAGCGTCCTTCCGCTCGCGCACCTGACGATGATGCCCTTCCCCCTGTAGTGGCCGTCTTCGCCTTTCTCCATCGTCACCCGGTTCCTGCCCATGTCCATTCCAGGCATGGATAGATCCAGTACGAGGGTTTCGGATTCAGGAACTTTGTCGCCGAAGGAGACGTCGAAGGTCAGTTCCTCCATGTGCACGACCGGTTTCGGTGTGATGTCGAGCGTCACCTCGTACCGGCCGGCGGTCGTCGTGCAGGAGCCCGCGTGGGGATCGCAGTCGGCGCCTGCGTCGCCGTCCTTCGTGCAGCCGAAAAGGCCGAGAAGAAAGAACACTGAAACACAGGCGGCAATCCTGCCGGTCATTCGATTTCGGTAAACCATTTTCTTCCGGTTTTGATTGTCGGTGTCGTGACTTCCACTTTCATGAGGCAGGTGCCCCGGAACGGAAGCAGGATATCCGTCCTGTAGACCCCGACCTCGCCTTCGATCATGCCGAGGGTCGTATCGAACCGTCCGTCAGGCATGCCGCAGGCGATCAACCGCACCTCCGCGCCCGTCAAGGGCTCGTCTTGCATGAGCAGCCTTACTTCAGCGATGTTTTCCCCCTTCCTGAAACCTTCCGGCAGCATGATGCTGATGCCGAGCGAATCCTCGAGTTCTCTTGTGTCGAAATAGCCCCGGGCTTTCTCGTAGTAGTTTTCCTCGACGAGCTCCTCCGCCCCCCGGTACGCCACGTAAAACCCCGCGCCCATCGCGAAAAGAAAGACGGCGTAGAGGATGTAGAGAAATGCTTTCATGGAAACAGCGTCCTGATTTCAACGGTATTGACTCAGCCCGACTGAAGCAAAGCGAATCGCGTGCAAGCGTCTATTCCCGATCGGCTTCTCCCGTTTCGTTCCCGTACCTCAGGTGCTCTTCCCTGACCTGGAGAGCTTCGCCGAGACGTTTCGCCATGGCATCGGAATACTTTCGGCGGCCATGTTCGTAATCGCTGACCATATTCTGCCGAATGCCGAGTTTTTCGGCAAGCTGCGCCTGGGTCATTCCCGCTTTCAGACGCGCCCCGGCCAACAGATTTCCGATACGGTTCTTCTCCATCTCCCGCCAGAATTCGGTACTCTCGATGGAAACCAGCTCCTCTTCCGGCTCATCGGCCAGAACGACCAGGTCGTACTTTTTCCTGATCCATGCAATCAGTTCTTCTGCCCGTTCGCCATGAATCGAAAGTTCAATATGGGGCTTTTTCACGAGAGCCAACATAATACACCTCGATGATTATTTCGTTTTTTCTGCATGTCCAGCATGCCACATATCTGTAATTCAAATGACAATGGTAGCGATCCTTTTCAAGAGGCGAAAAATTTCGCCAGCCTTTTTGAACCGGGCCATCGGCCTGAAGATCGGCAGTCAACAGAAAAAAGAGCTTCTGAACATCCGCAGGCAGTTTTTTCAGACCAAGGGCAACCTTTTTTTTGACTTTGACCTCATAGCTCATAATAGTTATAATATAACCAGAAATGGATACAGGAAAAGTCATATCCAATAAAAACCGGATCAGGAACCCGATAATTCCTACAGAAAACCCGCCTTTTTCTCGATATGGACATTGCTGCCGTCGATCCGGAGCGAAACTTCGTCCTTCCCTCCTTCCGAGCGCACGAGCACCTTGCCTTTTTGGAAAGAATACGGTTCGAGCACCAGCGTTGTCTCGCCTATGACCGCAAAACCCTCTTCAGCGGTCATTTCAAGCGCCAGGCGCTCCCCGCCATTGTTGTAGAGCGACCATGAGTAACGGTTGATCCCCTCGGGCATCCTCTCAGGATCCCGGGAAATCAGAAACGTCACTTCAGGGCGTGCATAGACCATGATGGCAAGAATAATGCCTGCCGCAAGGGTAACAGCACCGAGCCAGTATGTCTTGGAGCGCAACATGCTGCCGCGGTAACCGGGAAACGGGCGCATGTTTCTTTTGGCCGTCACGGAGGCGCAGGCGTCGATACATTCAGCGCAGGCGATACAGCTGCTGGAGAGCCCCTCCTTGATATCGATACCGACCGGACAGGCGCTCACGCAATCGTCGCAATGCATGCACTCGTTTTCCCGTGACCTGTCGTACTCGATGACGAGGGTATCCTTGTCGAACAGCGCGTTCTGCATCATTGCGTAGGGACAGACCGTCGTGCAGAACCTTCGTCCGAGGAAGGCGAGTTCGGCGTAGATGAGCACCCACTGGACGAGAAAAAACGAAGTGATGACCGGAGCCCTGAAGAGCGTGCCAAAGGTGTCGAACGGGGAAACGAAATACCAGAGCACGGTTATTGAAACCAACGCTGAGAACAGGAGCAGCACCAGATGACGGGCAGGCTTTTTTCCGATCAGCGAGAGACGCCTTGCGATGCTTTCCGAAAGATCGAGCAGCACGGTCTGCGGACAGAGCCAGCCGCACCAGATGCGGCCGAACACGGCCGTGACCGCGGTGATCAGGAGCAGGAAAAACAGAATGGCGAAAAGAAGCAGGTAGAACTCCTTCAGCCAGATAACCGAGCCGAAAACGTAGAGCTTGAGATCGGCAAGGTCGAAACGCAGGGCGCTGCGGCCGTTGATCGTGACAAACGGCAGGCCGGTCAGGAGTATCGCCTGCAGTATTTCGACCGCCCTTCTATAGGATCGCCACAAGGTGATGAAGTGCTCCCGTTAATTGATCATCAGTCCCGCAGGGTCTCGAGAAAAGCCATGAGCTTGCGGATCTTTACATCGCTCAACTGCTGGCGGAAGGGCGGCATGCCGCCTTCACGCCCGTCGGCTATCGACGTGAACAGGTCGTCGGGAGCATCCCCGAACTTCAGCCGGCCCGTGAGATCCGGGCCGATCCCGCCCGTAGCGTCGGCCTTGTGACAGACGGCGCAGCTGGACGCGTAGATTTTCTCTCCTTCGGCGATGGCCGCCTCGTCGCCGCTGTAGGACTCCCTGACCGGTTCAGCGCCCGCCGACGCTTCGGCCTCGGCCATCTTTTTCTCGAAGATATCGTAGAACGACCACCCGGAAATGGCCGGCGTGTAAAGCGCAATGTAGCCGAGCAGAAAAACGATAACGAACAGGAAAAAAGCCGTCATGCCTTTCGGCACCTTGTTCCTGCTCTCCGATGGGTGCTCATGTTCGTTCATGTCAACCTCCGTTACAGTTTATTTTTCTGCTCGTCGTCGAGCATCCTGTGCTTCGGGGCCTCTACATCTTTTTTCCGCCGGGGGTTGTAGTAATACAGGATGATAAGCACGAAGACCGCGAACAGCGCAAACGTGAACAGAAAATATGCCCATGCCTCGTAACTCACTTTTGCGCCTCCAGCTGCTTGACATCGCGTCCCAGCTTCTGCATGTAGGCGATGATGGCGTCCATCTCGGTCAGCTCTCCACGTAGCGGTTCCGGGGTCACTTCGTCCCTGGCCGCTTTGGAATCGTAAGCCGGATCGGTGACCTTCGCCTTGTAATCGGCTATCTGCGCTGCGATCTCTTCGTCGCTGTAACCGTAGCCGAGCACGGCGATCTTCTTTCTCGTGTAGCCGGTGTCCAGCCTGTTGTGCGCCATCCAGGCGTAGGGCGGCATATTCGACTTCTCGAACATCGACTGCGGGCTGTGCATATGCCTGTAATGCCAGGAATCGGGGTACTTGCCGCCGAGCCTGTTCAGGTCCGGACCGGTGCGGCGGGAACCCCAGAGGAACGGCCGGTCGTAGGCGAACTCCTCGGGCTTCGAGTACTCGCCGTAACGGAGCACCTCCGTCCTCAGCGGGCGGACCGTCTGGGTATGGCAGTTGTTGCATCCCTCACGAATGTAGATATCCCTCCCTTCGAGTTCGACCGCCGTATAGGGCTTGACATAATCGCTTACGGGCTGCGTGGACGGCATGAGCATCGGAATGAAGACCGTCACGACCGTGCCGACGAGAATGACGACCGCCGACAGTACGGCGAACACGAGAGGTTTTGCATAGAGGCCCATATGCTGTATCCCTCCTTTTTCGGTTCAGAGGTTATTTATCCGTCTTCCTGATTGTCATGAAGATGTTCCATGCAAAGAGCAGAATGCCGGCAAAGTACACGATCCCCGCCCCGAACCGTATTCTGTAGTAGGGATAGAGCGAAGCGATCGAATCGAGAAAATTGTAGGTCAGCGATCCGTCGGCATCGGTAGCTTTCCACATCGCCCCCTGCTGGATGCCGCCGATCCACATGGTCACCGTCCAGAGAAGCTGACCCACAAGGATCAGCCAGAAATGGATGTTGGCGATTTTCACGCTGTGCAACGGACGGCCGCTGATTTTCGGGATCATGTAGTAGAAGGAGGCTGAGATGGTCATGGTCACCCAGCCCATCGTACCCATGTGCACATGACCGATCACCCAGTCGGTGTAATGGAAAAAGGCGTTGAGCGTCCGCAGTCCCTGGGTCGGCCCCTGGATGGTCTGCAGGCCGTAGAAGGTGATGCCGAGAATGAAAAACTTCACAAGGTAGTTCGAACGCATCTGGTCCCAGTTCCCCTGCAGCGTATAGTATCCGTTCACGACCGAACCCCACGACGGCGCGATCAGAAAGATGCTGAAGGCGATGGCCACCGTCTGTATCCACTCAGGCACCGGCGTGAGCATCAGATGGTGCGCCCCGGTCCAGAGATAGGCGAATATCAGCGACCAGAACGACACGATCGACAGGCGATGGCTGTAAAGCGGCAGCCCGGTCGTAACCGGCAGGAAGTAGTAGAACATTGCAAGAATAGGCACCGTGAAAATGAATCCGACGATGTTATGCCCGTACCACCACTGCACATTGGCGTCGTTGATCCCCGCGTAGAGGGAGTAGGACTTGAACAGGTTGACCGGGACCTCGAGGTTGTTGACGATGTAGAGCACGGCGATGGTCACCGTCATGGCGATGATGTACCAGAGCGAGACGTACATCTGCTTTTCCTGCCGCCTGATGAGGGTTGCGAAGACGTTGATCGCGAAAATCACCCACATAACCACCACGGCGATATCCAGGGGCCATTCGAGTTCGGCGTATTCGCGGGTCGTATTCATGCCCGCGAACAGGCTGACCGCCGCCAGTGCGATGATGATGTTGAACAGGTAGAGATGGAACCTCGCAAGCCGGGGAAAGACAAGCGGCGTTCTGGTGAGCTTCTGGAGAATGTAGTACGTTGCTGCAAAGATGCCGGCAAGACCGAAACCGAGCCCCAGCCCGTTGGTATGCACGACGCGAAGACGGCCGAAACTCAGCCAGGGGGTCAGGTTCAGCGCCGGATAGAACATCTCGAACGCGATCCAGAGCCCGACGACCAACCCGATGATCAGCCAGAAAAGTGCTGAAAAAACAAAACCGCGGACAATACGGTAATCGTAACTGTGTTCTGTCATGCCTTCCTCCGGGGTCGGATTGGACGAAATAACGATCGTTATAAATATACGTCATTTATGTCGCCGCCCGGCAGAAATTCATGATTAAATATCGCCATCGCCCCAGGCCGTACCGGCGGGAGCATTCGGGGGCTGCAAGTCCGTCGGGCACGATATTGCTATATTTTTGAAGTATTTATATATTACAATCGTGCAGGAATGTGTTGCCCTGCATTTCGCCCCCAACTTCCCGTTAACCAAAGGATGGAGATATCATGGAAGAACTGAAAGAGGTTTTCCCCGGTAGCGAAACGCCCGACAACGAAGCGCACGCATCCTGCGACGACGAGTGCGTCGGCGGAACGGCAAGCAAATCGAACATGGAAGCCACTCAGCCCTGAACGAAATGAATGTCCGGGGCGGCTGGAGAAGGAATCGCACTGAATCTCCCGTCCGCCCCGGCATGCTCCCAATCCTGAAAAAAATGCTGCTGCTGCCCTTCAGGACTTCGTCCGGATTCTACCTCTACACGGCATGGTCGAACCGTATCCTCAGGACAACCGATTCATTTTTCTCTCGTTTTTCCCCGTCTCGAAGCATGCACGAACGAATTTCGACCGCAAAGCAGGCCGGCCTGCTTCCTGCGGAAAAACCCGTGGTGGATATCTACGGAGCGGAATTCACAGGCAGCGAAATTATTTCCCTTGAAAAGAAGGGACCGGACATGCTGGTGCTTTCGATCACGGAAAAATGCAATTTCCGGTGCGAATACTGCTACTATTCCGAAGCTTACCCGGACTCGCGGCCGCACTCGGAAAAAAAAATGAGCCCGGAGATTGCCCGAAAGGCCATCGAATGGTATCTCGGCTTCGAGAGAGACGAAAGCAAGATCGGTTTTTACGGCGGCGAACCCCTGCTTGATTTCGGGCTGATACGCGAGACGGTAACCCTTGCCGAGCGCCTGGCCGTCGCCCGCCCGGTCTTCGCCCTGACAACCAACGGCGAATTGCTGACTCCGGAGGTATGCGAATTTCTGGCGAACAAAAGATTCGAAATCTTCGTCAGCCTTGACGGTCCGGCCCGCATCCATGACCGCTACCGCAAAGACGGAAGCGGCGCGCCGACATTCGGCAAGGTCATGAAAAACCTGCGGCGCTTCAGGAGGGACCATCCGGCATATTTCGACGAACTGGTGAATTTCAACATGACCGTCGCTCCGCCGGATCCTCTTGCAGACATGGCGGCTTTCATAAAAGACAATCCCGAACTCTTCAGGGAAAAAATTCCGAAACTCTCCCCCGTCAGGCTGTCATCCGGGACCTCGCATTCTTTTTTTTCCGGCGACGAAGTCGCAAGCAGAATAGACTACGATCCCGTCTGGCGCAGTTTCCTCGAAAGCAGCACGCGTGGAATCGTCCCCGGTGCATTCGACAGGTCGATTTGCGAAGCTCCGATGGCCAGGATACATAAACGCTCCATGACGGAAATGGACGGTTTCGTGACAACGGGAGGACAGTGCGTCCCGGGAAAACGTTGCTTTGTCGATACGGAAGGAATTTTTCACATGTGCGAGCGCGTCAACGCCCATTTTCCTTTGGGGTCGGTCGACGATGGTTACGACTTCGAGCGGATAGCATCGTATCTTGCCCGGTATTCAGCACTTCTCGGTGAACGATGCGCCGATTGCTGGGCCGTGCGATTGTGCAGAAAATGCATTCCGCTGCTGACCGACGGCGATGAAATCACTGAATCGGCTCTCGATGCCTTTTGCGAACGGCAGAAGAAAACACTCGAACGCAACCTTGTCCGCTACTGTGACGCAAGGGAAAAAAAAGACGGCTGTTTTGACTGGATCGTTTGACGGCCGTTCCATGTTTCATAGTGAAAGTTCATAGTGAAAGTCCAAACAATGCAACAAACAGGAGCCACGATGACCTCACTTGTCTTTGTCTACAACTCCGACAGCGGTCCTGTCAACGGTCTGCTCGACATCGGGCACAAACTTCTGAGCCCGGACACCTACCAGTGCAGCCTCTGCAGCCTGACGCACGATGCGTTCGCGGAAAAGTCGAAATGGAAGGAATTCCGGCAGAGTGTCGGCATGCCCATGGAATTCCTGCACCGCGACGAATTCGAAAACAAATACAGGCGAAAAGCAACCTATCCGGTCATTTTCAGGAAAAACGGCGAGGGCGATCTCGAGGTACTCATGTCCAGGGAGGAAATCGACGGCCTGAAAACCCTCGACGAGCTGATCGAGGCTGTCAGGAAGGCCCTGTAGGAACCGCGGCAAGCACTTCACCGAGAAAATCGTGGAATTTTTCCACTGAAGCGATGTTGACTTTTTCGTGCGGTGAGTGAGGATGGCGTATTGTCGGCCCGAAAGAGACCATGTCGAGTTCAGGATACGTGGCCCCGATGATACCGCATTCAAGGCCTGCATGCACGGCCTTCACCACGGGAGTCTTTCCGAAACGCTTCCGGTATGCTTCCTGCATGATCTTCAGCATCCGGGATCCGGGGTTCGGCTTCCATCCCGGATATCCCCCGTGCAGGATTGCGTCCGCTCCGCAAAGACGGAAAAGGTTGCCGATCGTCGTACCGAGCTCGTGCAGGGCGGAATCCACCGAGCTTCTCAACAGACATTCCACGGTAACGCGCCCTTTTGCCGATCTGACCACGGCGAGATTGCTTGACGTCTCCACAAGACCGGGTATTTCGCTGCTCATCCCCATCACGCCGTCGGGACAGGCCGAGATTGCCTCGAGAAGTGCGGCGAAGGTGTTTTCATCGACCATCCTCGACGGAGCGGCGATCCGCTCGATCCCGATGGATAGCTCGGGATCGAGCGAGGAAAATTCGTTTTTTATCGTTTCGGCCACCGAAGCCATGTCTTCCGGGAAAGCTTCCCCGGCGACACGGGGAAGCGCAACCGTGGCGTACGATTCTCGGGGAATCGCGTTGCGCAGGCTGCCGCCATCGACAGAAGCAAGAATCAGTCCGTGACTCCGCCTGCCGTGAAGGAGCAGGCGGTTCATGATCTTGTTGGCGTTGCCCCTGCCGAGATGAATGTCCATGCCGCTGTGGCCTCCGCTCAAACCGCCGACAGTGAGAACGAAGCCGTCGTAACCGGGGGGAACCGGCCTGTCCTCGAAATCGAAGGTCATGGTCGCGTCGAGCCCTCCGGCGCAGCCGATGAAAAGCTCCCCTTCGTCTTCCGAATCCAGGTTCAGCAGTATCCGCCCCCTGAGCACTCCCGGCTGCAGACCGAACGCTCCGGTCATGCCGTTTTCCTCGTTGGCGGTGAACAGGGCTTCAAGGGGACCGTGGCGCAGCGAACGGGACGCAAGCACGTCGAGGATCGCCGCGACGCCGATGCCGTTGTCCGCTCCCAGGGTGGTCCCCCTTGCCCGCACCCACTCCCCGTCGACGACGGCTTCGATCGGATCGGTTTCGAAATCGTGCGCAATCCCGTCGAGCTTCTGCGGCACCATGTCGAGATGAGCCTGCAGAATGATGCCCGCGCGATCCTCCATGCCCTCAGCGGCGGGTTTTCGTATCACGACGTTACCGGCGTCATCCACGATCGTCTCCAGCCCGAGCGATTTCCCGAAACCGGCGACGAACGCCCTGATCCTGCCCTCGCACCCTGATGGACGGGGAATCCTCGTAATGCGCTGAAAATGATTCCACAACCCGGCTGGATTCAGGCCGGAAATATCGTCGCTCATGGGTCAGATCCTCCCTTTATTGATTACCGTTTCCTGCAGGCATCGGCGATCGTCGGTCGGCACATCCGGATAAAAAGCAGGCACAAGCCCGGACCGGCGCAACGTTTCTTCGCTGATTTGTAGTATATTTAGCCTGGTAACCGCAGAACTCCAAAACCGGGAGCCTTACGGCCCGAAAGGCCTCGAGGGAGATACCCGTGGACTAGCGGAAACCGCTACAGCGAAACCCTAAAACCCTGTCACTCATGGCAAACGGCGTCATTTCCGACCTCTTCAACGCGGCAGGCGATGCAACCGGCAATCTGACCGACGGCATTGTCGATGGAGCCACCACGGCGACCAACCTCGTCCAGACCTGCGCGAACCTCTGCATCTCCGTGATAACCGGCACAGTCTCGACTGCCCTGAAACTCGCCCAGGACGTCACCTCGGGCGTTTCGTCGGCGCTCGAACAGAAACAATGACCGGAAGCCGGTACAGCGACGCGAAAAGCCTCCCCTCATGAACGATTGCGGGGAGGCTTTGTTTCTCGACACATTCAGGGTTTTTCGAGCAGCCTGAGCAAAGACGGCAGTGCAAGCGTATTGGCCACATCCCCTTTTTCGAGCCACCCTCTTCTCGCCTGATTGACGCCGTATGCCATGGAGTCGAGCCCGTCGACAGAATGCGCATCCGAACTGATCACCACTTTCACCCCGGCCTGCCTTGCCGCCCGGCAGTGCCTGTCATCGAGATCGAGCCGTTCGGGAGCTGCGTTTATTTCGAGAATACAAGCGCAATCCACGGCACTCTTCATAATCTCCGCCATATCGACCTCGCAGGGTTCCCGACGGCTTATGAGACGGCCGGTCGGATGAGCCAGGATGTTCGTACAGGGATGTTCCATGGCCCTGATGATCCGTCGGGTCTGCTTTCTGGAAGAAAGTCCGAACTGATAATGCACGGCGCAGATAACGACATCCAGTTCCCCGAGGATCTCGTCGGGAAGATCGAGAGACCCGTCCTCCAGAATATCGACCTCGACCCCTTTCAGAACGGTGATATCCTGCATCGCCCCGTTGACCCGGTCGATTTCCTCGATATGTCGGGCGAGTGCGGCCGCATCGAGGCCGTGCGCGATCGCCACATGCCTGGAATGCTCGGTGACAGCGATGTACTCGTACCCCCTGGATACCGCCGCCTCCGCCATCTCCCTGATTGAATTGCGGCCGTCGGTTTTCCGGGTATGCATGTGCAGATCGCCCCGTATGTCATCGAGGCCGACAAGGTCGGGAAGCGCATGATTCTTGGCCGCTTCGAGTTCTCCCCTGTTTTCGCGGATTTCCGGAGGAATGAATGGCAGGTCTATCGCCGAATACACCTCGCTCTCGCTTTTACCGGCAATACGCTTCTGATCCCTGAAAACACCGTACTCGTTGATTTTCAGCCCCCGATCCATCGCGATTTTCCGCACGGCTATGTTATGTTCCCTGGATCCTGTGAAATAGAGGAGCGCGGACCCCCAGCTGACCGACGGCACCACCCTGAGATCCACCTGGATACCGGAACGCAGCACAACCGACGAGCGGGTCGTGCCGCTTGAAAGCACATCGGCGACATCTTCGTAACCGGTAAAATAGCGTATTGTATCGGGGCCGCGGCGGCAGTTTACCACAACGTCGAGATCGCCGACGGTTTCGCGGCAGCGTCGGAAACTTCCGGCAACAGCCACCCGCCTGACGCCATCGAACGCTTCGAGATAGGAAACGAGCGGCCGGACAAGCTGCATCGCCACAGGCCAGGGAATCCTCCTGTGTCGCTCTTTTCTCCTCCCGATCTCCTTCAGAATGTTATCCCGGCTTTTCCTGCCGAATCCGGCCACATGCTCGATATCTCCCCTTTCGGCGGCCTTTTCAAGGTCGTCGAGATTCCTGATATCGAGCGCATCATACAACGCCTTCACCTTTCTCGGTCCGAGCCCGGGAATCTCCATCAGTTCGGAAAACGAGGCGTGGGATTGCTTTTCGAGCCTGTCGAGGAAGCCGAGACGGCCGGTTTCGACGATCTCCCTGATCTTTCCTGCGAGATC